>WPCK01153337.1_pt1 | contig 12643 bp, 11 predicted proteins | sample 5399851 | NCBI WGS metagenome assembly WPCK01 (sample SAMN12869471, study PRJNA574797) | sludge metagenome | isolation source: wastewater treatment of pH11 | place: China:Beijing | collected 2019-05-20
TTGTCGACGACGCGGCGCGCCGCGGCGAATACTGGACGGATGTGGCGGGCGCCGCACCGGTGCTGGAACTTTCTCCCGTCGTTTGAGGGGTCGCGTGTTCCGAATTGGAATTATCGGAGGCCGGGGATACGTAGGCGAGGAACTGCTGCGGCTGCTTGTGCCCATGGCGGACCGGGAAGTCGTCTTTGCCGGTTCGCGTTCCATGGCCGGAACTCCCGTGGCCGAACTGGTTCCGGGACTGAAGACGTCGCTCCGCTTCTCGGAACTGTCACCCGAGTCCGTCAGCAAATGCCAGGCCGATGCATGGATCATTGCCCAGGATAACGGGCAAGCGGCTTCCTGCCTCCCGTTTCTGTCGGAGGGTTCGGCTGTCGTGGACGTGAGCTCGGATTTCCGTTTTGATCCGGAGTGGGTCTATGGACTCCCGGAACGGAACAGGCAGGTCATTGCCGGATCGCGCCGCGTTTCCAATCCAGGCTGTTATGCGACGGCGGTTCAGATCGGCTTGTTGCCTCTTCTCGATCAACTGGACCCGGCGTGCTGTCCGGTGGCGTTTGGTATTTCCGGATACAGCGGAGCGGGACGAACGCCATCGGAAAGAAACAATGCCGACCGGCTCCGCGACAACCTGTTGCCCTATTCACTGACGGGCCACGCCCATGAGCGCGAGGCAAGACATCAGCTTGGCTGCGACGTCCGCTTCGTTCCCCATGTCGCTTCGTTTTTCCGCGGGCTCTCGATCACATTCTCGGTCGTTCTTCGTTCTGCGGAAACGCCTGAGAATCTCCTGGAACGCTTTGCCGATTTCTATTCCGGAACTCCCCTGACCGAAGTCACCCGGGAGATTCCGGAAATCGCCACCGTTCGCGAAAAAAACGGCTGTCGTGTCGGCGGGTTTGCCGTTGAAAAGTCGAATCCGCGGCGACTGACATTTGTCTCGGTCCTCGACAACCTGCGCAAGGGTGCGGCTTCCCAGGCGATCGAAAACATCAACCTGATGACTGGATTGCCGTCTCACACCGGATTGAATTTATGACAAGGTACCTGTGGTCGAAATCGGGCGGCACGTCGGGAGAATTGGCCGACTCGATTCAGGAGTTTCTTTCCGGCGACGACGTAGAACTGGATCGCGAGATCTTTCGTTATGACATTCGGGCAACCGCAGCCCACGCGGCAGGACTGGCGAAAATCGGGATACTCACCGAGGATGAAGTGCGCTCGGTGCGCGATGCACTTGCCGAACTGGCGGCGCGGTTTGACAGTGGAAGCTACTCGTTGCAACGCCCGATGGAGGACGGGCATACGGCAATCGAATTCTGGCTGACGGAGAAACTGCCGGAAATCGGGCCCAGGGTTCATACCGGACGGAGCCGCAATGACCAGGTTCAGGTCGCCATGCGGCTGTACCTGCGGGATGTTCTCGGGCACTTGTCGGAACAATGCCATTCATTTGCCGAAGCGAGTCTCGGGCGGGCCCGCGAGGACGAAATGACGCCGATGCCGGGCTATACGCACCTGCAAAGGGCGGTCCCGTCGACGGTCGGGCTGTGGATGGCCGCGTTCGCCGAGTCTTTTCTCGATATCGCGGAACTGGCCGACATGACATCTGCGTGGATCGACTGTTGTCCGCTCGGAAGTGCCGCCGGGTACGGTGTTAACCTGCCATTGCCGCGGGAAAGCGTCTCCCGGGAGCTGGGCTTCCGGCGCTTGCAAATGAACCCGATGTACGTCCAGAACAGCCGGGGGCGCTTTGAATTTCAGGTATTGTCGGTTTTTGCCCAGGCCACCCTTGAGTTGCGGCGATTTGCGTGGGATTTGAGCCTGTACACGACCGGCGAGTTTGGCTTTGTGCGACTTCCCGAACAATGGCGTACGGGTTCGTCGATCATGCCGAACAAATCCAACCCGGACTTCGTAGAACTTTTGCGGGGGCAACATGCCGTCGTCCAGGGCGCGATCAGCGAACTGCAAGGCCTATTGTCCCTGCCGTCCGGATACCAGCGCGATTTGCAGCTCGTCAAGCCGCCGGTATTTCGCGCCATTCGCTCCGCCTTGCGGGGCCTGAGCCTGGCGGTCCTGCTGGTTCCCGAATTGATATTTGATCGCCAGCGGATGCGCGACGCGATCGATGCCGACATGTATGCCACGGATATTGCACTTGAGCGAGTGGCAATCCATGGGGTTCCTTTCCGGGACGCCTACAGGACTCCGATATCGAGACAGGAACTTGAAGGCCGTTCCGCGGACCTGAGTGTCGGTGCGCGCGTTTCGCCGGGGGCCTGTGCCGAACTGCGACTTGATGAGCTGGCGAAAAGGCTGCACGACCGCAAGGCGGCCCGGGCGGCCCGATCCCCCTGATACCGGCTTGCGAGGAACAATACCTCTGCGCATGTCGCCGACGCGATTCGGGAATTCTCTCACTGTCCTGATTTTCCGGAAAGTCGCTGCGGGCGATGGCAGGAAAGGCGGGGATGGGCTAGAATTTTCCTTTCGCGGCTGAGTGCCCTTACCACAATCCGTTTTGTCATTTCTTTTTGGTTCCTGCCATGTCTCAAACGAAATCTTTGTTGTTGTTCGTGCTCTTTGCCTCAACGATCGTCTCATTGACCGGATGTACCGAGCCCACAGCCCGGGAATGGTACACCATCGACGAGTTCCAGAAAGAGCATTCGTTGTTCGAAGGCTACGAAGTCGTCGGCAAGCCCGAGTTTGACGGGCCGTACAAGCTGGTCAAGGGAATTTACGCGAATGAACGCAGGGAGAATAACGAATATTTTCATCGAAAAGTCGAATTCGACGGCAAGGAATGGGAATTTCGCGACGACGAGGGTGCCGGCCACGGATTTCGCGTGCTGAGCGTTGAAAATCAGAAAGGCGATCGCGGACCCATCTGGCTGAGAACTCTCGACAAGAAGGATTCGATGAACGAACGCTGGAAGAAAGGCGAAGTCGGCACCAAAATCTATCCCGGAGCAAAGGATAAGGACAAGGAAACCGGGAAACCCGGGGAGTCCGAAAAGACCGACAAGTGAGTCAGCGGCGCTTGCCATCGTTCGCCAAGAGTTAATTCCGGGCCAATAGCATGACGACATGTCGATGGGGTTTTGTCAGTACGGCTGAAATCGGCAAAAAGAACTGGCAGGCAATCCGTTTGTCGGGAAACGGCATTGTGGCAGCCGTTGCCAGCCGTGATGCCGGACGGTCGCAGGCATTTATCGATGAGTGCCAGAGGCTTGTTCCGTTTGAACGTCCTCCGCGAGCCTATGGGTCCTACGAGGAACTGATCGAGTCCCCCGATATCGATGCCGTCTATGTTCCGCTGCCGACCGGGTTGCGAAAGGAACAGGTGATTGCCGCCGCCCGGGCGGGAAAGCATGTCTTGTGCGAAAAGCCCTGCGCTCCTTCGTTCGACGACCTCCAGGAGATGACAGAAGCCTGTCGCTCGGCGAACGTCCAGTTCATGGACGGTGTGATGTATATGCACACGAAGCGACTGGCGGCCATGCGAAAAGCGCTCGACGACGGGACGTCCGTCGGCAAGGTTCGGCGAATCACCGCTCAATTCAGCTTCTGCGCCGATGAAAAATGGCTTTCGTCCAATATCCGGCTCGATTCCGGACTGGAGCCACAAGGCTGCCTGGGCGACCTCGGCTGGTACTGTATCCGCTTTGCGTTGTGGGTGATGAACTACCGCATGCCGGGCACGGTCTCCGGGCGAATACTCACTGAACGGAAGCGGGAAGGGAGTCCGCAGGCCGTTCCGCTCGAGTTTTCCGCCGAAATGGTTTTTGGGAACAGTGTATCGGCGTCTTTTTATTGCAGTTTCATTACCCATCATCAGCAGTGGGCCAACGTCAGTGGAGACCATGGTTACCTGCACGTGAACGACTTCGTTCTCCCCTACGACGGCCCGGAAGCCGGGTTTGACGTTTCCAACGCGACCTTTGATGTCGATGGCTGCGACTTCGTCATGAAGGACCATCGCCGCCATGAAGTTGTCCGCGAACCATCCAACAGTGCCGCGAATTCCATGGAAACGAATTTGTTCAGGAATTTCGCGGAGCGGGTGAATTCGGGCAGCCCGGACTGGCGCTGGGTCGATTACGCACTCAAGACGCAGGAAATCCTCGATGCCTGCCTCAAATCGGCAAGGGAGAAGAAGCCGGTTTCGCTGTCGCCACCCGTGGTTCGCGCCTAAACAGATCGGTATTTCGTTTAACCGCGTGCCCATCGGGCCGCGCGCTGCCTTTCCTGTTCCCTCTCCCCCGCGGACAGGGTTAGGGAGAGGGGTCTTCGCCAGAAAGCGGAACTCCACGGTTTGGCGACCGCGACTGCCTCAAGGTGGGCTTTCGTCCACTTGCTCGGCAATACGGTTTGAGGTCGTGGGCTGAAGCCCACGCTACGCCATGCACTTCCCGGTCGTGGGCTGAAGCACACGCTACGCAAAGCGATTCCCGATCGTGGGCTGAAGCCCACGCTACGCAAAGCCGATCCCGGTCGTGGGCTGAAGCCCACGCTACACTATGCCGTTCCAGTTCGTAGGCTGAAGCCCACGCTACGTGAAGAGTCCGATCCGCGTCCGCTGGCTACGTCCACCGGGTCAACAAGTCCTTTATTCGCGATCGCTGTTTGTCGCGATCATGACCTGCCGCTTTCCTCCCGGCGGCCCTGGCACGATTTTGATGGAGAATCCGGCATCGCGAAAAGCTCGCTGAACAACGCTCTTGACGCAATAGGTAACGAGCTGGCCCCCTCGCTTCAGGCATTGCCCCATCCGCCAGGCAAAGTCTGCCGTCCACGATTCGGCTGCTGCCTCTGGCCCGAAAGGATCAAAAAAGATCACGTCGAAAAATCTCTCCGGCAAAGTGGCCGATCGATAGTCCTCAAGACGCAGAATCAGTCGGACCAGGCCGGCCGCTGCAGCGTACGTCAGACTGCAGGGGTCTCCACGAAGCGAATCGTTTTTTGATTCATTTTCGAAATTCCGCACATCGGTCAAAAGTCTCTCGAGTCCGGGAACAAGTTCGTCGGACTCAACCAGCCCTTCGAGGCCCAACTCGCGAAACAAGGGATTCGGTATCAGGCAATTCTCGATGGCGGTGTATTCCATGGGAAATGAATGTTTGATCGCGTGGTCCGCCGCGAGCAAAAAATTCAGTCCCGTGCCAAAGCCGATTTCCAGAACTTGCAAACGGGAACGATTCGGGTTTCCACTGGCCATTTGCTCGAATAGCCCGCTGTTGCGGAGAAAGACCTCTCGCGATTCTGTCACCGCACCGGACGTGGAATGAAATGTAATGTCGGTACCCGGGATCCTCAGAGTCCTGCTCCCGTCGTGAGTCAGAACGACGTCCAGTTTTTCCCAAAATGCGGGCCAGGCAATTTTTGGGTCGGCCACCTCGTCTGTACCCTTTTCGCAGTTCTCATTCATTCCGCTATAATAGCGTCCTGCTCTCGAATTTCCTGACCTGGCTCTACTGTCAATTCTCTATGCCGCGAAACCTTGCAGCCATTTTATTTGTATCCTTGTTGATGCTCGCCTCCCCTTCGCCGGTTTCGGCAGTGGCCGGCCAGCAAACAAATCCCGAAACATGGACTCGTTTCCGGGGCGAAAACGGCAACGGATTGACCAGCGGGACCAACCTGCCAAAGGACCTTTCCAGTACGGCAAGCGTTTTGTGGAAGACCGCGATTCCGGGACGAGGCTGGTCGTCGCCAATTATTCTTGAGGAGGAAATCTGGCTGACCACGGCGATCGAAAGCGGCTTGCAAACCCTGGAAGAACCTGGCGACAAGGAGGCCGGTCCCGAGGGAACAAAACCCGACCCGCGGGTTTTGCTTCAGGCCGTATGCCTCGATCGGACGAGCGGCGAGGTCCTGAAAATCGTCGATCTGTTCGATGTCGTTTCGCCATCGCCTGTTCACAGCATGAACAGCTACGCCTCGCCTACTCCGGTAGCCGACGCGTTGCGCGTCTACTGTCATTTCGGGACGTATGGAACGGCTGCCATCGATCGCCGCACACGTGACGTCGCGTGGAAAAATAACGAAAACGTTATCGAACACGAGACCGGCCCGGGATCTTCTCCGATCCTTTTTGGCAACAAGCTGATTTTTCATTGCGATGGAACTGACCAGCAGTACCTGTGTGCTTTGGATGTGGAAACCGGCAAGCAGGTCTGGCGAACCGGGCGCAGTGGCGAAATGGAACCTGTGGGAATGTACAAGAAATCGTTTTGCACGCCACTTGTCATCGAAAGGCATGGCCGGCAAGAACTGATTTCACCGGCGGCCAACTGGGTTTACGGATACGACCCCGATACCGGGGAAGAACTCTGGAAAGTTCCCTATGGAAAGACCGGCTTCAGCGTTGTGACCCTGCCACTGGTTGCCGAAGACACCTTGTATGTCTGCACCAGTTTTATGGAATCAACGGTCCTGGCGATTGATTTGAGCTCCAGCGGTCCACTTGATGAACGCGCCGTGAAGTGGCGGTACAAGGGGCAGGTACCCAACATGCCGACACCGCTGATTCTCGACGACGCGATTTATCTTGTCAGCGACCGCGGCATCATGAGTTGCCTGAATGCCAAAACCGGGGAACGTTTGTGGCAGGATCGCCTCGGCCGCGCCCATTCCTCTTCGCCCGTACTCGTCGATGGACGCATTCTGGCCGGTGATCACGATGGAGTCCTGTATGCCATCGAGCCCGATTCCAGTGAATTAAAACTGGTCGGAAAATATGAACTTGATTCCCAGATCATGGCGACACCTGCCGCACTGGGCGATCGGCTTTTCATTCGCACGGCAAAGTCCCTGTATTGTTTCGGCAAGTCGCAGGACCGCCCATGACGGGAACGCTTGAAGAAATTCCCTGGTTGCTGGTGACGGGACAAGGTCGCAGCGGAACGACGGCGCTGACGCGGGCAGTCGCGGAACACAGCCAGGTTTGTTCCAACCGTGTCGAGAGCAACGTCCTGAAAGACATCCTGCTCGCCGGACATGCCAGCAGCACCGTCGAGTCGCGCGTCAGGCAAATGGTCCTCGATCGCGAATCGCACGACCGCGAGTTTCGCCGGATGCTGGTGCGACTGCTGTTTCCCGAACGCTTGTGGACTGGCCAGACCGCCCCGGTCCGTTTGTCGACTTTTTCGGCGATGAGCCCGGATGCCGCGGATTTTGCCGTCGCAGCGCTTCCCGGAATTCATTTCGCGAATATCGTACGCAATGGCATCGAGGTCGTCGCTTCGCGAATGGCCCATCGCGTCATGGGAAGCCAGCCGTTTGAGTCCCAATGTGAAGCCTGGTCGGCAGCTGTCGAGATGGCCCGATGGGGATCGGGACGCGCGGATTTTACCTTGATACGCCACGAGAATCTGGTCGACGAGGCATCCTGTCGCCCTGCGATATCGGCGTTGCTGTTGCGAGCCGGGCTGACCGACGAAGCACGCATTGCGGATTACCTGCTGTCCGAAAAGCGGAATCAGACCCGATGGAACGGCGAAGATGAATCTCGCGCGGGAAATTTGCAGCACCGCGTGGAACGCTGGCGACTGTGGAGCGACTCGCAGCGCGAGATCTTCGTCAAAATGTGCTCGGCCGCCATGGAGTATTTTGGCTATTCCATTCCCTGGATCCAGGAAAGTTGATGCGCATCGGGCCGTCAGGCCTTGACGTAAAGCACGATTCCGAATGGGGATGATTCGGCTGGCGCGCCGGAAGGAAACGGAGAAGATCTGAGCTCTTGCGAGCTCAGCTACGGGAGAAGATCTGAGCTCTTGCGAGCTCAGCTACGAAGAGGCAGGGCCGACACGGAAGAACTAATCGATCGGTCGCATTGCAAGTGCGTCGGGATACTCGGCCAGCCATTCGGAAAGGTCGACCGTTTTTGCATCCGCCCACAGGGATTCAAGACTGTAATAATCCCGGGTTTCCTGGTCGAAAAGGTGGATCACAACCGTGCCATAGTCGAGAACGATCCATCGGCTCTGGTCGTAGCCATCGATGCTCATTCGCTTGTCGTTCAGTTCGGTTTCCAGCGTGCGATCGATTTCCTCGCTGATGGCGTGAAGTTGACGGCGGCTGTTTCCGGTCACTATCAGAAAATAGTCGAACATGGCCGTTTGGGCGCTCATGTCCAGCAAGGTGATATGGCTGCCGCCGTTTTCGGCAGCGACACGGGCCGCGGCCTTCGCCAGTGTCAGGCTGAGTTCGGGATTTCTTCGATCTACGGCCGCATTTGGCGATCGGGTTTCGCTCACGTTCTGGTCCAGGACGAATTCGTTCATTTTATTTCCGGGCGGATAACCCAGGCTCCATTTTACGCATTCAGGACCCGGTTGTGACAGGGCGGGTTCGCGTTTCAGACAATCCCGTTCCCTGAATTTGCCGTACCGGAAAGATTCATTGCACTTACAATGCTGCCATGAGCGAAATTCCGTACGATGTCGTAATCGTGGGCGCCGGAGCCGCCGGGTTGATGGCTGGTGTTTTTGCTGCGCAGACCGGTGCGCGAACGGCGATCCTTGAAAAAAACGCAAAGCTCGGCGTGAAAATACTGATGTCTGGCGGAACCCGCTGCAATATCACGCAAGATACCGACTGGCGGGGGATCGCCGGGAAATTCGGCGGTTCGCAAGGCCGATTTCTTAAATTCGCGCTGGCGAGCTTCACTCCGGCCGACGTGAGAGCCTGGTTTTCCGCTGCCGGTGTCGATTCGCGGGTGGAAATCACCGGCAAGGTCTTTCCGGAAAGCAATCGGGCCATCGACGTTCGCGATGCGCTGGTTCATGCTGCCCGTTCCGCCGGAGTTGAAATTTTCAACAACTCACCCGTCACGGAAATCTCCAGGCAAGGGGACGAGTTTGCCGTCCACCTGCCGCAGCGGGAAATCGCCGCGCGAAAACTGATCGTAACAACCGGTGGAGAATCATTTCCGGGATGTGGGACAACCGGAGACGGTTATGCCTGGCTGACGGCACTCGGCCATCGCCTCAATTCACCGAGACCGGCCCTGGTTCCGATTCGGATCGACGATTCCTGGGCACGGGATCTTTCCGGCGTGACGATTCCAGACGTTCGCGTCCAACTGCGATTTGAAAATCCGGGCGGCAAACAGGGATGCAAGGCCGATGCCCGCGACGTCGATCGGGGCTCGTTTCTCTTCACCCACAAGGGCTGTTCGGGTCCGGTCGTTCTGAATGTCAGCCGGGGTGTGACCGATCCGGTGCGAAACCAGCCGAAACAGCTCATTTGCGATTGGCTCCCCGAGATTCCCGAAGAAACCATCCGCCAGTCACTTCTATCAGCATCAGCGGCCGATCGCCAGGTGATCACAGAGGTGTCCAGCTGGATGCCCCGGCGGCTTGCAACGTACCTCTGCGCCGCGGCCGGGATCGGGGAAAGTACGCTACTTGCCGAGCTGGGCCGAAAACGCGCCAATGCTCTTGTGGGTCAGATCAAGCACTGTTCCCTGTCCGTTGACGGAACTCTCGGATTTGCCAAGGCAGAAGTGACGGCTGGAGGAATTGCCCTCGATGAAGTTGATCCGCTGACCATGGAAAGCCGCATTGTGCCGGGCCTTTATCTCGCCGGCGAAATTCTCGATATTGATGGGCCTATCGGCGGATACAATTTCCAGGCTGCGTGGAGTACCGGCCGCCTTGCGGGAATCTGCGCGGCAAAGAGTTCAGTGTCCGGCAATTTACCTGTTTCCGGTGAGTCAGTTCGCGACCGCTGATCGAAAATGAATGACCTGAATCCAGCTCGGACGACAGCCCCGGTCAGTGGTTTGGCCCGATTCCGGCAACCCAGAAATATTGCCGGCAAACAAGGTACGGGGGTCAATTGGCTGATCGCCGTGTTCATCGGTTCCTGCGTCATGGCGTCGACGGGAATTGGCGACCTGAATGGCCAGTCGGTCGGGTCGACACAGGAGTATTCACCTGGGACATGGGTGATCGACAACGCCGATGCCATCCCGGAATATGCGCGGGTGCAGCTGCAGAACCTTGGCGATGCAATCGTCAAGTACGAGAATGCGGAGATGGTCCTGCTTACGGCGCGGAACGTCGGAAACGATCCGCGAAAGTACGCCATCGACTGGTTCAACCGCAACAAGATTGGCGATGCACACAACAACAACGGCGTCCTCGTTCTTTGCTCTTTCGAGAATCGCGCGATCGAGATTGTGCTTGGCGATGGCCTGAATACACCCGAGAACAACCGTCGGGTCCAGGAGATCATCGACGAGCATGTGATACCGAGAATGCGCCGTAACGACCCGGCAGGAGCGCTATTTCAGGCTGCCTTCCTGACGGCTCGCGACGTTGTCGGTTACAGTGAAATCGGCGAGAACATTCCCCGCTCGCGTGCGGAGCTGGAGACGGCCGGGCAACGCCTGGGCCGGCTCGGGCGCAACGACGGCTGGAAGTATGGTTATTGGGTCGCGGTGGTTGCCGGAATACTCGGTTTCTTCGGGATTTCTTTCGGGATTGCCCGCTGGCGCGTGCGATACGGTGCCAGAAACTGCGATCAATGTGGCCAGTCGATGGAGATGCTGGACGAACAACATGACAATACTTTTCTCGACCCGCCCGAAATCATAGAAGAGGACCTGGGAAGTGTCGATTACGACGTCTGGGCATGCTTCAATTGCAAGGAGGTCGTCAAGTATCGTTACGGTGCGCTGTTCACCCGTTATTCCCGATGTCCGAAATGCAATTACCGCACCAAGAGCCGGATTTCACGGACATTGCGCGCCGCCACTACCGAACGCGGAGGCCTCGTTCGCGTGGATGAAGAATGCGAACATTGTGACTACCACGATACCTATACCTATGCCACGGCGCGACTTCCAAAACCATCGTCATCCGGAAGCGGCGGAAGGAGCTGGTCCGGAGGGTCCGGCGGGTTCGGAGGAGGTTTTTCCGGCGGAGGCGGAGGTGGCGGAGGCGGGCGCAGCGGCGGATTCTCGGGCGGCGGCGGAGGGAGCGGCCGGTGGTAGTCGGATGGATTAACGGAATCGAAGGTCGTTGATTTCGTTTTCGGCCTGCCGCACCGCGGGCTCGCTGACTTCCTGCATTGGAGCCTCGTTCGAAATCCGCGCGAGATGGTCGGCGTTTTCAAAGCTGACCAGTTCAAGGTTTCCCTGTTCGGTCTGCACGCTCATGCCATAGATCTTCCAGCCGTTCTCCTGCAAGCGCAGCAACCACGAGATCTTGACAGCTTCCCCCTGGTAGTCGGCCGTGTGAAACAGGCACTCGACTTCAGCCACGAGCCGCTCGTTCGTGGCAAATCGGGTCGCCATGAGAGTGTATTTGGTATCGAGCCCTCCCGGTGCGTCCAGTTCCAGTCCGGCGCGAGCTGTCTGCTCACGGGCGACTGTCGTTAGCAGCCTTTGAGCGGAAAATCTTTGTCCGTTGCGGAGCATTTCCAGGAACTCCCCGACCACCCGCTCGGGTTCGGACGCGATGTTGAGCGAGTCCCCTTCCATGCCGGAAGCAGGTACCGGCGTCGGGCCGGTCGACGTACCGGAAATGGAGACTGTTTCTTCGGTCTGCTCCCTGTCCAGGCGCTTCTGCCGTTCGTCCATCCTTTTTTCGTATTCGGCAAGCTCTCGCTCGGTCTCCGGATCCAGTTTCTTGACGGTGGACGCCGGTTTGCATCCCGACGCAACAACGACAAGAAGACAGGCAAAACCAGCCGCTAATCGGAATACGGATGCCATCGTTGTTCCCTGAACTTGGATCTTGCGGGCATAGAGAAAATTCTGACCCGGGTGGAAGGGGAATCGGGGTCGCGATTGTTCATTGCGCCGCGTTCCAAGTCAATAGAAATCCCCGATGGCAAACGTGTTCGCCGGGCCCCGTGCCCTGCGGGAATGCTTGCAATTGTCGAGATCTCCCTGTTACCGCACGTGAATTTCCGCTAACTGACGGCCCGCTTTTCCAGCCACTTGCTGTCTTTTTGGCGAAAATCCATGGCGCACACACGTCGAAGCCACCGGGCATCGCGATCGAGTAAATCGGGCAACCCGCTTGCCAGCCTCGGCATTGTCGGCGGGATTTTTGTCTGGCTGCTCGCAGCGATTTTCGTTCCAAACGATTCGCAGCAGGAGTCGCCGACGGGTCCAGCCGGATCCAACACCTGGCAGCCGCCCCTGTTTCCACAGTCCCAGTCCCCTGCTCCGGGTTCATCTTCCACGACATCGGTTCCCACGTTTCCCGCGGGCTTCAACCAGCCATCCCAACCGCCTTCGACGCCGGGAACATTGAATGCGCCACCGGTTATCTATGGCCAGAAAATCATCAACTCATTTGATGCACGATGCGTGGGCGTCAGCGACGGCGACACCTTGACCGCCCTGACCGCCGATAACATTCAGGTCAAGATACGTCTGGCATCGATCGACGCGCCTGAATCGAAACAGGCCTATGGCTCGGTCGCGAAGCAGGCTCTGAGCGAAATGTGCTATGGCAAGACACTTGGCATCTACCAGACCGGCTCCGATCGATATCAAAGGATCATCGCCTTCGTGGGCGTCAACGGGACCAATATCAATGCCGAGATGATCCGATATGGTCTGGCCTGGCACTATCGCCAGTACTCCAACAGTGCTGAGCTGCAGCAGCTTGAGGACCTC
>WPCK01236254.1_pt1 | contig 12619 bp, 10 predicted proteins | sample 5399851 | NCBI WGS metagenome assembly WPCK01 (sample SAMN12869471, study PRJNA574797) | sludge metagenome | isolation source: wastewater treatment of pH11 | place: China:Beijing | collected 2019-05-20
CAGAGGACAAACTTATGATCCGCAAAGGCATGTTGGCGTTCCTGGTGGCATTTCCTTGCATCACCAATTCAGTCTGGTCACAGGAGTCGGAAGAAAAGAAACAGGAAAGCAAGCAGGAGTCTGTTCAATCAGTACCGGCCATCAGGCTCTTACCTACCAAGCGGACCGACGGGGATGGTGTTACTGATCCCAATGCCCAAAAGGACGTGGATGGAGATTCGGAGACGAAAAAGGAATTCAAGGCGACACATAGCGAAGTGGCGCCACTGGTACCGAAGCGCGATGGTGAAAAGGGACGATTGCATACGTTCAAGCTGGACAATCGCGGCTACATCGTTGCCGGCCTGACCTTTTCGGGAAAGGCACATTCAACAGCAGAGGGAGAGGATACAGAAACCGTATCCGCGAAGAGCAGCGATAGTAATAACGTCTTGCACGTTTATTCTCCCGACTTCCAGCTGGAGCAGCAAATTTCGACCGGGTTCCAGCCCACGGCATTGACGATCGATCCGGATGGAAACTACTTGTGCGGCGGCGAAGGTCAGCTCGCCTTGTACAGCCCGGATGGCCAATTGCTCAAATCGGCTCCTTCGCCAAACATGGGTACCGAATCCGGCGAAGAGCGTCGCGCGAAGCTGGTTGAGGAATACAAGAAACAAATGGAGGACCTTCGCGAAGTCTATCAGAAGCAGCTCGACACCATCGCCGAACAGATCGCGGCGATTGAGGAGAAGTACAAGGACTCCGACGAAGAAATGTCACGACGAGACAAGGCCCGACTGGCAGCGCTACAGGCTCAGACGGAGTCGTATGGCGAGTTCCTCAAGCAACAGGAGAATGCCGAGATCAGCGAAAGCCAGATCGATGCCATGATCCGCGCCAGTGGCGGTATCAACTCAATCGCAGTGACGGGCAACGATGTTTTCGTAACCGTGCGCAGCGGACAAGGATACGAAATCTGGCGAACCAATCTCGATTTCACCGGTGGCGAGAAAATCAAGGAAGGGTTGCGAGGTTGTTGCGGGCAAATGGATATCGACGCCGGCGATGGCAAATTGTTTATTGCCGAGAATTGCGAGTTTCAGGTCGGCATCTACGACCGCGATGGCAAACGACTGCATGCTTTCGGCGAACGCGCCAATGAAGACAACATGGGATTTGGAAGCTGTTGCAATCCGATGAACGTGGTCTGCTGTGCCAATGGCGATATCCTGACCGCCGAATCGAGCATCGGCAAGATCAAGCGATACAACGAATACGGTGAACTGGCAGCTTACATCGGCAAGGCCAGGATCGGCGGCGGGTGCAAGCACGTTTCGATCGGTTTCGATAAATCCCGCGACCGTTACTATGTCCAGTACGAAGACGAAAATACGATCTGTGTCCTGGTTCCCAACAGCGAAGCAGAATTGCTCAACGCCGAAGCCACGGCCGAACGCCGCAAAGCTGAGGAAAAGCTCGCCGGGCTCAACGGAACATGGACCCGGGTTCGCGAAACAGAAACGCCAGCCGGCGAGGCAAATAAGGATAATGATGATGAGGACGGCGATGGATCGCAGAGCGGAGGTGTTATCGTCATTGGCGATGAGACGATGACCATGGAAAAGTTTCTCGCCATGCAGACCGACTACAGTGAGTTGATCATCGACTCGGCAAAGCAAACGATTGCCGCTCGCGCTGCGGCGAATGAATCGGAGAACGACGACGATCTGGAAGCAGCCGTTTTTGCCGGCGCAGCCCCGAATCAGCAATGGCAACTGGTACCCCAACGCATGGACGGCGAGAAAGCTGTTTTCGACCTGGAAGATAACTCCGGCATGGTGAGCTATGTTTACTCCGTTCTGGCTGTCGATGACCGGACAATCGATATCTGGATCAAGAGCGATTTCGGTGCGCTTCAAAAGCCTTTGCGATTCACGAGAGTGGACCGCGCGCAAGCGGAAGATGGCAGGTGACATTTTTCAAAAGCGTCGCTGGACCTGCTGATTGACATCTCAAAGAACGTTGCCGGAGTCTGACATGTTGGAAAAGCTTTGTAATCGACTGGTCCTGGGAAGCCTGGGCCTGATTTTGGGTCTGCTCGTGGTGCCTGGTATCGTCGAAGCCCAGAATGGCGAACCGGATGTGCATGTCGTTGTGATGGACCCGTTGTCTGACAAGCTTGCCTGCGATTGCGTTCAGGGGTACGCGCAGCGCAAGTATCAGTACCTTGGCGAACATCTTCAAAAGGAACTCGGGCGAAAGGTGCATGTCCATTGGGGAGAGTCGGTCGCTGCGGCACTCGAAGATTTGCCCAGTGGCACCGTTCCCGACCTGATCATCGGAAAACACTCTGTCGTCAAGGCCGATGTGGCCGGAAACAAATGGGACTTTACGCCCGTGGCGAGCCTGACCGGACAAGATGGTTCGACAACTCAAACGGGACTGATCGTGGTGCGCAAGGATGATCCCGCAACAACGGTTGCCGATCTGGACGGGTATCGGATCTTTTTCGGGCCGGCGAATTGTGATGAAAAGTCGGCTGCCCCCATGGACTTGTTAAGGGAATTCGAAGTCGCGATTCCCAAAGAGCCGGAGACTTGCAGCGCTTGTAGCAAGGCGGCCAGCGAATTGATGGCTTTGCCTGCCTCAGACAAGGCGGCCGCGGTGATTTCCAGCTACGCTGCTCCGTTGCTGGAAGGTTGCGGCACTATCAAGAAAGGGGACTTGCGGGTTATCGGCGAATCAGAACCTGTTCCATTCATCGTTGCCTTTCTTGATAGCCGGCAAGATCCCTCAGTTCGCGACCGTTTCACAAGCGCACTGTTGTCTGTCGGCGCGCACGCGGATCTTCTGAAGTCGCTGGAGACTCGCGACGGATTCGTCCCGTTTCGATCGGACAAGACTGGCGAACAGGATGCCGATTCGGATGATCCTGCTCCATCCTCTTCCAGTGGACCCTCCGAAGACGCGGTTTCGGCGGAAAAAAAAAGTTGACTGGATGGACCGGTTGGCGCGGTCCCAATCGGGACGCGATTGTCGACCGGCTTCCTGATTCACTGGCAGACAAACTGGTCCCGGACTGGACTGTCGACGTCGCCGGTGAAGGACATGGAGGAATCTCCGCGACCGATCGCCATGTCATCTGGGGAGGTCGCGATGTTCTGGATACCAGCGATGTGTTCGTTTGCGTGGACGCAAGAACCGGCAAGGAGGTCTGGCGGCACGCATATCCGGCAAGTCCCCCCGATGGGGCCCAGGCCAAAGATGGAAGACTGGACTATGGGAACTCGCCGAGAGGCACACCGCTGATTGCCGGCGACCGCGTCGTGACGGTCGGCGCGTTTGGTGACGTTTGTTGCCTGGAACTCGAAACAGGCAAACTGATCTGGTCGCTGAATTACCGCGTCGACTTCGAGGGCAAGTTGCCTGCCTGGGGTTACAGTGGTTCGCCGCTGTTGATCGGTGATCGATTGATTCTTCAGCCGGGTGGAAGCGAGGCTTCGCTGGTTGCAGTGAACTTGTCGGACGGCGAAACCGTTTGGGAAAGTCCCGGCGATCCTGCCGGCTACGCTTCGCCGGTCAGGGCAAGCGGAAACTGGCAAAACCAGGTCATCGTCAGCGATGCGGATTCCTTTGGAGGCTGGGACCTGGAGACAGGCAAAAAGCTCTGGGACATCAAACCCAGGCTGGGGGGCGAGTTTCTGGTGCCCTCCCCTGTGCCCGCCGGCGATGGTGTTCTGTTTGTCGGAGAGGCCAATGGCGCCAGGATCCATCGCTGGGGAGAGGATGGCACGCTTGCCGCAACTCCGGTTGCCGAAAACGATATTGTGACGCCGGACACGCAGACACCGGTAGTTGCTGAGGATCACATCCTGATCTGCCAGGGGAGTCTGTATGTTCTGGACCGCGAGTCGCTGCAAGAACGTGCACGATACGACGGTCTGGCTTTCGGAGATCACGTCAGCCTGATATCCGACGGTCGCCGGCGAGTTCTGGTTGTTGCCGGTTCGGGCGATCTGCACTTGTTTGAATTTTCAGATGGCAAACTGCATTTGACTGCTTCAGCCAAACTGACCGATGAGAAAGTCGACAGTTATTCCCATCCGGCACTGGTCGCCGGCCGATTGTACGTGCGGCTTGGAAAACGAGTCGCCTGCTTTGTGTTGAAATAATGCTGCAGTTACGGTCAGGCCGGACTGACACGGTTGAACTGGTACAGCAATATCGCGGCAGCGTTCGCTACGTTCAGGCTGTCGGTCACACCCGACATCGGGATCGCGACTTCCTGATGGCAAAGAGCGACAAGCCGCGAGTCGATCCCGTGCGACTCGTTTCCAAGAAGGATGGCAATCCGCGGGGCAGGTCGCGGCATCGGGAGAGAGCAGGCTCCCGGCCTTCCCGTCGCGGCGATCAGATGGAAACCGTACTTTTCCGACAATTCCGCCAGCATGATTTCGAGTTCGGCCGGCGAGGAAGGTTCGATCACCGGGATTTGAAAGATATTCCCCATTGAAACGCGAACAGCGCGGCGCGACCAAGGATCGGCTGACAGCGGCCCGACAATGAGGGCACTTGCACCAAACGCAGTTGAAAGTCGAATGATCGAGCCAAGGTTGTCGGGGAGCACGGTTTCCGGGCAGACCACGATTGTCCCGCTGCCAGCGCCGGAAATCCCGCAGTCGGCATCGAGCGAACGCAACGGAGTTCGCCGGCCGCAGGCGATGATCCCGGCATGAAACGGAAAGCCGACCAGTCGGGAAACCAGTTCCCTGGGGAGCAGCCAGGTCGTCACATGTTCCGGTATTTTCCCGATGAATGACCGTTCCGCCTGATCGCCGACGACCACGGAAATCACTTCATGCCGGCTGGCAAGCAGTCTTTCGACTACCCACCTTCCCTCGGCGATAAACCAGTCCTCATTGCGGGTCTTGTTCGTCCGTACAAGATTGGCATACGGCAACAGGCCTTCATGATCGAGGGAGTCCAGTCGATGAATCATCGCTTGAATAGCCTCCCGGCATTGCTGAAGGCGATTTCAGATTTGCGAATCGTCAAGAGTCAGGTATTCGCGCGAGCGAATGGTAACCGCTGCCATGGAAAGCATGCAGAGTGTCATGGTTGCAATTGCCAGCAGGTTCAGCCATTGGGGCCAGATTCCATAGAGCAGCTCGAATTCGTAGGCCACTTGCATTTGCGGGGCAAGCGAGTTCTGCGTGTCCACTTCTTCAAGTGCGCTCGACCAGCCGTTCCAGTGAATCAACAGGCTGATCAAATGATAGGTCATGGCAAACTTGCCGATAACGGCCGGAACGAGGGCAGCGACCACTTCGATAATCATGAAATAGCCGAACGCCAGGAGCATGGCGCGGCGCTGGACGATCGTGCCAAGAAAAGAGAACACTGCCGAGTAGACCATACTGGCCAAAAAAAGCAGGCCAGTGAAATAGAGCCACAATTCCCATCGGGATGCGCCACCGGGTATCAGGCTGCCGGGATCAGTTGCCAAAATGCAAAGAGACATTCCGATCCAGGAAATCAGGAATGACAACATGACCGAGATCAGGTATTTCCCGGTCAGAATACTGAGTCTTCCATGAGGCCGGCTGGTGACAAACACCCAGCTTTTGCCCTCCAGCTCCGCATAGACATTGGGCGTTGCCCATAGCAGCATGACCAGCAGGCAGGTCATTCCGTTCAGAACGCAAATGGCAAACTCCGGTATGGGCATGGCACCGGAATGCCAGAGAATAAGGAACATCAACGGCGGGAAAAAGATCATCACCAGGGTCAGGAAAACCCGCTGCCAGGTGCGAAGGCGCGACAGTTCGAAGGCGATGACGGCAAGTGTACTTTGCAACATGGCGGTTGGATCTGGAATCAGAAACGGAGTTCACCCCGGTGTATTTTCATGAGCGTGGCGAAGATTTCCTGCAGGGACTCTTCCGCCGATCGAAGCTCTGTAATGATCACGCCGTTCTCCCGCGCGAGGGCAGGCAACTGTTCGAGCAACTCCAGTGTCGTGGTGGACTCGAGTTCGATGATCCCATCACTTTCCGAAATCGACAGTCGTTTGACGGGAAACCGTTCGGTGATCAGGGCCGCCAGCCGGTGCGGCGAATTGGAGCGGATTCGCATATTGACCGGGCAATCCGCCAAAATGGTGCGGACCTGTTCCGGCGAGCCGGAAGCGAGCAGCCGGCCGCCGGAGATCAACAGCAGGGATGGCTTGAGCGCTTCAACCTCGTGCAGGATGTGGCTCGCCAGAATCAGGCTTCTCCCGTTCTCAACCCAGTTCTTGAAAAAGTGCATCATCTCGATTCGGCCCTTGGGATCGAGCCCGTTAAATGGCTCGTCGAGAATCAACAGCTCCGGGCTATGGGCAATTGCCTGGGCGAGCACGGTCCTTTGCCGCATGCCAAGCGAATAGGTCGTCATTGCCCGGGACATTGCAGCCGACATTCCGACAAGTTCCATGGCGCTTTGGGCCAGTTCGCGCGACTTCGACCGCGCATAACCCCTCAGACGGACAAGAAAGGTCACCCATTCCAGCCCGGTAACGAATGGATAGCTTGCCTGAACCGCTGGACAGAATCCGATCCGGTTCAGCAACTGGTCGCAGTTCCACGGATTCTCGCCAAACACACGGACGGTTCCCAGCGTCGGACGCAACTGACCGAGCACAAGGTTGATGAGAGTCGTCTTGCCGGACCCGTTGGGACCGAGCAGGCCATAGGCCCCCGGACCGAGGGTCATGGACACGTCATTGACGCCAATGACCGTCTTGTAGAGCTTCGTCACGTTTTGAAAAACGATCATCGCTTTCAGATCCTGACAGGTGCCGAAACCCTGCGATAGAGCCAGACAGCCGACACGGCGCTCACGGTAACCAGCATCAACAGCGAAGGAAGTACCGACTGGAATCGCGGTTCCAGTCCAAAGATCCACGCCTGCACCTTTCCAATCGTCGAATAAAGGGAGACGAGTGACCAGTTGCTCTCATAGGGTTTGATCTGGACCGCGTTATCGTCACCGATAACGATCCGGTGGGTTACTTCTCCGGTGCGCTCGTCCACATGGACCGTCTCCGACGGAGCGAACTGGTTTGGCCAATAGATCATGAACCAGATCACCCAGCCGAGTCCCCAGACGGCAAACCAGCCGAAACTGGCAAAGCGGCTTTCCTGGGTCATCGATGAAAAGAGCAGGCTGATCAACGACACGGGAATAATGCAGCACAGGGACGCAAGGATAATGCGAATGGGCAGGTCCCATGTGTCCGCAATCACCCTGAGGTCAGGCGACATGGACACGGAAAAAGCATAGAGAACCAGGGCCGGAACCAGCGTTATCATCGCGAGGATGGTCGCCGGGATGCAGAGCTTTCCGAGCAAGTACTCGAATCGGGTAATCGGCCGTGAATAATAAAGCAGGAAGGCGCGCGAGCGAACATCGCGGGAAATCAATGGCGGCACGACGAGGCCTACGAGCAACAGGGTCATCCCGAGTTGCGGATAGCGCAGAAACATGGCCAATACAAACGACCACATCTGGTGGCGGAACTGCCGCTCGTCTTCAAAATCCAGGGTATCGGAAAAGCCGCCGCTGTTCGGAACAAACGGCAGGTTTTCGCCGATCTGACGGGCGATCGCCTCCCGTTTCGCCGGCTCATCCTGCCTGTTCAGGCGGACGCCAAGCGTATCGGCTACCTGGGATGCCGGCGCTTCGATCGACTTTTCCAGAATGAATACGCTGTAACCGATCACCAGGACGGGAATCCAGGAAGCGATCATCAGACGGCGAAACCACGCGCTTTTGAACGTCATCTGGAAGCCGGCTTCGGTTATCGTCCACCATCGGGTCAGCTTGTTTGTCAACGGGCCAGACCATTTTCGGTAGCCGACATCATGAATGGGCATGGGTCTCTCCGCGAATCGCATCCATGAAAATCTGCTCGATCGAGTTGCGCGAACGGGACAGGGACCGGACAACGATTCCGTTCTGGCCACAGACATCCCACAATCGGGAAAAGGCGTCCGTCGAGTCCAGGAAAATGCTGATGGTGTTGTCAGGGTTGGTGTCGACTTCGAACCGGGCCTTTCGCAGGACATCGACTGTATTCGCCGGGTCGCTCACCACGCTCATGACGTGGACTGGAGAATCCGACCGGTTCAAATTGTAAAGACTGTCGCTGACCCGGACCCGCCCGTTGGAGAGAATGATAACGTGATTGCAAATCGACTGGACGTCCGGCAGGATATGTGTGGAGATCATCGCGGATTTTCCGAAGTTCTCACACAGGATGCGGACCCGGTTCAAAAGGGCTTCCCGTTCTTCCGGATCGAGACCTGATGTCGGTTCATCAAGAATCAGAAAGTCGGGGTCGTGGACAATGGCGGCGGCAAATTTGACTTTTTGCCGCATGCCCGTCGAATAACCTTCGACACTTCGATATCGTTCCTGATGGACGCCGCAGAAGTCAAGAATTTCGTGGGATCGCCGAAGTGCTTCCACGGGATAAATCCCGGCGAGAGTTGCCGAAAAACGGACCATCTCGATACCGGTCATTCCAGCCAGATAACAGTCATCTTCGGGCATATACCCGACTCGCGCGCGAATTTCCCGGCCTTGGCGATCGAGTTCAAGACCCATGAAACTCCCGCGACCGCCATTGACCGAAACCAGCCCCATCAAGACCTTGATCAACGTTGACTTGCCGGCCCCATTCGGACCAAGCAGGCCCGTTATTCCCTCGCCAATCTCCAGCGACACGTTGTCCAGCGCCACCATACGCTGATAGTTCTTGCAAATGCCGGACAGCTCAATCAGGGTCTTCATGAAGATGCTGGGGCAGCGCGGGGGTGGGGGGAATCGGGGTTCAGAACCGTGGGTATGCCCCCCCGTGGCCGGGAGGAATCAAGCGACACGACATTCTGCTGTTCCCGGGAGGATTTGTCCACCGACGGACCAGGCAGGGCCAGGCAGGGGCCGCCGGCCCGCCGCGATCACCCACATGATTCGGGCGGTACGGGTTGGGCCTTGCCGGAATTATTTGCGTTTTCGGCGATTTTCCGCGCGTAAATTCATATCGCTCCTGATTTCGCGATTTGGTATATCTCCGCCGGACAGAAATTCCATTGGGCCATTAGCAAGACCCGAGGCAAAGTGATGACAAAAGTTTCACGCGACGCATGGCGAAGGCGTTTTATTTGGGTGGCGATATTGTCGGCCGTTGCCTTTTTTCCGGTAGCTTGTCCAGCACAGCAGGACTCGGCCAGCTCGCCGAAATTGCCTGCAGCGAACAAACAGGATGTCGAGACGGTCCGTCCGTTCAGGGAAGACCTGCTGCAAGGGGAATGGAAAGTCGAAAAAGTGAAATTCGCCGGGCGCGACCTGCCCGGGGAAGATCTTCAGACCATGCGACTATCGGTCGATGGCCGCGCCTGGCAAAACACTGCTAACGGAGCAAGTGAATCGGGAGTATTTGAGTTTCCGGCAACGCAATCGGGCGATGCGCAACATGTCAATCTTGTCATCGAAAAGGGCGAGAGCGCCGGAACAACGCTTGAGGGCATTATCCGTCAGGGAGAATCCGGATTCGAAGTCTGCTATGCCGTCAGCGGCGAGCGCCCCCGCCATTTTGAATCGAACGAGGGGAGCATGAACCTGCTGATCAGCTACGTCCGTCCAAAGTGACCGACGCCGAAAAGCAGAGGACAGGCAAGTATATCTTTTCCATTCGTTCGATTCGTCGGATTCGTGGTTCCTCTCTGGCTGCATCACTCATGCAACAGCGGCCTGGTTCGGGTAAATCTGGAATAAACCACGAATCACACGAATAGCACGAATCAGAAAGCACACAATTGAAGAGAGGAAGTTAAGTTAAAAGGACAAGAAATGCCGCCACCATCGGGTTCATCCCGATGGGACGCTGACTGACAAGCTACCCCCACAAGGCAATTTGATATCTTCGGCGGCAGAGGGGGAAGGCTCAATTCAATTGGCGGTATGCCGAGGCCGCAACAGCAGATTGCCGGATTCAAATTTGGCTGCAGTATTCGCAATCAATTACGGGCTGGCGTTCCATTTTTTCGGTCTCGGCGATATCCGTCCTGACAAAAAGGACACGCAAGTTTGTCGGCCGGGTGCCATTGATTTAAGGATCGAGCCGGACAAGGACATGCAAATGGTTCAGGTGCGGGCGAGATTTTCGGCGACCACCGTGTTGGGCAGCCCCAGATTGCCAAGCACTTTTCGGGTATCCATGACCTGACCGATAGAAGTTTTTGCCGGATCGCGGACGACGACGACAAAGTCTGCCAGGTCAGTCTGGCATGTCTTGTGGGCACAAATGTCGTCGATGGTTCCCAGATCGAGGAAAACACATTCGAACTCGTATTTCAGCTGGAAGGCGATGACGGCGAGTGTGTCCAGCAACTTTTTCTCAAGCGCCGGCTTGCCGCCCGCGGCCGATGGAAGGAACACGAGGCCGTCATCGACGGACCGGACAAGGACTTCCGAAACAAAAAGGTCCGGCTTGAGCAGATCCTGCCATCCGGCGACATGTGCATCAAGTCCGGAGTACCGGGTGAGTCCGGGCTTCTCGACGTCGGCATCGACGAGAATGGAGCGGAGTCCCTTGCCGGCGGCCCACAGGGCAAGGCAGATCGCAATGGTCGATTTGCCCTCGCGGGGGAACGTGCTGCAAATGCCAAAGCGACGCTGTGTGACCTGAGTCTGCGAAAGAAGATAATTGCCGATCTGGTCGAACACGTTGTAGTGCAGCCGCAGCAGGTTTCTTGCCAGTCTGGGCCATCGAAAATAGTCAACTTCCCAGGCAGGCTGAAAATTGAGCGGGCCCGCCGAAGTTCCCTTCCTGGGCCGGCTTCGCGACATGCTGGTGGCGATCGATTGCAGAACTTCATTGTTCTGTACGATGTAGCCGAGCCCCATTTCGATCGTCGGGCTGGCAACCGGCGCCGCGCCGGGCGCAGCAACGATCGACGAATGGGCTGATTGCCAGAAATGGGGTGCGGGTTTCCCTTGAGGACGGGTTGCGCGACTCGAAGAGCCAATGGCTGGCAGATCCGCATGGATTGCCGCGGCTTTGTCCGATGAGCTTGCAGTGGTTCGGGTTACAGCCATTCTTTACTCGATGCGGGTGACGTATCGATTGCCCTGTTCAAATGATTACAATGGACTACCCCGATACACTATTTCGGAGATTGGCTCGCACCGTGATAAGCCGGGCAGCGACAAAAACGGGGGTCGTTGAACAAACTGCCGGATTGCATTCGCAAATCCTTCCCGGAATGGCCGCACGTTTTGCCTGATCGGCAATCTCTGCCATTTCGGCGAACAGGACGACGCGGCAGGGGAACAAGTCAAAAAGGGAAACTGGAACCATCATTGATGTCCATCGCCGAGACCACCACTGCCTCCTCACTGATTCTCGAGCGACTCGAGCGGGAGATTCTGTTGCTTGACGGGGCGATGGGGACAATGGTCTATGCGCTCAGGCTCGATGAAGATTCCGTGCGAGGGAAGAGATTCGCCGGGCATACGAAGCAGCTTTCAAATTTTGCCGACATCCTCTGCCTGACACATCCCGACAAGGTCGCCGATATTCACTACCAGTACCTGCTCGCCGGCGCCGATATCGTGGAGACGAATACGTTTGGAGCGAGCCCGGTCGGGATGGCGGAATTCCAGTTGCCACGGGAACTGGTTCGGGAGATCAACGTCGCGGCCGCCGATTGTGCCCGGCTGGCTGTCGAGCGGATCATGCGTGAAGACCCGTCCCGGCCGCGGTTTGTCGCCGGTTCGATCGGCCCGACAACCATGCAGACGGCAATCAGTACGCGAGTCGATGACCCGGCGCATCGCGATGTGACGTTTTCGGTGATGGAACAGTCCTACTACGAGCAGGTCGCCGCGCTGGTCGAAGGGGGCGTCGATTTCCTTTTTCCGGAAACGGTCATCGATACGCTGAATCTGAAGGCCTGTCTGTTTGCGATTTCGCGATATTTCGGGGAGACAGGCAATGTCGTTCCGGTAATGGTCTCGGGAACTTTCGCCGAGTCCGGATCGACTTTCGTTTCCGGCCAGGTCGTGGAGGCCTTCTGGAATTCGATATCGCACTTTCCGATGCTCTCGGTGGGCGTTAACTGCGCGCTGGGTCCGGACGTCATGCGGCCACATATCGAAGAGTTGTCGCGAATCGCGACTCCCTATATCAGTTGTCATCCCAATGCCGGCTTGCCCAACGAGATGGGCGAGTTCGACCTGTCGCCAGAGAGGATGGCGGGAATGATGGGTGAATGGGCGAGGAACGGCTGGGTGAACATTGTTGGAGGTTGTTGCGGCACTCGTCCCGCACATATCGCTGCGCTGTATCGGGAGATCAGCGGTTTGAAGCCTCACACGCGGTCCACGACGGAACACTGGACGCGACTTTCCGGCTCGCGACCTTTGACCCTGCGGCCCGACTCAAATTTCCTGATGATCGGCGAACGCACCAATGTGACCGGCAGCCGCAAATTTGCCAAACTGATTCGCGACGGAAAGTTTGAGGAAGCCGTTGAGGTCGCTCGCCAGCAGATAGAGGGTGGTGCCGCCGTCATCGACGTTAACATGGACG
>WPCK01179791.1_pt1 | contig 12617 bp, 12 predicted proteins | sample 5399851 | NCBI WGS metagenome assembly WPCK01 (sample SAMN12869471, study PRJNA574797) | sludge metagenome | isolation source: wastewater treatment of pH11 | place: China:Beijing | collected 2019-05-20
GGGACCACCCCACTCCGCATCGTCGATGTCGGCACCGGCAGCGGATGCCTGGCGGTGACGCTCGCGCTCGAGATTCCCGGCGCGGACGTGCACGCGACCGATGTCTCCACAGGCGCGCTTGCCATCGCCCGCGGCAATGCCAGCCGCCTGGGCGCAGCCGTGACCTTCCACACCGGATCCGTGCTGGCTGATGTGCCCCCGCCCTTCGGCCTCATCGTGTCCAACCCGCCCTACGTCACGCAGGCGGAGTACGCGACGCTCCAGCCGGAAGTGCGCGAGCACGAGCCGGTGTCGGCGCTCGTCGGCGGGGACGATGGCCTGGATGTGGTGCGGCAGGTCGTGGCGGCCGCGGCAGGGGCGCTGGCGCCCGGCGGTCGCCTGCTGATGGAGATCGGCTACGGCCAGGCCGCGGCGGTCACCCGGCTCATCCAGGGATCTGCCGGGCTGACCATGGTAGGTGTGCGGCCGGACCTGCAGGGTATTCCGCGCGCGGTGGTGGCCACGCGCGGGCCCTCACAGGTGCAGCGACGCTAGCGCTTCGGGATGACGAGCTTCTGACCCGGGTGGATGACGTTCGGGTCCTTCAGCAGGTCCTTGTTCGCGTTGAAGATGTCCATGTAACGGTTGCCGTTGTCGTAGACCGACTTGGCGATCTTGGACAGGGACTCGCCGGGCTGCACCACCCAGTAGCCGAACACATCGGTCTTGTCCACCTTGATGTCGGCCGCCACTTCGTTCTCCCAGCCGGCGTGCTTCTTGATGCCGTCCCAGAGCAAGTCCTTCTCGAGCTGGTAGGTCGTCTTGCCGCTGATGTGCACCTTGCCGCCGGCCTCGGTCAACGCAAAGCCCTGGATGCCGAGCTTGGCGGCAAGAGCCTCGAGGTCCTTGTACTTCTCAATCATGCTGCGCTCCTCAATTGGGGTTCCATAGACATAGCACACTGCCGTGATGCAGCATGTGACGCATGTCGTGCCTCTTCTGTCGCATCGTCGCCGGGGAGATCCCCGCGCGGAGGGTCTACGAAGACGATGACCTGCTGGCGTTCGAGGATATCAACCCCCAGGCGCCGCTGCACGTCCTGGTGATTCCGAAGGCGCACGTCGCCACGGCCAACGACCTGACGGAGGCACACGATGCCCTCGTCGGCAGGATGGTGCGTCGTGGGGCTGCCATCGCCCGCGAGCGCGGCGTCGACGGGAGTGGGTTCCGCACGGTGATCAACTGCAACGCGCATGCCGGACAGACGGTGTTCCACCTGCACGTGCACGTGCTCGGCGGCCGACCCATGGCCTGGCCACCCGGCTAAGCGGCTGCCGACTCGTCGAGGGCCAGGAGGTAGCGGCCGTAGCCCGCGTCGCGGCTGAGGACGAAGTCCACCACCCGGTAGCCACGTGCGAAGTAGGTTTCGAAGATCTCGCGCGTGTGCAGGCGCCACGCCAGGGCCAGCTCCGGCGCCTGTTGCTGCATGTCGGTGAAGCCGGTCGGAATCTCGAGCCAGAAGCGACGGGCGTCCAGTTCGAGGTCGATCTTCGCGCAGGTGCGCCAGGCGCCGGCCATGGCCGTCTCGTTCACCAGCGGCGCCTCGGCCACCTCGCGCGTCCGGAACCGCAGTTCCGGCGCGGAGTCCAGTCGCCGGGCCACGTGCGGCGAGGCGATGTGCCACTGCGCCACCAGCCGATCGGTCGGCGTGCCCTTGTGCAGGGCGCTCGTGGACTCGCCGTAGACGTTGCGGTGGTACTCCTCGGCCACGCACCCCAGCTTCGTCATGTTCAGGTGGGCGTTCATGGCCTGCAGCGGATCGAAGGTCCACTCGATGAGGTCGTAGCCGAGCGCGAGGGCGCGCTCGCGCTGCGCCATCTTCAGCCGGTGGCCCAGGCCGCCCCGATACTCCGGCAACACGCCGGTCATGTGCGACCACTGCAGAGCCTTCCCGTCCTTCATCCCCACCAGTGAGTACGAGAAGCCCACCATGCGTTCACGCTCGTCGAAGGCGCCGAGCAGGATGGCGCCCCGTTTCACCGTGATGGTGAACACGACGGGCGGCACCATGTCGTAGGGGTCGGAGAAGCCCCACACCTGCTGCTCGAGCGCGAGGACCTGTTTGAACTCGTCGTAGTGGGTCAGGGGACGGATGGTGATGGGCATAGGCGCAGGGTGCAGGGGTGCAGGGTGCAGGGTGCAGGGTGCAGGGTGCAGGGTGAGTTTCAGTTGGCGGGGCCCGCCACGACTATCGTGGCGCGCTCGGGCGCCAGCAGCGCGCGGGCGACCGTCTGGACGGCATCGTACGAGACCGCGCGCACCAGATCCGGCAGCCTCCGATCGTAGTCGAGACCAAGGCCGAACAGCTCGGCATTCAGCAGGAAGCCGGCGATGCCGGCGTTGGTCTCGAGCTGGCGAGGCAGCGAGCCCACCAGGTATTGCCTGGACTCGTCGATCTCGCGGGCCGTGAAACCGTCGCCGATGACGGCGTGCAGTTCCGTGTCGATGGAGGCGATGGTCCGGTCCACGTTGTCCGCGGCCACACCGGCGCGCACCAGCAGGGGGCCGGCGCCCACACCCGCGTCCAGGGAGCTGAAGACGTAGTAGGCCATACCCTGCCGCTCGCGAATGCTGTCGCCGAGGCGCCCACCGAGCGCGTACTGGCCGAGCGCGTTGTTCATCACGGTCGCGGCCATATAGCGGGGATCGCGCCGCTCGATGCCCACGAACCCGTAGGCGACGTCCGCCTGCGATTTCTCCGGCATCGCGATGCGGGTCACCCGGCGCGTGGGGACGGTGGGGACGGCCGGCACCACGACCGGCGTGACCGGCGTGCTGGAGGCCGGCCAGCCTCCGAACGCACCCGCCACGTGGTCCACCAGTGATCTGGCGTCGAGGCTCCCCACGATGACCACCGTCAAGGCGGCTGGCCCGAAACATCGTTCGTGATAGCTGACCAGATCCGTGCGTCGCAGTGCCTCGACCGTCGCCGTCGTGCCTCGGACTCGGCGCGCGTAAGGATGGCTGCCGTACAGCTCCGTGTAGAACCGGTTCACCGCCACCGACGCGGGGTCGTCCTCCTCCTGGCGGATGGTCGTGAGAATCTCGGCTCGCCGGGTCGCGACGGCGTTGTCCGGGAAGCTGGGGGCGCGCAACAGGTCGGCCGCAATGGCCAGAACGGGCTCGACATCCTCCTGGAGGCACTGGGCGCTCACGGCAATCTGGTGCCGCCCGGCAGAGACCGCAAGCGAGGCCCCCCTCGAGTCGAGCGCATCGGCAATGGCCTCGGCCGACTGCGTGGCCGTGCCCCTGTCGAGCACCCGCGCCACCAGGGCGGCCGTACCCTCGCGGCCCGCAGGATCGTCATGGCCCCCGGCGGCGACGACGGCGAGGACGGACACCGCCGGCGTCGTGTGGTTCTCCTGAGCCAGGACCACGACGCCGTTGTCCAGCATCTGACGGACGGGATTCAGCGGCATCGCGGGCTACCCTGCCTGCGGCTCGAACCAGCCGATGGTGCGATTCGCCGGGCGGAAGGTGCGCCGCGCCACCTCGTGCACCTCGTCTGCGGTGACGGCGGCGAGCCGCTCCCCGAGGCTGAGGGCGTCGCGCCAGCTCCCGATGGTCTCGAAATACCCGAGCTGATGGGCGATGTCGGTGACGCCGTCCATGTCGAACACGAAGCGTGCCCGGAGCTGGGCCCGCGCCTTGGCCAGTTCCCCGGCCGAGATCCCGTCGCGACCGAGCCGCTCCAACTCGTCGAGCACCGCTGCCTCCACGACCTGCAGGCTCTGCCCGGCGGCCACCGTGGCGCTCACCGAGTAGAGGAACGGGTGCGAGGTCGGGAGGAGCGACCCGTACACGGACGAGGCGAGTCCGCTATCCACGAGCCGGCGGTAGAGACGCGAACTGCGCTGCGGGCGGGCCGCGCGGCCCGCGGACCAGATGTTGAGCCCGGCCCCGCCGCTCAGCACCGCGTCCGCGACCAGGAGCGGGAAGAACCCGGCCTCTCCGAACGCGGGCGCGTGGAACGCCGCCTTGAAGTACGCGGTCGTGCCCTCCTTGCGGAGCGTGACCCGTCGCTCGGCGTCCTGCGCGGGCTCTGCCGTGGCCCGGCGGACCGGCACCGGCTGACTGCGGATAGCCCCGAACTCCCGCTCGACGCGCCGCAGCACGTCGTCCTCCTCGACGTCACCCACGATCACGAGGGTGGCGTTGGCGGGCGTGTAGTAGCGCCGGTAGTGACCGAACAGATCCTCACGCGTCATCGTCTCGAGGTCCGGCTGCCAGCCGATGGTCGGGTGCCGGTAGGGATGCACCTTGAAGGCCGTCGCGGTGAGCTCCATGTCGAGCAGTTGCTCGGGGTCGTTCTCCCCACCCTGCAGCTCGGAGATGATGACGGTCCGCTCCGACTCGCATTCCGCGGGGTCGTAGAGGCACTTGTCCATCCGCTCGGCCTCGATGAACAGCATGCGGTCCAGGGCGTCCACCGACGCCGTCTCCAGGTAGGTGGTCTGGTCGATCCAGGTGTAGCCGTTCCAGCTGCCGCCGAACTGCTCGATGATGCCCTTCACCTGGTCGCGGGGGATGTTGGTGGTGCCCTTGAAGTTCATGTGCTCCACCCAGTGCGACACACCCGTGAGCCCAGGCCCCTCGTCCCGGGAACCCACGCGATACCAGCACCACACCGAGGCCAGCGGCGCCGTGTGGACGGCCTGCACCAGCACCTTCAGCCCGTTGTCGAGCACGGTCTCCCGCACCGCTGCCTGCATCCCATTAGAATAGTCACATAGTCATGGCCGAGTGGAAGGACACCTGTAACCTCCCGCGCACGACCTTCTCGATGAAGGCGAACCTGCAGACCACCGAACCCGAGACGATCGCCCGGTGGGAGGCCATGGACCTGTACGGCCAGATTCGCGCCGCGCGGAAGGGCGCGACGAAGTACCTGCTGCACGACGGGCCGCCCTACGCCAACGGCGAGATCCACATCGGCACGGCACTGAACAAGATCCTGAAGGACCTGGTGGTGAAGTCCCACAACATGCTGGGCTTCGACGCGCCGTACCTGCCGGGCTGGGACTGCCACGGGCTGCCGATCGAGCTGAAGGTGGACCGCGAGCTCGGGCCGAAGAAGCGCGAGATGAGCACGGCCGACTTTCGGCGCGCCTGCCGCGCCTACGCCGAGAAGTACATCGAGATTCAGCGCGGCGGCTTCAAGCGGCTCGGCATCCTCGGCGTCTGGGACGACCCCTACAAGACCATGGCGTTCCGCTACCAGGCGTCCATCGTCCGGGCCCTGGGAAAGTTCGTCGCGCAGGACATGGTCTACAAGGGCAAGAAGCCCGTGCACTGGTGCACGCACTGCCGCACCGCGCTGGCGGAGGCCGAGGTGGAGTACGAGGCGCACACCTCGCCGTCCATCTACGTCGAGTTCCCCCTCGCCGACGAGAGCCGGGCGGAACTGAGCCGGCGCCTGCCTGCGCTCGACGGTCGCAGGGTTTCGGCACTGATCTGGACGACGACCCCGTGGACCATCCCGTCGAACCTGGCCATCGCTTTCCATCCCGAGTTTCGCTACGGCGCGTACGACGTCGGCGGCACCGTGGTGATCGTGGCGAAGGACCTGGCCGCACCGGTGGCCGAGAGGACGGGGCGTCCCTTCGGCGCGCCGATCGTCGAGTTCGACGGCGCGGTAATGGATCGGCTGGTGTTTCGGCACCCGCTCTACGATCGCGACTCGCTGGGCGTGCTGGCCGACTACGTGACGCTCGAGGCCGGCACCGGGGCGGTCCACACCGCGCCCGGCCACGGCGCCGACGACTACAAGACCGGCGTCAAGTACGGCCTCGAGATCCTGGCGCCACTCGATGCGGGCGGCCACTTCAACGAGACGGTGGGCCTCTTCGGCGGCCTGCAGGTGTTCGACGCCAACCCGAAGGTGGAAGCGGCGCTGAAGGAACGCGGGCGCCTCTGGCACCGCGAGGACTACGACCACTCGTACCCGCACTGCTGGCGCTGCCACAATCCCGTGATCTTCCTGGCCACGGCGCAGTGGTTCATCGCCATGGAAGCGCAGGACCTGCGCAGCCGCGCGCTGCAGGAGATCCGCGGCCGCGTGCGCTGGATCCCGTCGTGGGGCCAGGCGCGGATCGAGGGCATGGTGGCAAACCGGCCCGACTGGTGCATCTCGCGCCAGCGGGCGTGGGGCGTGCCCATCCCCGCCATGGACTGCACGGCCTGTGGGACCGCCGTCCTCACGACGGCGCTGGTCGATCAGGCGGCGTCCGTGTTCGACGAGTACGGCGCCGACGCCTGGTACGAGCGGCCCCTCGAGGAGTTCGTGCCACCAGGGCTGGCTTGCCCCTCCTGTGGCGGCACCTCGTTCGAGCGCGAGAGCAACATCCTCGACGTGTGGTTCGACTCGGGCTCGAGCCACGAAGCGGTCCTGCCGTTCCGTGAGGATCAGCGCTGGCCGGCGGACATCTACCTCGAGGGCAGCGATCAGCATCGCGGCTGGTTCCACAGCTCGCTGCTCGTGGGCATCGGCACGCGCGGCCGCGCGCCCTTCGACCAGGTGCTGACGCACGGCTTCCTCGTCGACGAGCACGGCCGCAAGATGTCGAAGTCGCTCGGCAACTTCGTGGCGCTCGGGGACGTCATCGGCCAGAGCGGGGCGGAGATCCTCCGCCTGTGGGTGTCGATGGTGGACTACCGGGAGGACATGCGCCTCGGGAAGGAGATCCTCGCCCGGACGGTCGAGGCGTACCGCAAGTTCCGGAACGTCATCCGCGTCCTCGTGGCGAACCTGTTCGACTTCGACCCCGCTGCCGACGCCGTGCCGCACGCCCGGATGCTGGAGATCGACCGCTGGGTACTGGCGAAGTTCGCCGACTGCGCGGATCGTATCGTCAAGGCCTACGACGACTACGACTACCCCGCCATCTTCCAGGCGGCGAACGCCTTCATCACGGTGGACCTGAGCGCGTTCTACGTGGACGTCACCAAGGACCGGATGTACACGTTCGGCCAGAAGTCGGAAGCCCGGCGCTCCGGCCAGACCGCCATGTTCCTCATCGTCGACGGCCTGGCGCGGCTGCTGGCGCCGGTGCTGTCGGTGACGATGGACGAGCTGTGGCGGGCGCTGCCTGGGTCGCGGTTGCCGTCGGTGCACATGGCGCTGTTCCCGATGGACGAGGAACTGGCGCCGTTCCGGGATCCGGACCTGCTGGCGCGCTGGTCGAGGCTGGCCGCCGTGCGGGACGAGGTCAACCTGGCGCTCGAGCAGAAGCGGCAGGAACAGGCCATCAGGGCCAACCTCTCGGCGCAGGTGCGGCTCGAGGTTCGCAGCGACGCGGCCGCCCTGCTCCGCAGCTATGAGGCGTTTCTGCCGACGCTCTTCGGCGTGTCACACGTGGATCTCGTCGAAGTCCGCGAGACACCGCCATCCGCGCCATCTGCGCCATCTGCGCCATCTGCGCCATCTGCGCCATCTGCGGCTACATCTGCGCCATCTGCGCCATCTGCGGCTACATCTGCGGCCATCACTGTCTCACGCGCTGACGGCGTCAAGTGCGAACGCTGCTGGCGCATCGTGCCCTCCGTGAGCACCGACGCCGAGACCCAGGGGCTGTGCCCGCGCTGCGTGGACGCGCTGAGCCCGGCGATGCCCGCATGACCCGGATGTTGGCCGAGCGGCGGCTCGAGATCCTGGTCGTCGTGACGGTGGTGGTCCTGGATCAGATCACGAAGGCCATGGTCCGCAACGCGTTGGCGCTCCATCAGAGCATCGACGTGGTGCCGGACCTGCTGAGCCTGACGCGCGTCCACAACACCGGCGCCGCGTTCGGCATGCTCAACGGCGTGGACTTCGCGTTCAAGACGGTGGTGATGTCGCTCCTGGCCATCGTGGCGCTGGGCGGCGTGGCCTGGTACGCGGCCAGCGTACCGGTGAGCGACGTCCTGGCCCGGCTCGGCATCGCGGGCGTCGTGGGCGGTGCGATTGGCAACCTCATCGATCGCGCCACCGCCGGCTACGTACTCGACTTCGTGGACGCCTACTGGGGCGGCTGGCACTTCTGGGCGTTCAACGTCGCCGATGCCGCCATCACGCTGGGCGTGTGCTGCATGATTCTGGACATCCTGGGGGTCGGTCGCCGTGCATCCCATCCTGTTTAGCCTCGGACCACTCACCATCTACTCGTACGGCGTGCTGCTGGCCGCCGCGTACCTGCTGGGGCTCGGCCTGGCGGTGCGGCGAGCCCGGGCGGCAGGCCTGGACGGCAACAAGGTGATGGACCTCGGCATCTGGGTCATCATCGCGGCCCTGGTCGGCGCCAAGGCCCTGCTCTTCATCCTGGACTTCAACCAGTTCACGAGCAGCTGGCAGGACTTCACGACGCTACTGCGGTCTGGCGGCGTGTTCTACGGCGGGCTCATCGCCGCCGTGGTGGTCTGCATCTACCAGCTCCGCAAGCACAAGCTGCCGCTGTGGACCTCTGGCGACCTGTTCGCGCCGGGCATCGCGCTCGGCTACATGGTGGGCCGGCTCGGGTGCCTCCTGGCCGGCTGCTGCTACGGACGGCCGACCGACGTCGCCTGGGCGATCACCTTCACGGATCCCGCCGCCAACCTCAACGTCGGCACGCCGCTCAACCAGGCGCTGCACCCCACGCAGGTCTACGAGTCGCTGGCGGGGCTGGTGATCTTCGTCGTGCTCCTGGCACTCGAGCGGCGCGGCCGGTCGTTCCAGGGCCGCACGTTCTGGCTGTTCGTGCTGCTCTACGCCGTGTCGCGCTTCGTCATCGAGTTCTACCGCGGCGACGACCGCGGCTTCGTGTTCAACGCCATCTCCACCTCGCAGGCGATCTCCGTCGTGCTCGCTCCGCTCGCGCTCTTCATGCTGTGGTACCTGTCGCGGCCGGAACGGCCGGCGGCGCCGGAGGTGCCGCGAGGGCCGAGGAAGCCGCGGTTTGCATAACGGCGTACGGCTTACGGCTTGCGGCTTGCGGCTTGCGGCTTGCGGCGTACGGCTTACGGCGTACGGCTCACGGCTTACGGCATCTGTGACATCTGCGCCATCTGCGGCTTACGGCATCTGTGACATCTGCGCCATCTGCGCCATCTGCGGCTGAAGGAGAAGTCGGGAGTGATCTTTACGGTTCCGCCTGAGGCCGAGGGCGAGCGGCTGGATCGGTACCTGGCCAGCCAGATCCCCAACTACTCGCGCTCGCAGATCCAGCGCCTCATCGACGAGGGGCAGGTCCTGGTCCCGCGCGTGAAGCACACCAAGGCCAACGTCCAGCTCCGCGCGGGGGACGAGATCCGCGTCACCCTGCCCGAGCCGGTCGCCGCCGCGCCCGTCGCCCAGGACATCCCGCTCGACATCCTCTTCAACGACGCCGACATCGTCGTGGTGAACAAGCCCGCGGGGATGGTGGTGCACCCGGCCGCCGGCAACGCGGACGGCACGCTGGTCAACGCGCTGTTGCACCATGTGACCGACCTGAGCGGCATCGGCGGCGAGATCCGGCCCGGCATCGTGCACCGGCTGGACAAGGGCACGAGCGGCGTGATGGTGGTGGCCAAGCACGACGCCGCCCACCAGGAACTGGCGCGCCAGTTCCACGACCGTGAGGTGGAGAAGGAATATGTCGCGCTCGTCTGGGGGCTGGTTCAGCAGCGCAAGCGCATCGAGGCGGCCATCGGGCGGGACCCGAAGCACCGCCAGAAGATGTCGACGCGGGCCAGCCGGGCGCGCGATGCCGTGACGCGGGTCACGTGGGCCCGCGACCTGAAGGGCCTCACCCTGTGCCGGGTCGCCATCCTCACCGGCCGCACCCACCAGATCCGCGTCCACATGAGCGCCATCGGCCACCCCATCGTCGGTGACGCGCTCTACGGCGGCGTGCACCGCCGCGTGCCACACCAGTTCCGGGCCGTGCAGTCACTCACCCGCCCGTTCCTTCATGCCGAACGGCTGACGCTGACGCATCCCCGAACCGGCGAACGCATGACGTTCACGGCCCCGCTGCCTGGCGATCTGGAAGAGGTGGCCCGCGCCGCCGCGCCGCTCGAGATGCGAGACACGCTCTTCGCCTCAGCCCCCTTGGCACCCTAGAGGCACTCCTGGCAGCGTTGGCACCTACTTCCTGGGCCGATCGACGCTGACCAGGCGCGATTCGTAGAATGTGGCGTCCACCTCATCGCCGGCTTTCAGCGTCTTCGCCTGTGACGCGTCCGTCACCTTCATCGTGCGCTCTGCGCCATCCGTGCCCTTGAGCGTCACGCTCTGACCCGCCAAATCGACGGCGACAATGGTCGCCCGCACGGTGCGTTCGCTGCGCGTCTCGGAACCAGGCGTGCGGTCGTTCTTTCTCACGATGGTGGTTGGTGCTCCCGAAGGGGCCTGCGAACCCGGCCGAGCCAGGCGCAGCGCCACCGCCTCGAAGTATCGGGCCGTGACGATGTCGCCGACGCGCAGGCGGTCGAAGCCTTCCATCTCGGCCGGCGCGTTCACGTGCAGCCGGCTGCCGGCGGCGGTCTTCAGCGTCACGACTCGCGTCGACGTCTCCACGGCCTCGATCGTGGCGGTCACGACCGTGGGTGCCGACTCGTAGATCGGCTGCTGTGCCCCGACCGACGGCGACGTCACCATCGCGAACACCAAGCCGCTCGCGAGTCCAAGTCCGGTCATCGCTTCCTCCCCTCCGATGGTCGCATTAGAATAGCGTGTCGACCGCGTGCCGAGGCCATTCCGTGCAGTCGTCAAGGTTGCGCTCCTGTTGCTCGTCGTGTTCGGGGCTCCTGCTCCGGCCGCCGCGCAGAAGACCGACGTGGTCGTGCTCGTCAACGGCGATACCCTGACCTGCGAGATCAAGCTCCTGGACCGCGGACGGCTGCAGGTGAGCACCGACCACCTCGGCACGGTCAACATCGAATGGGACAAGGTGGTGTCGGTCACGGCCGATCGGGTGTTCCGGGTCGAGACCTCTGGCGGCCTTCGGTTGCTGGGCCGTCTGGCGACGAGCGAAGCGCGCCACCTCGACGTCGTCCAGGATACGGGCACCGTGTCGGTCGACCAGGCCGAGGTGGTCTACGTCTACCCCATCGGGCGCAGCTTCTGGAGCCAGCTGGATGGCGGCATGAACACGGGCCTCAGTTACACCCAGTCGAGCGGGATTGCCCAGCTCAACGTCGGGGCCAACGTCCTCTACCGGCGGCCCAGCCTTCAGGTGTCGGCCACGGCCAGCAGCTACTTCACGGCGGACGAGAACGGCGAGAACACGTCACGCCACGCAGCCGATCTGGGACTCGCCAGGTACTTCAAACAGCGGTCCATCTGGCTGCTCCAGGGCGGGTTCATGCGCAACGAGGAGCTGGGCTACACGGCTCGCACCACCATGAGCGCGGGCCTCGGCCAGTTCCTGGTCCACACCAACCGCGCCATCCTCACCGTGGGCGGCGGGCTGTCCACGAGCCGCGAAGTACCATTGGAAGGCACGTCCACGCAGGAGCTGGAACTGCTGGTCTCCGCGCGCCACTCCTTCTTCACCTACGACTCGCCGAAGACGGACCTGGCGACGATGGTGAACCTCTACCCGAGTCTGACCAGCTGGGGCCGCGTCCGCATGGAGTTCGACGGGCGTCTATCGCGTGAAGTGGTGAAGGACTTCACGGTCGGCTTCTCGATCTATGACAGTTACGACAGCCGCCCGCCGACCGAGGGCGCGCGCCGGAACGACGTGGGCCTCAGCCTGACGATTGGCTGGACGTTCTAGGGAAGGCAGAAGGCAAACGCCTTTTGCCTTCTTACTTCTTCGCCTCCAGCTTCAGCTCGTTCAGCCGCACCGGTTCGCTCGTGTAGTTCTCCAGCTCGATGCTGTTCTTCTTCTTGTCGAACGTGATCATCGTGCCGTAGGCCATGCGGCCCTCGCCCTTGCCGCTCTTGTCGAAGCGCATCTCGAAGAGCGTGAAGGGGTAGTCCACGGTGCGCGGCTGGTTGCGGGCCTCGCGGAAGCCGATGACGCGCGGCGTGATGATCATGATGCGGCGGCCGCCGTTCTCCATCGGGAAGCTCATCGCGTAGCGGATGTCGGTGCCGAGCCGCATGATGTTGTCGGGGTCGGGCCCCATGTAGCCCGGGAAGCGGAACTTCCCCAGATCGGGCTGCTTCTCCAGCTCACGCAGCAGTCCCTGCTGCTTCTTCTCCAGGAACGTGTCGATCAGGTGTTGCCGCTGCGACGGGTTCGACCACGCGTCGATGTCGATCTGGATGGTCTGATTGGCTCCGGTGGCCGTGTTGCTCATGTTGAGCGCCCAGCCCGTGATGCGCACCTTGTCAGTGGCACTCGGTTCCTGAGAGGGCTGCCCCTGGGCTGAGAGAGTCGCCATCCACATCAGGCCAACGAGCGCACCGGTCATCGCGGTCATCAACAGCTTCTTCATGCCTTGAGTCCTCTCACGCAACGTTCTGCCTTCTGCCTTCTGCCTTCTGCCTTGCCCCGTCCCTACCGCCGCCGTCCGCCGCCGCCACGCATGCCGCCGCCCGCCCGAGAGCCACCGTAGCTGCCGGCCCCCGAACGCGTGGCTCCGCTGGACTGCCAGCCGCTGCGGTTGGTCGTCCGCGTGTCGCCGGT
>WPCK01369305.1_pt1 | contig 12602 bp, 11 predicted proteins | sample 5399851 | NCBI WGS metagenome assembly WPCK01 (sample SAMN12869471, study PRJNA574797) | sludge metagenome | isolation source: wastewater treatment of pH11 | place: China:Beijing | collected 2019-05-20
CGCCCAGCCGCCGTCGCAGGCGTTCGCCGTGCGGCCGGCGGCGGCGTCTCTGCACCACCCCGTCGACGAAGCGGCGGCGCCGGCAACGCTCCTCACCGCCCAGCCCGTCCCCTACGCCGACTGGTCCAACCGTGGTGTCACCACCATGCGCCTCCGCTTCCCGACCTGAGGCGGTGGCGGGTGGTTTCAGCGATCCGCTGACTGGGCGCCAGTGGGGCAGGCGCCACCGGCGCGCTTGGCCTGGCGGATGAGGTGGAACCCATAGGCGGTGCCCGCGAGCCAGGTGATGGTGACGACGGTGCCCGCCACCCACGTGTGGTCGCGGAAGGCGGCGCCGAACGAGGTGCCGGCGAACAGCGCGGTCAGCACGCCGAGCGACAGCGGGAGGTGGCAAGGACAGAGCAGGAACGACCAGAGCAGCCACCAGAGGCCGCGGCGTTCGAGGGCCGGGGGCGACAGCACGTCGGGGGCGCCCGGCGCGACCTCGGTAGGGGAGATACGGGTGTCGGTCGTCGTCGGCATGCTGCCAGGGTACCCCTAGGGGTATAAAGCGGAGCTCAGGACACGACGATGCCGCCGTCGAGGGCGATGACCTCGCCGACGACGTAGGCGCCGGCGCGCGACGCCAGGAAGATGGCCGTGCCGGCGACGTCCTCGGGGGTGCCGACGCGGCCCCGAGGGACGGTGCGACCGAGGGCGGCCCAGTCGGTGCCCTCGACATCGCCGCCGGTGCCCACGCCGGTGCTGAGCATCCACGTGGGGAAGGGCCCGGGGGCGATGGCGTTGGCGACGATGTTGCGCTTCACCAGGCGGTTGCCCATCTGGCGGGTGAGGGCGTGGAGCGCCGCCTTCGAGGCGCCGTAGGACCAGGTGTCGAAGGTGGGGGAGCGGATGCCGTCGATCGACCCGATGTTGATGATGCGGGCGGGGTCGTCGGCGGTCGCCCCCTCCTCGAGCTTCGACAGCAGGCGCTGGGTGAGGAAGAAGACGCCCTTCACGTTGGTGTCCATCACCTTGTCCCAGCCGACCTCGGGGAACTCCTCGATGCTGGCGCCCCACGACGCGCCGGCGTTGTTGACGAGCACGTCGATCGAGGGGACGTCGGCGAGCTTCTCGACCAGGGCGTCGATGCCCTCGAGGGTGGACAGGTCGGCGGGCACCGACACGCAGGTGCCGCCGTAGGTCTCGGCGAGACGGGCCGCGGTGGCGTCGCACACGTCGGCCTTGCGCGAGCTGATGTAGACGTCGGCGCCGTTGGCGAGGAACCCGGCGGCGATCATCTCGCCGATGCCCCGGGACCCCCCGGTGACGAGGACGGTCTTGCCGGCGACGGAGAACAGGTTCGACGCGGACAGGTCGGTGGCGCTCATGGGGACCTCTTCAGGGATCGGGCCGGGACGGCGAGCCGAGGATAGGGGAGGGGCGCGTCGTCAGGCGCCGCCGAGGAGGAGGGCGGAGGTGGGGACGCCGGTGCCGCCGGTGACGAGCACGTGCTCGACGTCGTCGACCTGGTTGTAGGACGTGCCCCGCACCTGGCGGACCCCCTCGGCGATGCCGTTCATGCCGTGGAGGTAGCCCTCGCCGAGCTGGCCGCCGTGGGTGTTGATGGGCAGGCGGCCGCCGAGCTCGATGTTGCCGTCGGCGATGAAGTCCTTGGCCTCACCCGGGGCGCAGAAGCCGAACTCCTCGAGCTGGGGGAGCACGAAGGGGGTGAAGTGGTCGTAGATGACCGCGGTCTGCACGTCGTCTGGCCCGAGGCCGGACGTCTCCCAGATCTGGCGGGCGCAGACCCCCATCTCGGGCAGGCCGGTGATCTCGTCCCGGAAGAACGAGCGCATCATCTGCTGGTCCTCGGCCATGCCCTGGGCGGCACCTTCGATCACGACGGGCGGCTGGCGCAGGTCGCGGGCCCGCTCGAGGGAGGTGACCAGGATGGCCTGGCCGCCGTCGGTCTCCTGGCAGCAGTCGAGCAGGTGCAGGGGCTCGACGATCCAGCGGCTGTTCTGGTGGTCCTCGAGGGTGATGGGCTGCTCGTAGAACCAGGCCGCCGGGTTGGTGGCGGCGTGGCGCCGGTCGGCGACCGCGACCCGCCCGAAGTCCTCGGAGGTCACGCCGTACTCGTGCATGATGCGAGTGGCGAACATGGCGATCCACGACGCCGGCGTCAGCAGGCCGAACGGGGAGGTCCAGGCGTAGGACGCCTCCTCGGCGGTGTGACCGGGTGCCCGGCCCTGCACGCCGGTGCCGAATCGGTGGCCGCTGCGCTCGTTGAAGGCCCGGTAGCAGAGCACGTAGTCGGCCACGCCCTCGTTGACGGCCATGGCCGCCAGCTGCACGGTGCCGCAGGGGGCGCCGCCGCCGAAGTGGATGCGGCTGAAGTGGGTCAGCTCCTTGATGCCGAGGCTGCGCATGACGTCGCTCTCGGGGTTGGTCTCCATGGTGAACGTGGACAGCCCGCTCACCTGCTCGGGCGCCACGCCGGCGTCCTCCAGCGCGTTGACGCAGGCCTCGAGGGCGAGGCGCAGCTCGCTGCGGCCCGAGCGCTTCGAGAACTCGGTGGCGCCGATCCCGGCGATGGCGGTGTTGCCGGCGTAGGCGTGGGCGCTCATTGGCGGACCCCCTGGTTCGACGCGGCCGCTTGGGACGACGCTTCCTCCTGGTACGACGAGCCCCCGGGCAGGACGAGCTCGACGGTGCCGGTGACGTGGGCGCCGAGCGAGTTCACCCCCTGGAGGGCGACGGTGACCTCGCCCGTGGCGGGGTCGGCGGACTGGACGGAGCCTGAGTAGGTCATGGTGTCGCCGGGGTAGTTGGGGGCGCCGAGGCGCACCCGCAGGGCCCGGACGAGCGCGCCCGGCCCCGCCCAGTCGGTGACGTAGCGCTCGGTGAGGCCGAGCGTGGTGTTGATGTTCATGAAGATGTCCTTCGAGCCGGCGTTCACGGCGATGTCGCGGTCGTGGTGGACCTCGGTGAAGTCCCGGGTGGCCAGGGCGCCGGCGACCACGAGGGTCGGGGTGACGGGCACGGCGAACAGCGGCAGCGCGTCGCCCTCGGCGGCTTCGGCGGCGGCGAGTGTGTCGTCGCGGGGCGCCGGCGTGGCGGGACGGAACTGGGGCAGGGTGATCGAGCCGCGCGCGTCGAGCGCCCCCTCCTCCTCGGCCGGGTGGCTGTCGAGCCACGTCACCTCGAGGGGCAAGCCCACCTTCAGCTGGTCGCGGGTGACACCGACCACGTTGGACACGAGCCGGGGCCCTTCCTCCAGCTCGATGAGGCCGACGAAGACCGGATAGCGGAAGCCGTTCACCTGCGGGTACTGCGGCACCGCGTAGGAGTAGAGGTGGCCGCGGCCCGAGGCCACGATCCAGCCCTGGTCGAAGCTGCCGCAGTCGGGGCAGCGGGGCGTCGGCGGGTTGTGCAGCGACTGGCAGCCCTGGCACTGCTGGATGCGCAGCTCGTGGCGGCGGGCGCCGTCCCAGAAGAACTGGTTGTCCAGGTTGATGGCGGGCCGGGGGCGGCGCGCCGGGTCTGGATCGGGGGCCGGCTTCGCGCCCTCGGCGGCGGCGGGTGCCGCCTTGGCCGTCCCCGGCTTGAACTTGAGGACCCGGAAGAGCAGGTCGCCGACGTGCTCGCCGTCCTCGGTCGAGTAGCGGTGGCGGGTGGTCACGAAGTGGCCGACGCCGAGGCCGGTGGCCTTCTCCTCCGACACCGCGTCGAGCACCTCGACGTTGGACAGGCGCTCGCCCGCGCGCACGTAGCGCTGCAGCTCGAGCTCGGAGTTCACGGCCACGACGGAGGTGAAGCCGGCGGCCTCGAGCAGGGCGAGGGCACGACCCCGGGGGCTGTCGGCGCTTCGCTGGTGCTTCAGCCCGCCCCGGTCCCAGACGTCGAGCATGGCGGCGGGAGCCACGATGCCGCCGACGGGCGTGCCGGCGGCGAAGTCCTCGTCGAGGTAGAGCGGGTTGTCGTCGCCCATGGCGTCGCACCAGTGGGCGATCATCGCCTCGTTCACGGCGTGGCGGGGCACGGTCGGCGGGCCCTCGCTGCCGACGAGGGCGCGGAGCTGGTCGAGCAGCCCTCCGTCGTCGGCGGGGGTCTCGGAGCTGGCGGTGTCGGTCATGCGGTCTCCTTCGCGGACCGGCCACGGGGGCGGCCCACAACGAACATCGGTCCATCATGCAGGGAACGAAGGGGTGCTGATGCGCTGAGGTCCGGGTGATCGCAGCGAATACGCTCGGGCGGTGCGAGGCAGGGGGCGGACGCGGTGAGGTGGCGGGGTCCGTTCCAGATGCGGACACTCCGAGAGGACGCCACCGCGGGACTGGTACTCGGCGTCCAGTCCGTGCCGGACGGGCTGGCCACCGGCCTGCTCGCCGGGGTGAACCCGTTGGCCGGCCTCAACGGGTACATGGTCGGCGTGGCCGCCGGCGCCCTCTTCACCAGCTCGACGTTCATGGCGGTGCAGGGCACGGGGGCCATGGCGATGGTGATTGCCGACGTCCCGGCGGTCCGTGACGCCAGCGACCCCACTCGGGCGCTCGTCACCCTGTCGGTGCTCACCGGCGTGGCCATGCTCGCGGCCGGGTTCCTCCACCTGGGGACGGTGCTCCGGTTCGTGTCGAACGCCGTGATGGTCGGGTTCATCAACGCCGTCGGGGTCAACATCGTGCTGGGCCAGTTGGCCAACCTCACCGGCTACCGGGCTGAGGGGGAGAACCGGCTGATCCGGGCGTTCAACACGTTGATCCACCCCGGGCGGCTCGACAGTTGGAGCCTCGTCGTCGGGTTCGCCACGATCGTGCTGATCGTCCTGCTCGAGCGGTCCCGGCTCGGAGCGATGGGCCTGGTGGTCGCGGTGGTGGTGACCTCGGCGGTCGCCCACGCGGCCGACTGGAACACCGTCGCCACCCTCGCCGATCTGGGGGTGGTGGCCGACTCACTCCCGAGGCCAGAGCTCCCCCTGCTCCGGATGGTGCCGGCGCTCGTGGTGCCGGCCGTCTCGCTCGCGTTCGTGGGGCTGGTGCAGGGGGCGGGGATCTCGGCCAACTTCCCGAACCCCGACGGCAGCTACCCCGAGGCGTCGCGTGATTTCATCGGCCAGGGGGCCGCCAACGTGGCCTCGGGGCTGTTGCAGGGCATGCCCGTCGGTGGCTCCGTGTCGGCGAGCTCGCTCAACAAGGTGGCCGGCGCCCGGTCGCGTCAGTCGCTGCTCGTCGCCTCACTCGTGATGGCGGTGGTGATCTTGGTCTTCGGCGACGCCGTCGGCGAGGTCGCCATGCCGGCGCTGGCGGGTCTGCTGATGCTCATCGGCTACCGGACCATCAAGCCCGCGGACCTCCAATCGGTGTGGCGCACCGGCGTGGTCCAGAAGGCCGTCCTCGCCGTCACCTTCGTGCTCACCCTGGTGGTGCCCCTCCAGTACGCCGTGCTGCTCGGGGTGGGGCTCTCCGTCGTCCTCCACGTCGTGCGCCAGTCCAACCAGGTGACCATCCGCCGTCGGGTCGCCGGACCCGACGGCTACGTCATCGAGGTGGATCCCCCTGCGGAACTGCCCGCGCACGAGGTCGTGGTCCTCCAGCCCTACGGCAGCCTCTTCTTCGCCGCCGCCCCGGTCTTCCAGGCGACGCTGCCGGCGGTCGCGGAGGCGTCGACCGGCTCGGTCGTCATCCTTCGCCTGCGGGGCCGCAGCGACCTGGGGACCTCGTTCATGGACGTCCTGCGCCGCTACGCCGAGGGCTTGGACGCAGCCGGAAGCCGACTGCTGATCGTCTCGGCCAACGACCGGATCATCGAGCAGTTGGCGGTCACCGGGATCACCACGGCGATCGGGGCCGAGAGCGTCTACCCGACCGACGAACGGGTGGGAGCCACGCTCGAGCGGGCATCCGCCGATGCGCAGGCGTGGGTGGAGGCGCACCGCTGATCCGGCGGTCTGGCCGTCGTCAGGGTGCGGCGCCCGCACCCTCGAGCCCGTCGACCCCGTCGATCTCGAAGGCATGCGACGGGTGGCGGACGAGCAGGACGATGCTGACCACGGCGATCCACGCCGGCAGCAGGTAGATCGTCGGGGTGGCGAGCGAGACGTTCACCAGTTCCACCGCAGCGACGGCGAACGTGAGCCAGACCAGCCAGCGGGGGAACGCTCCGGTGGCCCGGCCGAGGCTGGCGGTCGAGAGCATCACCAACGTGGCAATGCGGGGGGCGAACACGGACAGCACCGCGGCCGCGGCGGCGCGGGTGAGCGAGGCCGCGTCGGGCGAGGGCGCTTTGTCGCCGAGCTCGACGAGCAGCGCCGGCGCCGCGAGCAGTGCGGCGGCGAGGAACAGGAGCCCGGCGAGGAGGATGCTCGCACCGAGGAACACAGTGCCGAACAGCTTCGGCTCTCGGTCGCCGATCCGCCCCCGCACAACGCCGACGAACCACAGGAACGCGATGGTCGAGAACACCAGGACCTGGAGCCAGGCGACCGCGGCCGTGGCGGTCGCAGGGTCTGCGTAGTAGCGGACGATCTCGGCGTCGGGGGCGTCCACGCCGGGGGACGCCAGCAGTCCCCAGAGCGACAGCGACCACCCGATGGCGCAGAGGATCCCGGCCACCGCGGCGGCTTCGATGGAGACGAAGCGGCGCCGCAGGCGGTTCGGCTCGAACAGCGGGGCGGGTGCGTCGGTGGCCACCCTCTCGGTCCCGGTCTCAGCCGGCGGGGCGCGGGGGCATGACGGACACGCGCCAACTGTAGGCAGCGGGTCACGGCCCGTGGCGGCCCGCGCTACCGTCGCCATCGAGCACCGGAGGGGACCACTGCCGCCGGGTGGCCCCGCCGCCTCGCACGCACCCACCCAGAGGAGCCCCGATGACCGACCCCCAGGCAACCGAGACGACCCGAGCGGCCATCGCCGCCATGGCGGGCTCGCTGCCCACGCACGACCGCCAGGACTTCGACGATGCCACGCGCGGCTTCGTGGGTCGATCCGAGCAGCGCCAGATCCTGGGCGCCGACGGTGGGGTGGTGTGGGATCTCGACGCCTACGACTTCCTCCGCGACGCCGAGGCACCCGACACGGCCAACCCGAGCCTGTGGCGCCAGGGCCAGCTGCTCATCCAGGACGGCCTGTTCGAGGTGGTCCCGGGCATCTACCAGCTGCGCGGCTTCGACCTCTCGGTGATGAGCGTCATCGAGGGCGAGACCGGCGTGATCGTGATCGATCCCCTCATCAGCAGCGAGACCGCGGCGGCGGCGTTCGCGCTGTACACCGAGCACCGTGGCCCTCGCCCCGTGAAGGCGATGATCTACACCCACTCCCACGGCGACCACTTCGGGGGCGTGAAGGGCATCATCACCGACGAGCAGGTGGCCACCGGCGAGGTGCAGGTGATCGCCCCCGAGGGCTTCATGCACCACGCCATCGCCGAGAACGTGTTCGCCGGCACGGCCATGTTGCGGCGGGCGGGCTACATGTACGGCGCCGCGCTCGAGGTCGGCCCGGCGGGCCAGATCGGCACCGGGCTGGGGCAGACCACCTCCAAGGGCACCGTCAGCCTCATCGCCCCGACGGTCGACATCACCCACACCGGCCAGCACCTCACCGTCGATGGCGTCGAGATCGAGTTCCAGATGACTCCTGGGACCGAGGCGCCGGCGGAGATGAACTTCTACTTCCCCCAGCACCGCGCCCTGTGCGCCGCCGAGAACACCTCGCACACGCTCCACAACGTCCTCACCATCCGCGGGGCGTTGGTGCGCGACGCCCATGCGTGGGCGCACTACCTCACCGAGACCATCGACCTGTGGGGGGCAGAGCTCGACGTGGTCTTCGCCTCGCACCACTGGCCGACGTGGGGACGCGAGCGCGGCGTCGAGTTCCTGGCCATGCAGCGCGACATGTACCTCTACCTGCACGACCAGACCCTGCGCCTGCTCAACCAGGGCTTCACCGGACCGGAGATCGCCGAGGTGCTGGAGATGCCCCCGGCCCTCGAGCAGCAGTGGCACACCCACGGCTACTACGGCTCGGTCAGCCACAACGTGAAGGCGGTCTACCAGCGCTACATGGGGTGGTACGACGCCAACCCCGCCAACCTCTGGCCCCATCCCCCGGAGGCGCTGGCGACCCGGTACGTCGCGGCGATGGGCGGTCGTGATGGGGCCCTCGCGGTGGCCCGCCAGGCCTGGGACGAGGGTGACTACCGCTGGTGCGCCGAGGTCGGCAAGCACCTGGTCTTCGCCGATCCCGGCGACGAGGACGCCCGGATGCTGCTCGCCGACGTCTTCGAACAGCTCGGCTTCGGCGCCGAGAACGGCACCTGGCGCAACGCCTACCTCGCCGGCGCCACCGAGCTGCGTTCCGGCTCGTTCGGCACCCCGGCGACGACGTCACCCGACATGGTGCTGGCGCTCAGCGTCACGCAGGTCTTCGACAGCGTGGCCGTGCGCATCGACGGGCCTCGGGCCTGGGACGAGCACCTCCGCATCGCCTGGCAGATCACCGACGAGGACGCGGCGTACCTGCTCGAGCTCCGCAACGGCGCCCTGCACCACCGCACGATCACCGAGGTGCCCGCCGACGTCACGACCTTCACCCTCAGCCGCCTTGCCCTCATCGGGCTCGTCACCGGCAGTCTCGACTTCGGAGCGGCCACGGCCGACGGCACCGTCACCGTGGAAGGCGACCCGGCCGACCTGGGTCGCCTCATCGCCCTCCTCGCGCCGGTCGATCCCGACTTCAACATCGTCGCTCCCTGACCCTGGAGGTTTCGCCCTCTTCGAATGTCGGAGCAGCACGGTGCGATACTGCCCGGCGTGAGGCCAAGGGGAGCGATGAGGGGTGCGGATCAGGCGCTCACGACGGCTTTCCTCCTCTCGGGGTTCGGCCTCGTGGTCTTCGTCGTGGTGGGGTTCCCGCTCCCGGTCGCACTGGTGTCGGGCTGGGCCGCCATCGTCCTCGGGGTCCTCTGGTTCGAGCGGGTCGCGCCACCCGAGCGGCGAGCGCGCTTCCATGAGGTGGTCCGGGTCGGCGCCATCGCCGGTCTTTGCGCCACCGTGGCCTACGACCTGTCTCGACTCGTCCTGGTGCGGCTGTTCGATCTCGATGTCTGGCCCTTTGCCGCCTTCGGCGCCTTCGGCGATGCATTGCTCCCTGGGGCGGGCCGACAAGGATGGGTCCGGGTCGTCGGGGGCGGGTACCACCTCGTGAACGGGGTCAGCTTCGGCATCGCCTACACCGGGCTCTTCCGTCGGCGGGGTGCGCTCGTGGGGATCGCCTACGGCCTGGGCCTCGAGGCCGTCATGCTGGCGCTCTACCCGGGATGGCTGAGCATCCAGGCACTGCGGGAATTCACGCAGATGTCCCTGGTCGGCCACGTGGCCTACGGGGCCACCCTGGGCGCGGTCGCCCGGCGGCTGCTGACGCCCGACCCCGCGGACGTTCCTCCGGCGGACGACGCGGGGTGACCCCGCTCGATGCCGGGACCCGGCTGTGGTGGGTGCGCCTGCCCCGAGCCGGGGCTCGGATCTCGTCGACGCTCGGGCTCACCCTGCTCGACGGCCACTGGGTCGGCGCGGTCCGGGTGCTCGGTGCGGTGGCCACTCCGTTGGCGGTGGTGGTCGGTGTCGCCATCGGTGGGAGCCACCCTGGTTTCGACGTGCTGCCGACCGAGTCGTTGCCCCTCATCGCGCTGCTCGTCGCCGTCGGTGTCGCCAGCGGTCAGCTCGGCCTGGCGCTGCTCGGCGGCTTCGCGGTCGGCAACCTCGTTCTCGCCGGCTCCACGTGGAGCTATGGGGGTGCGTCGCTGTCGCTCGCGTCCCTCGCGAGCGGCGACGCGGGGGCCTACCTGCTTCGCGTGGTGCTCCCCCTGCTCATCGCCTACGGCGTGCTCGCCGTGGTGATGGTGAAGCTCCCGCTCGGCACGAAGGCCATCGTGCGCGCGCTCATGCCGGGTGACCGATCTCCGCTGGTGCTGCGGATCACCCTGGCCGTGGTGACCCAGGTGGCGCTCACCGCCGCGTTGGTGTACCTGTGGTCGCTGGCCGCTCCGGTGCTGCTGCGGCCCGTCTGGACGTGGCGTGGCGAGCTGCCCACGGTCGAAGCCATCCGGCCGTTGCAGGAGGACGCCGCCACGTTGGCCTGGGTGGCTGCATCGGTCGCGGGTCTTCGCATCGGCATCCAGGCACTTCTCGTCACGGTTCGGTCGTTGGCGGCCCGAGCCGGCGTGATCGAACACGAGCTGTGCCGGGCGCTTCCGGCGCCGCCCTTGTACGACCGACTTCCCGCCGTGGTTCGTGGCGTGATGACGGGCATCGTCACGACCTTGCTGTTGGCCGGGCTGTTCTCCGCGTGGGCCGAGGCGGTCGTCGTGTTCTCGACGGTCACCTTCTTCCAGCTCGCCCGGACCGGTGTGGTCCCCGTGCCGCTCGGCTCCTGGGCCCGCCTCATGGACCGTATCCCCGTGCTGATCCGCTTCGCCGCGGGCCTCGTGATCGTGTTCTTGGTCGGCCAGTGGTTCCTGCCCGATCGGATCAGGTCGGCGGAGACGTTCGGACCCCAGCTGGTGTTCCTCCTGCTCGGCCTCGCCGTGTTCTACCTCCTCGTTCCGACCGTGCCCGGCCACCAGGGCCGGGACAGGGCGCCGGTGTCGTGAACAGGACCTGCGCCCGGGCCTTGGCGCTCACACCCGCGATGTGGCTGTTGATGGCGGGTGTGGCCGTGGCCGACAACTGCTCCAGCCCGGAGGACTGCTATGCGACCGACAGCGCCGCCGCCCGGGCCGGCCTCGGCCTGTTGGCACTGCTCCTGCTCTATCTGCTCCTCCAGTTGCTGGGTCGGGGAGCCGGCGGCGGGTGGGGTTGGCCGGGCGGGGGACGGGATGGTCTCGACGACAACGGGGTGGGCGGCCTCGACGAGCTCGGACCGGGCGGCGCCGCCGGCCTCACCGACCGGTTGCTCGGTTGGCTCGACAACGCCTTCGGCGGTGATGGGACGATCATCGGGGGTCGGGTCGGCGGGTCGCAGGACCTGCTCGCCGGCGAGCTGCTCGGGGCGGAGGGACGCCTCACCGTCACCGGCGAGGGGATCGCCGAGCTCACGGGCTCGTCCACCCTCCAATTCGACGATTCGGGCCTCGCCGCTCGGCTGGGGCTCGACGCACGGGTGGGGACACAGGTCGGCGTCACGGGGTCGCTGGAGTCGGGCTGGATCACCCAGACCCTGGCCGGTGACGTGTTCCTCGGTGGCCTGGCCACTGCGGAAGGCGGCCTTCAGCTGGGCTCCGGTGGCCTCGGGCTCCACGGCGAGACCGAGGCCTTCGTCGGCGGACGGGCCACGGGCTCCTATGGCCTCGAGACCGGACCGGTGACCGGCAACGTCGGCGGGAGCGTGAGCTACGGGCTCGGTGTGACCGCCGAGGGCGACGTCGGCTTCAGCTGGGACCGGATCGGCTTCAGTGGTCGGACGGGTGCCACCGTCGGTTTGGGCGCTGAGGCGGACATCAACATCTCGATCAACCCCAGCGCGGTCGCCGACGGCATCGGCGACGCGCTCGACTACTTCGGATGGTGAACAGTGACTGACGCGACCCCGCCCGACGGCGACACCCCCGCGGGCATCACGCTGCGGTCACCGAGCGACGAGTTCCCGGCTTCGCCGAAGATCGCGCTCACCGTGCCGGCATCGTGGCGGCCGGAGCCGACCACCGACGCCGCGTTGCTGGCGTTCGACACCCAGGCACCCCCGCACTTCCGGACGAACGTGCTGGTGACGGTGGACCGTGTCCGTCGTGATGCCGAGCTGAGGGACGCCGTCCAGGGACTCGCCCGCGACGCCGCCGCGTCGTATCCGGACTTCCGGGTCATCCACGTCAGGAACGCGGAGGTGGGCGCGCAGCCGGCAGCGCTGCGACTGCAGACCTTCACGCCCCGAGAACCGGCCGCCGCCCCCGTGTTCCAGCTCCAGGTCGTGGTGTTCGCTCCGGCGCCGGAGGACCGGCCGACCCGAGACCTGGTGCAGGTCCACGCCACCTGCAGCGCCGAGTTGGCGGGGATCTATGCGCCGGCCTTCGAGGAGATCGTCTCCAGCTTCGCCTTCGAGTGACACCCGCTCCGGTCCCACGACCCTCGAGCTCGACACTCGTCAAGCCCCGGGACCGCTCACCCCTCTCCATCGCTGGCGAGGACGAGCGTCACCCACTCGCGGGCAGCGCGGGAGGGGGCGTAGGCGGATCGGTGAGGACGGTGGCCACGAAGCCGTCCGTGATCACCCACCACCCCCGCAGCGGGGGGTGGTGGGCCCGGTTCGGCTCGGCGACCGACACCGGCGCCCAGGCGGCCGCCGGGTCGTCCCGCCGAACGCCACCGACGGGTGACGTGGCCGCGTCGGGCACAGAGACCAGCAACGCCCGCACGTCGAGGCGCAACCCCTCCCGACGGACCTTGGCCGCTGCCTCCTTGGCGGTCCACAGCAGGTTGGCCCGCACCACGGTGTCGTCGCCGACCCACGCCCGCTCGGCGGGGGAGAACCACTCGTCGAGGAAGGCGGCGCTGCGGGCCTCGAGCAGTTCGAGGTCGACGCCGACGGCCGTCTCCGCGCCCGTGACCGCGGCGACGGCCCGGCCGG
>WPCK01150655.1_pt1 | contig 12581 bp, 4 predicted proteins | sample 5399851 | NCBI WGS metagenome assembly WPCK01 (sample SAMN12869471, study PRJNA574797) | sludge metagenome | isolation source: wastewater treatment of pH11 | place: China:Beijing | collected 2019-05-20
TCAGCTTTTGGCGTCGCAAGCACGCCAAAAGCAGCGGGGAAAACTGGCTGTAGACTTCTTCGCATCCAGCAATAAAAGAAATCAGATAGGTCCGCATATCCAATGTTGTCATAGTATGGCGGGTCTGTAGAGATGACAACGTCACTTGGCATTTCTACGGTTTGCGCATCTGCGTTAGCTATAGAACCTTGCGAAAATGGAACAAACCTTTCGATGGCCTTTGTGACCCAATCAACGTTACCAAGAAAGTTACCGCTCGCGCTCGAGAAAGGGTTTCCTTCAGCAAAGTCCCAAGTCATCGGGATAGCCTGCCGTGCAAAAGTGTTTCGCAGGGCCTCCATTTTCGGAGAACTATCCCAAGTGCAAATTGACGAGCCCCTGTCGACAGAACGGTTTATCGCAAAGGACAAGTACACGGTCACTGCCTCAGCGTAGGCCGTTATGCCTTCTCCGCCCGTTGCGAGGCCGCCATCATCCCTTTGCACAAAAATTTCGCGTCCGTCGTTTAGTACCTGCTCTCTAACGTCGCTTAGCAAGTCACCCAATGTCAGAAAAAGAAGCACCTGACGATCGATGAACAGCTTTCCCCACTCATCCAATCCGTACGCGGAGCAAACGCCCCCGGTAATCATAGCCCTTGTAGGAGTACTACCCGACAAAAACGTTTGTCGTGCCTCGCTCACTTCGACGTTTGCACCCGCTGAGAACGCAATTCTTGTCATTTCATCTGTCGGCGGGAGATAAATTCGACCACTCCGTCCCTCCGCTACAATTGCTATTAGTCGAAGTCCCAAGCGACCTGCACGACCCTCGTCCCGAATATAGTCGCGTGGGATTGGGTATCCTGAAAGCAGACACAAAAAGTCTTGTGCCTTACCTGCTTTTGTCCCAAGACTTGCCACATCCAGATCAGCTTTGCTGAAATCGCCGGTCTTGATATCAAATGAGTAGGTACCTGATTTTTTATCTACCACTGGAACAATAATGTTCTTTTTTCCGGCTTTGGAGGAAAGAATATAGGAACTAATAAGCGGCACATGAGTGCCGCCGAAAGCAGGATCCGGGCTTGCAACTGTCCGAGCCCAGATCCAGGCGATCACTGTTGCCTTGCCGCCACCATGCTCCTTCGGTAGGTCCACCTGCGGATAAAGATGCCCGATGCGCTCCCACGCCTTTTCGCGCATCCATTCGCCGTAGTATTTCACATCCTCGGCGAGCCCCTCGGCATTGCGATAGAACGACCGCTCCTTGATGCCGGGGTGAATGGGGAGCATGTCTTTGAACTTCGGCGGGATCTCAATCATCGCCTTGCCGATCATCACTGCCACCGGGTTCAGATCGGAGCCGTAGGCAGGCAGGCCTAGTCGCTGCGCCTCGAGCGGGATCGATCCGCCGCCCGAGAAGGGGTCATAGACCGGCGGCAGAACGCCGCCGCAGCAGCGCCTGATTTCGGCGCGCGCCCGCTCCAGCACCTCTTCGTTGGTCGAGTTCTCCCACTTCACGAGGTCTTCTATGATCTCGAACAGGCGCTTCCGCTCGATATCGGCCGCACAATCCCCCAGTGTCGGCTCCGGCGTGTCGGGCACATTCCCTTGCGCATCCGCCTTGCGCTCGCGCCACATTTTGAGGCGCACGGCCAGGTCTGCCTCCGCCCGCTGGTAGATCTTCGGATCATCGAGCAGCTTGTCGGCGTAGCCAGAGGGGTCATCGACGAGCTGGGCAAACAGGACTGCCCGGCAGGCCGCCAGCGGCCGCCGCGCCCACCAAAGATGCAGCGTGGACGGATGCCCATGGCGGATCGACTTCTCCCGCGCCGACGCCGCGTTGATCGCCTCCAGTGGTATGGCGACCTCGATGAGCTTCTTCTTGTACTTATTGGCCGAGGTCATAGACGAGCCTGTATGTTGCGGGGTGAATGGTGATCTCGCCGCCATCGCGCAGCGCGCGCAGGCGAGCACCCGTCATTTCGACGGGTTCACCCTCCGGGTTGACGAGAATGAGTGAGTAGGCGTCGGGCTTCTGGTCGAGCAGGCCCCAGACGTCGGCCTCGATCTGAAGCGGCTCACGTTCCAGGCAATGCTCTTTCGGATAGTAATGCCGCTGCACCTCGCCGCCCGCTGAGCGACGCTCCCATGGGAAGCGCGCGCCGTTGGCGCGGCCGATCCAGCTGCCATCCGCATGGTAGAAGCGATCCTCGCCATCGGGCCTGTAGCCGAGCGCCAACGCGAAGCGGGCGATGACGCTGGGCCGCGCTGGCTTCTGCGGCGGGCGCGGACGGCTGACAATCTCCGGCTCCAACAATCCGCCGTCGGCCTCCTGGGGCGATGCCTCTGGTCCTGGCGGGTTCGTGGGATCCTCGTCCTCGGACAAGTCCTCGTCGATCACCGACCCGGCCTCGCCTTCGTCCGACGCCGCATGCTGAGAGTGCTCGGCCGGCTCATCGACCGCGTTGCCTCCGACAGGGGCAGCCGCAGGCGGAACCTCCACCACAGGCGCGACCGTCGTCTGCTCTGGGCCGAGCGTGAAGTTCTCTTCGAGATAGTCCTTGATGTCAGCAGGCGACCGCTCGAACGCATAGGCCAGCGCGGCACGAATATCGGCGCTCAGGCCCTTGCCGATCTCTTCCGGCACGCGCTTGGCAAGCTTCGCCTTCGACAGCGGGCTGACGAACAGCTTGCCGTCCAGCCACAGAATATCCGTGAGCCGCGCCGTGCCAGCCGGCACGCCGTCCAGATAAGGGATCACTGCCAGCTTCGGGGCGGCGACCCAGCTGGTCGCCGCGATCGCCGCTGCGACCGTGCGCACGCGCTCGGTCTCGCCAGGGTCGGCCAGTTCGATCCGCGCAAGCTGCGTGCCGAAGGCCGTGAGCCAAGCGCGCCTGTCTTCCAGACCCGGGAACAGGGGCGGCTGATTGAAGCGCTCCTCGACGAGATCGGACAATGCCCGAAGCGACGAGAATGGCGGGGTGCGCACCGTCTCTGCCGAGAGCTGCCGAAAATCGGCTGTCTTGCGCTTCACCCAGTCGTGGAGATGCCCATAGGTGAACAGGCTCTGCATGCTGAGCCCATAGGCGAGCGCGTCGGTTTCGACCCATTCGCCGGAGAGATTCACCCAATGCCCGCACTCTTCCCAGATGCGGGTCGGGTATCGGGACATGAGTGTCCGCACACGGCGCGCGTCATCAGGCGAGAGCGCCTTGCCCGAGGCAAGCGTACCCAGCCATTGCAGCGCGAGATCAGCAGAGGGCCGTTCGGCGACGCCTACGCGCCGCCACAGACTGAGATCGAGCACCGAGGCCCGGATCACCGCAGCGCCCGGAACATCCTCTTCATCCCCGGCCAGGAACACCCCGCCCGACGTCACCCAAGTACCGTCCTGCGCGAGGATCAGCTTCTCTGCCTTGAACGCGTCCTTGATGCTCTGGGCGTCAGGCGTCGAAGCAGCATCGAGCATCTGGTCGAGACGGCGATACCATTTCTCGACCTCATGGGCCGGCGCCTTGTCTGACTTCGCCAGCGCGCGCAGCCGGTCGAGCAATCGACCTGGCCCGCTCGGCGAGCTGCGCACGCCGAGCAAATCGAGCAGCGGCCGCGTCGTCTCGCGGTCGAGGAGGCCGTGCACGAATGGCTCGACATCCATGAGCGATTCCGTCTCCGGCGTCCTCCGGAGCAGATCAGCAGGGACATGGATCATGTCGCGCGTATCGGGAAGGCAGGGCTTCGCTCTGAGCTTCAGCAGCCAGTCCGCCAGCAGGGACTCTGACGTCAGCGAACGGGTAGACCCTGTGGTCGCGACCTGCGACAGGCGCGCACTTGAGGCACGGGACCAGTAGCTGTCCCGCTGCTCCAAAACCCGCCCGGCGACCTTGGCCCAAATCCGCGGGTCGGACTTCGACAGCGCCTCCCAGTGCCGCCAGTACTCCGCTGGGAAATCCCAATCCTCGACGACGAACTGGCTCGTCACATAGGGGTAATAGAGCGCGCCGCGAAGGCCGCGCTTTTTGGCCTCGGCGTCGACCTGCTGGCGCCCATAGACGTTTGTCCGCTTCGCGGTCAGCGGCGCGAAGGTCTGCAGTCCCGAACGGCCGGACGACACCCACCGCAGCCAATCCTCGCGCGAACAGGAGGAGAAGCTGGCCACATATTCGGGGTGCAGGAGCTGCGTCTGCTGGGCGGTCTCCGGCAACAGGGCTTCAAGCGCGCCGTCTTCGTCATACAGAATCGCCTTGGCGATTGGCCGAAGCTTCAGATCGGCGCATGCATAGCGGAATGATTCGCCCGCCGTCGCACTGAGCTTTGCGGCGATCTGGGCAAGCTGGACGCACTCGGCCAGCTTGATGCCGCTTGATCCAAAGAAATCAGCAGCAACTCGTTCGATCACCGCATTGACGTCGCTCGTGTCGTCGAGGCCGATTTTCTTGAGCACCGCAAAGGCGGCTTGGGTCGGGTCAGCTCGGCCATCGCCGTCGCCCTTGTCCCGGCGTTGCTCCGCCAGAAAGCGGGTCCAGTTCTGATTGAGGACAATCAGATGCCCCGCGAGAAACTCCCAGTCATCATCGGACTGGAGCAGCTTCTTCTCCCCGAGCCGCACCACCTCAGACGCCGAATAGAGCACTTCCTTGCCCTGGACGGGAACGATGCGGAGTCGCTCAGGTTGATGGCTCTGCCATCCCGTCATCTCGGGCGCGATGTAAGTCCAAAGGTTCAGCAGATGCCGCCATGTGGAAGGCCGAGGCAGGTGGCTTGTGCGGAGGCGAGCGAGAAGATCGCTCTTCGAAAACTCCTCGACCAGGTTCCAGTGAGCCAGCTTGGTCCGGTCGGCAGCCGAGACATGCCGACACAAGGCGGGGCGCGACTTCTCATCCAACAGAGCCATCGCCTGCTCCGCCGGCCAGATATCGAAGATCGGCAGCGGGATCATGATCGCCGCGTCGGCGGCAACCAGCTTGCCGTCATCGGTCAGCAGGATCGGCCGATCCTCGACCGAATCGGCGAACGCCAGCTCGACGATGGCCGCGCAAGAGCCCTCAAGCGTGCTGGCCTCTCGGTCAACGTCAGGCAGCAAGCCATAGGCCGCAGCTCGATCCAGAACACCGGTCTTGGATTGTTCGAGCCATTCCACCATCGCCTTGGCCGCGAGTTCGCCGGCACGTTTCAGCAGCCAGCGGTTTGTCGGCGAGGTCTCTGGGTCCTTGATCTTGAGGCGGGCGGGATCCTGAATGAACGGAGCGTTGCAGGCGAACGGGAGCGGCGTCTCAACACCCGTTGGCAGCACGACATAGAGCCGGCCCTTCGCGCCCAGGACGATCTCGACCCGGCAGGGCGGAAAGTCGCCGCCGTCCTCGGCACCAAGCATCCGTTCCTTACGGATTTCGTCCAGCGCATCAGCGGGGAACGCTTCTTCGGCCGACCGGACCAGGAGAAAGGCGTCATCGCCCTTGTCGTCCAGCGACATCCACTCGCTCTCGGCGACAGGGCCTGGTCCAAGGCTTTGCCAGTGGACCACCCGATCACCGATCTGAAGACGCCGAATTTTCTTGAAGAACAGCAGCGAAACCGGGCTCTTCAGCCATTCTTCGAGGTTCTTCTCAACCTCGCGGCAGAGAAGAGGGTTGGCGATCGCCACCTCGACGCGCGTGACGCCCTGCGTCGTGCGACGGCCGTCAATCCAATGCGGCTCGGTGAACCGGTTACGCTCGAAGGCAACGGACAATGTGGGGGTGAACAGCTCGACGCGATCACCGAGGCTGAACGTGCTCTTGAAGCCGATCCCTCGAAACCCGATGGTGTGAAGGGCGCGCTTGTTCGAGTAGCCGAAGCGGCAGATCGAGGCGAAGTGCGCTTCCACAAAATCTTCGCCGTTATGCTCAAACACGAAACGCTGGTCTTCGATCGAAACGCGCGCCTCGGTCGCGCCGGCATCGTCGGCATTCTGCAGCAGCTCGGACAGGATATGGCGCGGGCTCTGCACCTGCTTGAACAGTTGGTGCCACGGCCCGGCAAGCTCGGGGTCGGCCTCAAGCTGATTCCAGCGCTTCGACGCGCCGTCCCTGATCGCGCGGAAGTAAGCCGGTGGCTCAGCCACAACAGGCGCGGATTGGCGCTCCGCACTCATGATGGCGGCACCGCGCGTTCGAGCAGACGCCGCAGGTCAAACTGAATCGCTGTCTCCAGGAAGGACGGCTCCCGATCAATCAGCGGCCCGCGCACATATCGCGGCTCGTGCGCAAACCCGCCGTCGACGGCAACGACCGCGAGGATGAACTTTTCGGGCTCATGCAGTGAGGTGATGATTTCCTGGCGCGTGATCATCACAAAATCCGCGCCGTCGATCCGGCCCTTGACCTCGATGAAACGAAGGTGCCCGGATTTCGGATTGTGCGAGGCGATGTCGTAGCCAATCTTTTGGGCGGAAACGTCGAGCGGTTCGTGCCCAAGCGCTCGCTCCGCCGCCATGACGGCCTGCATGGCCGCGAGCTCGATCTCTCTCCGCGCCGCCGGATCTTCAGCAAAATGATTGGGCACCGTCTGATTCTGCCGGGCGCTGAGGAGCCCGCGCGGAATGACGACCATGCCGCCGCGGACTCGCGGCGGCTGCGATGAGATGAACCGCTCCCGTTCGAGCTGATCCATCCGACGCTTCTGCCGCTCCGCCAGATCCTCGGCGCGCCGCTGGGCGTTCTGCCAGCTCAGCCGCGTCTTCTTGCCGGCCTTCTCCTCTTCCTTCAGTTCGAAGGCCCTCGAGTCCCAGTAGTTGATTTCCTTCTTGAGGCGGGCACGTACCTCCTGCTCGACCTTCTCGATTTCAGGAATTCGGCGCGCCTTCACCTCCGCGACATGTCCTTGCGCCAGCTCCACGGCGGCGAAGCGGATCGCCGTTTTCTCAAGCTCGGTGGTCAGCCAGTCCTCGTCCAGGAGATCCCGAACTTGGTCGACTTCCTCTGGCGCGGCGGGCCGGAGATTGAGATGAGGCGCGATGCCCGCGTTGCTCGCGTTCCCCGCTTTGTCGATCGCGGCAAACTGCAAGCGCTGGGAGATGATATGCGGCTTCCCGGCACTCGTCGTGCGGGCGTCCTGGACGGTGTGCTCCAGCAGGAAAACGGCAGACAGCGCCTCGCCAGCATCGGTCTCGTCGACCAGAATCGCGCCCTGTCGCATGATCTGCTCGTACTGCTCCCGGATGAGGCTGATCACAGCCTCCAGCAGCGGATGCCCCGGGCAGATGAACGCGGCGACCGGCTGTTGATTGATCTTGCTCTTCTCGAAGCAGACCCTCTCGTACTGCTTCTGGATGGGCGCGCCTGTGCCGATCTGGCGATCGCGCTCCCTGATCCGCACTGGCACGTGCGTGATTTCCCAGCGACCCTCTTCACGGCGCTTGAGACGGCCGCCCAAATGCTGGAACGCCTCGACGAAGAAGCTCTGAATGTGGTGCGGCTGCAGGCGCATCGCTTCGGCCCGCTCCATCTCGAGCCGCAGCTCTTCGACCTTGGCCTGGGGCATGGTGTCGTTTGTCAGCGCGCGTCGACGCAGAAGTTCCAAAAGATGCGTCTGATCGACCGCGCCATCGACTTGGCGGAACAAGCGCGCCCTCACCTCCTCTTGCTCGCCATACTGGATGGCCTCGAACAAGAGGTCCTTCAGCGCGGTTCCTTCGAAGAGTTCGCCGAGCACATCATAGACGCGCCCACCCAGAGCCTCCCGCGCCGCCTCAAGCTTCTCGAGCAGACGTCCATAGACTTCGCCCTCACGCGTGTCGGCCGCCACAAGATTCCAGAGGTGGCAAACCTCGGTCTGCCCGATGCGATGGATGCGGCCGAAGCGCTGCTCGATCTTGTTGGGGTTCCAAGGCAGGTCGTAGTTCACCATCAAGTGGCCGCGCTGGAGGTTCACGCCTTCGCCCGCCGCATCGTTGGCGATGAGCACCAGCAGGTCCTTGTCCTGCATGAAGCGCTCGATCACCTTCCTGCGCTCCTCGCGAGAAACCCCGCCATGGATGACGTCCACGGCTTCGGGGCTTCCAAGGCGCGCGCGCACCTTGTCGAGAAGGTAGTGGAGCGTGTCCTTGGGCTCGGTGAAGATGATCAGCTTCCGGCGATTTCCAGCGCCGTCGATCATGAGATCGTCGTCGAGAATGCGGTTCAGCTGGGTCCACTTCGTGTCGACACCGGAGCGCAAGACGCCGAGCGCCATCGACTCCAGCCCCTTGAGCGTGTCGACTTCGAGCGCCAGCTGCTCGACAGTCTCCGCCGTCGTCGCGCCGGTCGAAATCAGCTCTTCGAGCTCATCGATCTCCTCCTGTCCGTACTCGTCGATGTTGCCGAGAACATCGGAGCTCACCGACGGCTCGCCGATACCGGCACGCCGTCCCTTGGCCGCGAGCCTCGCTTCGCCCAGCTCGGTCTCGAGGCGTTCACGGCGACGTTTCAGCGACTGGTAGATGGCAGCTGGTGAGGAAGCGAGGCGACGCTGAAGGATCTGCAGGGCGAATCCGACATTATTGCGCTTCTTGCCATCTCCCTCGGCAAATCGCTGAACCCGGTTCATCTCGGTTCGCACATATTCGGTGACGGCCGCGTAGAGCGCGGCCTCGCCTTCCGAGAGCTGGTATTTGACCGTGCGGGCTCGGCGCTCGGGAAAGAGCGGTCGACCGTCGAACCTCAGCAGCTCCTCCTTCGTCAGGCGCCGCATCATGTCTTCCGTATCGGCATAATGGACGCCATCACGGAAACGCCCCTCGAACCGGTCGCCGTCGAGCAGCGCCATGAAAAGCTGAAAGTCCTCTTCCTTGCCGTTATGCGGCGTCGCCGACATGAGCAGCAAATGCCGGCAGACTTGGCCGAGCTTCTGACCGACCTGATAGCGCCGCGTGTATTTGACCTCGCCACCGAAATAGGTGGCCGACATCCGGTGGGCTTCGTCGCAGATGACGAGGTCCCACTCACGGGCGCTCATGAGCTTTTCTTGCAGGTCTTCGTTGCGGGCCAGCACGTCGAGGCGGACGATGAGGCGGTCGCGGTCGTTGAACGGGTTCCCCGAACGAGACGTCTCGATCATGTCACGCGTCAGAATGTCGAACTCGAGATTGAACTTCTGACCCAGTTCGTCTTGCCACTGCTCGACCAGGCTGCCGGGGGCGACGACAAGGCAGCGTTCCAGATCGCTGCGTGCGATCAGCTCCTTTATCAGCAAGCCGGCCATGATTGTTTTGCCGGCGCCAGGGTCGTCCGCGAGAAGGAAGCGCAGAGGCTGCCGCGGCAGCATCTCGCCATATACAGCCGAGATCTGATGAGGCAGCGGATCGACGAGGCTGGTGTGGATGGCCAGATAAGGATCGAAAAAATGGGCAAGCTTGATGCGGTTGGCTTCGGTCACCAATCGCAGCAGCGCACCATCCGCGTCGAACGACCACGGCCGCCCGTCCTGCTCAACCTCAAGACGATGCTCGTCGTCCCTGTAGAGAACAGATTCCGCGACCGAGCCGTTGTGGTCGCGGTAGACGACATTGATCGCCTGATCTCCGATCCAGTCCACAGACACGATCTGCACGGGCTGCGCAGACGCGATGCCGCGAACGGAGGCGCCGTTCTTGATGCTTTCGAGCTTGGCGGTCATCAGCCGGCGCTCCCCCACAATATCGTCATATCAGAAGCTCCGCTTTGTTGAGCGCAGCCTCGGTTTCCTTGCGGTTTAGCGCGACAATATGCTGTGTGCGAGCACTCTGCTTTGCGGCGTCCCCAAGCAGGCCAAGTCGCTTCAGAACATAGAAAAGCATCGCATACCGAACGGACAGCACACCATTGCCTTGGTCCAGCCCATAGTCCTTGGCGACCACCTTCTTCTGACTTTCCGTCAAATCCGGATGGGGTCCGATGACTACATCGAAGAAGTTGTTCCAGAGCCAATCTTGCTCGCCGGTCGCCCCAGGCTTGCCCTTACCCCGCACCTCAAGGATCCGTGGGAGCAGGAAGTCCTTGAACCTGTTCTCGAGGTGGCAATAGGCACGCGCATGCCACCGGAAGCCGTCGAAACCGAAGGCATGCGGTGTGATTCGGCGCCAGATGGGATCTGGTCGAACCTTGTTCATCGACTGATAGAAGATTTCCAGCGACTCCCTCTCTCGCACCGCGTCGAGCACACGGCGCAAGACCTGGATGTCGATGTCCCGTTTTGGGGTTAGCGCCACATCCGCATTCGGCAGAGTGGCGATCCAAGAATCGTGAGTTGGCACCGTGCCTTCGGCGACCGATCGAAGCTGCGCAAGATAGACATACGGGTCGGGATCAAGAAAACGCAGGACGAACTTGTCGGCCGCTACATACCGTTTCCCACGCGTGTCGTAGTCCACGTTTCCAGGCGCGCGCTCCTGATAGAGGGTTAGGTCTTTCGACGCTTGAGGAACGGAAACGCCGAAGAATTCAACGAGATCGGCGCGATTGATCGACCCCTCCCAGAACAGCCGGAACTCGATGAACTCGAGGCGGCGCTCCACCCCCCACTTTAAGGCCGCTGCAGCCGCTCTCATTGCATTCCGCCTCCGCCGCCCGTGAGCATTAAAACTATATGGACAGATCCATATGATGCGTGTAATTATTAGTCCCATCAGGGCGACGGGTCAATGGTCAATGAGGACCCAGATTTCGGGAGCAAGCGATGCCAAAACGCGGACCCAATAGTGAAGTCACCAGCAAGCGGGCGGCCAGCGCCGCAGCGAAAGTCCTGCGCGACCCGAAGAGCAGCAAAGCCGCGAAGACTGCCGCCGCCTCAGCGCTGACTCAGCGCTCGAACCGCAAGTGATTTCTGAGAGGTTGGCGGTCATGGCAGGCGCAAATCGATCCACCCTTGTCGTTCACGGTCGTCTCGCCATGCGGGAGCGCCGGCTGGCGGCTGGCCGTGACCGTCGTCACGGCCTTCAGATCATGTCGTTCGAGCAGGCCGCCGTCCGACTGGCTGGCGGCTTCGTTCGCCCTATCGACGAAGAGAGCCTGCGTGCGGCCATCCAGGCCGTCCTGCCCGCCACGCCGATGGGCGAACTTGAAGGCATCAAAGCTCTTCCCGGCATGATCGGCGCGGCGGCCGACACGCTCCACAAAGTCTGGCGCGCGGGGGTCGATCTTGCCGCATGCGCGGGCGTCCATCCGCGTCTCGCCGCCATCGCGCGCCTAGAATCGGCCGTCCTCGACCAGCTTCCGCCCGGGATGATGCGGCCTCACGACATCGTTGCAGCCGCGACCGCCCGCATCGCTCATGCGCCAGCCGTCCTCGGACCAATGGAAATCGTCGGTCTTACCGAACTCTCGCCCTGCTGGCGGCCACTGCTCCAGGACCTAACTGCCCATATCCCGGTGCAGTGGACGGCCGGCCCGAGAAGCGTTCCCGCCTGGCTTGACGGCATCGGCGTCACGGTCGCGCATGCACCGGCGCAAACGCCAGGGATCAGAGCCGTCAGCGCCGCGACCGCCTATCATGAGGCCATCGAGGCGATGCGCTGGGCGCGCAGCCTGCTCGCCAATGGCGTCTCGCCCTCGGATATCGCCATCGCGACCGCATCGCCAGCCGACTATGACGATCATTTCCTGGCCCTGCGCGCCGACGCCAATATCGACCTGCACTTCGTCCACGGCGTCCGCACGGTCACCACCCGCGAGGGCCAGACGGCCGCAGCGCTGGCCGACATCGTGGTCCGTGGCCTGTCGCAATCGCGGCTGCGTCGCCTCGCGACGCTCTGCCGTGACAGCGCGCCATTCGAGACCCTGCCTGAAGGCTGGCTGCGTGTCCTGCCGACCGATGCGCCGCTCTCGACGCTGGGCGCCTGGAACCGCCTCCTGAGCCGGTTGGCACCCGAAGACTGGCCCGACGGCGCCGACCATGTTCCGGCGCTGCGCACGGCGGTCGAGACCCTTGTGAAAGGATCGGAGGCCGCCAGCGAGATCGGAGAAGCCTTCCTCAAGGGCCGCGCGCTCGCGATCTGGCGCAAGGCTCTGCTCGCCGGCCCCGCCGCCTCGATCGACGCCACGCTGGAAACCCTGAAGCAGGACGACGGGCTGGAAGCATGCGTCTGCGTCGCTTGGATGCCGGCCAGCGCGCTCGCGGCGTCGCCCCGCCGCTTCGTGCGGCTCCTCGGGCTTAATTCCTCGCGCTGGCCGCGCGGGATCGCCGAAGACCGACTGATCCCGGACCATATCATCCCGACTCCGGTGCTCGATCCGCTGCCGGTCAACCTCGCCGACCGCCGCGACTTCGAGACGATCCTCGCCACGACGGCCGACACCGTCGTTCTGTCGCGCGCCCGGCGCGACAGCGACGGGCGTCTCCTGGGTCGCAGCCCTCTGCTCGCCGGGCGTGGCGACGAAATCTATCTGCGCCGCAACGCGACGCCGGCGCACGCCTTCAGCGAAACAGACCGCCTTATGGCCCGACCCCAAGAGTTTGCCACTGATCCGCAAGCGGTCAGCGCGCGGGGTTGCTGGCGCGACTGGCGGCAGGCGGAGATCACCCCTCATGACGGACTCGTGCGGGCGGATCATCCGGTCATTCTCGCGATCCTCAGCCGCACCCAATCGGCCAGCTCGTTGCGCCGCT
>WPCK01010975.1_pt1 | contig 12580 bp, 6 predicted proteins | sample 5399851 | NCBI WGS metagenome assembly WPCK01 (sample SAMN12869471, study PRJNA574797) | sludge metagenome | isolation source: wastewater treatment of pH11 | place: China:Beijing | collected 2019-05-20
CCTTTGGCAACTTCCGCGATCGGTAAGGTCAAGTCAAACACCTTGCCAGGTCGGATCGCACCTTTGAGTACGCGATTCATCAAGTCAGGCAGGAATCGACGCACGGGCGCTGGACCACCAAGCATGCGACGTTGCGAAAAGTATAGTTTTTGGCCATCGAAGCTCACACCGCGCGGCACGCCGACAAAGCCGATCATGCCGATTAGGTTGAACCTTGCCAGCATGTGCGGGATCAAATCGGCTAAAGACACTCTATGGGTATCGATAATCGTCCCATCGTCTGCTCACGTTGCCTCAGCGGTGAGACCTGGTTTACGGGTTGCGATCGTCTTTCTAGCTCCATCAAGCTTGTTACCGCTGGAGAGTTGTGGAGTTCCTTGGGCGCGATTGCTGTAGCTTTCACTGCAAAGTAAAATATTCTTCTAAAACTAGTATCTAGGCTGTCGATCGAGACCGTATCGGTAGATCGGGAATAACGGTGGTCGTTGAATCATGATCTTTCTCGATAGTCCATCAACAACTCCGCTCGATGCGTCTGTTTTGGACGCAATGTTGCCGTACTTGCGGATGGAAGGCGGAAATGAACGATTGTTTGGGCAAGCTGAACGAAGTAGCGAAGGTGCAGCCGTTCGTTCTTCCCGTGAGACAGTTGCGTCGCTACTAAATTGCCTGCCGAATGAGATTCTTTGGACGAGCGGTGCCACCGAGGCGAACAATCTGGCTATCCTGGGATTCGCTGGAAATCGGCAGAGGCCAGGCCGTGTCGTGTCGCAGTTGACGGAGCATTCCGCAGTACTTGAACCGTTGCGACACCTTGCCAAAATCGGATGGGACATCGATCTTCTTCCCGTGGATCAACTTGGCCACGTTTCACTTGATGCTTTGCGAAACGCAGTGTCTAAACCCACTGATCTTGTTTCCATCATGTGGGGCAACAATGAAATTGGAACGCTTCAGCCGATCACTGAGATCGCCCGGTTGTGCGCCGAGCGAGGGATTTCGTTTCACTGTGATGCGGCGCAGGCCGTCGGTAAAGTACCAATCGACCTTGCAAAGTTGCCGATCACGATGCTTACGCTTTCCGCTCACAAAATGTACGGCCCAGTCGGTGTCGGGGCTTTATTCGTCAAGGATTTAGCGAAGAAACGGAGCATTGTTCCACTGCTTTTCGGTGGCGGGCAGGAACACGGCTTGCGACCCGGGACGCTCAACGTTCTCGCTATCGTCGGGTTCGGTGCTGCGTGTCGGCTAGCGAGTGATCAAATGGCGATTTGGACGGAACGCTTGGAGAAGGTGCGCGATCGTTTCGAGTCGCGGCTATTTGATCAACTCCAGGAGATTGAAATAAACGGCGATACGGAAAAGCGATTGCCGCATATCTCAAACATCGCGTTTCATGGAGCCGATAGCGAAGGTTTGCTGGCCATGTTGCCCGATATTGTCGCCAGCACCGGCTCCGCCTGCCACTATGCGGACTTTGCGCCCAGCCATGTACTGACAGCGTTGAACAAGTGTCCCCAAGTCACGGACTGCTCGCTGCGATTTGGCTTTACGAAAGACACAACGGAACGCGAAATCGACTACGCCGCAGAGCGAATCGCACAAGCGGTTTCGGAATTACGCACCGACGCTGGGGGATGAGTTTCAGAGTTGACAGATGAGGCATCCGTCTTCGCGGCCTGGATCGTCCTCGAATTCAATATCAGTCAAGATCTGAACCAGCTTCGGTGATTGTCGTTTGCGATTCTTCTTCTCTTCCCACTGACGCTGGATTTCAGCCATCCGCTCAGGCTTTTCGATGTCTTCAAGCCGTTCGTCGCCGCACCAGTAAAACGCCTTACCGTTTTCGTTGTACTGTTGCTGGGCGTATTCGTAAGCTTTCGCCTGCTCGTAAAGATCGGGATAGGTCTGCTTTAAGCGAACCCATTCGATCTTTTGTTGGTAGAAACAGAAGAAACAACCCGATCGTGTGCGTCCCCAATCGGTGTACTTTGGCAAGCCGAGGCCGGACTCTTCGAGGATGCGGATGACATCGTCGTAGACAAGGCCATCTTCGCGGAACGGGTAAACCGTTGTGATATTGGGTTTGGCACTGATGAAGCCTTGACGGCTTTCGTCTGCCCGAAGTCCGATATAGCTAACTACCGGATCGTCGCCGATCCATTGCTCGAACGGCTTTAGTTTCAGATTCTTGGTACACCACCGGCGCATGTTCGATGGGATCATTCCGCGATAAACCTTCAACCAATGATCGAATCCCTTATCCGGATTGCTCTTCAGAATTGGCTTACCCAGAATCGCTTCCAGGCGGGCGAGATACTCGTAGGTCTCGTCCAGTTCCTTGAACGTATCGTGGAACAGATATTCCATTTGCGGAACTCGATCACGCATGTAAATCGCCAATGCGGCACTGTCTTTCCCGCCGGAAAGGCTTAGGATGTGGCGAGTCTCTTTCGCAAGTGTACCCGTCATTTCTTTGTCCCCATCCTCAACATCAGAACCTTTGCAGCAATCGACATCCCCAGATCAGGATTCGCGTCGATCAATTTTACCAAATGTGCCTCTAGTGATTGAGCTCTTTTCTTGTCTGCGTTGTCGATACGCATCACGCGACTCTCTTCAGTTCCATCCGATCGGAGAAAGCTCACACGGAACGACTCCGACGATGGCGTAGCTCCTTTTGAGAACGCCAAACTCGCCGTTTGCACGAACCGTTTAGCCAATTCTGCAATTGCTTCATTAAACCCCGCTTCGTCGCGATCGAGCCATCGTCGTGGAGGCTTTGCGAGAACGAGACTTCCAAGCGATTCAAGCCAAGTATCGCGGGGCAGGCTTGCATCGGCCAAGCGAAGGCAGAATGCCTTGAGTGTCGGCTCGGTCACATGAAGGCTGAGGTCTTTGGATTGCATTTGAAGTCGCGTGCGAGTGTTTTCCGGATTCGATTCTGAGTCAAACGCGACTGCAAGTTGAATTTCGATTCGCGATAGCAGGTTCGGGTAGGCACTCCGCAATTCACCCAGCGACTTCTTCAATGCTCGGACGTATTTCTTCACGCCGTCATCCTTCGCGCGTCGTCCCGCTGCGATGGCGGGCTGTCCGCAGGCAGCGGGTAGTTCCTCAAACAACAGCGTTGCTGGTTCAGTCGCATTCATGAGCGCATCACGCACGGCCAATGTTGACTTGCTCAACCCGGATGTGTTCCGGGAGAAATCGGGAAGGGTTGCCGCGAACTTTACCAGTGGGCGCACTACGTCGATCAAATCGGCAGGTCGTGTTTCGTCAGTTTCTGCGTCCACTAGTGACAGTAGTTGATTAAAGACTTCGGATCGGACGCCACTGAGCTTGCAGTATTGCAGCTCAAACGTTTCCGGAGCTTTGGATAGTCGGTGGAATGCGGCACCGCTAATGTCTTGCAAGAACCGCCCATCTTCATACATGGCGATGTGCTGAGCCTCCGCTACACAAAACACCGCAAGCATCAAAGGGAGAAGGCCATCGCGGGCACCGACGGGCTTCCTTCGCAGTGCCGCGAACAGGTCCGACAGCGCGACGCGTTTGCCTTCGTTCTCAACAAGCACATCTCGCATCTTACTGAATAGAGGAAGCAAATTGCAACTGTCTTGCCCTTCTTTCGGAATCGAAATTCGTGACGAGGACCGGCCAGCGACGTGAAGACCGGCGTTCTTGAGTGCCGACAGGTACATCGCCATTTCCGGAGGCTTCTTGACCGGGTCCATGCCGAGCATGTCTTCCGTCGCATTATCCAGCACTCGCTCGATCAATCGGATTCGTGCTGCAGCTGCGGCGGAACTCAACTTACGACGATTCAGAAGCTCGTTCCGCAACCTGGGTGAATCTGGAAAGACTCGATCGCAGATGGTGGAAACACGGGCGAACAGTTCACGAGAGCTTGTCAGTTCGATCGGCTTGCCACAATGGAACCACCCCATGCCTTCCCCGGTGCGAAACGAACGAACATCGAGTACACGGTTGATTCGTTCGAGCAGTACTGACTTCGCTGCCGAGACCTGCCTTGATACTTCTTCGCGTCCGTGCTTGTCTCCGTCAAGTTCGGGTGTGTTGGTCGCGACCCATTCCCAGCGCCGAAGCTCGGCAACTAACCCGGAGAAGCCGCTCAACGGTCGTGGTATGGCAATCAGAATTTCAGGCCGTTGGTGCAATCCGAGCTTACTGATCGACTGCTTTGCTTGCACGCATTCGGAAACAGTCTGACATAGCGGAACAAACACCGCTCCATCCGCTTCGTCCGGATCCCACCCGTTGATCACGTCTGCCAATTCGCTCGCCTTGACATAGAGCAAATCAAAGTGTCGAAGATTGCCGGTAGCGACATAGTGTCGACGCGCTACGATCGGGCGTACAAGCAGGTTTTCCGCAACTGCATCGACGACATTGGAATCTTTGCGAATGGTTTTCTCAGCTTCAGCGTATTTCAGTTCCAAATTGACGCTAGTATAAGGCCACAGGCAATTGCCGCCCGACGCCCCACGACAGTACAGCACTCGCTTCTTGTTTCGCAGAGTTCCCAGCGTCGCATCAAAACTCCATCTACCTGGAATGCACGTCTGATGAAGTGCAACCTTTAGCGCATCGTCGCTGGCGCGAAGAGTCTGGTCGTCAAGCATGTTAAGCACGCCGACGGTTTTCAGCATCGCCACTTCGTCGGGTGTTTGGCTCAAGGAAGCGTTGATTACCGATTCGATCTGACTCCAACGACTTGACAGTGCGCGTGTGTGCAGCCGGTATCCGATCGTTGAACGCACAAAGTCATATAGGTGATGAATCCCGAAGAAACCGGCACCTGCATCGTGCCCGACCGCGAAAGACCTCAGTGCATTCACATCCGCTGAATACAGGAAGCTAAACAACGATCGTTCGTTCTGACCAAAGCGGCTAAAAAACTTCACGAGTACCGGCAGCAACATCGGTTGCAGTGGGTAAATCGACGTTGCCTGATTCAGCAACGCTTTTCGATCACTCACCGCTCCGAACCACCCCAATTCAATTGCCTGTTCCATGTTCGTGCGAGCAGCCTTCATGACTGCCGGAGGAATTCGATCGGTCTTGACTCCCAACGCGCTGGAAACCAGCGACACGAGTTGCTCCAGCGGTTGGTCAAACACCAGTTCCTCAAAACGCCCGCCGATCTTATCCCATTCCCTCTGATCGTTCGCCTCCATGCGATCTGCGTAGGTCGAGAAACCTTGGTGCAAGATACCGAGAATGACCAATGGACTGGAACCACTTCGCGAGGCGACTTCGGCGAGTGTTTGCAGGAATGTCATGTCCTGCTGGTCAGGATGTTCGTTCGCAAATTCGAGTGACTTCCCCAGCTCGTCCAGGATCAACAGCACTCCATTGCCTCGCCTGGTTTGTTGGACGAAGTGTGTCGTTGCTTCTAGCAACTCGATGGCATACCGATCACGATCCGTCGGAATAGCCTCGCGAAGAACTCGTTTCGCCTTCCGAAGCTCCGGTGGGCGTTTCTTCGAGCGTGATTTTTCGAGCGTTTTCTCGATCGCACGAATGATTGCTATTGAAATCGGCTCGCGCGTCCCGGTTACAAGCACTGGGAATGCGTCAGCCTGCGGGAGTACCTTTGACAAACTGGCCAGTTGCGGAGGGATGCGGCTCGACCTGCCACTGAGAAGTCGAGCAATTACCAAAGCAAAACATGACTTACCCGTTCCATAGTCTCCCGTGACGCGCCATGCACGCTCCGTCGCCCCTTCGGCAAACGACGACGCGAATCGACGAAACAATTGCGTTACACGCTCCGTGACAACATATTGGTCCAGCGCCGTGCTGTCGGCAAAGTCACGTTCGAGATGAACCGACCTCGCAAATCGCTGGCTCGGTTGAAGGAATTCCTCAATTCGGTTTGCACTAACCATTTGCAGCCACTCCGTCGTAAGCGAAGTTGATCAAACAGCTCGGCGTGTAGGTTTCCCGGACCCGTTGAAGCTGATCGAACATGGCTGATTCTTTAAAACGATAATCTTCGCCCCACTGGCTGATTGTCTGCAACTTCGAGCGAACGTCATTTTCAGGCAGCTTGAATACCTGTCCCGGGCTTCCTAGACCGACTGTTAGCTCTGTCAGCGAGAGTGTTTCTTCATTCGGCCTGTACCTTCTCCAGTAGTCATCGACGGAATAGAGAAAAACGCCGATTGATAGGTCCGGCTTCAATTCTCTGTTGAAGCCGTAGATTGTTTCGAGGTTTCCGCGACGATTTCTTTTCTCGCCTAACTTTTCTATCAGTCCAAGCTCCACCAAAGGGCAATCCAGATTTTCTTCCAAAATCTCGTTCTTCGCACCACGTGTAGGAACGTAAGTGTGCATGAAAATATCAAAATGCTGGGCTAAAGTTGCCTTTGCCAGCGGTCGAGCCAATTTCTGCGATTCTCGGTCAATTGCATCCAAAACATCCGACCGAACAATCTCGGGTTCGTTGTATCGGTTGAAAAGAAAATGCCAAGCAAAAAGTGGACTCTTGCTGTGCGAACAGAGTTGCCAATGGAGCAACCACAGCGTGCTCGTGTCTTCCAGGTATGGATCCCGGCCACCTTCGCCGAAAATTTGCGTTCCGAATTCCGAGAGTTCGATCGAGTTTCCGTCGCCAGATTCAGCAACCCGCATCGCCTGAACCCAGAACCGTAACGATTGGACCATGTTCTTCCCGAGACCAAGCTGGACCATCGCTTCGTCGATGCTGCTGAAAAGAAGAGGATTTGCCTGAAGTGCTTCAACGGCCTTAGGTATCCACGCATATCGGCAAGTAAACGACTCGTGGCCGCTGAATCGGTAATTCGGTTCGCTCACATGGTACCTTTCCGTGGTCCGGTTGAGATTTGTACAGACTTACGGATAATGATACCAAAACGATTCGGCTTTGTCTGGCGTGATGCGCTCTTAGCCGAGCGTCTTCACGTCGTCGCTTCTCTTTGTTCGGATTGCGCACGACCCGAATAGTTCGAGGCTCGACGAATGGCAAAAAAAGGACCACAGTGGATTCGGTTTCTGCGGCACTACGGACCCTGTCCGCAAAACGACAACATGTACGATGAGCACATTCGTGCTTCGGCTAAACGTAGTTTCTTAGAGCCGTTGTTGTTCGAGCATCCCATCGAGAAGGAACTCCTTGCCCTCTTTACCGAATCAGCACAGTCGCCGACATCGGTAATCCTCACCGGAACTGCTGGCGATGGGAAAACGCACCTGTGCCGTCAAGTTTGGATTCAACTTGGAGGCGCCCCTGCTGCGTGGGAATCGGACGACGTGTACTTCCACATCAACGCGACGATCGGTGGAAAGGAGACCACGATTCACATCGTCCGCGACCTCACCGGCTTGCCGGAAGTAGGTAAGACTGGCGGTTTTCCTACGAAGACCGATCTCCTGGAGTTTTTTTCCTACACGATTTTCGACCCGTCGTCCAGTAGTGTTTTCCTGGTCGCTGCAAACGACGGGCAGCTTGTTGATACTTGGGCACGCCTCAACCGAGAGAAGGATCGGGTTGATGAAACAGGGCGACTACTAGAAGATTTGCTATTTAACGAACGTAGGGAAGAGGAAGGCAGTCGGCTAAAGCTATTCAACCTCAGCAGAATATCGTCGGCCGAGCTTTTTGACCGAGCTGTCGAAGCGTTCATTAACCATGCCGGTTGGCAACACTGCCAAGACGAAGCTGGTGCGGACAATGAATTGTTTGGTAAACACTGCCCGATTCGTCGAAACTACGAACTCCTGAAATCAGAACAAGTCAGAAATCGTCTACGATCTTTGTTGGAGCTTTGCGACCACAACGACACGCATGTTTCAATTCGTCGTGTCTTAATGCTGCTTGCGAATTCGGTTCTTGGATTTGCAGGTGACGAAGCGTCGGGAAAGAAAATTCAGGATCGATTGCTTCGTGCGGTCGATATTCCGCGTGTTATCGGGTCGGACCAAGTCGGCAGAGCAAGCATCTACAACAACATTTTCGGTGGTAACTTAACTGAATATCGGCGCAATTCGCATGACATCTACGAACAGCTCGGGCGATTCCGAGTCGGGCATGAAACATCGAATCGAATTGATAACCTGTTGATCTATGGCGATACCGACATAGATCTAAGAAATTACTTCGCGAAGTTCTTGACGGATGACGATTTCTACGGGGCGAGCAAAAGTTATCGTGCGTTGCAGAGTGCCTACATCGAAGGTGACGGCGAAAGCGGTGAAGGGACGAAGCAGTTCCTGGAAATGCTAGTCTCGCAGCGACGCGGCCTATTTTTTAAGCTTCCTGAATCGCTTGAAGACGAGCTTTCCTCGTGGGATTTGACGGTTTTCTCGTTTGCTGGTGAATATCTCGATCGCGTCATACGGAGACTGCGTGACAGGAAGAAAATCGAAAAGCGGGTCGTTGCTCGTTTGACTCAAGGCTTGAACCGCATCTTCATCGGGATGCTTGTTGCGTCTGACGACGAACTATGGTTGACCACGGGACTTTCTGGATCGAACGCGAAAGTCAGTTTCGTTTTGGAAGATCGCGTTTCTGTTGCAAGGGATTCGCACCAATGCGTAGCAGTCGTTGGTGATTCTGCCGGGTTTCCTGTGCTGCGAGTCTCGTTTGACCGAGAGAGGGTCGTTGACTTGAAGCTCACTCTGACTCGTTTCGAGTTTCTCAGTCGAGTTGCAGAAGGCGTTCTGCCCGGAAGCTTTTCCAAAGAGTGCCATGAAGACATATTGGCTTTCAAATCGCGATTGCTTTCAGCGTCAAGGCAGCGGCAAGAAGAGTTCAGCAGCGATGAGGAATCGCAAACTGAGTTTCGATTCGTGGAATTGGATGAAATGGGCTATCCGCGACCGACGACGGTGGAGCTGGATGTATGAACGAGCTAAAGGACGAAATCAAAACGGCATTTCAGGATCATTCACTGGACTACTGGGTTGAAGAACAAATTTGGGGCCACCGCATTTGGGACAATCAGACGCCCTGGCTCATCTTTCTTGAGTTGCTTGGTATTGCCGACTACACGCACAGCAATGGACACCTATTGGATGAACGTGGGAAGTTCTACCCGCTTCTCTTTCATCCACAGCGGCGCATGATGCTACGAAACGTGCTTTACAACAATCAGATTATGCCGTACCTGCTCGATAAGTTCCCGGACGATAGCCGGGCTTGGGACGAGTGGAAGAAATGGATGAACGATAATGCGAAGGGAATTGCCGAACGAGATTTTGGGTATGTCGCAAAGCGCTTTGGCAGCTTTGACGAATTCACCAAGTTGATCGGAATGTTGCGATCCGCGACGGTTGAAAGCGATTCGAATCGTAGATGGTCGTCACGATTTCTTTTTCCGTTTGGCAGAGATTGTCTTTACGAGGATGTGCGTGTTTCAACCACAGGTACGCCAACTCGTGAGTACATCAACTTTGGCCGCACCGGAGAGCTTCTTTATCTAATGCTTTGCCGATCTAGTTCTGCAAGCAAACTTCGTGACCACTTTGCTCAAGTTGTGACTAGCAGAAATCCATGGAACGCTCTAGCTTCACAACTCCAGAATGGCCAACAGGATCATACCGATGCCAAAGGCAAGAGTTTTCTGCCGTACAAAAGCCACAAAACGTTCGACTTGCTTGGCGAAGATTGGCTTCACGTCTTAAGTTTGAAGTTACCTGGCTTTGACGCTTACCCACACATTACGTTGCTGGGAGCCTTTCACGTCATGCATTACCAGCTAACCATCGCGCAAGAGATTACATCCGCCAAGCGCCCGATTATGATCTGCGAGATTGTCGCTCCTCGAAAAACTCTGGTGCGCGAACTTTCGATCAAGAGCTTTCAGGGTAATGGGCAACTTTCCGAACTGGCTGTTGCGAAGTTTATCGAACGAATTGCGTCATCCGACGAATGGCAGCAGGCGAAATCCGCTCCCGATGCCTACCCACAATGCAAAGCGATTTTAGATCGCGAAGTCGGTTGGCCGAAAGAAGAATCAAACTACGGTGGTGCTCCCGATCCAGACTCGCTTCTGAAGAACCTTCGCCAGCGCGCGCTGGCCAAGCATCGCCAACACGCAGGGAATGTTCATCGCACCTTTGGCCGGTCTGTCGGACTTGTTTCAAAGCGAGGTACCAACAAACTTCGTTACGCTCCCAACGATGCGTTTTTGAAGGCCTTGATTCTCGCAAACGTTAAGAATCGAATGGAGTTCAAGGCGTTTCTTCGTTTGCTATTTGATCGTTACGGAATTGTTCTCAGCGAGCGTGAGGCAGAAACCGTCATGGATGATTCAGAGTTTGACAAGAAATCGTTTCAAGCCAACGCAGTTCGGCTGGAGCAACGGCTCAGCTGTCTCGGCATGGTCAAGAGGTTGTCCGATGCCTGTGCCTATGTCCTTAACCCTTACTCGGAGGCCAGTCGATGAATCCAACTGCATTGATCGGCAATGTCTTCGCCCGGTATCTCGACTCCACCTGCGAGAAAGGCGCTGATGAAGGAACGGCTCGGTTGATGATTGACCACTTGTCGGCTCACCAGACGATAGAGATCGCAAAGGCAGTACTCAATCATAGTTCGCTTGGCAGTGTTGTCGAACTCAAGATCAACCAATACTTCGTTGGCGAATGCGATCTGCCCAGCACCGTGTTGACATCTGACCCGGCGACCTACTTTCGCAATTGCAATTGCAGCCGGCCAATCCTGCTGGTTGCGGCGATTGGCGATGACGAAGAACAATCGCTCAAGGAGTTTGTTCGCATTGGAGCTGATGAGCTGAAATCCAGTCCAGAAATTTGGGTTGAGGCGGCCAGCAGCGGGATTGCCATTACCAATGACCACAAGATTTGGTGGGAGAAGGCTCTAGCTGGCCTATGTGAATTGCGGGTTGTCGCCTTGGAAAGGTTGGCGGAATATGTTGTAAAGACGCGTAAATTGATGGATGCCGAGGGGCTTCCGCTCGGAAAGGCCCTCGGCCAAGCACTACCCGCTCTTCGTTTCCCGATGGACTCATCATTCGTTGATCGCATTAGCGAGCGAACACGAACACATAAGTCAGCATGGAACCGCGAATACAAACGCATTTATGGAAAGAACGCTTGCTTTCTGGAGAAACGCACGCCGTCACAATTGATTCTCAACGAAGAGGATCTTCGTAAATCGTTCGAAGAAGTGAAGTCCGCAATTGGCGAGCGTTACCACTCAACCATTGAAGCGTTCATCGGGGCACCAAGCGGTTGGAACGAGCCGTCTGCGGCATTGTCGCAGTGTGAATGGGAAGATATCCATCTGCTGTTCCAGGGACTTCGTAGAGTGAAATTGAATTTGGGCGAAGAGACTCGCCAGTTTTTCAACGATCTAAGCCCGGACGTACTTAGCGACGAGGATAACGAGTACCTCGATATCCTCGTGCAGCGGAAGAAGCCTGCCGAACCCACCGAAGAAGACCAACAGTTTTACGAATCGCACCGCAATGCAATCAAGGATGATCGGAAGTTGCGATCGGCGTGGGACAAGTTCATTTATGGTCAGCCACGCGAGTGTACGGACTTTGTGATTGGACTGGCTGCCAGCATTGAATCCCTGTTCAATCAAATCAGCGAAGCAAAAAAGCGGACATTACTGATTCGGTGCGACAGTGCAAACAAGCGTGAATTGCGCGACTTGAACTACCACGCAGGCGAGTATTTTGCGATGCGATATGGGGGATTGAAGTCTTTACTTGGTAGTCGAGTTAAATGGGAGGTTGGAAAACTCTTCGACTTTCCTCAGCTTGTCGAAGAATGGCGAGACAGTAGTGCGAAACGTGACAAGCTAAACACATCGCAATCCAAGAAGGCACTACAACTGAAATTTTATTTGGAGGTGGAAGTGGAAGCCACCGAAGGAACGGCTGAAAAAACTTCGACCCAGCTAATTTGGTTTTTCGATATCGGTGCCGTGATCAGTTCTTTTGTTGCTGATTGGCGGCGACTGTTGGAACATCCACTGGTTCACTGTCGAACCGGGCTCGATCCGATCAGCTCTAAGGGAATCTATCAGGCGGTCAGCCTGTCTGACGTGCAGACCTTTCAACCGTCCTACGACCGCACGAAGGGGTCGTTTGTTGCCGCGTACCGAAAAGAACTCGATATTTATCTTGAGTGGCAGCGAAACGTTGAAGCGGCACTCCTAGACGGCTTCATATCTGAGACGGTCGCTTCCAATTTGAAAGCACTCTTCGATCAATTCGCCGGTGACTATTCGGACGCGATTAAACATTTTACCGATGTGGGCGTAACCAGCGAGTCGCTCACTAAGCAATTGAAGTCCTACGCGGCTTTACTCACGGCCATTTGCACCGATGCCAAAGGAGATCGTAACAGACAGCTGTTGCTACGTCCGTTGTTGGAGATCGGAGCCGTCGGGATTGATGCCGATGTAGCAACGGTTATCGTCGCTCCCTGGCATCCGCTGCGGATGGCGGCAATCGCTCGCAAGGCTCAGCTCGTGTCCGATATCATCCGGCGTTTGCTGACTGAAAAGCAAGTCGAGTTCGGCGACCAGCGTCTTTACTTCAAGGAAATGATTCGC
>WPCK01178785.1_pt1 | contig 12580 bp, 10 predicted proteins | sample 5399851 | NCBI WGS metagenome assembly WPCK01 (sample SAMN12869471, study PRJNA574797) | sludge metagenome | isolation source: wastewater treatment of pH11 | place: China:Beijing | collected 2019-05-20
CCAACAGGCGGACGGTGCCGTGAACGGCATCCACCTCTCACGCGAAGGGGCGGCCCTCACGGTGTGAAGGCCGCCCTCGCGGAAGTACTTATCGGCGCAGGCCGAGGCGCTTGATCAGCGTGCGGTAGCGCTCGACGTCGACGCTCTCCAGGTAACGCAGGAGGCGGCGGCGCTGACCGACCAGGAGCAGCAGGCCACGCCGGCTGTGGTGGTCGTGCTTGTGCTGGCGGGAGTGCTCGGTGAGGTCCTTGATGCGCTGCGTGAGAAGTGCGACCTGCACCTCAGGCGAACCGGTGTCCGACTCGCTGGTTCCGAACTCTTTGATGATCTGCTGCTTTGTGGCAGTGTCGAGTGGCACGATTCTCCTTGGTTGTTGATCGTTGCGCGGTGCTTCGGGGCTGATCCACCCGAGCGCTCTGGATCCGCGGCCGTTCTGACGGCAATCATTTATCTTACCAGATCGAACCGAGGCACTACGTCCCGCGATATGCCGCAGTATTCGCTCGTCATGAGGCGGCCGCTGCCACGAGCAGTTCCACGCCTAACTGGCTGAGCAGGGAACGAGGCAGCACATCGCTCTCCGCCTCTGTCACCAACGTGTCGACTTCCCCGAGTTCAGCGAATGCGACGGTGGCGTCGCCGCCGAATTTTCCCGAGTCAGCCAAGACGACTCTGTGACGGGCGCTTTGTACGATCGCCGTCTTGACCAGTGCCTCGTCCGGATCTGGTGTTGAAAACCCGCGCGCGGGTGAGACCGCATCTGTTCCCAAGAAGCAGACGTCGACCTGGAGACGCTGGATCGCTTCGATCGTGGCCGCTCCAACTGCCGCTTGCGTGGTGCGCCGCACCTTGCCGGGAAGCAGATGCAGGTCAATGTGCGGCAGGGACGCCAGCCGGGCAGCGATGGACACGCCGTGGGTAAATACCGTAAGGCGACGATCGTGTGGGAACATCTCGATGAGCCTGCCCGTCGTGCTGCCGGCATCGACGAGCACGGTCCCCCCCTCCTCAGGCAGGAGCATGAATGCGGCTCGCGCAATCATCTCCTTCTCAGCTGCCCGCACTCGGTCGCGCTCATCGAGGCGCGATTCCATCACCGACAACGATGCTGCGCGTACGGCGCCACCGTGGACTTTGCGCACTACTCGTGATTTCTCAAGCAGACTGAGATCTCGTCGGACCGTCTCTGTCGTTACGTCGAATGTCTCGGCAAGCTCCTGTACCGAGACACGACCACGAGACTGCACGAGTTGCCCCATCGCCTGGCGGCGTTCCTCCGGGTACATCGCGGTCTCCCCTATTCGCTGGTCTGTGCACGGTTGAGCATCATCAAGCATAGGTGACACAGGACCCGTCAGCGGCAACGCTGAGTGTCCGTGGCCCAGCCACGAGCCCGGTTCGAACTCGTCGCCGGATCAATGTGGCAGTGGCTATGGCTCGACGGTGACCTTGATGCCGGTGCCGTTCTTGACAATCTCGAAGGCATCCAACACCTCGGTCAGCGGCACCCGGTCAGTAATGAGATCCTTGACCGGGACTTTTCCGTTTGCGATGTACTCGAGGGCGCGTCGGTTATGCTCCGGAGCTGAACCGTTCGCACCGTGGATGTGCAGTTGCCGGTAGTGGACAACATTCGAGTCGCACTGGATCACGGGGTCGTTCTTGGGCAACCCGCCAAAGAACGAGATCCTGCCGTTGCGCGCCGCCATGGCGATGGCTTGTTCCTGAGCGATCTTGGCTGCGGTGGCAGTGATGATGACATCCGCGCCGCGCCCCCCGGTGAGTTCCTTGACCCGTTCGACGACGTCGACTTGGGAACCGTCGATCGCCTCGTCGGGTCTCGCGGCGTCTGCAGAGAGCTTGAGCCTTTCCGCATTGACGTCGATGAGGTAAATGGCGCCTGCCTGATGGACGCCGCGCGCTACACGTACGTGCATGCAACCGATCGGCCCGGCACCGAAGACGACAACCGTATCGCCGGGCTCAATCCCCAACAGTTCCTGCGCGTTGATGGCGCAAGCGAGGGGCTCAGCAGCAGAAGCCTCGTCAAAGCCCACCGAATCGGGAATGCGGTTGAGCCCGTCGACCTTGAGGACCTGTGCGGGAACGATCATGTACTCGGCGAAGCCGCCGTCGTACTGGTAGCCGACGGATGTCTGGTTTTCGCAGACTGCCATCCATCCCTTACGGCATTCATAGCATTCGCCGCACGGGACTGCCGCGATGACCTGCACGCGGTCTCCGATCTCCCACTGTTGGGAGAATCTCTCGGCCACCTGCGATCCGACCTCGACGACCTCGCCAGCGATCTCGTGTCCGATGGTACGCGGCGGCGTCAGGTTCTGGTGACCGTTGAAGAAAATCTTCACGTCGGTTCCACAGGTGGAACAGTTGCGAACCCGGATCTTGACCTCATCGGGACCGCATTCTGGCTCGGGACGATCCTCAATGCGGACGTCTTCGGGTGCATAAAAGCGTAGGACCTTCATTGGTACTCCAACTCTTGCGATGGTGGCGACATTGTTGGCGCCAGCTTCATCATAACCACACTACTCGACACAAATAAAGGTGACTTTAGTTGGTTACTGTTGGCATTTAGTGGAAAGTGCGGTTTACTGGTTGTTGTCAGAGTGATCCGGGTCACACCTCGACGGTGAGGTTGCGCCGGTTAACGTTTCTCAAGGAGGAGATATGTCCGTTCCCACGGCGACCCGTGCGCCGCGCGGCGCGCGCGTCGCAATTCAAAAACTCGGCACGGCCCTGTCGAATATGGTGCTGCCCAATATCGGCGCATTCATCGCGTGGGGTTTGATTACCGCACTGTTCATCGAAGCCGGCTGGATAACGCTGGTCGGCGGCTGGTTCGGATACGAGGGCAGTTACGGCCTCGTTGAACGCTTAGGCGCTTGGGGGTCAGGAGCCGACGGCACCGGCATCGTCGGCCCGATGATCACCTACCTGCTCCCGCTGCTCATCGGATACACCGGTGGACGCATGGCCTATAAGGACACGATCCGAGGCGGTGTCGTCGGAGCAATCGCGACGATGGGTGCCGTCACGGGCGCCGAGGTGCCGATGTTCCTCGGGGCGATGATCATGGGGCCACTGGGCGGTTGGTCGATGAAGAAACTCGACCAACTATGGGAGCACAAGATCCGGCCCGGCTTCGAAATGCTGGTCAACAACTTCTCCGCCGGCATCTGGGGAATGTTGCTGTCGATCCTTGGCTTTGTCGTCGCCGGCCCCTTTGTCACCGCGTTCTCCAACGGCGCGGAGAAGGTGGTCGACTTCCTCGTCGACAACTCGCTGCTGCCCTTCACCTCAGTACTCGTCGAACCCGCCAAGGTCCTGTTCCTTAACAACGCCATCAACCATGGTGTCTTCACACCTCTTGGAACCGCCGAATCCACCACCAACGGCAAGTCGATTCTGTTCCTCATCGAGGCCAACCCCGGGCCCGGTCTCGGTCTGCTGCTGGCGTTCATGGTCTTCGGTGCCGGGTTGGCGCGAGCTTCCGCATCCGGTGCGGCGCTGATTCACTTCGTCGGTGGTATCCACGAGATCTACTTCCCGTACATCCTGATGAAGCCCAAACTGATCCTGGCGATGATCGCTGGCGGCATGACCGGTGTCGGAACAAACATGGTCTTCGATTCAGGGTTGCGGGCGCCCGCCGCACCGGGGTCGATCATCGCGGTTCTCATTCAATCGCCGGTCGGCAGTCTGATCGGTGTGATCCTCTCAGTCGTGCTTTCCGCGACGGTGACGTTCGTCGTCGCGGGCTTCTTGCTGAGATTCGACAAGGACAAGGACGATGACCTTGCGAGCGCTACGGAATCGATGGAAAAGCTCAAAGGCAAGAAATCGTCTGTCGCGAGCGCACTCACCGGCGGTATCGCCGCTGGCCCCATCCGCACCATCGTGTTCGCCTGCGATGCCGGGATGGGTTCGTCCGCCATGGGAGCAAGTGTGCTGCGGCGCAAGATCCGCGAGGCAGGATTCAACGATGTGACCGTCGAGAACAAGGCCATTTCTAATCTGAAAGACGAAGTCGATCTCGTCGTCACCCATCAAGATCTCACTGAACGGGCGCGACAGCGCACACCATCTGCGCGGCACGTCTCAGTTGAGAACTTCATGGGCAGCCCTCGCTACGACGAAGTCGTAGAGCTCATCATCAAGTCGAACAGCCCAGACGCATCGGGCCAAACGCCGTCTAGCGGCGGAACGTCCGACGCATCGACGGCAGAGCTCCTGGCGCTTTCAGCGATCAAGCTCGATGGGGTGGCGGCTACGAAAGCAGAAGCCATCGACGAAGCCGGAGCGCTCCTGATGGCCGAGAACGTCATCCCGCAGGAGTATGTCGCGGCCATGCACGAACGCGAGTTGTCGGTTTCGACCTATGTCGGTTCCGGCCTGGCGATTCCACACGGCACCGTGGAAGCCAAAGAACTGGTACAGCGCACGGGACTCAGTTTCGTCCGCTACAGCCGTCCGATCGAATGGAACGGGCACGAGGTGGAATTCGTGATCGGCATAGCCAGCAAAGGCAACGACCATCTGGACATCCTGGCGAAAGTCAGTCGGATTTTCACCGATCCGAAGATGGTGGAACGTCTACGCCAAGCGGAGACAGCTGACGAGGTTCAGTCGATCGTCAGCGGAGTCAAGGCGTAGTCCTTATCGTCCTCGCCGTGGGGGTTTTCTCAGGTATTCCCCACGGCGAGGGCGGTTCGTACCCGAGTTACGTCCGCGTGCATTTGTTCGACGAGTGCCGTCACAGACTCGAATGCCACCTGACCGCGCACGAAGCCGACGAACTCGACTCGTACCTGATGGCCGTACAGCTCCAGGTCATCGCGGTCGAGCACGTAGCATTCGACCCGACGTTCGCTTCCGTCGAAGGTCGGATTGGTGCCGACGGAGATGGCGACTGGCAACCGGGCAGGCTCGTCCTGACCTGTCGCATCGGAATCCAACACCGTCAACCAACCTGCGTAAACACCATCAGCCGGAACAAGTCCTTCACTGTCCGTACTCAGATTCGCGGTTGGAAATCCCAGTTCACGGCCACGATGATCACCGTGCACCACCTCACCAGACACACGATGCAGTCGTCCGAGCATCCGATTGGCTGTGGTCACATCACCCTGGCGCAACGCCCGGCGGATCAGACTTGACGACCAGCGGCTTGGCTCCCCACTCACGCCACTGTCTGTGTCCCCACCGCCGACATCATGGATGACCACCACATCGAACCCATAGGTACGTCCGAGTGCACGCAAGGTGTCGATGTTGCCTTCATTGCCCCAGCCGAACCGGATGTCGTGCCCGGCAACTATGGTGCGCATCTGCAGCAGGTTGACCAGAAAGCTCTGCACGAACTGCTCAGGAGACTGCCGTGCGAAGTCTTCGGTGTAATGAATGACCAAAGTCGCATCGACGCCAGCGTCAGCGATATGACTCAGCCGTTCTTGCAACGAGCAGATCGCGGCCGGGGCATGGTCGGGCCGGTGCACCTGCGCCGGGTGCGGGTCAAAGGTCATGGCGACTGACTGCAGACCATCGCGACGCGCGAGAGACGCGACCTGCTCAAGCACCTCGCGATGTCCGCGATGCACCCCGTCAAAATTGCCGATGGTGACGACACAGGGACCAAAACCCACCGGAACCTGCTCGATCCCTTCGAAGATCTGCACTTATTTCCCTTCGGATACCACGTCAAGGGCAGGCGCACAGCGGCAGCACCGCTCGTCACATCACCTGCGAACCCGCTGCGGGTCCTCAGCGATCATACGTCTCCAAGAAGCCGCCGTAGGCGGGCAGGTCAAGTTGTCCGTGTCCTGAGACCCCGATCACGATGGTCTCGTCACGGTCGTTCTGCCCCAAGTAATCGAAAGCAGCCGCAAGAGCGTGGGTGGATTCCGGTGCTGGCACGATGCCTTCCGTGCGAGCAACCAGAATGCCGGCGTGGAAGGCTTTGTCCTGCGCGATGGCGACAGCATCGACCAGCCCGATGTGCTTGGCATGGCTGAGCAATGGTGCCATACCGTGATAGCGCAGACCACCAGCGTGGATCGGGTCCGGCACGAAGTCCTTGCCCAAGGTGTACATCTTGAGCAGCGGCGTCATGCCGGAGAAGTCACCGAAGTCATAACGGTATTCACCCTCAGTCAGCGAAGGGCAGGCCACTGGTTCGGCCGCGACGATCCGGGTCTTGGCGTCCTTGGTCAGCACGTCACGTAGGAACGGGAAGGACAGGCCTGCGAGGTTTGAACCGCCACCGGCACAACCGAAGACGACATCGGCGGTGTCCTCCCCCGCAAGTGCCAACTGTTCAATGGCTTCTAGCCCGATGACGCTCTGGTGCAGTGACACATGGTTGAGCACGCTGCCCAGCGCGTAGCGCGCTGCGGGGTCTTTCATTGCGACCTCGACGGCTTCCGATACGGCCATGCCGAGCGAACCGGGGGTGTCGGGAGTCTCGGCGAGGATCGCTCGTCCCGCCTCGGTCAGTTCGGACGGGCTGGAGTGGACCGCGCCACCGTACAGTTCCATCAGATAACGGCGGTACGGCTTCGACTCGTATGATGCAGCCACCTGCCAGATCTCGATGTCCACGCCGAACAGCGACCCGGCGAAGGCAAGTGAGCTCCCCCACTGTCCGGCTCCGGTTTCAGTGGTGAGTTTGGTGATGCCTTCTTCTTTGTTGAAGTAGGCCTGCGCGACCGCTGAATTGGGTTTGTGGCTGCCGACGGGTGAGACGCCCTCGTATTTGAGGTAGATGCGAGACGAGGTGCCCAACGCTTGCTCCAGTCGGGTAGCACGGACGAGTGGCGTGGTGCGCCAGATCTGATAGACGTCACGAACGGCTTGAGGGATCTCGATGTAGCGTTCGGTGCTCAGCTCTTGTTCGGCCAGGGCGCGCGGGAACAGGCCCACCAGGTCGTCTACCGTGATGGGCTCGTTGGTTCCAGGGTGCAAGTGCGGCGGCATCGGCTCGGGGAAGTCCGCCTGGATGTTGTACCAGTGAGTGGGAACCTGGACGGCGTTACCGGTTTCAGGCGCAGGGGCATTGGCAGACATGCGTATTCCTTCGAGTCGACGGTGACCTAATGTGAGTACTTCATGACGAGTACCAAGTCCGATGATATCTGGCCACCATGGAAGTACAGGACGAACGTGCCGGATGGATCCCGCACTACCCGAATACTCGCTCAAGCAGTACAACCCCAGCGTGGGTCACGGATCGACTGCAGCAGACAGATCGTCGAAGACGGCTTGGTGATTGAAATTGACCTACCGAAGCGTGCAGAAACGCAGCGATCAGTTGAGTTGCCATGAGGTATGTGCTGGATACCAACGTCATTTCGGAGACCCTTCGTACTGAACCTGACAGCAATGTGACCGCGTTTCTTCGCAAGAATGACGCATACTGCGCCATCACTGCGATGACTGCAGCGGAACTCGTCTATAGGGTGGAACGGCTGGACGAAGGTGCTCGCACATATCGGCTTCGCACCCAGATTGACCAAATTCTTGCCTTGTACGTAGACGGCATGCTTCAGTTCGACCATGTTGCTGCTACGCACTATGGCAAGCTTGCTGCTACCTCAGAGCGAGTAGGGCGGTCATTGCCTATCGTTGATCTGATGATCGCTGCAGTGTGCCGAGCGACCAGCGCAACGCTCGTCACTCGCAATGTGGCAGATTTTCACTCGACAGGTGTCACGCTCATCAACCCCTGGGGTAACCAAGGCAGTCGTGTTCGGGATTAGTTCTTAGGCAACAGGACTGCCCCGGCACACGCCGAGCGAAAGGCGCCTCATTGACGCCCGCGCCACCGATCGCTACGACCTCGATCGAGCAAGCACCCACAGGAGCCTAGTCGGGAGTATGCGCACAAAACGGCCGAAAAGGAATGAAAGCGGCAAACTAACAAAGTTCACGGTAGACAGATGCCGTCGATGAACTCAGAGCCCGATTGGCGGGTGGGCTCGACAAACTCGACCAGCGCAGGGCGGGCTCGGCGGGTCAGTTGGCGGGAGCAAGCACCACGACGGGCTGCGCGACGAGTTCGCCGCGGACTCGTCGATCCTCTAGCAAAGCCACCGCCTCCCCGGATGCCGAGAGCGCTCCAAAGGTTCCGGGTTTTCCAGTGGCCGTGACCGCACGCCCAAAACTCAGTTCACGGACTTCGTCATCTGTGACGTGACGCACCGGCAATACCGCCGACACGGCGTCCGCAATAGACCGCACCGACAGCGCGCCTTCAGTCTTCGTCTGTTCTTCCAGTTCGGCCGGTCCAAGCGCCCCATCGCAAGTGAAGTCACCGATGTGCGTTCGGCGCAGCGCCGTCAGATGACCACAGGTGCCTAACTCGTGCGCAATGTCTCGTCCCAAAGCCCGAATATACGTGCCTGCCGAACACTGCACGACCAGGTCGACATCAACCACCGACTTGTCATCGTCCGTCGTGGCGGACCGTACTTCGACGATATCGACCTGCGAGATCGTCACCTCGCGCGCCGCGAGTTTCACATCCGCACCTTGCCGCACGAGGTCGTAGGCGCGTTTCCCGTCAACCTTGATGGCCGAAACCGCCGAGGGCACCTGCATGATGGTTCCCACAAACCTTGCCGCAGCCTTCTCAACCGCAGTCAGATCGGTGCCCGAAAAACCTGGCGCCTCGGTCCGCTCTCCCTCAGCATCCTCGGTGGTGGTCGCAACGCCCAGTCGCAGCGTCGCACGGTACTGCTTGGGTGCGTCCACGATATAGCTCAGCAGCCTCGTCGCCCGACCGATTCCAAGGACGAGCACGCCCGTGGCCATCGGGTCGAGCGTGCCAGCGTGGCCGATCTTGCGGTTCTTCGCCAGGTATCGCATCTTGGCTACGACGTCGTGGCTGGTCCACCCTCGCGGTTTGTCGACAACGAGCACGCCGTCGTCCACCTTGGTCCACGGCCTGTCATCGCGCCTGTCAGTCGTCACGCTCAGACACGTTATCACCGCAGCGACGACGATGAGTGCGGCACCCCGGCCTTGACCAGCGCCGCAACAGCCCGGCGCCCCGCGCGGTTGGCACCTATCGTCGACTGATTCGGGCCGTAGCCGATCAGATGCAACATCGGCTCGCCCACAACCGCGGTATCGTCCATGGCTATCCCGTCCACCGGGTCGAGGCCGAGCGGACGGAGATGATCCAACGCGGCATGAAAACCCGTGGCCCACAAGATCACGTCGAACGGCTCGAAGCGTCCGTCATGCAGACGCACCCCATTCGCTTCGATGGAGGCGAACATCGGGTGTCGCACGAGCGCTCCGCGAGCCTTGGCGCGCTGGGAATGCGGGCTCTCCACCAGGCCGGTATACGAGACGATCGACCCCACCGGCAGTCCTTGCGCGACATCCGCGGCCACCTGCGTCTCCACTTGCCTGCCTAGGGTCTCGCGCCGGAACTCGTCCACCCACACCGGTTCTCGCCGGGTAAACCACCTGGTCTCAGTGACCGCGGAGATCTCGTCCAGTAACTGCACTGCGGTGATACCGCCGCCGACTATCGCGACTCGCCGACCGGCGAACGCCGCAGGATTGCGGTACTGGGCTGCATGCAACTGCCGACCGGCGAACTCTGCCCTGCCCGGATACTCCGGGACATGTGGCTTCGTCCATGTGCCGGTCGCATTAATGACGGCGCGCACGGGCCACTGTCCATCCGAAGTGACGACGTCAAAGCCGGTCGAATTCCGCTCGACGCGCTGCACCTGCACCGGGCGATGGACTTCGAAGCCGTGTTCTCGCTCGTACTGCGCGAAGTAGCGCGGCACTGCCACGGAACTTCGCTCGTGAGGGTCCACAGCGGGGACGGGCATCCCCGGAAGCTCGAAGATTCCGTTGACCGTCGCCATCGTCAGTGAATCCCAACGGTGGCGCCAAGCTCCGCCTGGCCCGGATTCGGAGTCGAGAAGAAAAGACGGCACCCCGCGCCGCTGCAGGTGATGGGCGGCCGACAAACCGGCCTGTCCCATTCCAATCACAGCGACGCTAGGTGCCGTCATGCTCACTCCTGCGTGCGTTCAGTCGTCCGCACGTTCAGCCGGCTTCTTGTATGGGTCGGCATCCCCCGCAGGCTGAGCGCTTGCACGCAGTCTGGCGAGTTCTTCGTCACGACGACGAGCCTCAGCCAACGCATCGTTGAGCTGTTGCGCGCCCTCAGGAATCTCGTCCAAGTGGAACTCGATGGTAGGGGTCAAGCGCAACCCAGTCTGCTTGCCGACCTCAGAACGGATCAAACCCTTAGCCCGTGCCAGCGCGGCTGCGGTTCCGGCACGGTCCTCCTCACTGCCGAGCACCGTGTAATACACCGAAGCATGCTGGCAGTCGCCCGTCACCTTCACATCCGTAACGGTGACAAACCCCAACCGAGGGTCCTTGATTCGCCCTTCGAGCAACATGGCCACGATCTGCTGGATTCGCTCGGCCAGTCGAATAGCGCGGGGATTCTCTTTCATCGCTGTCTCCTCATTTCAGATGGCGACTACAGATGGTGGGGCTCACCCGAAATCGGGTGAGCCCCACCGCCTGCTGAAACAACTCAGTCGCGCGGCTTTTCGCGCAGTTCGAAGGTCTCGACGATGTCGCCTTCAGCGATGTCGTTGAAGGAACCGAGGCCAATACCGCACTCGAAGCCTTCCCGCACCTCTGTGACGTCGTCCTTCTCACGGCGCAGCGAGTCGATTGCGAGGTTGTCGCCGACGACCACGCCGTCACGCAGCACTCGTGCCTTCGAGTTCCGCTTGATCGAACCGGAACGAATGATCGAACCTGCGATGTTGCCGAACTTCGACGAACGGAAGATCTGGCGGATCTCCGCGGTACCGGTCTGCACCTCTTCGAACTCGGGCTTGAGCAGGCCCTTGAGCGCTGCCTCAACATCATCGATCGCCTGGTAGATGACCGAGTAGAAGCGGATGTCCACACCTTCGCGGTCTGCCAGTTCGGCAACGCGCTCAGCGGGCTTGACGTTGAAGCCGATGATGATCGCGTTGTCCACGGTGGCCAGGTTGACATCGTTCTGCGTGATGGAACCCACACCGCGGTGGATGATGCGCAACTGGACTTCCTCGCCCACGTCGATCTTGAGCAGTGCGTCCTCGAGCGCTTCGACAGCACCTGAGACATCGCCCTTGAGCACGAGGTTGAGCGTGGTGACCTTGCCCTGTTCGAGAGCCTGGGTGAAGTCCTCCAGCGAAACCCGCTTGCGGCGCTTCGCCAAGGTAGCGGCGCGTTCAGCAGCCTCGCGCTTCTCAGCGATCTGGCGAGCCGTGCGGTCTTCGGGCGCCACCAAGAAGGTGTCGCCTGCACGCGGCACTGAAGTCAGACCCAGTACCTGGACCGGACGTGACGGCAATGCGACATCGACGGCGCTGCCGTACTCGTCGAACATGGCACGGACGCGTCCGTAGGCGGTTCCGGCCACAATCGAGTCACCGACAGCCAGGGTTCCAGACTGGACGAGCACGGTCGCGACCGCACCGCGTCCCTTGTCGAGGTTCGCTTCGATGGCAACACCACGAGCGTGCTTGTCTGGGTTAGCGCGCAGGTCGAGTTCTGCGTCAGCGACGAGCAGCACCGAGTCGAGCAACTCGGAGATGCCCATGTTCTGCCGAGCGGAAACGTCGACGAACACGGTGTCACCGCCGTATTCCTCAGCGACCAGGTTGTATTCGGTCAACTGCTGACGGATCTTCGCCGGGTTGGCCTCAGGCTTGTCGACCTTGTTCACTGCGACGACCACCGGCACGCCAGCAGCTTGTGCGTGGTTCAGTGCCTCAATGGTCTGCGGCATCACACCGTCATCGGCTGCGACCACGAGGATCGCCAGGTCCGTGACCTGAGCACCACGGGCACGCATGGCGGTGAACGCCTCGTGACCCGGGGTGTCGATGAAGGTGATGGCTCGCTCGTTGCCCTCGTACTCATGCTGAATCTGGTACGCACCGATGTGCTGGGTGATGCCTCCGGCCTCACCGGCGAGCACGTTGGTGTTGCGGATCGCATCGAGCAGTCGAGTCTTACCGTGGTCGACGTGACCCATCACGGTCACTACTGGCGGACGAGCTTCGAGGTCCTCATCGGACTCGCCGGCCTCCTCGGCCTCGAGGTCGATGTCGAAGCCTTCGAGCAGTTCGCGGTCCTCATCCTCAGCCGAGACCATCTCGATGACGTAACCCAGTTCGGCGCCGAGCGTGCCGAAGGTGTCCTCGTCAAGAGACTGCGTAGCCGTGGCCATCTCGCCAAGGTGCATCAGCACCGTGACCAGTGAGGCGGGGTTCGCATCGATCTTGTCCGCGAAGTCAGCGAGCGACGAGCCGCGGCGCAGGCGGATGACGGTGTGGCCATCGCCACGAGGCACCTGGACGCCGCCAAGCGATGGTGCCTGCATTGCCTCGAATTCTTGGCGCTTCGCGCGCTTCGACTTACGTCCTCGTGCTGGACGGCCACCCTGGCGACCGAAAGCACCCTGCGTGCTGCCGCGACCGGCACCGCCGCGGCCACCGGGACGTCCGCCGCCGAAGCC
>WPCK01383076.1_pt1 | contig 12580 bp, 11 predicted proteins | sample 5399851 | NCBI WGS metagenome assembly WPCK01 (sample SAMN12869471, study PRJNA574797) | sludge metagenome | isolation source: wastewater treatment of pH11 | place: China:Beijing | collected 2019-05-20
CCTCAATAGGTTTTAATTGTCTGAACAGTAGTTTGAGCGTGTCGGCGCTCAAACTACTGTTCAGACAATTAAAACCTATTGAGGTTCGTATGCAAAGTCCTAGCGTCTCATGGTTGTTGGCCATTTTCTTTGGCATTCTGGGAGCTATCCCCGCACTCGGTCAAAATTCCCTCGAATCCTTTCCCAAAATTGATGCCTCCAGGGATTGGCCTTGGTGGCGAGGCGCCAACCGCGATGGCCATGCTGCCGATCAAGATCTGCCAACAACCTTGGACGAAGCTACCAATCTGGATTGGTCCCAGCCGATTCCCGGGCGAGGCCACAGTTCACCGGTGGTCGTCGGAGACCGCGTTTTCCTGCTGACTGCCGATGAGGATAAGGAAACGCAGAGCGCTTTGGCCCTGGACCGAGACAGAGGACAAATTATTTGGCAGGTTGAACTAAACAGCGGCGGATTCCCTGCGACGATTCACGCCAAGAACACGAAAGCTTCGCCCACGGTGGCCTGTGACGGCGAATATGTTTTTGCGACTCTTTACCATCACGACGCGATTTGGCTATACGCGCTGTCGCTGGACGGAAAGAAGGTTTGGGAGAAAAACCTGGGGCCTTTCTCTCCAAAACTTTTTCGCCACGGCTACGCGGCTTCACCGGTTCCCTACGGTGATACGGTAATCGTTGCCTACGAGTACGATGGGCCATCCGCAATCGTCGCGCTGGGCCGCAAGGATGGCAAAGAGATCTGGCGAACGCGGCGAGCCAACATGCTTTCGTATTCGTCCCCAGCGATCCTGACGCATGGCGGCGAAGACTTTATGGTCATCAGTGGCAACAACCAAGTTGCCGCCTACAACCCCGCCGATGGATCCGAACGCTGGAAAGCCAAAGGAACAGCCTTGGCCACGTGCGGGACTGCCGTTTGGAACGACGGGATCGTACTGGCCAGCGGTGGTTACCCGGCAAGCGAGACGGTCGGCATTGATCTGAAAAGCGGCGAAGTGCTGTGGCGCAACAAGTACAAAGCTTACGAGCAATCGATGCTGGCAACTGAAGGATACGTTTATTGCTTCGCCGAGGGCGGCATCATGTTTTGTTGGGACGCCAAGACGGGCGAGGAGCGATGGAAAGAGCGGCTCACTAGCCCGAACAGCCCGTCCGGTGTCTTGGTGGGCGATACAATTTATTGGCCCGACGAAGCCGGGTTGCTCTACGTTTTCAAAGCCTCACCCGACAAGTACACCGAGATCTCAAAAACGAAACTCGGCGATGAAGCCTTTGCCAGTCCAGCAATTTGCGGCGGACAGATTTTTCTGCGCATCGCAAAGTACGGCGAAGGCGATCAACGTCAGGAGTATTTACTCCGGTTTAGCAAGCGGTAGATTTCATCGTTGGTTATGGAGTCTAAATGGACAGCGCCAATTCCGAAGGTTCTCATTGTGGCATAGGCATCCTGCCTGTGAGAATCCGTGATATACTTGCCTTCCCACATTCTAGAGCCTTTGCCACCGTTACTTGACGCAGTCCAACTAACTAGCCAGTTTTTTGGAGTCTGCGGCATCCATCGAGCCAAGAATTTCCTCGTCCAATTGCTTTTTCTCGCAGCGTGCGATAGAAAGTAGCTTCGGATCGAAATGAACGCCCAAGGACTCAGACTAACTTGGAGCTTGCCATGTGTTATGATGCCACGTCGAGTTTCCTCGGTGGAAGCATTGCCTATGGTGTTGCCGCATTCATCTATCGCCGCCCACGTCCGCGAATGAAATGGTGTGCGATTGGTCTTTGCGGAATTACAGCCATGCAATGGGTCGAGGGGTTTCTTTGGTTGGATGGTCCCGCCCCAGGCAGTCCCTTCAATAAGTTCTTGACCATTGTCTTTATCCCGATCGCGCTGCTGGCACAGGCCTGGGGAACTTTGATCGGTTCCACCTATGACATTCCGATCAAAGGTCGAACGAAAATGTTTTATGGCCTGTTGGGGCTTGCCTTTTCGATCGTCTTCTTGGCACGCGTGGTGTATTGGCCAACTGAGACGCATGTCACGCCTGAAGGACACTTGAATTGGTATTCGCCGGAAAACCCGCCAGTGTTCCAGGTATGGTCCTATAGCTTGTGGGCGTTGGTGATTGGCGCGCCGTTTTTGATTTGGTGGCGACCGGTTTGGCAGAGCTTAGCCATCGTATCCTGGGGCTGGTTGTGTGCGGCCCTGAGCTTTATCTACACCGACAGCGCCGCCAGCCATTGGTGTTATTGCGTGACCGTCTACGCAGCCTTGGTTCTAGTTTACTCGTACACGTTGCCGGCGGCAAAGCCACACAGCCTTGAGTCTTGCGAAGGGTAACTGACAATGGGTCGCCACATGTCAATGAACTGCCTTAGAATGAGTTAATGTCAAGACGGTTTTTCGGTGGCCGTAATCCAAGCTAGTGCTCGCTTAAGCCAACCCCGGTTTTTGACTGTGAAGACGCACTAGGTCAAGTGCTACGCATATCGACCGAAGATGGAAAGCAAACGTCCGACCTTCGCTACTTCATATGCAGCATAGAGTTGGGGGTCAGGAAGTTTTCTGAATTGGTGCGAGGTCATTGGGCAATAGAATACTCGTTCCACTGGGTACTGGACATGACCTTCCGCGAGGACGAGTGCCGCATTCGGAAAGACAAAGGTGCAGAAAATTTCGGCTTACTTCGGGGGTTTGCATTGAGCATCATCAAACGAGATAGTACCGAAGGAAGCGTCCGAAAAAAACGAAAACGGGCTACATGGGACGAGAACTTTTTCCTAAACCTTCTTGCATCAGCAGTTTAAGATGCGGTTGCCGTGGTGCTTTGGGTGCGAGTGTTACTCCGGAGGTTTTTGTATTCGACAAGCAGCGCAAGATTGTTTACATGGGTGCCTTCGACGATAGCATGGACAAACCCAACGAGAACTACTTTTCGGCTGCGATCGACGCGGCCCTTGTTGGCAAGTCCGTCAAGACTGGTGAAACAAAGGCACGCGGCTGCAACATTCGATACGAAAAATCAGCCAAAACCGCCTCTGCGAGGTAGCCCGATCTATTCCGGGTGGCTGTGTGCAAAGATCTCTCGCGAAGACCAGAAATTTTGATATAAAACGTGGGGTGAGTTAAATGGCTTGCCCCACGTTTGTGTTTTGGGGGAGGGGGCTGATCGATTTCCGCCAGCGTCTGCCCTTTCCACGCCACATTTTTTTAAAGAGTGAACGGCAACTTGCTGTCACCGTACTTTCGTTCGTATTGTTCGATCCTTTAAACAGGCAACTCTCAACCACAACATCAATATGAAGCACCAAAACAACATTCAACTTGTCTGGTTTGCATTCGTACTCTGCGGCCTGTTGATCGCCGGTTGCGAAAAGCCCAGCCGCGATTCGGCTAGTCAACACGACGGCGGCGCAAGGCCGGAGTCGACGGCTGCAAACGATGTGCCTGCGCAATCAGCCGGCAATGCTGTCAGTCTGGCGACGCTAGACAACAAGCTTTGGGAAACCGTGTTGGCCTCGGCCAACGGTCACGTTGTCGTCGTCGACACATGGGCAACATGGTGCGTGCCGTGCCGCGAAGAGTTTCCGCATTTGGTAGACCTGAATGAAAAATATTCTAAAGACGGCGTCGTCTGTATCTCGGTATCGGTAGATTCGCCTACGGAACACGCTGCTGCCGCCGAATTTTTGCGCGAGCAAAACGCGAATTTTCCGAACTACCGGTTTGAAGACGATTCGGTTGACTGGTTGGACAAATGGAACATCAAAGGCATCCCTGTTGTCCTCGTATTCGATTCTCAAGGCAAGCTTGCCAAAAAATTCGACATGGACGATCCCGACAACCAGTTCAGCTATGCTGAAGTCGAGGAACTGGTAGCTAAACTCGTGAGCAGTGAACTGTGAGGAGTGAATCCTAAACTGAAAGCAGCTGAATCGCCCATCTATTCACCCGTCGCCTTTTAATTTCCTTTCATGCAAACTTATTTTGTCCGTCCTCTGATCGCGGGTGTCGTTGCGCTGCTGCCCATTGCGGGTTTAGTTTTGACAGTCGCGTATTTTGAGAATCAGGTCGCGGGAGTTTGGCTCAAGAACCAAGGTTTTTATTTCTTTGGTCTCGGCCTGCTGCTCGTCCTGGCCATCCTCTATTTGGTGGGAATAACCGTTTCTACGTTCATCGGTCGTTGGCTCTGGAAGCGAGTCGATCGATTATTGGACCAGGTTCCTGTTCTCGGAAACTTGTATCAAACAATGAAGCAGATTTTCGGCTACGGAGAAGGTCCGAAGGGGTTGTTCCAGCGAGTCGTTTTGGTTCCGAGTAAGTTGCCTGGACAGACCGAGATCGGGTTGGTGACGCAGGAACCAAGTGAATCGACGGGCGGAAAATTGGTCGTATTCGTGCCGACGGCACCCTCGCCAACGGCAGGGCGTCTGGTCTATATTGATCCCGAACAGGTGCAGGCTACGTCGATGACTGCCAGCCAAGCCATGCAATTCATCGTCTCACTTGGATCATTGCCTCCCAAGTAGCGTTGATTCCGGAGCGCGAGCGATGGTGTTGTCGCGCGTAACTACGGCATGAATGCTTGGCGAACATTCGATCGCGTAAAGTAATAGGCCATAAAGGCGTAGAACGCCGCGAAGATGATGCCAAAAACGCCACCTAAAACAACGCCGACGATAGCTCCTGTTTTCTCTTCTGGCGTGAAATCGTTTTGACCGAACGCCATATAGATGCTGGCGATCCAACCAACAATCATCAACAAGAGATATAAAACGCATGAAACCACCAACGTCTTTCTCGCCCATTCTCTTTGCTTCAGCGAGCCGATACCGCCAGTCAAGAGTCCAACGGAAACGGCGAACGATGCAAGGCCTTGCGCAATGTAGAGCGGCATCGACCGTTGCATTTGTTGCATCTGTCTGCGGAATTGTCGGGCATTAGCGGAATCATCCTTCTCCAAGGCTTGTTGAATCTGTGGGCTGGTAAATACCGCTGTCATCGCCCCCAATGCAATTGTCCCGCACACCCCACCCATTATGTTTAAAGCACCCAAACAAATCGCAATAATGGCGAACGCTTTCGCAAGCCCTGGAAGTGCTTGAGCATACTGTGCGTTGTATTCCGCATAACTCGAATCGGGCGCTGTGTAAGGATTGTCGGTCATTGCATTGTTTGGCTGAGATGCTGGGGCTGCTCGAACTTGGTTTCGAGTTTTATTGAACCAAGAACTTTCTCGGGATAGTCTCCAAGGTTTGTAACTACCCAGTCCCCAGCATATCAAAATGGTTTGAAGTGGATAAGTACTCATAGGGTGGCAGTAGGACTTCCTTTTCAAAATGCGTTTGTGCGTTATACTCGCCGGCAATTCGTATCGAAAACCACCCAATTCTTCGAAGGAGGAGCCATGTCCAATTTCCCCGCGCCGCAACGGTTCGAGATCAACCCGCCCCAAGCTGCCGCCAAACGCGGGCGAGGATGTCTTTGGTGGGCCATTCCTCTTGGGTGTTTAGGGGTATTGGTGATTTGCGGCGGAATCGGTGGATCCGCATGGTTTTTCGGCATGAATTACTTGAAAGAGTCTGCTCCCTACAAGACGGCGACGACTCTGGCTCAAAATAATCCGCAGGTCCAAGAAATCCTGGGTGACAACATTCAACCGGGCTGGGCGATCCAAGGCAAAATGGCCATTGAAAACAACGACGGATCAGTCGATATGTCGATCCCGCTGACCGGCAGCAAGGGGTCTGGCCGAGTCCACATTCGCGGCACCGCAGTCGGCGATGAATGGCATTACGATGAAATTTATTTCACCTCAGATTCTGGCCAGGATCGTATCGACTTGATCGAGGATGCTGGAACGCGTCCCGAATTCGAAGTTGAAGATGAGTTCGGCGATGAAAGCGATGGTGAAGCCGGTCAAGAATCGACTGAGTCCGTACCGGATTTCTCGGGAGTTGACATCGACCTACCGACGCCCAGTGGCAACTAAGGCACCAAGTCGCCGAAAACTGGTCGGTGCTTCGTGTAGCCACCGTCGATCGTGAGGACTTCGCCAACGCACCAACATTCGTTTGACCAAAAGTACATTGTGGCTGCGGCAATGTGCTTGGCCTCGGTCAAGCCGCCCAGCGGTGTGGCTAGTTCGACGGCCTTCAAACGGCGCTGGCTGATCGGATTCTGGGCCGCCATTGGGCCTCGAAGCGGTGATGGAGCTAGCGCGTTTAGCGTTACACCAAACTTTTCAACAAAGTATCTCGAATGCAGACTGAGCAAATTGGCCAGCCCCGCTTTGGATACTTCGTAAGCTGCGCTCGCGCGACCTTCCGAACCCACTGTGGCCGAAGTCGACAGCAAGATAACGCCGCGACTTCCTCGTATTAGCGAGCCGCTCACAATGCCTTGCTTGATTACGTTGAATCCGCCCCATAAGTTGACTTCGCACGCACCCAGAACATCGCTTTTGCTCATCTGTTCCGGCGGCGTCAGCGGTTTCGGTGAAATTCCGGCTGTATGCAAAAGATAATGAATCCTGGGATGCCGCTCAAACAGGCTTCTCGTCGCATCCTCATCGGTGATGTCGACGACTTCCGCTACGACTTCACAATCGCGATCGCTCGGGAACTTTTGTTGAATTGCCTTGGCGTATTCATGAAGCTCGGTCGATCGACCGCCAACGTGAATCGACTTGGTGCAATCGACCAGGACGAGCCTTGTCACTGGGAGCCAATCCGCCACGTGCTCCGCGATGAATTGGCCCATCAAACCAACGCCGATGATGGCGACGGTGGCGCTGGGTTCGTAATGGAATGGTGACGTCAATGATTCACTTCGCGGTTGTAGGAACGATTACCAGGCGGCAATTCAATTACCGCAATACGCCAGCGGAGTTGGGTGGCGATGCGATTTGACTTCCGTTATTGGCTGGAAATTCGGGCAGCGATGGCAATTGAGTGTTGCTGGCCGGATTCGGCAGTTGACTCGGCGAAACAGCGCCTTGTGCCGGACTATTGTTCGAATTTGGTGAATTTGCCAAGTCCAACATCTCTTGCAATTTTTGACCGTTTTCAAAGTCGATCACGAGGGCATCCTCTTCGCCCGGCAGGTTTACCGCCATGCCCGCGATTCTCCAGCCTTCCGCTTCTTGATACAACTCGCATACGATGTCCATGACGATTTCGGGGGTTCCAGGTGCGTTTGGCTCTTGCCATCGGCTTTCAATCAACACAGCCGACTGGTCTTGGTAAGGAAACCCAGCTCGGCCAATTGTGAATTTTCCCTCGGGGGTTCCAAGAGGTTGCATAACCCAGGCCGTCTTTTTTAGCTCTTCCCTAGCCTTCGACGTCAGCATCGAATTGGCGGTAGTCTCATCACCGCGTCGCAAACAATCCAAAAACACGGCGACCGTTTGCTTGGCGGCTTCACCCGGATCTGAATTCGCATCCAACGCGGCAGCATCCGATCTGATGGCCGATTGATCGGCAGTCGCGTTGCCATTGCTAGCAGTAGTCGACGACGAATTCCCGCAACCTGCCATCCCATGGACGATCAAAACGCAAGTGACCAGAGTTGCAAGCAAACTGTTAACGCGGATTTTCATTCTAAACTTCCTGTATTGGAACTAGTCGCGGGGTGAATATCTTTCCAATACACCCGCAAAGCAAATGGCGTCAATGTCAGTCGAAAATCGGCGTCGTAGAAGTTTGATGACGGTCTCAAAATCGAGACGCAAATACTTCAAAATACGGTGAAGAAGGGCATCCCAGCCCTAGGAGATCCGATTCCAACCATTCAGCGCCGCCACGCGATAGGCTTCGGCCATTGTTGGGTAGTTGAAGGTTGTGTTGATGAAGTATTCGATTGTGTTGAGCGGTGCCGGCTGCTTCATGATTGCCTGGCCGATATGAATGATCTCTGTTGCGTTGGGGCCAAAGCAATGGACACCCAGAATCTCAAGCGTTTCGCGGTGAAAGAGGAGTTTGAGCATTCCAATCGCTAGCCCCTTAATCTGAGCGTATGCCAAGTTCTTGAAGTGCGATTGGCCGACCTCGTAAGGGATCTTGGCTTCGGTGAGTTCCCGTTCGGTCCGACCCACCGAACTGATTTCAGGAATCGTAAAGATTCCGGTCGGGATGTCTTTGAGTTCGGCTTGATAGCTCGGGTCGAGGATATGCGATGACGCGGCTCGACCTTGCATGTAGGCTGCGCTAGCCAGTGACGGGTAGCCGATCACGTCGCCGACGGCGTATACGTTGGGGCAGGTCGTCCGGAAGCATTCATCGACATCAATTTGTCCACGGCTGTTCACTGCGACCCCGATCGCGGGCAAGTTGAGATCTTCCGTATTGCCCGTGCGACCGTTCGCCCAAAGGAGCGCGTCGGCGCGAATCCGCTTACCGCTCTTTAAATGAATGAACACGCAGTCGTCCTGTGGCTGGATGCTCGAATAATCTTCGTTGTGTCGAAGTATGATGCCAGAATCTCGCATCTTGTAGCTAATCGCGTCGATGATTTCGTCATCGAGAAAATCCAACAATTGCGAGCGGGTGTTGATCAAATCGACTTTGCTCCGCAGGCACCGGAACATTGAAGCGTACTCACAACCGATGACCCCGGCTCCATAGATCGCCAGCGAATGCGGATGAAAATCGAGATTCAAAATGGTATCGCTGTCGAATATGTGTGGATGATTGAAATCGATATCGGGCGGGCGATAGGGCCGTGTACCTGTGGCTATTACCACATGGGCGGCTCGCAATTGAATCTTAGGATCCACATCGATCGTGTTTGCATCGATGAAACAGGCTCGGCCAACAAAAACCGGCACGTGGTTGCGATCATAGAATGATTTTCTGAGCGCGACTTGCTTTTCGATGACTGATTTGCCACTGGCCCGCAGTTGTGACATCGACGGGCTGAACACGATGCCCAGGTCGTGAACAAACGGGTTGTCCATGGCATCGATCGCGGTGTAGATCGAATGCCGCAGAGCTTTGCTGGGTATCGTTCCCCGATGCGTGCACCCTCCGCCAACTTGGCCGTAGGACTCGACGATGGCCACTCGCTTGCCGCCTTTTGCCAATTGCATCGCCGCCCCTTCGCCACCTGGCCCAGAGCCGATGACAACGACGTCAAATTCGTGAGTCGCACGCATGTTTCCCGCTGTGTACTTCTTGTGTGTCAGATGTCGAAGCTGATTTCGGGCACCAGTTCATCGTGCATTCCGCCGCGTACTCGAAGATTCGGTTTTTCAAGGACGACGGTCGTGTTGGGTGCGACGCTTTGAGTAAGCCAGACCGACGAGCCAATGACGCTGTGAGCACCGACGACGGTCTTGCCACCTAGAATTGTCGCATTCGCATAAATGACGACGTAATCCTCGATCGTCGGATGTCGCTTTTGGCCTTTGATGATGTGGCCGTTGGAATCTGTCGGGAAACTGAGCGCGCCTAAGGTCACGCCTTGATAGATTTTGACGTATGAGCCGATCTGGCACGTCTCGCCGATCACTACGCCCGTTCCGTGGTCAATGAAAAAATGGTCTCCGATCACAGCTCCCGGATTGATATCGATGCCGGTTGCCGCATGAGCGTGTTCCGTCATCATTCGCGGAATGAACGGTACTCCCAAACGCCGCAGTTCGTGAGCGATTCGATATACGGTAATGGCTTCCAAACCTGGATAGCAAAAGATCACTTCATCGCGGCTACTGACGGCTGGATCCCCTTCAAAAGCTGCTTCAACGTCCGAGGCCAATTCGGATCGCAACTGCGGCAACTGCCTAAGGAACCGAATGGCAATCGCCTGACCCTTGGCCTCGTAGTCCATTTTGTTCTCGCAGCCCTTAGTCCGGCCGTTCAGGCGATCGTCGTGCTGAAGCGCCCGAGCGATTTGCGTCGTCATTTTGTCGTGCAAGCCGTCTACCAAGTCGCCGACATGGTATTCGACGTTGCCGCGATGTAGGCCTTCGCGCCGACGATAGCCCGGATAAATGATGTCTTTTAAATCGTTCAGAATCGATTCGACGACTTCATATTTGGGCAGAGGGCAATGCCCCAAATGGTTGATGCGATCGCTTTCGGTGTAGGTATCAACGATGCTCTTGGTTAGCTCGTGGAGGTTTTCCTTGAGCCGAACGTCAGATGCCATGATTGGGTCCTGGTCGATTTTGATTGAACTTTTGTCGAGTTCATCGTCTTGTGCTGTCGATGCAAATGAGTGTCGTCGTTTTATTGGGATAAGTCAATCTATCTTTGCCAGCTTGCGCGGACTGACTGATCCGCGAAGTCGTGTGACCTTCTGACATGTCGATCAATCCAATTGCCCTTTCGCTAGCGATTCCACTTGTCGGTAATGCAGCCGCCGGTGGGATGCAGATGCTCGGCGATAGCTTTCGAGCGGTCTTTTCGGGAAAAGGTGCCTCGACTCAGTTGAGTTCGAGCGGCGCTTCGATTGACCAAACCCTGAACTCGCTTGCTAGCGATCTTCGCGAGTGGCTCAGTCAGCGCGGCATCACGGGACCCTTCTCAATAGAAATCAACAGCCAAGATCCGAGTGGCTCTACGCTGAGTGCGTCCGGCCCAGCTCGTGAACAAATTCTTTCTTTGCTTAATGAGCAGCCGGATGTACTCGCCCGGCTTCGTGAATTGGTGCAGTCGGCGGCATCATCCGGTCCCTTGGGGATGCGACCTGCAACGGCCTCAATCACTGAGCAAGACTGTTTATTGACCTATTGAATCGCCGCGCGGTCTACTTAGTGCTCATCCCAAGTAAGCTCATTTTGCGGTAGAGGTTGGACCGGTGCATGCCGAGTTGTTTGGCTGCTTGTGCTAGATTACCGCCGGCCAAATCCACGTGCCGCTGGATGTACTGTCGCTGAAAGACGTCAGTTGCGTCGTTCAAGGTCATGTTGGATGGCACCGTCCCGACATCGCTCGACGATCCTGGCGCGATCACGAACGCCAGATCGGCATCTTCCACGCGGTCACCATTGGTCAAATAACTAATCCGCTCCATCAGATTCCGAAGTTCGCGAACGTTACCTGGCCACGAATGTTCTCGCAATCGCCGCTGAGCGGATTCAGACAGGGTCGGTACGTGGCGTCCGATCTGATGGGCAAACTGCTCGAGGAAATGTTGAGCCAACACAATGCAATCATGGCCTCGCTCACGCAGCGGCGGTAACTGGAGCGTTACGACGTTCAGCCGGAAGTACAAGTCCTCGCGAAAGCGTTTTTCTTGGACAAGCTTGGCCAGGTCGCGATTCGTAGCCGCGATGACGCGAACGTCCGTTTGGATCTCACGCTGGCTGCCGACTCGAGTGATGATCTTGTCTTCGAGCACCCGCAACAACTTTGCCTGGCCGCTCAAGCTCAATTCACCGATCTCGTCGAGCAGCAGTGTGCCGCCCGAAGCCATTTCAAATTTGCCAGCCCGATCGCTAACTGCGTCGGTGAATGCACCTTTCTCGTGGCCGAACAGTTCACTTTCGATCAGCGATTCGACGATTGCCGCACAGTTGACCGCGATAAAAGGTTGCTCACGCCGCGAGCTCAGCAAATGTAGGCTACGTGCGACGACTTCTTTGCCTGTTCCATTCTCGCCCAGAATCAAGACTGCCAATTCCGTGGCAGCGACTCGTCGAATCGTCTCTCGCATCGCGACGACTTGATCGCAATTGCCGACCAGCGGCGACGAACCAGCCGCGAGTTTCACAAGTCGGTCGCGCGTCTCGACCAGTTTGGAAATGCGTTGAATATTTTCCACTGCGGCTGCAGCGAATTTGGCAAGTTCAACCAGATACGATTGATCGTCTTGAGTGAACTCGCCGAGCCGATGGTTCAATACTTCGAAAACGCCTAACGGGCGACGCTTGCGGTCAAGCAGGGGCGCGGCAACCAGCGATCGCGTTCGATAGCCAAGCTGATCACCCACTTGAGTGTTGATGGCGGTTGGATTCTGGCTTTCGTCCCATCGCTTTGGCTCAAGTGTACGCAAGACCTCACCCGCAATACCTTGGCTATCAACAATTCGCAACTGCCGACCTTCGACGCCCAAAGCCGGATAACCCACCAGCTCCTTTCGCGGTTTGTCCCAAAGGAAAATGCTAGCTCGATCACCACCCAGCGCTCGGGCTGCAGCTTGGGCTACTGAATTGAGCAGCTCCGACAAGTCTTGGTTGCGTTGCCATTGGCTGGCCAGATCGAGCAACGTTTCGAGTTGCGATGTCCGCGACCTGAGCGATACGTGTTGACCAACAAGATGCAAGCCACCGCGCAGCAACTGAACGACTGCTTTTGCGCCGTCCAGGTCGAGCGCGTTGTAGGGATGAATCAACAGCACTTCCGCAGGCAAATGGTGGCCAGTCACGGGGGCCGCCAACCACCCCTCACCGCGCGTCAACTCCATTTCGCTGGCTGCGGCCGCGACCAAGTCCATAGGCAATTGTCCGAGCGAACCCGGCGATCCGGCTACCGCCCAATGCGACTCGTTCTGGTGCACCCAAGCAATGCGGTCGGCCCCAACCACGGATTGCTGAAGCACAGCCAGGGCTTGCTCGCGATACTGAGAGACAGTCGAACA
>WPCK01297319.1_pt1 | contig 12578 bp, 10 predicted proteins | sample 5399851 | NCBI WGS metagenome assembly WPCK01 (sample SAMN12869471, study PRJNA574797) | sludge metagenome | isolation source: wastewater treatment of pH11 | place: China:Beijing | collected 2019-05-20
GGGATTAGGTCTCTTCATCAACGCGCAGCAGGCCTTCGCCGTGTGCGAGGATACGTCAGCCACTGATACGCCGCAGGTAGAGGGCGCGCCGTCCGACGAGACGTGCGAGGCGCTGCCTCCGTTGTTGGATCTCAGTCTTCCGGCATCCAATGCCGCGGCAGCTTTGTCGAAAGACACGCCTGCGGTTCCTGAGTTCAACGCGCTGTCTGCATCGACTGCCGCGCCCGCGCCGCTGGCGGTTCAATCTTCAGACGATAGTGTGTCGGCCCGCGCCAGCCTGCAAACGCTGCGCGACTACAATTCCCAGAAGGCTAAACTCAAGGTGGAGCAGGCGCAGCGCCTGGCGCCGGACGCGCTTGTCGCGCCCAAAACGCCTGTTGCATCGAAATCCGCCGTTGATGTGTGGAGCAGCTTGAATGCAGACGGCTTGAACGAGGCCACCAAGTCGGTGCGGACAGGCGCCGGTCTCGACTACAAGCTTGTCAAGAACGCCAGTGTGGGCGTCTTTGCCGAGCGCTCGGAGACGATTGCGCCGCAAGTCTCGGGTGGGGATCAGTCGGAGGACAAGGTCGCCGCCTATATGGCATTCAAGGCGCTTCCAGCCGTGACGATCGACACCACGACGCAATGGGAGACTGTCACCGCGGCCGATCCGGCCGTGGGAAAGCAAACCGAGGACAAGGGCTCGATCATCGTGGCGCCGCGCATTGGAAAGTCGTTTGCGCTCGATAACGGGCAGACGATCGCGCCCTTCGTAACGGTCAAGCGTGAAATCGATCTGGCAGGCAAGACCACAGGTTCCGATACCGCTGCCACGGATAGCGCGGGCGCAGGCGTCACGTTCACCAAGCCGGACAGCTACTCGCTCAGCGTGACGACCGATGTGAGCGCCGCTGGCGCGTCGGATCCGGCAAGCGTCAACAGCCGTCTGCAGTTCAAGCTGCCGTTGCCGTAACGCGCAGTGTGAAAGGCGCTTCAAGAAGAGGTGCGGATCTTTTGCAACGCAGCTCCGCGAGAAAGCACGATTGCCCATATGTGAGGCAGAAATCTCACGCATCGGAGCAAAGTGCACAGTTTCCAGCCTTGTCTTCACGTCCCCATCTCTCATACTTAAGTCGAATCGCCATACTTGGCGTGTGAACCACGTCGTGGTGCCAAAAAACATCCAGATTGAACTGGGTTCGCGAGAAATTTAGGGGGAACCGGCCGAAAGGAGAGGCGTTGAAAACTTGAGCTGAGGAGAGGTTGTGCCTTGCACATATTGGCCAAGACAACGTTTGCCCTCGCTGCTTGCGCCCTTGCTGCAGGCGGCTCCGCAGCTGATGATCTGGGCCAGTGCCCCGGTGCGGATCTGGCCGAGACCGAGCTTAAGAACTCCTCCTCTTCCGGGTATTACATTCCGGGCCTGAAGCTCATTGTCCTGAACAAGACCATTCTGGAGGGCTATGCGCCAGCTGTGCGCAAGTTCATCTTTGCACATGAATGCGCACATTCTGACCCCGCAGTTGCCGAAGATGAGATGGCGGCGGATTGCGCAGCATCGCGCAAGGGCGCGAGCGAAGGCTGGCTGGACCGTCCCAACGTCATCAAAGTGTGCGCCCATCTTTCGCGGTTTCCCGTGGACGCAACACATCCGCCGGTGGGAGTACGCTGCGCGAACATCCGTCGTTGCAGCGGCTTGTTCGGTCCGCAGCCTCAAGAAGCGCAGCGCGCGCCTGAGCGAAATCCCGATGCTACGCCGTTGACGACGCCGACGGTCCTCGCACGGCAACTCGATTAGCGAAGCACTAATCCACGCCGCATAACATGCAGTATCCACCGCAAACTTCAGGTCTGCGGCGTGTTTGACGCCGCCCGATGCTAGCCTCCAAGCTGATTCGTTTCGGAACGCGCGCCCACGCGAGGGAGAGCAACACCCATGGCATCTTCGGCACACAAGAAGGATCCCGTTGAGGCCGAGGCAAAGGCAGCCGCCGCCGAGGCCGCGAGCGTTGCGCGCGACGAAGTTTACGAGAGCAATGCCAGAAGCGCGCCCGGGCTCAGCAAGCTTCAAAAGGTAAACGCACAAGCCCGTGAAGCTGCCAAAAGCAAGTGGCACGATTTCATGGTCGACGTGTGGATAACGCCCTTCAACGAAATCGAGTTCGGCTTTTGGAAGAAGGAACGCAACAAAGGCAAGTCGCGCCAGTTCACGACCGACATGGATGTGTTTGCCGAGATCGTTGAGTACGGCGAACGGACTGGCGTCCTCGGTTATCGCAAGGAGCTGTGGGACAGTGCCACGGGAATGGACAAGCGGCTTGTTTTCAAGCTCTTCTCCGACACGCTGAACTGGCGCGCCAGCATGGATCTGATGCTCGCGCGCTCGATCCAGCAAACGATCGGCGCGCGCGGGGTGCCCGTGACGAGCTACCTGATCAACACCTACGATGACGATTACGTGGTGATGCTGGAGCGATCGGCCAACAAGTGGCCGTTCATGCCTGAGCACTTCTCATTCTTCATCATGGAGGATGGCGCGCCCCGCTTCTACCGGTTGACGCGTGACTTCATCAACATTGGCGGCGATTACACGCTCATCGATCAGCATGGCGAGACTGTCGGCCATCTCGACGGCTCCATTCTGACCATCGGCGGAAAATGGTTCGGCACCGTGCGGGGCGATCATGCCGATCCCCGCGTGATGATGGTGATGAAATTGTTTGCCGGCATGGTCGTGTTCAACAAGGCCGTACGCCGGCACGTCAAGGCACTGGCGTATGACGTCGCGGCGGGACGCGTGGACCCTAGGCTGCAGCGCCAAGAATCCGACCTCTATCTCAATCCACGCCGCGTGCGCTGATCGACACACCGGCAGCGCTTGGGCATTTTCCCTATGGGCAAGTTCCCAGCCAATGCGCGGCACGGCTTCACGCGGCTTGGTTTCCTCGCTAGCGTGCGAACGGCAGGCAAATCCGCGCCTGGGAGGAGGGGACGATGGGCATTTCAAAACGGACGGGCCGATTGGCTTGCGGTGCAGCGCTGGTGAGCTTGGGCGCAATGGGCTGCGCTTTGGCTGACGAGACCGGACTCGCCAGTTCGCATACGCTGCGCAAGGAAGGCGGCAAGCTGTGCATGGCCGACCATTTTCACAGTGGCATGGGTGACGGCGCGACCAAGCCGGCCGCACGGATTGCTGCTGCGAAGGCCTGGGCTGATTTCGTCGATTTCGAATACGGGTCCGACTGGGCTCGTTTCGGCCGGGCCGCATCTGTATCGTTGAAGTACACCAAGGCCGAGACGGGCTGGACCGCGACCATCGAGGCCCGCCCCTGCCGCTAAAACCATCCCTGTTTTGGTGGCACCACGGAACGCACAAAGGCTTGTTTTGTTGTGCTTCTATTCGGGAAAACCGGTGCCCACTTTCCGCGCAAGGTACGAGCCATTTTTAATCAGGATTGGCAAGAGACTTGGCTTCGGGCTGTGGCTACGTCACGAGGCCCCAAAAAAGAAGAGGCCGGAGGCGCGTTGCGCTGCCACCGGACCTCTCTTTGAATACGGCTGATGCGCTGTGAGTACGCATCAAGAAAGCCAATCCCCGCTTATTTGCCCCCTTGGCCCGAGATGCCCAATCTCAAGGGCCCGGACGGGCACAAAAGCAAAATTAGGCGGCCTTCTTCTTCTTTGCGGCCTTCTTCGCGGGCTTCTTGGCAGCCGGCTTGGCGGCCTTGCGGACCGTCGTCTTGCGGACTGCCTTCTTCGCGACTGCCTTCTTGGCGGCCGGCTTTCTCTTCTTTGCAACTGCTTTAGCCATAGGATTTATCTCCCTCTAGAGTTCGAATCAGCTCGAACGAATAAAACATGAGCAAGTTCGCGCAATTTGTTGACAGGGAAATTGAATTTTGCTTGCAGATTTCCGTGCCGGAACCCAAAACTGTTGCAGCAATGTCGCAAAATATCTGTTTTTTGGGGGCGCTATTGGCAAATCACGCGACGCAGAGTTGTGCGCAAAGATCGATTTGACAACCGATCCTGAAAAAATCGACGGCGTCAAATTGACGATTTGGATTTGATCAGCGCGTGCCATTTCTATTGCGACAATGCGCTGATGATGATGTGTCGAAGCGTTGTGTGAAGCGCGACAGGTCATGCCGCGCATCATCTGTTCGTGATGTTTTGATTCAGCACTGCTTGCACGCTGTGCAGTTCACGCGACGTCCTTCAGCTTGCGCGAATGGCTGTCGAGAGCCGAGAGCAATAAGATAAAGCGGTCTTCGAACATCTCGGTCGCCAGCGACATGTAGTCGAAGCGGCTGGGCACAATCTCGGCAACGACGTCGCCGTGTTCGATGTGAAGTTCTGCATTGTACTTGCGTGCGATTGCTTGCATTTTCTGGTTCTCGGCAAGGCAATTGAGAACCAGCTGCTTCACGCCGCGATTGCGCGCCGATAAAATAATATGGCCCATCAATTCGGTGGCGAGACCCATGTTGGCAACTTCGGATTCAACCGAAAAGGCAGCTTCGGCCATATCGCCCCAGGTAGTGCCCATTCGCTTCAGTTCGGCAGCGGCACGAACAACGCCGTCGAGCGTATAGATATAAACGATGGTCCCCGGATCGGCGGCTGTCTTGGCGTAGTTGCGGACGTAGTCATCCGAAACAGCATGCGTGAAGCGAAGCCGCCGGCTTTCCTTGTCGAGCCGCAGCAGATGATCCGCGAAGAGCTGCACCTCCGACCGCAGCAGCTTTCGGATGCTTCCATTGATTGGGTAGGCGTGTATCGACATAGACGTAGTCCCTCTCAATCGATCAGGTACCGGCCGCTAGGCGGTATCCTGAACGCTAGGTGGTTCTCAAATATGTATAAATTAGCGTTGTTGCATCGCACCTAAAGCATAGGTGCTGTGCAGCAATCACGCTAGTGGGAGGGCCGGCCCCAAGCTTTGCGGGGCTGCGGCGGATGGCATTCCCGCCACGGTGACATTCCGCCGCGCGCCTTTGGCGGAATTGTCAACCTTGCATGGAGGCCAGCATGCGCTAGGCACATGTTGGTGCAAAACCGGCCCGTGATGCCTGCGGGGCGCGAGGCAGGAAACGCAGCGAAAATGCCAGGACAAGTCTTCAGCCAGTACGAGGAACGCCTGGCGCTCGGGGAGATCGAGCCCGACGCGGCGCAGCGCACGGTCGCGCTGAAACTCGATGTGCTCGCCCAAGAGCTTGAGAAGCTGAAACCGGCGGGCGGACGTCTTGCAGGTCTGCTCGGCCGCAAGGATCGCGACCCGCCCAAGGGGCTCTACATTCATGGCTCCGTCGGCCGCGGCAAAACCATGCTGATGGATCTCTTCTTTGAAGATGTCGCGGTGGAAAAAAAACTCCGCGCGCATTTTCACGAGTTCATGGCCGACGTGCACGAGCGCATCGGGGAGGCGCGCAAGAGCGTACCGGGTGATCCTATTCCGCATGTAGCGGCCGGGATCGCGAACAGCGCGCGATTATTGTGTTTCGACGAGCTGCACGTCACCGACATCGCGGACGCCATGATCCTGGGGCGGCTGTTCCAAGGCTTGTTCGCGGCAGGTGTCGTGATGGTGGCGACCTCCAATGCGGAGCCGCAAAACCTTTACAAAAACGGCCTTAACCGGCAGCTTTTCCTTCCCTTCGTGCATCTCATCATGCAGCGCATGGAGGTGGTCTCGCTCGATGCGCAGAAGGATTACAGGCTCGAGCGGTTGACCGGAACGCCACTCTATTTCACGCCCGCCGATGAGAAGGCGCGGGCGTCCATGGATGCCCAGTGGGAGCGTCTGACGGGGCGCCATCCCGGCAAGCCGCAGACGATCGAATTCAAAGGCCGCAAGCTCGTTGTGCCACTCGCCTCGATGGGTGTGGCGCGCTTTTCCTTCGACGCCTTGTGCGACCGTCCGCTGTCAAGTTTGGATTATCTCCACTTGGCGCACGCCTTCCATACCATCATGATCGACGGCATCCCGAAGCTCACGCCAGAGCGGCGCGACGTGGCTCGCCGTTTCATCAATCTCATTGATACGCTCTATGACAACAAGGTCTGTCTTATTGCGTCGGCCGAGACAGAACCGGATCGCCTTTATACAGAGGGTCCGGGCGCAGAGCTGTTTGAACGCACCGCATCCCGGCTGATGGAAATGCGCAGCGAGAGATATCTGACCCGTCATTCCTCGGGACACCCTGATCTTTCTGATCTTTGCCGCAAGTGACGCGGGTGAAAAAGTCCTTCGGCGTTGGGGAGTTTCCAGCCCGTGCGCCAACGGCCTAAAGCTAATTGAGCGGTCCGCGAGGATTGCCCTAAACTTTGGTTCTAACGGGCACCGGGGTGCTTGACGCATCTGCGAAATAGATTACGCAGATGCGATCATATCGCGTCCGGCCGCTTCCGGGCATCCCCGCCGGCTCGTCTCAATAAACTTCCAGGGAGGATAATCCGCAATGGCGCGCACCAAGATCGCACTGATCGGCTCTGGTCAAATCGGCGGCACGCTCGCCCTTCTGTCCGGTTTGAAGGAACTGGGCGACATCGTGATGACGGACATCATAGAAGGTGTGGCCAAGGGCAAGGCGCTCGATCTGGCGCAGACGGCGGCAGTTGAAGGCTACGATGCCAAGCTGTCGGGTGCGGGTCCGGAAGGATATGCCGCGATCGCGGGTGCGGATGTCTGCATCGTGACGGCCGGCGTGCCGCGCAAGCCTGGCATGAGCCGCGACGATCTTCTCGGCATCAATCTGAAAGTCATGGAGCAGGTGGGCGCGGCCATTCGGCAGCATGCGCCCGACGCTTTCGTCGTCTGCATCACCAACCCGCTCGATGCGATGGTGTGGGCGCTCCAGAAATTCTCCGGCCTGCCCGCCAACAAGGTCGTCGGCATGGCAGGCGTGCTCGCCACCGCGCGTTTTTCCTGCTTCCTCGCCGTCGCCGCCGGCGTCTCCATCGAGGACGTTCGCGCCATGACCCTTGGCGGGCACGGCGACGACATGGTGCCCATGGTGCGCTATTCGACCATCGGCGGCCTGCCGCTGCCTGAGTGCGTGAAGCTCGGCATGTTCACCCAGGACGCGCTCGACGCCATGATCAAGCGCACGCGCGGCGGCGGCGGCGAGATCGTCGGCCTGCTCGGCACCGGCTCGGCATTCTACGCCCCCGCGGCCTCCGCGATTTCGATGGCCGAGAGCTACCTCAAGGATAAAAAGCGTATGCTGCCGTGCGCGGCGTACTGCAACGGCGAATTCGGCCTGAAGGACACCTATGTCGGCGTGCCCGTCATCATCGGCGCCAATGGCGTGGAGAAGGTTGTCGAAGTCTCGTTCGATGCAAGCGAGAAAGAAATGTTCGCCAAGTCGGTCGCCTCGGTGCAGGGGCTGATCGAGGCCTGCAAAAAGATCCAGCCGACGCTGGCATGATTGGAGAAACGTCTCGACACGTTGTTTCTCGTGCTACACGGACGGGAGCACAACTTAAGGGGGCGCATATGAATAAGTTGACGCTGTTTGCGGTGGTTGTAACCGCAGGGGTCTGCGGGCTTGCAGAGACTTCAAACGCGGTTCCGATGCCTTGTACTGGAGATCGACTCGTCAAAATAGTTGAAATCCCCGCAGTAAATCAGCCGCGCGATTTCACTGTTGAGCTTGGATATAAGTTTCCGGGGTGCTTCTCGGACGGCGAATGGATTGGATACGTCAATAGCGAAAAATACATCAAGCTCAACCCGACCAAATCCGCCGCCATTCTTGAGATGGCAGGTTTAAAGGAGTTCCCGCCGACTCCAAGTCGCCTGCAATATCCTTGGGAAGCGCTTGGACTGGAAATTATAGAGGGATCAGTTCTCATCGCTGCACTTCTTTATGGCTTTGGCATCGAAGGAATTGCTCGGCGCAAGAAAAAACGGCTCATTACAGCGGAAATTCCGCCGCTAGGCCCGCCTCCAGAACTACAAGATCGCAAAGAGCCCACGCTGCCGTAGTAGGTGACGGAAAACTCAACCAAGAGATTGATCCATGAACATCCACGAATATCAGGCCAAGGAACTCTACCGTCAGTATGGCATCCCGACACCGAATGGCTTTGCGGCTTTCAGCGTCGATGAAGCGGTCGAGGCGGCCAAGAAACTTCCGGGTCCCGTGTGGGTGGTGAAAGCGCAGATCCATGCCGGCGGCCGCGGCAAGGGCGCCTTCAAGGAAAAGGATGCGGGCGAGAAGGGCGGCGTGCGGCTCGCCAAGTCCATCGATGAGGTCAAGCAGTTTGCCGGCCAGATGCTCGGCAAAACACTGGTGACGGTGCAGACCGGTCCTGCGGGCCGTCAGGTCAATCGCCTCTATGTCGAAGACGGTTCGGCCATCGATCGCGAGCTGTATCTTTCCGCACTCGTCGATCGCGCCTCCTCGCGCGTCTCGTTCATTGCCAGCCAGGCGGGCGGCATGAACATCGAGGACGTGGCGCACGACACGCCCGAGAAGATCTACACCATGAACATCGACCCGGCGACGGGCTTCCAGCCCTTCCACGGCCGCAAGATCGCCTTTGCGCTGGGTCTCAAGGGTGACCAGGTGAAGGCCTGCGGCAAGATCATCGAGAATCTCTACAAGATGGTCGTGGAGAAGGACATGAGCCTTCTCGAGATCAATCCGCTGGTCGTCACCAAGGACGGCAAGCTCATCTGCCTCGACGGCAAAATGGACTTCGACTCCAACGCACTCTTCCGTCATCCCGAGATCGTCGCGCTGCGTGATCTGGGCGAGGAGGATCCCGCCGAGATCGAGGCTTCCAAGCACGACCTCGCCTTCATCAAGCTCGACGGCAACATCGGGTGTCTCGTGAACGGCGCGGGCCTCGCCATGGCGACCATGGACATCATCAAGCTGTTTGGCGCGGAGCCGGCGAACTTCCTCGACGTGGGCGGCGGCGCGTCCAAGGAGAAGGTGCAGGCCGCTTTCAAGCTCATTTTGTCGGACCCGGCGGTCGAAGGCATCCTGGTCAATATCTTCGGCGGCATCATGCGTTGCGACATCATCGCCGACGGGGTGATTGCGGCCGCCCGGGAGATGGACATCAAGGTGCCTCTGGTTGTGCGCCTGGAAGGCACGAACGTGGAACTGGGCAAGAAGATCCTGCGCGAGTCCGGCCTCAAGGTCGTCCCGGCTGACGACCTCGCCGACGCCGCCAAGAAAATCACCGACGAGGTCAAGAAGGCAGCCGCCTGAACGGACTCGACCAGATTTCGTTAGAACCAACGTCGCTCTTGCTGCACTGCAAAAAATGAGCGAAAATAACCGTAGAGAGGCGGGGCGATTATGGCCATTCTCATCGACAAGACGACAAAGGTGATCTGCCAGGGCATTACCGGCAGCCAGGGCACGTTTCACACCAAGCAGGCCAAGGCCTACGGCACGCAAATCGTCGGCGGCGTAACGCCTGGCAAGGGCGGCACCAAGCACCCCGACGCCGAACTGGCCGATGTGCCTTTGTTCGACAGCGTTGAAGAAGCGGTAAAGGCGACCGGCGCGACCGCCAGCTCGGTCTATGTGCCTCCGCCCTTTGCAGCGGATGCCATTCTGGAAGCCATCGACGCACAGGTGCCTCTTATCGTGTGCATCACGGAGGGCATCCCGGTGATGGACATGGTCCGCGTAAAGCGCGCGCTGGAGGGGTCGAAGTCCCGCCTGCTGGGGCCCAATTGCCCCGGCCTGCTGACGCCCAACGAATGCAAGATCGGCATTATGCCGGGCAACATTTTCAAACATGGCTCGGTGGGCATCGTGTCGCGTTCAGGCACGCTGACCTACGAGGCCGTGAAGCAGACGACCGACGTCGGCCTCGGCCAGACCACGGCGGTCGGTATCGGCGGCGATCCGGTCAAGGGCACCGAATTCATCGACGTGCTCGATCTTTTCCTCTCCGATCCCGAGACCAAGTCGATCATCATGATCGGCGAGATCGGTGGTTCGGCCGAGGAAGAAGCTTCCGAATACCTCGTGCGAGAGGCCAAGAAAGGCCGCAAGAAGCCGATGGCCGGCTTCATTGCGGGCGTGACGGCGCCTCCGGGCCGCCGTATGGGTCATGCGGGCGCCATTATTTCAGGCGGCAAAGGCAAGGCCGAAGACAAGCTGGAAGCCATGCGTGCCGCCGGCATTGCGATTTCACCAAGTCCGGCCGCTCTCGGACAGACGCTGATGGAGGTCTTGCGGAGTTAGCAGCTCCGCACGACATGTGGGGCAGCCTCCTGCCCATCCGACTTCCCTCCATTTCAGTCTGCCGGACGAAAGCGCTGGAGCAAGAAAGGGTTACGGGACCTATGTCTAGACAAGCGCTCAATGAAGCGTTTTTGCGTACGTCGTTTCTCAACGCGTCGAACGCGCCTTACATCGAAGAGATGCAGGCGGAATATGAGCGCAATCCTGGCGCGGTCAGCGACGAATGGCGCCGGTTCTTCGAAAGCCTGAAAGAGACCCCTCTCCAGAATGGCCGTGATTTCAGTGGCCCATCGTGGGCGGCGCCGCTCGAGCTGCTCACCAACGACAATGAAGCAGACGCCGACCTTGTCGCCGCACTGACCGGCCAGCCCAGCCAGGGCGAACGCCACATCCGCGAGCGCATCGCGCAGCGCGCCTATGCATCCGGATTCGAGATGTCGCCGGCGGCCTCCTTGCGAGCGACTCAGGATTCCATCCGCGCCCTGATGCTGATCCGGGCCTACCGCGTCATGGGCCATCTGGCGGCCGACCTCGATCCGCTTGGCCTTGCCGACCGGAAGATCCATCGCGAGCTGATGCCCGAGACCTATGGCTTCACCGACGCCGATCTCGATCGCCCGATCTTCATCGATCGCGTGCTGGGGCTCGAAACGGCGACCATGCGCCAGATCCTCGCCATCCTGCGGCGCACCTACTGCCGGCAGATCGGGGTACAGTTCACCCACATCACCGATCCCGCGCAAAAGGGCTGGATTCAGGAGCGCATGGAGGGGCCTGAAAAGGACATCAACTTCACGCTCGAGGGCCGCAAGGCCATCCTCAACAAGCTCATCGAAGCCGAGACGTTCGAGAAATTCTGCGATCTGAAGTACACCGGCACCAAGCGCTTCGGCCTCGATGGCGGTGAAGCGATGATCCCGGCGCTTGAGCAGATCATCAAGCGCGGCGGTCATCTCGGCGTGAAGGAAATCGTGCTCGGCATGGCGCACCGCGGGCGCTTGAACGTGCTCGCCAACGTCATGGCCAAGCCGCTGCGCGCCATCTTCAAGGAGTTCAAGGGCGGTTCGTTCAAGCCCGACGACGTTGAAGGCTCAGGCGACGTCAAGTACCACCTTGGCGCGTCGTCGGATCGTTCGTTCGATGGCAACAACGTGCATTTGTCATTGACCGCGAACCCGTCGCACCTTGAGATCGTCGACCCCGTGGTGCTGGGCAAGGTGCGCGCCAAGCAGGATCAGCATGGCTGTCTGCCCGGTGTGCGGACCCCGGTGATGCCGCTGCTGATCCATGGAGACGCGGCCTTCGCGGGCCAAGGCGTCGTGGCGGAATGCTTCGGCCTGTCCGGCCTTCGGGGGCATCGGACCGGCGGTTCGGTCCACTTCATCATCAACAATCAGATCGGCTTCACGACAAGTCCGCATAACTCGCGCTCGTCACCTTATTGCTCGGACGTCGCGCTGATGATCGAAGCGCCCATCTGGCATGTCAACGGCGACAATCCGGAAGCCGTGGTTCACGTCGCTAAGATCGCGACGGAATTCCGCCAGCGCTTTCAGAAGCCGGTCGTCATCGACATGTTCTGCTACCGCCGCTTCGGACACAACGAGACGGACGAGCCGTTGTTCACCCAACCCGCGATGTACAAGCGCATCAAGGGTCACAAGTCCGTGTCGGACATGTATGGGCAGTACCTCGTCAACGAAGGTGTCGTGGCTGCAAGTGAGGTCGAAGAGATGCGCGCCACGGTGCGCTCCAACCTCGACGGGGAATTCCAGCAATCGGAAGGCTACAAGCCCAACAAGGCCGACTGGCTCGATGGCCGCTGGTCGGGACTGGTGCGTGCGGGCGAAGACAACGTCAACGACAAGACCGGCGTCGCTGACGAAACCTTGAAGGATATCGGCCGCCGGCTGACGGTGCTGCCGAAGGACTTCCACGCCCATAAGACCATCGTGAAGCTGCTCGAACGCCGCCGCGAGATGGTCGAAACCGGCAAGGGGATCGACTGGGCGATGGCCGAGCATCTGGCGTTCGGGACGCTTCTGATGGAAGGGCATCGCGTCCGCCTTTCGGGCCAGGACGTGGAGCGAGGCACCTTCTCGCAACGTCATGCCGTCATCATCGATCAGGAAAGCGAGCGCCGCTTCGCGCCGCTAAAGCACATGGCGCCAAACCAGGCGGAGTTCGAGGTCGTCAACTCGATGCTGTCTGAGGAGGCGATCCTCGGCTTCGAATACGGCTATTCGCTCGCCGAACCAAATGCACTGACGCTTTGGGAGGCGCAGTTCGGCGACTTCTCCAACGGCGCGCAGGTCATCTTCGATCAGTTCCTGTCTTCGGGTGAGCGCAAGTGGTTGCGCATGTCCGGTCTAGTCTGTC
>WPCK01329762.1_pt1 | contig 12559 bp, 7 predicted proteins | sample 5399851 | NCBI WGS metagenome assembly WPCK01 (sample SAMN12869471, study PRJNA574797) | sludge metagenome | isolation source: wastewater treatment of pH11 | place: China:Beijing | collected 2019-05-20
CTCCGAGTACAAACAATTCGCAAAACGTTCCCTACAATCCTAGCAGCGCTGGTCCCCAAACATCAACCAATCCGTACGCCGCGCCCGGTGCCCCTCAACAACAACCTTATTACGCGCCCGGAACGACGGTTCAAGGCGCGCCGGGGAATGGTTATCCGGGCTATGGTTCTGCAGCGGATCCAACCGTGGTCTATCAACCACCGGCCGCAGGTGCCCCAACGTACGCACCGCAACCAATTGGCGGCTATGGTGTACCTCAAGCCCCCAACATGATCGCGCCCGGCGCTTTGGGAGGGCAAACGACCGTCGCTCCCGGTTCTATGGGCTACGCCGGTGAATCTTTCACGGGCCTCGACGTGCCGAACATCACTGCGCCCGGCGGATATCAACCGCGGCGGCGAGTGTCGCCGGTCGATGTCTACCTGCAAGAGGCCCGAACGGGACGAATCATCCTGGGCGGATCGGTCAATAGTGACCTGGGCGTCGCCGGTAACTTTATCGTCGACGAAAAAAACTTCGACATCATGGCGTTCCCACGACGATGGTCCGACTTGTGGAGCGGTTATGCGTTTCGAGGAGCCGGCCAGAGTTTCCGTGCTGAATTGATGCCCGGCAATCAGGTCCAGCGTTATGCGGTCAATTGGGCAACACCCAACCTGTTCGGATACTTGCCCTACAGTTTGTCCGTTGGTGGTCACCTGTTCTCGCGAATCTACCGCGACTGGACCGAGCAACGGACCGGTGGACGCGTGGGTTTGGGTTACGCGGTCACGAAAGACCTGTCGATTGCCGGTGAGTTGGTTGGCGAGAACGTCAACATTCGCAATCCTCGTTTGAACGGCGTCGCGCCGCTGGACGCGGTACTCGGCAACAACGAAATGTATACGGCCCGATTTCGCATCGCGCGCGACACTCGCGACAGCGTGTTTATGGCTACCGAAGGAACCTTACTTGAGCTGACTTACGACCAAACATTCGGGGCTTTTGATTTTCCGCGTGGCCAGGTCAACTTCTCGCATTACGCTCGGGTTCACGAGCGTCCCGACGGGATGGGGCGGCACGTGTTGGTCAATACGTGGCGAGTCGGTTTCTCGGGAACGCACACGCCACTTTTTGAAAACTTCTTTGCAGGCGGCTTCAGTTCGATGCGCGGCTTCCGCTTCCGCGGTGCTAGTCCGAAAGTTGGCGACGTCCAGGTCGGGGGTCGCTTTATGTTTCTCGGAAGCCTCGAGTACGTATTCCCGTTGACTGCCGACGAGATGCTGCGAGGAGTCGCATTTGTCGATTACGGTACGGTCGAACAAGACATTACCATGACCGCCAAGAATTTCCGAGTTGCACCCGGTCTTGGAATTCGAATATCCGTTCCCATGCTCGGTCCAGCACCGCTGGCCTTCGACTTCGCTGTCCCAGTCGCCAAAGCCGACGGCGACGAAAAGCAACTGCTCTCGTTCTATATGGGAATCACTCGGTAGCGCGATTCGCCGGGACCCGTTGCTACCGACATCTCGTGCCGATGGGACGTTCGAAGATCGTTGGGAATCATTGCCTACCGACATCTCGTCCCGATGGGACGTTTGAAGATCGTTGGGGATCGCTGCCTACCGACGTTTCGTTCCGATGGGACTGTGTTTTTTTCAAACGATTGATCCTGAAGAGGCCGAGAACGTTTTAAAACGACCGATCCCGATAGGGATCACAGCAATTAGCCGGGGGTTGAGGAGCGAAGCGACGACACCCCCGGAACACGACGGCGCGAAATATCGAACGATCCCGAAAGGGATCGCAGCGCCGCGCAAATGGTCGCGCGTATCGCAACACGACTCGGGCTGGCATCCCTGCCGGGATGCCGAAAAACAAATCTCGCATTAACGTATCCGGTGGTGCGCTCCGCGACCACCGGATAATAGCTGCGATCCCTCCAGGATCATGCGTTCGAAAGACTCACGGCCTCGTAGAGACGTTATGGCCGTCGCACCAGAATCTCGTGCGACGAACACTTGCTAGCTCGGGCATTTCGATCCCATGGCAAATTCCTTATCATCAGGCCACGCCCACTCCGGCTCGTGAGGGTTCAACAGGTCACACCACAAGACAATCACAGGCAATCCGCTTCGTTCGATCCAGTTGGTTGCCAAAGCCCCGCTTTCGGACAGCCCGCATTCTTCCCAACCCTTATATTCCGATGGGTTTTCAAGGAAATCGCCACTTTGTAAATTTTAATTAGTCACTTCGGGTGATTCGGATTTGCATTCGCTATCAGAGATCGGTTAGAATCGCATACTGAACTCTTCAGAGCATCGAGCTACGTCATGGAGTAAACGCTAACGCAAAAATAGGAGGCATTCCGATGTCTGCATCCACCAACAATTGCCCCAATACTATTGGCTTTGTCGCGATCAACGCGGCTTTCCTACAAGAAGTCAAAGAAGCCTACTCGGCGATGTGGGAAAGTTTGCGGCAACTGCGAGAATCGTCCCGAATGCAAGCACCGCTGTCGCTGGACCTCAACAAATGGGTTTCGATGCTCAGTGAATTGCGCTCGGAACTTGGCAGCGAATTCAATCTCGAAGAGACTTACGGCTACATCACGCAAGCCGTCAATCCATACATCGGTCCATGCGTCAATCCGATGAAGACTCGCAGCCAGCACGCGGGGTTGTACATCCAATTGCGCGAGCTTTGCGAACAGGTCGAAGAGGCTCAGTATCGCGGCACGCTCATGCGAGACTTTCGTCAATACGCGGATGAATATTTCCAATTCGATCGGGCGTTGCAAGACCATGAACGCGAGGAAGGTAGACTGATCGAACATGGACTCGGCATTGCTGTGTCGAAAAGCCATCAGGGAGCATCATCACAAGTGAAATAGAGCAGGGGGGTGACTTCGATGTTAGGGTTTTCAGGCGAAAAATGGCAGGCGCTCGAGATCATGTTGGTCGAGGACAGCTTGTTGGATGCGCGCGTGACCATTGAGGCACTCAAATCCTGTGGCTACCACCATCGGGTAACACTCTTTCTGGACGCGACCGAAGCCATCAAATTTCTGAATCGTCGCGGGCCGTTTGCTCGCGCCCCAAAACCCCACATCATTTTGCTGGACTTGTTACTGCCCGATAGCGATGGCGTATCGTTTCTGCGAATGCTGCGCGGCGAGCCGGAACTTGCGAAAATCCCAGTGGTCGTGCTGACGAGCAGCGACGACAGCGCCGATCGGCAAGAATGCGAAGCCTTGGGCATCAGCAGTTACATCGTTAAGCCATTCCACGAAGATAAGTTTTTGAACATCATTGGGACGCTCAAGAGTCTGACATTAGCTCTGGAAGCTGCCGCATGCGAAAAAGCCACTAGCTGAAAGACAACCGGGGGCGGACTGGCGTCTCATGACGATTCGAAATGAATCGGAATGTTTGCGCGTTCAAGCAATCAGGCCAGTGAGGGGGTATTTTGCTGCCGTGTTAGTGCAAATCATTCAATGTCTCACGCAATTGACTTTGCATTTTTTCTCCTTCGCTGACAAGAACTCGCGAAACGATCCCTTTGGAATCGATGACGACGGTGCATGGCAATGCGGATGCCTGGTAAGCGGCCGCGATGCTGCCGTCTTTATCGAGTAGCGTGCAGTCGATGATTTGCAATTTGGCTGCGGCCGACATAGCTTTGGACTGAGCCTCTTGAACGTTGACTGCCACAAAGGCGATTTGCGTGGAGCTCAAATCAGCGATTAGGCCACGAATTGCATTCAAGTTCACCACGCTTGGTCCGTTCCAACTTGTCCAGAACTCGAGCACGACAATTCGTCCGGCGAAATCGTTCAGGCGGACCGTTCGACCGTCGAGGGCTTTGAGCTCAAAACGGGGCGCGGATTGCCCAACGATCGACGTATCGTGATTTGGGGTCTGGTTGCCACCAACTTCCGCAAACGCGCGAGGGGCCTGAGCCAACGAGAGAACCCATGGATTCTTTTCCAATCTCTCGATTCGAGTTTCCAAGTTCGATCCGAATAGGATACGATCCACGTCATTGAGCTGAACCTTACAATCGCCGAGCAATTTGCTTTTGCCATAGAGCACGCCTGCCTGCAACTTGCTCGGTACTAACATAACACCCCGGTCTAGTTGCTCTACAAAAATGGACAATTCATGGGATCCCAGTGGGTCCACCTGAACTGGATTGACTCCGGGTGCACCATTTGCCGTGGGTTCCTTCTGCCAATTGCGATCGTGAAGCCAAATGATCTGAGCGATCTGCTCGCGGGGCACTGGTTGCTGATCTCGGTGAACCTCGACCACGGCCAAGCGATCGTTCAGTTCGATCAATCGGCACCGTAAAAGGTCTCCTGAAACCGACCTGATCAGATGCGTCGGCGGATCATCTTTCAGGCTGCGTGGAACGATCTTCAGTCGCTCGAGCTTTTCTGGAGTCGGTTGCTTGGCCGTCGATGCCAACGGGCCGAGCCAGACCCCGTCCACTCGCGAGTGTTCGACAAAATTCAACTGTGTTTCACTGGATTGAAAATACACGCCACGCTCATCAATGCGTTGCACTTGGGCGTTGACAGTTTCACCATTGAGAAATCGAATCGGATAGCCTTCCGTTGTCGCATTGCCTTTCGGCATGGCTGACAGACCTGCGTGGGGCCGCTGGACGTACAGGATCATTCCGTCAGCGTCCGGCCAAAGGGAACTGGAACTCAAACTGCCCTGCGGATTCCACTGAAGCGACTCCAACTCGGACGGACTGTCAACTAGGTACCCGGCCAACTCACTATCGCCCAGCGTCAACCTGCCGTTTCGATGGTCTGTACGCGCAGTAGTGAATTTCTCACTTGTCCCATTCATGCCAGCCAGTTGTTGTGGCTCAAAACGTACATCCTTGTCAAATGCTGTGCTACGAACACCCAGCTTATCGTTGGCGGCTGGTAGCCACTGGCCTATGATTCGCGAACGATCGGCAAGGATTACTTCGACTGTGGATTCCGCATCTGCGGATTGGATAGCCGTCTGATTTGGTTCATCGGGCACTTTGTTGCGATCATCGCCAACACCAAGTCGAGCAAAGGAGATCTCAGCGATTGCAATCCGCTTGACTTGGCCATCTTTTGTACGAACTACCAGCATTTGGCCGCCTCCCTCAAGCGCAACAACTTCGCCTTGAAGAGTCTGGCCATTGGTCAGCCGCAAATCGTGCGGGTCGCTGCTGCCGACTTGCGAAATTCCGTCCCAGGCGCGGACTTCAAACCTCTCGACGGTCAGCCCTGGACCATAGTTGGCGATATGAACTGCCCCACGAATCTGGGGATTGTCTTCATCGAGCTGCACTTGGCCAAGTCGCCGTCCATGAATATCTTGCGCTATGGCGACTCCAGCCCGTTGATCCAGGAATACTCGAAGTGTCAACTGTGGATCGCTCTCAACCAATTCTTGAAGCCGTGTCAAATCGGCGTTGTGCGGCGTTTCTCGAATCAAGATCGCGTTGCGATTCGAAACTTCGATTCGAGCCGCTGCGGGAGCAGGATCTTTGCTTTGATAGTCGCTGGTCGTTCCCAGCCGAATGACAAAGTCAGGCACACCTTTCCACGAGAGGGCCAACACAATTTCGCACCGATCCGGCAAATCGACTTCACCTACAATCGCAGCTTGCTGTCGCAGGGCATGAAACATTCCTCCTCGAAATTCCCACGACGGTGAATTCTGAGAATTCTGGATTGGTGTCCAAACATTGGAATGCGGCAAACCCGGATACAAGATCTCGCCGGACTTCTCGACTCGAATCATCGATCGAACATCTGCACGCGGGATCGAAACCGTGCCATAGATTTTCGACTGGACCACAACGGTTTGCGGATCCAATTGAACAAGGCGCCCAACAAAGGCCTCACGGCTGCCGGTTTCCACGATGAAGGACAACGCTTCGTCGATAGCCTGCCGGTCGTTGGCGAATTGAGGACTGAGCGAACGTATTGCGCCCAATTGAAAAAGGAAAGGCTGGCTAAAGCCTTGATTTTGCCAAGCCAAAACATCCGGTTGCGTAGTCGGCAGTACGTGACCGATTCCAAACGAACTCGACTTGAGCCGCAACCTCATATCGGATGATCGTTCATTGCTCGGCAGATTGTCGGCCACCGCGAGCCGTGCCAGAACGATCAAGAGCAAAAGACCCAAGCGATTGATCCGTTTCATGTCGCCCCAAGTCTCCTACCGTTCATAGATCGGCAAGAACCGATAGTTCAGCGCCAACGACAACAAGTTAAGGCTGGTCGTGGTGGGTTTTCCGAATTGTCCATTGAAGCTGCCGTCGGGATTTTGAGTGCTCTTGAGTTGGCGAATCAAAGAACGGTTCCATTTTTCCCAAGCCACCAAATCCGCCTGGAACAGTGCCTGAGCTTGATAATAACGCGTGTACTCGACGTAGTGCGAGCGTTCGTCCATATTCTGAACGACATAATCTCGGGTGGCCGTAAAGTGCTTCAAGTCTTTCCGCTTGGCAATGCTGAAAACCAGGCAAGCAATTGAGCTGCGGGCGATGGATTGCCCGAACCCTCCCATACCGCCAGAGTACCCGACAACACCGGATTCGGCCGTCATCGAGATGTAGTAGTCGATCGCTTGGTCAATCGACGAATCGGGGACTTCGATGCCTGCATTGCGTGCCGCCAGCAAACCCATCAAGACTGCTCCGCTGACTGATGTATCCGCATCGCGAGCACTTGGCGAGTATCGCCACGCTTTGTGGGGATTCTTAGATTGCGAAGTGATGGCGCATCGCACGCCCAATTCGAGAGCCTGGCCCAACGATCGATGATTTTTTTTGCCAGTTTCGTCATCCCACAATCCATTTTCTTCCAACATTCCGTAAGCTTCTGCCAGAGCCAACATGGCGAACCCATGCTGGTACATGCTGTCACCCATGTAGCCCGTCGCCGCATCTTGAGCCCGAACGATGCTGCGAACGGCGCGGCGAATTGGCTGCGAATGCCGTCCGAAGTTAGGATCGTCACCCGATGCGAGCAACGCCAACATGGCTAGACCCGTCGTGCCTGGCCCGGAATAGCCATCCGGCCAACTTCCATCTTCGTTTTGGCTTTCCACCAAGAACTGCAAGCCAGCGTCGTAAACTTCTCGAACCTCCAGCGAAACGGCGTCGCCGCCAGCAATCTGCGGCGGTTGAGCCAAGACAAGACTCCCGTCCAGGGATATCGCAACCGATATCACCGCCAAGAAAAAGTCGAATGTAGAAAACACAACTCTCAATCTGGTTTGTTGCTTGTTGTCAGGTTTTTGCAGGCTCGCAATCTTGGGATCGCTCCTTCCGCCGACATACAGTATAAACTCGGGGTTCCGTTTTTCGATGCGATTCCGGGCAATCCGATCGATTTAAGACGCCCCGATCGCAATGTAGCCATCTCGCTCCCGCGAGATGTGCTCCGAGAGATAAGCTCCGAGAGATAAGCTCCGCAAGATAAGCTCCGCAAGATGAGGCTACGTCTCGCGGGAGCGAGTCGGCTACGGTAGAATGTTGAGTTTACCATTCGAGGAGTGATGCGCGACTACTCTTATTTCCGACAAGCGCTCGAAGGCGTGCCTTTACCGGCCGCATTCATCGACTTGGATGCGCTGGATGCCAACATCGACGCGATTTTGAAAGCGTCCGGCAACATTCCGATACGGGTAGCATCGAAGTCGATTCGTTGCTCGCACGTTCTGCGGACGATTTTGAGTCGCTCACCGCAATTCTGCGGGGTGATGAGCTTCACTCTGCGCGAAGCTCTGTTTCTAGCGGGAAATGGCTTCGATGATATCCTCGTGGGATATCCATCAACAAACCGGAGCGATATTGCAGCGATTGTCGAAGCCAATCGAAATGGCAAAATCATCCTACCAATGGTCGATTGCCGCCAGCACCTTGAACTGATCCATCAGGAAGCCCAGCGACTGGGCGTTGTCCAGCCTATTTGCGTCGACATCGATATGTCTTCCAAGTTTCCGATGCTGCATTTCGGCGTTCGTCGTTCGCCCATCGATTCCCTGGAGGCCTTCAAGCGATTTCTCGAATCGCTCAATCAGTTTCCATCGTTAAGCCTCGAAGCGATCATGGGCTACGAGGCGCAAATTGCCGGGGTTGGCGACCGCAATCCGGCAAGCAAACTATCCAATCCGATCATTCGGCAGCTAAAGTTTCGATCGATCCGCGAGTTCACTCAGCGCCGTCAAGATATCGTCCGCTGGGCCAAAGATTCAGGGCACAAGATCCGCATCGTCAACGGAGGCGGTACCGGCAGCTTGGCTACGACGATCGGCGACTCCAGCATCACCGAAGTAACCGTTGGCTCCGGCTTTTACAGTCCAGGATTGTTCGATCACTACGACTCATTTCGATATCAACCCGCAGCCGGCTTTGCCTTGGAAATCGTTCGCCAACCATCCGCGCGCGTCTTTACTGCCCTCGGAGGCGGATACATCGCGTCGGGCAGCGCCGGTTGGGATAAACAACCTGTGCCGTATTTACCTGGAGGCCTAAAATTACTCGCCAACGAAGGAGCCGGAGAGGTTCAAACGCCCTTTACTTATAACGGAACCGTTCCACTGACCATCGGTGATCCCGTGTTTTTCCGCCACGCGAAAGCCGGAGAACTTTTCGAACGATTTCAACAGATACAGCTTATTCGCAATGGCCACGTTGTCGAAACCGTGCCAACCTATCGTGGTGAAGGATTGTGTTTTCTATAATACGATGTACGTTGTTTGTTGATTTGAAAAATTGAACCCTGTGAATTGAACCTAGACCCCGAAACCTGAAGCCTTCAGACTCATCCATGGTACATTACGATTATCTCGTTGTTGGCTCAGGCGCAGCAGGCGGCGTCGTCGCGCATAACTTGCAGGTGCAGGGTGCGGACGTCGGGCTGATTGAAGCTGGCAAACATTTTAACAAGGACACGTTCCCTCGCAACGAAGCCGATGCGACGGCTCAGTTGTATTGGGGCGGTGGAATTGAGCTGGCTCGCGATGCTTCCATGGGTTTTTTGCGCGCCAAAACTGTTGGCGGTACGACCATTGTCAATCAGGCGCTGATCGACCGTTTCGATTCGATCGCCTGGCAAGATTGGCGAGATGAATCGCGCATTTGGTTTTTCGTTCCGGAGTTGATGCGAAGTTACTACTCCGCCGTCGAGTCGCTGATTTGTCACCATACGTTCAGTCAAGACGAAATGAACGAAAGCGCTCGACTGGTTTCGGGCGCGATGGACAAACTTGGGTACGATTGGAAGTATCTGCGAAGGGCTCAAGGCGACTGCGCGATCGAAAAGAACAACGACTGCATTGCCTGCTTGAGTGGTTGCCACCGAGATTCCAAGCAGAGTTCGCTGGTAACCTATGTTCGTCGTGCCGAACAGCACGGGTTGAAGATATTCGACCAGTCGGAAGTAACTACGATCGAACACCAAAAGTCGGGCGTCGTTGTCAACGTCTTGCGTCATGGACGATTCGAGCAGCTCCGAGCCAACCACTTGATCTTATGCGCCGGTTCCCTAGGTACTACCAAGATTTTGCTCAGTTCGGGTTTTGCCAAGCACTACCCCGCGTTAGGGAAGAACTTCTCATCGCATCCCCAATATATGACGTTCGGGCGATTCGAGAATCCGGTGAGTGCTCACAAGGGCTATTTTCAAACGATTGCTTCGAACGATCCCACGTTTCGCCAACAGGGGTTCAAAATCGAAGTCGTCTATGCACCCCCAGTCAGCTTGGCCGTGCTCTTTCCCAAGTTCGGCGCGGAGCATCAGCGATTGATGCAAGCCTACAATCACTATTCATGCGTCGAAGTAGCCATCCGCGATGAGAATATCGGCACGATTTCGCTCGACAAGAAGGGTAGACTGCTGATCGATAAGCCCCTGACCGATCTCGACCGCAAGAAACGCGATGCGGGACAAGAGGTCGTTCGGAACATCATGCACACCGCTGGAGCAAGCGAAATCATTCAGTCTCCGGTCTATTTCGGCTTGCATTTGATGGGCGGAGCAGTCATCGGATCGGACCCCAACAAGTCGGTCGTCAACGAATCCTTTTGCATGCACGATCACCCAAGAATCTATGTGGTCGATTCATCGATTTTTCCCAATGCTCCAGGCATCAATCCTTCGCTGACGGTTTATGCACTAGGCGAAAGGTTAAGCCGATCGCTAGGTGGAACGGTTTAGCCATTCAGGGAAAATACGCACGTCATCGCGCGCCTTTGAACCAGTCAATAAACCTTCAGCCAACTGGAATGGACCTTCAGCTAAGCTGAGACAAGATCGTGTTGAACGTTGCGCTTGGCCGCATAGCATTCGAGGCCTTTGCTGGGCTGGGCTGGTAGTATCCACCCGCATCGACATAGGAGCCTTGCGCGTTGTTGAGTTCATCCACGATTTTTTTCTCGTTGGCCGCCAGTTGTTGCGCAGTGGACGCAAAACGCTTGCTCAACGCCGGGTTTGTCGTTTGCGACGCCAGTTCTTCCGCCCAATAGAGCGTTAGATAAAAATGGCTACCTCGCGTGTCGAGTTCACCGACGTTGCGACTCGGCGATTTGTCTTCGTCAAGCAACCGTCCAATGGCTTGATTGAGCGTTTCGGCTAGAACGCGAATCGTGGCATCACCGGTCTTATGAGCTAGATCCCCAAGCGATGCTCCGACAGCCAGGAATTCACCCAGCGAATCCCATCGCAGATGCCCTTCGCTCAAAAATTGTTCAACGTGTTTTGGAGCGGACCCACCCGCACCGGTTTCATACAACCCACCTCCGGCGAGCAGCGGAACAATGGAAAGCATCTTGGCGCTTGTTCCCAGTTCCAGGATCGGAAACAAATCGGTCAGGTAATCGCGAAGCACGTTGCCTGTGACTGAGATCGTATCCAGGCCGTCTTTCACTCGGCCGCAGGCGTGAGTCGCTGCCTCAGCAGGTGCGAGAATCGAAATATCCAAACCCTTTGTGTCGTGCTCAGCCAGATACGTGGTTACTTTGGCAATGATCTGTGCATCGTGACCGCGCTGGGAATCGAGCCAAAAAACGGCCGGTGCGCCCGTAGCGCTGGCCCGCTGGACTGCCAATCGTACCCAGTCGCGGATCGGTTCATCCTTAGTTTGACAGGCTCGCCAAATGTCTCCGGCGTGGACGTTGTGGCTCAGCAGAACGTTTCCGCGGCGATCGACAACCTCAACTCGCCCGTCCGAAGGAATCAAGAATGTCTTGTCGTGCGAACCGTATTCCTCTGCCTTCTGTGCCATCAAGCCAACATTCGACACGTTGCCCATCGTGCTCGGATCGAATGCACCGTTGGCCTTACAAAAATCGATAACCGCTTGATAGACACTTGAGTAGCATCGGTCGGGAATGACCATCTTGGCGTCGCGCAGCTTTCCATCCGGTCCCCACATCTTGCCACCATCGCGAATAGCTGCCGCCATGGACGCGTCCACGATGATGTCGCTCGGGACGTGGAAATTGGTGATACCTTTTACCGAATCCACCATGGCAATGTCTGGACCGGCTGCAAACGTCAATTCGATGTCGCGGCGGATGGCGTCTCGCTCTTGGGCCGGCAAAGTGTCCAAGGCGGTTTCCAGCGAAGCAATTCCGTTGTTCGGGTCAACTCCCAATGAATCCAAGACGGCTTTGTGCTTGCTGAAAACGTCTTCCAAAAAGACGCCGACGACCTGACCAAAGATGATCGGATCCGACACCTTCATCATAGTGGCTTTCAGGTGCAGCGAAAACAAAATGCCCGAACGCCGCGCATCGGAGAATTGTTCAGCAATAAACGCTCGGAGCGATCGTATACTCAGCACGCTGGCATCGATGACTTCCCCTGCCTGCACGGCAATGCCACCTCGCAAGGTTTTGCGCTGGCCATCATTGCCGACCAATTCAATGCTCAAGGTATCTGCATCGGGCAGTGTTAGCGATCTTTCGCTGCTATAAAAATCGCCATTCGACATGGAAGCCACGTGAGTTGTTGAATCCGCCGACCACTGGCCCATGCGATGCGGATGCTTCTTGGCATAGGCTTTGACCGGGGCGGCCACTCGGCGGTCGGAATTGCCCTCGCGCAGCACGGGATTGACCGCGCTGCCGAGAACCTTGGCATAGGTGGCTTTGACGGCCCGCTCGTTGTCCGTGGCTGGCTCCGCTGGATAGTCGGGTACGCTGTATCCGTGGCTTTGAAGTTCTGCGATGGCTTCGGTAAGCTGCGGGATGGACGCGCTGATATTCGGCAATTTGATAATGTTTGCATCGGGCGATTTGGTAAGCTCGCCCAGCTCCGTCAACACGTCAGAGACTTTTTGATCTTCACGCAAACACTCGGGAAAGTTCGCAAGAATGCGGCCTGCAAGCGAGATGTCCTTTTCATCGAACACGATCCCGGCTGGCGCGACGAACGCGCGAAAGATTGGCAATAGCGACCACGTGGCCAGCGCCGGAGCTTCGTCGGTGTAGGTATAGATTATTCTTTTGGATGCCATCCAAGCCTCTTGGGGCGACAAGCGAACGAACGTTAGATTGAATCAGCCAAAGG
>WPCK01240127.1_pt1 | contig 12535 bp, 8 predicted proteins | sample 5399851 | NCBI WGS metagenome assembly WPCK01 (sample SAMN12869471, study PRJNA574797) | sludge metagenome | isolation source: wastewater treatment of pH11 | place: China:Beijing | collected 2019-05-20
GGCGTTGAAGATCGAGGAATCGTCGGAGAAGGATTCCTTCTTCGTCTCCGGGCGCGGCGAACTGCAATTGTCGGTGCTGATCGAGACGATGCGGCGCGAGGGCTTCGAACTTGCCGTGTCGCGGCCGCGCGTCGTCATGCAGAAGGACGAGCACGGCCACCTGCTCGAGCCGATCGAGGAAGTCGTCATCGACGTCGACGAAGAGCACGCCGGCATCGTCGTGCAGAAGATGAGCGAGCGCAAAGCCGACATGATCGAGCTGCGCCCCTCGGGCGGCGGCCGCCAGCGTCTCGTTTTCTACTGCCCGACGCGCGGGCTGATCGGCTACCAGTCGGAACTGCTGACCGACACGCGCGGCACGGCAGTGATGAACCGCCTGTTCCATGCCTATGAGCCCTACAAGGGCGATATCGGCGGGCGCGTCAACGGCGTGCTGATCGCCAACGAGGCGGGCGAAGCGGTGGCTTATGCGCTGTGGAACCTGGAAGATCGCGGGCCGATGGTCATCGATCCGGGCGTCAAGGTCTATCCGGGCATGATCATCGGCATCCATTCGCGCGACAACGACCTCGAGGTCAATGTGCTGAAGGGCAAGAAGCTCACCAACGTCCGCGCCGCCGGCAAGGACGAGGCGGTGAAGCTCACCCCGCCGATCCGCATGACCCTCGAACGCGCGCTGTCCTGGATCCAGGACGACGAGCTGGTCGAGGTGACGCCGAAATCGATCCGGCTCCGCAAGCGTTTCCTCGATCCGCACGAGCGCAAACGCTTCGAAAAGTCGAAGGTCGCCTGATCGATCCTGCCTTGCGAAACTTGTAATTCGCGCGCGAGGCGATAGGAGTCCTCCGTTCCACCGGACGGGACGACCATGATCGAAACCCTGCGTGCCGATGCCATCGCCGTCAAGGCGATGGAGTGGTTCACGTCAGCGGATTTCCACGTCCAGACGGCCATCGTGGCGGCGACCATTGTCGTCGCGATCCTTTCGGCGCCGCGGCTGGCAAAAGGCCTGCCCTGGCTCGCCGGCGAGCCTGAGGCCGAAAGCCGCCTGGTCGCGGTGCGCCCCATCGTTTTCGCGGCCCGCGACCTGTTGCGGCCGTTACTGATGGTGGCGCTGCTTGCCGGCGGCGCGTCGGCCGCCGATGCGTCGATCGGCGTCTCGTGGCTGGTGAGGGCAGCGCAGAGCCTTGCCGTCGCCTATCTTCTCTTCAGCGCCATCCGCCGTTTTGGCGCCAATCCGCTGATGCGTTCGGTCGCGACATGGATCGGCGTGCCAGCGGCGATCCTGTGGGCCTTCGGCTATCTCGACGATACGCTCGCCGGGCTCGACAGCCTGGCGATCTCGGCGGGCAACATCCGTATCTCGGTGCTGTTTCTCATCAAGGCGGTGGCGGCCGATCCGCGGGTGCTGAGCGAACCCGAGCCGCCGCAGACCGAACTGAGGCGTTTCGGCGAATTCCGCGTTGCCTTCGCCGTCACCTTCTGGGTCGACGGCCTCGATGACGGTCCGAACCGGTTTTCCTCCGACATCCAGTTCCGCATCTGGGAGGCGCTGCGCGACGCCGCCATCCCGATGACCGCGAAGGCGGCCGGAAGCGCGATCCGCCCACCTGGCGAACGCGACGACCGGGACAGCGAAGGCGCCCGACCGGCCGGATAAGCGTCGCGCTCAGCGGGCTTGCGTGTGGTATTCCGGATTGGGGCGCATGTCGGTCGCGGCGGCGACGCGATTCGACATGTTGAAGAAGCCGGCAACCGAAGCGATGTCCCAGATATCGCGATCGCTGAATCCCGCGTCGCGGAGTCGCTGACGGTCGGCCTCGACGATCTTTGCCGGTTCCTCGGTCAGCTTGACGGCGAAATCGAGCATGGCCCGCTGTTGCGTCGTCAGCTCGGCGACGCGGTAGTTCATCACCATCATCTCGCCGAGTTCGGGATTGCCGGACAGCTGGCGGACCGCCGCGCCGTGTGCGGTGAGGCAATAATAGCAGTGGTTCACCGAGGAGACGGCAACCGCGATCATTTCGCGCTCGAGCTTGGAGAGGCTGCTCTGTCCGAGCATGAGATCGTTGTACATGTCGGTGAAGGCGCGCAGCTTCTTCTCGTCGAAGGCATAGGCGCGCAGGACATTCGGAACGAGGCCGAGCTTTTCCTCGCATTTTTCGAAATAGGCCTGCGTGGACGGCGACAATTCCGCTTGCGGCAGGTCGATGGCGAGAATGTTGTGATCCGTCATATGGGGTTCAACCTCCTGGTTCAATCTGACCGCAAAACGCTCTAGAGTACCGGCCATAACGGCTCGGCGCGCGGTTCTTGCTACCGTCAGAGCCGACCATAAGTCCGGGGAGGACATTGCGCTATGGCGAATTCAGCCGGTAGCGGCGTCGGGCCGAGGGACCCGGCCGCCGCGGTGTTCGACGGTTCCTTCGTCGCCCATATCGCCGAGGAGGATGCGGCCGCCTACAATCCGGCAGCACTCGACGCGGCGGCGGAGCTCGCCCGCGCCGCTCTCCTGCACCATCGCAAGGGGCATTCGATCGTTTCGGTCGCCGCCGACAGCGGGATCCGGCGCGAGGGCCGCATCGTCAGCGTGATCACACTGGTCAATGACGACATGCCCTTCCTGTTTGACAGTATCGCCGGCGAGGTGACAGCCTCCTGCGGCGCACCCTATCTGGTGGCCCACCCGGTATTCGCCGTAAAGCACGGCGCCGGCGGCGTGGAAACCGTGCGCGGCCTGGCCGAGCGTCGCGAAACCGAATTCGACCGCATCTCCGTCATGCAGTTCCATGTCCGGCGCATGGATGATGAGGCAGCGGAGTCGCTGCGGGAGCGACTGACCACGCTGCTGGCGCAGCTTCGCCAGGCGGTAACCGGCTGGCGGGCCATGATCGGCCGCCTCAACCTGGCGCTCTCCGACCTGGCGCAACCGGACGTTCCGTTGTCGTCGGAAAAGGCCAGCGAGGCGATCGCCTTCCTCGAATGGCTGCGCGACGACAATTTCACCTTCCTCGGCATGCGCGAATTCGCCTACGAACCTGGCGGGGACCTGAAGCTCTCCGATGCGCCGGCGCTCGGCATCCTTTCTGACCCGAATGTGCGGGTGTTGCGCGCCATCGACGGCGCGGCCCATGTGACGCCGGAAATTCGCGCGTTCCTGGAAGGCCCGGAACCGCTGATCGTCACCAAGGCGAACACGAAGTCGAGCATCCACAGGCGCGCCTACATGGACTATGTCGGCGTCAAGCTCTACGCGGGCGGTCGGGTCAGTGGCGAACTGAGGATCGTCGGGCTGTTCACCGCGACCGCCTACACGCGTTCGGTTCTGCGGATCCCGTGGCTCTCGGCCAAGGTCCTCTCCGTCGTCGATGCGCTCGGCTACGATCCGCACGGGCACTCCGGCAAGGCGCTGACCCACATCCTGGAAACCTATCCGCGCGACGAACTGTTCCAGATCGACGCCGAAACGCTGAAGACGAACGCCGCGGCGATCCTGTCGCTCTACGAAAGACCGCGCGTGCGCGCGCTGGCGCGCCGCGACCCGTTCGACCGTTTCGTCTCGGTGATCGTCTATGTGCCGCGCGACCGCTACGACTCGCAGGCGCGCGAAGCGATCGCGGCTTACCTCAAGGACGCGTTCGCCGGGCGGCTGTCGGCCTTTTATCCGGATTTTCCGCACGCTTCGCTGGCGCGCGTCCACTTCATCATCGGCCGTTCCGGCGGGCCGACGCCCGCTATCTCGCAGCGCGAGCTCGAAGCCTCCATCCGCGCCATCGTGCGGACCTGGGACGATGCGCTGGCGGACGCCGTCGAGGATGCCGGGACGGAGGATGCTGTCGTCAAGGTCGTCCACGGACTGCCAAAAGCGTACCGTGCCAGCTTCGCGCCGGAAGCAGGGCTTGCCGATGCGGCGCGCATCGCGTCCCTGTCGGCTGCAAATCCCGTCGCGGTCGATTTTTACCGGCGCAGCGAGGATGCCGAGCACCAGGGTGCGTTGAAAATCTTCGCGGTCGGCTCGCCGGTGACACTGTCACGACGGGTACCGTTGCTGGAGAACATGGGCTTCCGGGTCATCTCGGAACGCACCTTCGAGACGGAGCGCGAACCGCTCGCGTTCATCCATGACATGGAGATCGAACGGGCCGACGGAAAGCCGCTCGATCTGGCGGGCGAGGGTGCCGAACTGGAACGCACGTTCGTCACCGCCTGGCGCGGCGATGCCGACAATGACGGCTATAACGGGCTGACGCTGTCGGCCGGGCTCGATGCCCGGTCCATCCGCGTCGTGCGCGCCCTGGGACGCTACCTGCAGCAGGCCGGCATTCCGCAGAGCCAGGAGTTCGTGGCCGCGACGCTCAATCGCCATCCGGCCATTGCCCGGATGCTGCACGCGATGTTTGCCGCGCGCTTCGATCCGGCGCTCCCGGAAGCGGAACGCAAGACAGCCTTTGACGCGGCGCGCGACGGTGTGCTCGCCGAGCTCGATGCCGTCACCTCTCTCGACGACGACACCATTCTCCGGCGGCTGGAACAGCTCGTTGCGAGCCTGGTGAGAACCAATCATTTCGCCGACGAAACAGATGGCGCCGGCCAGTCGCTGGCCTTCAAGATCGCCGCTTCGGAGCTCGACTTCCTGCCGAAGCCGCGGCCTTGGCGCGAAATCTTTGTCTACGGGCCCGAAGTCGAGGGCGTGCATCTGCGCTTCGGGCCGGTGGCGCGAGGCGGGTTGCGCTGGTCGGACCGGGCGCTCGACTACCGCACCGAGGTGCTGGGTCTCGTCAAGGCGCAGCAGGTCAAGAACGCGGTCATCGTGCCGGTCGGGGCCAAGGGGGGCTTCTATCCCAAGCGAATCCCCGCGGGCGCCACCCGCGATGTCGTGCAGGCCGGCGGCGTGAAGGCCTACATCAACTTCGTGACCTCGCTGCTGTCGCTGACCGACACGATTGTCGACGGCAAGGTGCAGCCGCCGCGAGGCATCGTGCGACTCGATGGAGACGACCCCTATTTCGTGGTCGCCGCCGACAAGGGCACGGCGACCTTCTCCGACACCGCCAACGGGATCGCACAGGCGCGCGGCTTCTGGCTTGACGATGCGTTCGCTTCGGGTGGATCGGCCGGTTACGACCACAAGAAAATGGGGATCACCGCGCGCGGGGCGTGGGAGGCGGTCAAGCGGCACTTCCGCGAGATGGACCGCGACATCCAGCGCGAGCCCTTCACTGCGGCCGGCGTCGGCGACATGTCGGGCGACGTGTTCGGCAACGGCATGTTGCTCAGCCGGCAGACGAAGCTCGTCGCCGCGTTCGACCACCGCGACATCTTCATCGATCCCGATCCCGATCCGGCGACCTCGTTTGCCGAGCGCGAACGGTTGTTCGCGCTGCCGCGTTCGAGCTGGCAGGACTACGACAAGGGCAAATTGTCGAAGGGCGGCGGCATTTTCCCGCGCAGCCTGAAATCGATCACTCTGTCGGCGGAAGCCGGGGCAGCGCTCGGCCTGACGACGCTGACGATGACGCCGGCCGACCTGATGACCGCCATCCTCAAGGCACCGGTCGACCTGATGTGGTTCGGCGGCATCGGCACCTATGCGCGCGGGTCGACCGAGAGCGACGCCGAGGTCGGCGACCGTGCCAACGACGCGGTCCGCGTCACCGGCGCGGATGTCCGTGCCAAGGTCGTCGGCGAAGGCGCCAACCTCGGCATGACGGCGCGCGCGCGCGTCGAGTATGCGCTCAACGGCGGGCGCTGCAATTCCGATGCGATCGACAACTCCGGCGGGGTCAACTCCTCCGACGTCGAGGTCAACGTCAAGATCGCCTTTGCCCCCGTTCTGGCCTCGGGACAGCTCAAGCGGGCCGACCGCGACCGGCTGCTCGCCTCGATGACGGACCAGGTGGCGGCGCTCGTGCTTGCCAACAATTACGACCAGACGCTTGCCCTTTCGCTGGTCGAGCGCCGCGCGCGCGACGAGTTTGCCGACCAGCGGCGGTTCATGGCGTGGCTGGAAACGCGCGGCCTGCTCGACCGGGCGGTGGAGAAACTGCCGACCGACGCCCAACTTGACGAGCGGGCGGCGCGGGGACAGGCGCTGACACGGCCCGAACTCGCCATCCTGCTCGCCTATGCGAAACTGGCGCTCGCCGACGATGTCGCGGGGGGCGGGCTCTCCGACGATCCCTACCTTGCCGCTGAACTCGGCGCCTATTTTCCCGAACCGATGCGGGGTCCGTATGCTGCGGAAATCAGCGCGCATCGGCTGCGCCGCGAAATCATCCGGGCGCGGTTGGTCAACGATTCGGTCAACCGCGGCGGACCGCAGTTTGTCTGGCGCCTCCAGGATGCGACCGGCCGCGACGCCTCGGTGGTGCTGGCGGCCTATGTCGTTGCCCGCGACGGCTTCGGCTGCGGTGCGCTGTTCGCAGCCATCGATGCGCTGGATGCGACGATCCCCGGCGCAGCGCAGATCAAGCTCTATGAGGTCGTTGTCCGCTTCCTTGCAGACGCAGCCGGTTGGCAATTGCGCCACCGAGCCGACGCCGATATCGGCAAGGGGGTCCAGGCGGTGCAGGATGCGCTGGGGACGCTTGAACCGCGCCTCACGTCGATGCTGCCGGCAAGTCAGCGCGAATTCCTGGCGGCGCGGGCCGGCGAATTCACCGCGCTCGGCGCGCCAAAGGAGCTTGCCGCACGCCTCGCCACGCTCGCAGTGCTCGGCGCCATTCCCGAGATTGCGCTCATCGCCGAGAAGGGCTCGGCATCCGTGGCGCAGGCAGCCGGTGCGTGGTTCGCTGTCACCGATGCCTTCCGCATCGACCGGATGGACGAGGCGCTTCGTTCGGTCGCGACCCCTGACTATTTCGACGGCCTTGCGCTTTCGCGGGCCGGTGACATGATCGGCTCCGCCAGACGCGACATCGCCATTGCAGCCTTGCGCGGCGGCAGGGGCCGAAAGGATCCTGTCGGCGCGTGGATGGACGAGGGCGGCGCCCGCATCGCGGCAGTACGGGAGCGGCTACGCACGCTCAGCGAAGGCGCGGACCTTTCCGTTTCACGGCTGACCGTGGCGGCAGGATTGTTGGGGGATCTGGCGGGCCGCTGAGGCGGACGCCCACGGGGAGCATGACATGGCTGACGCCAAGACGGATACGCACGCCAACAAAATGAACCGCGGCGTGTGGGGGTGGATGTTCTTCGACTGGGCGGCGCAACCCTTCTTCACCGTCGTCACCACCTTCATTTTCGGACCCTATTTCGTCTCGTCGATGGTGCTTGGACCGGATGGCAATCCGGATCCGGTAGCCGGCCAGGCGGCCTGGGGTTTCGCCATCGCGGCGGGCGGCCTCATCATGGCGATCCTTGCACCGGTGCTCGGGTCGATCGCCGACCAGACCGGTCCGCGCAAGCCGTGGATCGGCGGCTTTGCCGTGCTCAAGATCTCCGGCCTGTTCTTCCTGTGGAACGCCGCGCCGGGGTCGAGCGTGTTCTGGGCGCTGACCGCCTACACGCTCGCGGCCATCGCCGCGGAATTCTCCACCGTATTCAACGATTCGATGCTGCCGCGGCTCGTCACCAAGGCGCAGATCGGCAAGGTGTCCAATGTCGCCTGGGGGCTCGGCTATCTCGGCGGCATGCTCGTACTGATCTTCGTGCTGGTGGCGTTGGCCGGCAGCAAGGAGACCGGCAAGACCCTGATCGGCATGACTCCGCTGTTCGGGCTCGATCCCCGCTTCGGCGAGGATGCGCGCGCCACCGGCCCAATTTCGGCGGTCTGGTACTTCCTGTTCATCCTGCCGATGTTCCTGTTCACGCCGGACGGCGGCACAAAACGCCCGATCGGCGTTGCGGTGAGGCGCGGCCTTGCCGAACTGAAGGAAACCTTTGCCGAGCTGAAACACCGCGTCGGCCTTGTTCGCTTCTTCATCGCCCGAATGATCTACCAGGATGGGGTCGGCGCGTTGCTGGCGCTGGGTGGCGGTTTCGCCGCCGCCATGTTCGGCTGGTCGATCATCGAGCTCGGCGTCTATGGCATCATCCTCAACGTCGTCGCCATTTTCGGTTCAATCACGGGCGGGTTCATCGACAGCCGTATCGGGTCGAAGCGGGTCGTTCTTGGCGCCATCCTGTTCCTGCTTGTCGCCACGATCGGCATCGTTTCGACCGGCCCCGGCTACACGCTATTCGGCCTGATACAATTCAACATGTCGGACAGCGGCGGGATGTTCGGCACGGCCGCCGAGAAGGCCTACGTCGCCTTCGGGCTGCTGATCGGCGTCGCCTTCGGTCCGGTGCAGGCTTCGTCACGATCCTACATGGCGCGCAGCGTGTCGGAGGAGGAGTCGGGCCGCTATTTCGGCATCTACGCGCTGTCGGGCCGCGCCACGAGCTTCCTCGCGCCGTTCATGGTGGCGAGCGTCACCGCGATGAGCGGATCGCAGCGCGCCGGCATCGCCACCATCGTGCTGTTCTTCCTCGTCGGCTTTGCCGTGCTGTGGACGACCCCCTATCCGGCGCACAATCCCGAGGAGTAGTTCCGCGCCATCAGTGGCGGAAGTGGCGCATGCCGGTGAAGACCATCGCGAGGCCCGCCTCGTTGGCGGCGGCGATGACCTCGTCGTCGCGCATGGAGCCACCAGGCTGGATGACGGCGGTCGCACCAGCTTGCGCGGCGGCGAGCAGTCCGTCGGCAAAGGGGAAGAAGGCGTCGGAGGCGACGACCGAGCCGATAGTGAGCGGCTGGGCGAGACCCGCGGCCTCGGCCGCGTCCAACGCCTTGCGTGCAGCGATGCGCGAAGAATCGACGCGGCTCATCTGCCCGGCGCCGATGCCGACGGTGGCGAGGTCCCTGGCGTAGACGATGGCGTTCGACTTGACGTGCTTGGCGACGCGGAAGGCGAATTTGAGGTCGGCCATCTCTCGTGCACTCGGCTCGCGAGTCGTGACCACCTTCAGGTCGAGATCGTCGACGGTGCCGTTGTCGCGCGTCTGCACCAGCAGGCCGCCGGCGACGGATTTCACCGCGAGGCCGCGGGCGCGCGGATCGGGCAGGCCACCGGTGACGAGCAGGCGCAGGTTCTTCTTTGCCGCGACGATGGCGCGCGCCTCGTCGGTAGCGTCGGGAGCGATGATGACCTCGGTGAAGATCTCGACAATGGCGCGGGCCGCCTCGGCATCAAGCGTGCGATTGAGCGCGACAATGCCACCGAACGCGGAGACAGGATCGCAAGCCAGCGCCTTGCGGTAGGCATCCAGCAACGTTGCGCCCTCCGCCACGCCGCAAGGATTAGCATGCTTGATGATGGCAACTGCCGCGGTCGAGGCCGGATCGAATTCGGCGACGAGTTCGAAGGCGGCGTCGGTGTCGTTGACGTTGTTGTAGGAGAGCTCCTTGCCCTGGATCTGGCGCGCGGTGGCGACGCCCGGCCGGCTTTCGCCAGTGATGTAGAAGGCCGCCTTCTGGTGCGGATTCTCGCCGTAACGCATGGTCTGGGCGAGCTTGCCGCCGAAGGTGCGCCACGCCGGGGCCTCCTCGTCGAGCGTCTCGGCAAACCAGCCTGAAATGGCGGCGTCATAGGTTGCCGTGCGGGCGAAGGCCTTTGCCGCGAGCGACTGGCGCAGCACGTACGGCAACGCTCCGCCATGGGCGTCGAGGGCGGCGAGAATGCCGGCATAGTCGGCCGGGTCGGTGGCGATGGCGACGAAGGCGTGGTTCTTGGCCGAAGCGCGCACCATCGCCGGGCCGCCAATGTCGATGTTCTCGACGATCGCGGCATAGGGAGCGCCGGAGCGCCGCACCGCCTCGAACGGGTAAAGGTTGACGACGACAAGGTCGATGGCGCCGATGCCGTGCGCCTGCATCGCCGCGGCGTGCTCGGGATCGTTGCGCACGGCGAGCAGGCCGCCATGCACAGCCGGGTGCAACGTCTTGACGCGGCCGTCCATGATTTCGGGAAAACCGGTGAGGGCGGAAACATCGCGCACGGCGATGCCCGCCTCGGCGATGGCCTTGGCGGTGCCGCCGGTCGAGACGAGTTCGATGCCTTTGGCCGCGAGCGCGGCGGCGAATTCGATAAGGCCGCTCTTGTCGGAAACCGAAAGCAGCGCCCGCCGCACGGCGACAAGATCAGGAACGGGGAGGGATTTTGCGGGTACGGCCACGGCGGTCTCCTCAAGGGCAGGCTCTGCCGGCGCCTAGCATGCGGAGGGCAGTCGCGAAACGGGAAAGTGGACGCAGTCAGGCCGTGGAAGTCACCGGCGCGAGGCGGACGAACCGCCAGGCGATTTCGGCATTCGCAACGGTGTCGAAGTCAACGACAATCTGCAACGCCTTGCGCGGGCCGACGGCGTCGGCAAAGAAGATCGACTCCTCGACGGTGGGTTGCGGACCATCGATGAGGAAGGCCCAGCGTTCGCCGTCGGCCGCGTCGAGCACGATCCGTCCGTCCGCGTCGCGCGCGGCGGCGATGTCGGGATGGAGGTGGAAGCGCAGGGCGCCGGGTTGGGCGGATCGGCCCGCAGCGATGGCGAAACGATCGACCGCGGCGATCTCGCTGCCATCGTCCTTCAGCGCCAGGGTGCGTTCGTGGACGACCCCGAACCGGCGGACGTAGCCGTCATGCGAGGCGCGGAAGGACTGCGCGCCGGTCTCATCGCGGCGGTGGACTGTCACCTTGCGCGGACCGGCGAACAGGGGTTCGCCGAGCAGTTCGGCGGTGCGCGGCGACGGCGAGAACCGCGCCGACGATTCGTCGGCGAGAACCGCGGTCGAATGGGCCGCCGAGGCGCGCGACAGCGGGCGCCATTCGTCCGGGGCGTGAAGAGTGACACCGGCGTTGACCACGAACATGTGGTCACCGGCGGAGAATTCGAAGGATAGCGTCCCGGCATGCGCCCGTCCGGCATGGGCCGGCGGCGGCGGCTCTCCGGTATCGCAGACAAGCGTCGTCGCGCCGGCGGACAGGCGCTGGTAGCCCGATTGGGAGCCGCGCGCAGGATCGCAGCCCCGGCTTCGTCGTGGCGCAGAACGGCCGCGAGAAGGTGGCGGTCGGTCGGACCCGTTCCATTGAAGCGGGCGAGCGAACCGTCACGGTGGAGGAAGAAGCGGAGTGCTGGAAACATGCGGTCGATGGCCGTGACCAACGCGGAAGGCGGAGTCTCGGCTTGCGTGGCGTAGGTCTGGCGCAAAGGCAGCAGGTCGGCGAGCAGGTCGAGGATAGCCTCGGGGTTGCGCGAGATGTGACCGCCGTCGGCGAGGATCTGGATTTCGATCTCGCGGGCAAGCTCGCGGCTGGCCCTGGCGAGACGCGCCGGACTGGCCGGCAGGGAAAGGGCGGCGAAGGCCAGGGCGATGCGGACCGTCAGGCGCGCCCTGCCGGGCGCGACGTCCGGGGCCGCCGCGGTGAGGTAGCGCACCTGCAGCGCCAGCGAGCGGAGGAATGCACGGTAGAAGGATAGCTCCGAACCCTGCACCAGGACGGAGGAATGGCGCAGCCACGAAACGATCCTCGTGGCGACGACTTCCGGCGACCAGGCAATTCCGTCCAGCGTGCCAGCCGCCTGACGCATCCATTCCTGCGTGAGCGCTCGCGCATTGGACGCCGCGAGATCGGACCCGGCGGCGCGAAAATGCCGCAGCCAGGAAAATCCGTGCAGATCGGCCTGGAACGCCGCGTTACCGGCGCCAGCGGAAAACGGGGATCCGGCGATCTCGATGACGCGGCCTGCAAACGGGTAGCGACCGGTATAGAACTGCCGGGCCACATCGGCGTCGGCGGGCCGGATGTCAGGCGGCGCGGCGAGGATGCGCTCGGGCGTGGAGCCGGCAAAGCGCAGCGGATGAAGCACGCCGATCCGGGCGCGCCGCCGCAACCGCCGCAGGATCTCGCCGGCCAGCAGCCGCCACAGGCGAGGATCGTCGACCGCGGCTTCGGTCACGCGCGAATCTCCTTTCATCTCCATCGGCAGAATAGTCGGAATGGCGCAAATGCGAACCGTCAGAGGCGGCGCCTGAGGCGGGCGGCGAAGAAACCATCGCAGCCGGACACCTCGGGCGTCTCGCGCTGCATATCGTCGGGAAGGGTGCGCAGCCAGCCCTCAGGCGTGACAAAGCTGTCGGCGCCGGGGATTTCGCCGGACTGCAAAGGTTCGGTTTCGTAGTCGGGGTGGTTTGCCAGGAAGGCGGCGACCACTTCCTCGCCCTCCTTGGGAAACAGCGAGCAGTTGGAAAAAACCAGCCGCCCGCCCGGGCGGACGAATGCGGCGGCACGATCGAGCAGGCGCGCTTGCAGGCCGGCCAGCTTGTTCACGTCCTCGGCCGTCTTGGTCCATGGCACGTCGGGATGGCGGCGCACCGTTCCCGTCGAGGAGCAGGGCGCGTCAAGCAGGATGGCGTCGAAGGGCTGCTCCGGCGTCCAGGCAAGCAGATCGGCTTCGGCGATCCGGGCGGAAAGGCGCAGCCGTTCCAGATTGGCGGCGAGGCGTTTCAGGCGCGAGCGTGACAGATCGACGGCGGTCACATTGGCGCCCGCCGCCGCAA
>WPCK01399174.1_pt1 | contig 12521 bp, 10 predicted proteins | sample 5399851 | NCBI WGS metagenome assembly WPCK01 (sample SAMN12869471, study PRJNA574797) | sludge metagenome | isolation source: wastewater treatment of pH11 | place: China:Beijing | collected 2019-05-20
GCCGCCTGGTGGCGAGGGCCGAGCCACCCCATCCGATCCTCACCCCCACACTCCCGGCTCCCCCGCCTAGTTCTCGGTCGGATTTGTGACACATAGCGCGACGGATCCGACCGAGAACGAGGGTGGGCGACGGGCGTAACCTGCCGCGGCGACCTAGGCCGGGGGATCGACCTCCCAGTCGGTGAAGACGACGCTGACCGCGTTCTCGGCGGAGGGCCAGCGCGGCACGTTGAGCGTCTGCGGGTGGCTGGCGTCGCCGCGCGGCAGGTTCGTGATGGCGATCGTGCCGCTGCCGTCGGGCGACGACGGCATGTACACGTCGATCCCGGTCTGGAAGGGCTGCTCGGAGAAGTAGGGCAACGGCGCGAGCGAGGTCTCTCCCGGGGTGGCGGCGTCGTCGTGGATGTGGAGCCCGATGCCGAAGTTGCCGACGAAGTCGGTGATCACGTTCACGGGCTCGCCCCCGTCGACGCTGATCGACAGCACGTCGGCGTCACCCTCGGCGTGCCACTCGCGCATGCGGCTGACGACCAGCGCGGTGTGCCCAGCGCCGACGTTGGTGTTCAGCCGGGTAGGGCCGTCGGGCGGCGAGGACAGCAGGCGGACCAGGTGGCTGCTGCGCACGTAGGGCTGCAGGTAGAGGTGGTGCGTAAAGGGTGATGCGTCGGAGGTGAGGGCGTACTCGTAATGGGCGCCGGTCTCGAGCTGCACCGGGCCGAACTGGCCGTCGGGACCGAGCTCGAAGGTAGCGAGAGGTTCGTCGCCGATGCGCGCCCCGCTGGCCGCGTCGATCATCCAGATGGCGAGGTCGGCCTCGCGGCCGGTGTTGGCGGGGAAGTTGACCGCCCGCCCCGAGATCACCACCGGCTCACGCTGGTTCACGATGTCGACAAGTTCGGGTGCTTCGCCGACGAGGAACTCGTACTGCATGGCGAAGGACTCCTTCGAGGTGGCCACCTCGACGTGTGACTGGCCGGGGAACAGCGCCTGGGTGGGGGCCGTACAGGGAACCGGGACGGCCGGACAGGGCTGGCCGTCGATGGCGACGTACTTCGCCACCTTGGCCGCTCGGGCGGGATCTTCGAGGAACGTGCTGGAGACGCGGGTCCCCCGGGAGTGGCCGACGAGGTAGATCTGCTCGACGTCGAAGGTGGCCAGGGCCTCGTCTACGACTTCGACCAGACCGGCGACGTAGGCGTCGATGTCGAGTCCGGCCCCGTCGTGGTCATAGGCGATGATCCGCTCCTGCGGATACCCGTTGGCGACGAAGCGCATCGCTTGTGACTCGTACTGCTGGGCCGAGCCGGCGAAGCCGTGCACGAACACGATCGGCAACGCCACTTCGTCGGGAAGCGCGGGCAGCGGATCGGTTCCCTCGGGATCACCCAGCGGCGACGCGGTGGTGGTCGTGGCCGCCTCGGTCGTGGTGGCCGCCTCCGTCGTGTCGGTCGGCTCGGTCGCAGTCGTCGACCCGGTCGCCTCGGACGAGGTCGAGTCGGTCGGCTCGGTGGGAGTCGACGCCTCGGACGAGATCGACGAGGTCGCGTCCGTGGGGGAGTCGTCGGACGAGCAGGCGGCCAGCGACGCCGCCAGAACGAGCAGGACGGCGGCGGAGCGAGAGCGGATGGCTCTGCGGGCAGGGGCGGGTCGCGGTGTGCGGATCACATGCGTTCTCCTGGTAGTTGGCTGGCTTGCTTCACCCAAGCGACGAACTGAGCTTCGTCGATCGGTTCGTCCTCGTGGATGTCGAGGTAGCGGGTCTCGGGCGTCTTCGACTCACCAGGCGGGATCGGGTCCAGCGAGGTGCCGCGGAAGAACGTCACCTTGACGTACTTGGTGAAGCAGTGGAAGGAGAGGAACCAGCCGTCGCCTTCGATGCCGTACAGGGGCGAGTTCCACTTCACGGCCTTGTACACGTTCGGGACCGCGCGCACCACGAGCGCGTCGATCTGCCGACCGACGCCTTGCTTCCAATCCGGCATCGCGTGGAGATAGGCCTGCACCGGAGCGTCTCCGTAGCCCTTCGGGATCTGAGGGTTCCCACCGGCGAGGAGGACCGGCTGGGCGTCGGCCCGCTTGCCGGCGGCCTTCTTCGCGCCCCTCGCCGACTGGTTGGACTTCTTCTCAGCCATCTTCGTGGGCTCCGATCTGGCGGACGTGGTTGTCGCCCCAAGTATGTTCGTTCAGCCACCCACAGCAGCAGGAGAACGCGTGCGCCGACCTCTGGCCCATCTCGTCGCATCGGCAGCCATCCTGGCGATGGCGGGGTGCAGCGGCGACGACGAGACGACTCCTCCCCCAACGAGCGCGGCACCGGTGGCACCCGCCACCGACGCCACCAGCAGTTCGGCGCCCGCGCCAACCAGTTCGACGGCCACCCCCACGACGGCCGCAGCCACAACGACGGCCGCAGCCCCAACGACGAACGCACCGACGACCACACCCACACCGATGGAGCCCCGCGCCGCCCTCATCCAGCGTCTGAGCGACGAGTTGGCCGACGCCGACCTGGCGGCCTCTGTAGTCGCTTCGTTCGACGACGCCACGATCGCGATCATCGAGCAGTCCGCCGAGGGCGACATCGTGAACAGCCCGCTGCTCTCCTACACCCCAACGACCGTGCCTGACGCAGACGTCGACACGCTGTGGATCTTCTCCTTCGCATACCGCTTCACGGACGAGGCGATGCCGCAGGGGTTCGACACCTCGGGAGCCGTGCCTCCTCCTGACGCGCTCGAGCCCGGACCCGTCAACGAGGCCCTCGCCCGCATCGCCGCCGAGTTCGTCGAGACGCACCCAGTCCCGGTCATCGCCCAGTGGGAGGTGGCGCAGCTGCTCGCCGACATGGGCGTCGAGGGTGTGATCTCGGTCGAGCCCGACGTCGCCGCCGACGGAACGGTCACGTACCTCAGCACGGCCGGGGTCGCGGCCAAGGGCCTCCAGCTCGCCGCCGACGCCGGGTTGACCGTTGGGCAAGCAGGCGTGCTCTGCTTCGCCGACCATGCCGTCCGCTGCGTGATGACAGCTGAAGCGGCCGGGATGACAGCGGCGGTCCCAGAAGGAGCCGAGCTCCCCTCCGAGTACGACCCCGAATCAGGTCAACCGTGGACCCGCAGCCGGGCAGCGTTCGTCCCGACGGATCTGCTCGCCCGCACCGCCCTCGCCTGAGCGCAGCCCGCAGTCGGCGCCCCCGCGTTCTCGGTCGGATTTGTGACACATAGCGCGACTGATCCGACCGAGAACGCGCACGCGGCAGGCGCCGGATCGCTAGAGGGTGACGACCGAGGCTTCGGGAAGCCGGCCGACCAGGCGCAGGGCCTGGCCCGGTGCGAGATCGACGAAGAACCCGTCGTAGGCGTTGTCGATGGTCGGGAACAGCGCACCACCGCTGCACGGGCTTGCTCGAGCGCGCCGGCCAGGTCGGCGACCGGGACGGGTCGAGGGGTCACCGAGCGTAGGCCGCCGGACAGGGCCCTCTGGCTATGCCAGAGTCGGAGCCATGACGACCGCTCTCACCGACGAGGTGCGCCAGGCTCTCATCGCGGGCCGCCTGGGCCACCTGAACACGATCAATCCCGACGGCAGCCCACAGGCCAGCGTGGTGTGGATCGGCCTCGACGGCGACGACATCGTCGTCGGCCACCTGATGAGCGGCCGCAAGGTGACCAACATCGCCCGTGACCCGCGCGTCGCGCTCACCGTCGAGGCAGACGGGTCCAACCCCGTGGGCATGACGAACTACCTGGTCGTGCACGGCACCGCGAGGCTCGTCGAGGGCGGCGCGCCGGAACTGCTGCAACGCCTGGCCGAGATCTACGTCGGCCCGGGCGTGAAGTTCCCGCCCTTCGACAACCCCCCCGCCGGGCACGTCATCCACATCACCGCCGACCGCATCGGCGGCGTCGGACCCTGGGCCGACTGAGCGCCGCTCCCCGCGCGGCGTCGAACTCCCCCGAAGTGCGATATCTCAGCACAGACGGGTGTCACCAGATATCGCACTTTGCCGTCATCCACCCCGCAAGAAGGACTTCGCCACTTCGTTGAACAGCTCGGGCTGTTCGAAGTGGGGCCAATGGCTCGCCTCGTGGACCTCGTAGAGCGTCGCGTTCGGCATCAGCTCGGCGATCGTGAGGGCGGTCTGTAGGTAGTCGTCGGGCGCGTCGACATGTGCCATCACCAGCGCGGGCGCAGCGAGTGAGGGCCATTCGTCGGTGGTGAGCAGATTGCGCTGGCGGATCTCGCGTTCTCGGTCGGATTTGTGACACATAGCGCGACGGATCCGACCGAGAATGCTGGGCGGCGTTAGAGCGTGTGGGGGCCGCCGCGCTTCGCGTACTCGGCTCGGTACTCCCGCGCCAGCTGCTGTTGGCGGGTCTTCGACAGCAGCCTCCCGGCGAGCTGGAACGTCCCGTGCTCTTCTTCGTCCAAGTGGTCGCGGACCTCGGTGGCGAGCTGCTTCGCGACCTCTGCGAAGTGATCGGTCGTCGGATCGACACCGCGCAGCTGCTCGGTCAACTTCTCGGCCTTGTGATGATCGGCGAGCGCGTGGCGGCTAACCGACAGCCCGGCGTCGTCCATCAGCAGCGGTACATAGAAGTGGCGTTCCTCGGCCGTTGCGTGCGCGTCGAGCTCGTGGGCGAGCGCGAGGAACGCGGCGCGGCGGTTCTCGGCCGAGGCTCGACCGTGAGTCATCGTGCGGGCCAGCGAACGCTGCACCTCATGGCTCGCTCGTAAGTCGTCGAAGATCGTCATCTCGTTGCTCGACTCCCTGATGCTCCAGCCGACTCGGCCTGCTGTGGCCGCGGCGCGCATACGAATCCTGTCACGCCTTCAGTCGCAGGCCGGACGCCCACGGAGGTGAAGGACCGGCGGCATCCGTGCGCCGGTAGGCTGGCTGTTCATCTCCTTGGGAGAGTCGCCTCGCTTGGGCAGGACGGCCGTTTGGCACCGTTGTCGCTCCGTGCAGGTCCGACGCCTCGACCGAGCGACCTCGAAGGAGTGCAGTGCCCCTAGATCCGTTCGTGTCCCCTTGGGATCTCGGCGTCCCAGCGCCGCTTACCGTCGGGATCCTCAGCACCTTCCCACCGACGGCCTGCGGGCTCGCGACCTTCAGCGCCGCGCTCGCCGACGGGCTCGGAGCGCAGGGTGCTCGGGTACGCGTGGTTCGAGTCTCCGACGGATCACCGACGGCGTCTCGTCTCGTCGTCGGTGAGCTCGACAACGGTCGGCCTGCTTCCGTCACCGCTGCTGCCGAGCTGCTGAACGAATGTGACGTCGCGATCGTCCAGCACGAGTACGGCGTCTACGGCGGCGCCGACGGCGACGAGGTCGTCGCGATCCTCGGCTCCCTCCGCATCCCTTCCATCGTGATCGCCCACACCGTCTTGTCCGCGCCGACACCCCATCAGCGGTCGGTGCTCGTCGAGGTGGCGGCACTCGCCGATCGTGTCGTCGTCATGTCCGAAGCAGCACGGGATCGGCTCCGCGGCGGCTTCGCGGTCGACCCCGAACAGATCGACTGCATACCCCACGGCGCCGTCGTCCCGCCGCCGCGCGACAGTGGCTCCGAGCAGCGGCGGCCGACGCTGCTCACCTGGGGGTTGGTCGGCCCGGGCAAGGGCATCGAGCGGGTGATCGATGCCATGACCCACCTTCAGCAGCTCGCCGCGCGGCCTCGTTACCTCGTTGCCGGCAGCACCCACCCGAAGGTGCTCGCGGCCGACGGTGAGGCCTACCGGAACGCTCGCATCGAGCAGGCCTGGCGCAACGGCGTCGCCGCCTCGGTCGAGTTCGACGCGGAGTACCGCGACGTGCCGACGCTCACGGCGATGATCCAGTCCTGCACCGCCGTCGTCCTCCCCTACGACTCACGCGAGCAGGCCACGTCGGGTGTGCTGGTCGACGCCATCGCCGCGGGACGGCCCGTGATCGCCACCGCGTTCCCGCATGCCGTCGAGATGCTCGCGAGCGGCGCGGGCATCGTCGTGGACCACGACGACCCCGACGCCATGTTGGACGCGCTGATCCGACTTCTCACCGACCCGGTTCAGGCGTCTCGGATGGCGGCGGAAGCGAGACGACTTGCTCCGAGCCTCGGCTGGACGGTCGTGGCCAGCGCGTACCTCCAGCTGGCGGAGCGGCTGCTCCTGGACCAGACGGCGATGGTATGACCGCTGCGCCCGACCCTCGGTTCGACCACCTGCTCCACATGACCGACGGGCGCGGCACGTTCGAACATGCGAAGTTGGCCGAACCGCGACGCGAGCACGGCTACTGCACCGACGACATGGCACGCGTCCTGGTCGTGGCGACTCGCGAGCCGAACCCCGGCCGCGCGATCCGGGACCTGGTCGAGCTCGGCTTGCGCTTTCTCGGCGACGCCGAAGGCCCCGACGGCGGTTACCGCAACCGGATGAGCGAGCACGGTCGTTGGGAAGATCGCCCGACATTCGAGGACTGCTGGGGACGTAGCGTCTGGGCGCTCGGTTCGGCCGCTGCACACGCGGAGGGCGACGGGGTGCGCCAGGTGGCCGTGTCCCGGTTCGAGCGGGCGGCGCGACGACGCTCGCTGTGGCCGCGGGCGATGGCCTTCGCCGCCATCGGCGCGGCCGAACTGCTGACGGCGAAACCCGAACACCGTGAGGCGCGGGCGCTACTCGCCGCGACGGGAGACATGCTGGCGGCCCTCGACGACAACACGCTGTGGCCGTGGCCGGAGCGGGCATTGGCCTATGCGAACGCCGTCATCCCCGAGGCCATGATCGCCGCCGGCTCGCTGCTCGACCGACCGCTGCTGCTGCGTCAGGGCCTCGATCTTCTCGGCTGGCTGCTCGAACACGAAACGACCGATGGGCACCTCTCAGTCACGCCGGGGGGAGGCAGCGGGCCCGGGGCAATCCGCCCGTCCTTCGACCAGCAGCCGATCGAGGTGGCGGCCCTCGCCGATGCCTGCGCCCGTGCCGCCGGCGTCGACGCTGCCAACTCCTGCTGGGCCGGTGGCGTCGCGCTTGCGGTTGCCTGGTTCCTGGGCGACAACGACGGTTCCCACCTGATGTGGGACCCGGCCACCGGCGGCGGCTTCGACGGTCTCCAGGCGGGAGGTCCGAACCGCAACCAGGGCGCCGAGTCGACGCTGGCCCTGCTCGCCACGCTGCAACACGCGCGCCATCTGGTCCCGGCATGAGCAAGACCGGTGGGCTCGCCGTTCGGCGCGCGACGACGCGACTGGAGCCGGATCGTTCTCGGGTGATGACGCAGATGTTCGTTCCCGGCCAGGAGGGCTTCGACCACCAGGACTCGCGCACCGCGACGGTGATCGCGCGGCTGCTCGCCCTCGACGACGAAGAGGTCGGCTCGACGCTCGACCAGGTCGTGACCGACTTCGGCGGACGGCACCGCGATCTGCTCGTGACCTTCGAACGCCACGCGGCTGCAGTGGCCGACCGGCTTGCGCCGGGCTGCGAGCTGTCCGACGAACGGCGGTTGCTGCTCGGCGCGACGTTCACCAGCGAGTACGCCATCGAGGGCGCAGCTCTGTGCAACCCCAGCATGGTCGCCCATCCGGACCAGTCGGGAGTACCGGGGGGGAGCCTGCGGTTCGTGATGAGCGTCCGCGCCGTCGGCGAGGGCCATCGGTCTTCCATCGGTTTCCGGACGGGCACGATCGACGCCACCGGGCAAGCGAGCTTCGATCCTCCGCCGCGATTCGCCGTCGCCGGGGCGTCACGAGCTGTCGCGCTGGACGCCGCCACCTTCCGGAGCGAGCTCCACCGGCTCGGCAGGCGCGGGGAGAACGCCGACTTCGTCCTCGACTCGCTTGGCACCACGTTCTCGCCGGCGGACCTCGACGCGCGGCTGCTCGATCTCCAGGCGAACCTCACGACACGTCGACATGCCGAGCGGACGATCGAGGTGATCCGCGCAATCGCGGAGCGGACGTACGGCGTCGAGTTCCCTGCCGACACGTCGTTCGGTGAACGGGTCCTGCGGCCGTCGATGAGTGCAGAGTGCCACGGGATGGAGGACGCCCGCTTCGTGCGGTTCACCCACGACGACGGGCGTGTCTCGCACTACGCGACCTACACCGCCTACGACGGCTTCAGCATCAGCCAACAGCTGCTGGAGACCACCGACTTCAGCACCTTCACCTCCATGCCCCTGGTCGGTGACGGAGCGGCCAACAAGGGAATCGCTCTCTTCCCGCGACCGGTTCACGGGCGCTTCGCCGCGCTTTCGCGATGGGACCGTGAGTCCAACTCGGTGACGTTCTCGGACAACCTCCGGCGGTGGCCGCGCGCCGCCCCTGTCCAGGTACCGAGCCGGGCGTGGGACGTGCTCCAGGTCGGAAACTGCGGGTCGCCGATCGAGACCGACGCGGGATGGCTCGTGCTCACCCACGGGGTCGGCCCGATGCGCACCTACAGCATCGGCGCGCTGCTTCTCGATCTGGACGATCCCACCGTCGTCGTGAGCCGGCTACGACAACCACTCCTCGAGCCCGAGCGAGACGAGCAGAACGGCTACGTGCCCAACGTCGTGTACTCCTGCGGCGCGCTCGTCCACGCCGACACGCTCGTGCTGCCCTACGGAATCGGCGACGCCTCGATCGGCATCGCCACTCTGGCGATGTCCGACCTGCTCGCCGAGCTAGACCAAACGCGCGACTGCTGACCTCGGCACCGGGTCGCCGTGCCGAGACCTCACCGAAGCTCGTAGACAGCGATCCACGCCACCGGGCTGACGATCTCGCGGTACTCGACCTGCAGCAGCGTGGTGATCCCGCTCGCGCGATCCTCGACGTGGACGGCGCTGAACCCGTCGACCAGCACATACGCAGGACGCTCGTCCTCGAGTTCACGCGCCAGACGTTGCCACACTGCTTCGTCGTAGAACTCGGGTGACCACCCGTTGATCGAGATCGTGTCGGCACGATCGACGTCGAGCAGCACCGTCGGATCGGTCATGCCGTAGACCGTGCCGGGGACGCGCTCCGTTTCGGCGAAGAAGGCCGTGAACTGGTCACGAGCGTCATAGACAGGGTTCATCTCGTGTTGGATCGCCTCCCGGTCGAGGCCGTGATCGAGGACCGCGCTCGTGAGTTTCCGGCTGCCGACCGCGACGAGCACGAGCCCGATCGTCACCACAGCGATGCCGACGGCGCGGCTCGCCCGGCTGAGCTCGGTCACGGCGGGGGCGGCGAGCAGACCGAGCGGGAAGACGAGCAAGAGGAGCTGATACGCCCACCATTGCTGGACGAGTACAGCGGGGAGTCCGATCACCAGCCAGGCGATCGCCAGAACGGCGGGCATCTGCCGCAGGCGAGCACGTGAGCGGAACGCGTCGACGACGACCGCAACGGCGAGAAGCGGGACCGCGGTGACGACGAGGCTGCCGACGCTGCGTACGAGACGCCCGAACGGCGGCGGCGAGTTGCGACGCATCGCCGGACCGAATTCGAACCAGGTCTGGAGCGTCCAGCGCAGCGTGTCATGGGCGGCGAAGTAGACGATCACCGGTGCCACGACGACGAGGAAGCCGCCGAGAACCGCGAGCGCGCTGCGTACGAGGCGTGCGTCGCGCCAGCGACGGTCGGTGCGAGCCATCACCATGTGGACCAGCACGAAGCCGAGGACGATCGGCGCGTATGGGAGCTTGAACATCGCGACGACGCCGGCGATCACGCCGAGCACGAACAGATCGGCGGTGCGCAGTTCGAGCCCCTCGCGTCGCGCGACGGTCCGATAGCCGAGGTACAGCGGGAGCAACACGAGTGTCTCCGGGGCGGCGACATCGTTGGGACGCAGGAGTGCGACGATCGTGCCGGTCGAGACGAGACCGGTGACGATCGCCTGGCGCCGGTCGCCGGTACGGCGCAACGTGTCGTAGCTCACCAGTCCGCCGAGGACGGCGAACCAGAGCATCTCACCGAGCCGGATGCCGACCTCACCGTCGCCAAACAGGCTGCCGACGCTGACGTACCACCACACGTTGAACGGTTGGCGGATGTCCCAAACGTCGCGGTACAACACCTCGCCGTCGCGGATGCGCCGGGCGATCTCGATCTGCAGCGCCTGATCGCCGGTGATCGGTTCGAGCAGCTTGATCGCGCAGACGAGCACGATCGGAACGACGACCGCCGCGACCGAGGTCACGACGAGACGTCGATGCAGCAGCAACTGCTCCACCGTGCTCGAGCCTCCCAACCACCACTGCCAGCCCCCGGGCAGCGGCGCCACAGTACCCCGCTCGTGCATTCGCTCCGTTCAGCAGTGCGGCGATCGATGCAACAGCGCGCAGCCGGCGTACTCGAACGCCCCGCGAGCCAAACGCGTGGTTCGTCGTCGGGTTCCTCGACCAGATCGATCAGCAGGTGTTGGGCCAGCTCGTCCGCAAGGCGTGGGAGAGCACTTGACGCACGTCAGGCCCGGTCGCTGGGACCGGGCCTGACGTGCGATCTCGTGGGCAACCACCTTGATCAGACCGCCGTCAGCTCCCACTCACGCTGGTGCTCGGGAGCACCGTTGTCGGGTGCCCCGGGTGCGTCGGGTGCGGGTGTGCCGGGTTCGCCGGGGGCGCCCTCGAGGTCGAGGTGCGGGAGAACCCGGTCGAGCCAGCCGGGGAGCCACCAGTTGGCCTTGCCCAGCAGGCTCATGGTCGCCGGCACGAGGATCATCCGCACGAGCGTGGCGTCGATCAGCACGGCGGCGGCGAGGCCGATACCGAACAGCTTGCCGTTCGGGTCGTCGCTGAGCACGAAGGCGCCGAACACGCTGATCATGATCAGCGCTGCCGAGGTGATCACCCGGGCGGTGCCGGACAGGCCACGCACCACGGCGTCGTGGTTGTCGCCGCTCTTCACGTACTCCTCACGCACCCGGGACAACAGGAACACCTCGTAGTCCATCGAGAGCCCGAAGAGGATGGCGAACATGATCAGCGGCAGGAACGGATTGATCGGCATCGTGTCGTGCAGGCCGATCAGACCCTTGCCCCACCCCCACTGGAAGACGGCGACGAGCACGCCGTAGGCCGCAGTGATCGAAAGGAGGTTCATGATCGCGGCCTTGAGCGGCACGAGGATCGAGCGGAACACGATCATCAGCAGGAGGAACGACATCGCCACGACGGCGGCGATGAACAGCGGGAGCCGGTCCGTGATGCGGTCGCTCAGATCGGTCAGCATCGCCCGGCCGGTCAGCGACACCCGTACGTCGGTACCCTCGACAGCGCCCGGCAGCACCTCGGCGCGGAGGTGGCGCACGAGTTGGTCGGTGGCTGCCGCCTGTGGTGCCGTGGTCGGGTTGGCCGTGAACACCGCGGTGTCGCCGGCGGCGTTGAGCACCGGAGCGGTGACCGCTGCGATCCCCGGGTCAGCCTGGACGGCGTCGTGGATGCGACCGACGGTCGCTGCGTCGGCGCCTGCGGGAAGTTCGACGACGACCAGGATCGGGCCGTTGAACCCGGGCCCGAATCCGTCGGCGAGCTGGTCGAAGGCGACCCGCTGGGTCGTGTGGGCTGGGGCGTTGCCGTCGTCGGGCACGCCGATGCGCATGCCGAGTGCAGGCAACGAGATGGCGCACAGGGCACCGAGGCCGACGATCGCATACCGCACCGGGTGGCGACCGACGTGGTTCGCCCATCGACCGGCGACGGCCTCGTGGGCGGGCTTCACGACGTGGGCCCGGCGATGGATCGAGAGCTTGTCGATCTTCGATCCGGCCAGGCCGAGTAGGCCGGGCAGCAGCGTGACAGCGGCCAGCATCGAGACGGTCACCACGAGGGCCACGGCGGCGCCCATGCCGCTGATGGCGGGGAGCCCGGCGAGGAACAGACCGAGGATGGCGATCACCACGGTGGTGCCGGCGAACAACACAGCCTGCCCGGCGGTGGCGACGGCGGTGCCGGCGGCATCGTCGACGCTCATCCCCTCGTGCAGGTGTTGGCGGTGCCGGGTGACGATGAACAGGGCGTAGTCGATACCCACACCGAGGCCGATCATGGCGCAGAGGATCAGGGAGAACTCCGGGATGTCCATCACAGCTGCGAGAACGCCCACGCCGGCGGCGCCGACGAAGATGCCGAGCAGCGCCGTGGCGATCGGGAGCCCCGTCGCCACCACCGACCCGAACGCGATCAAGAGCACGATGATGGCGACGCCGACACCGATCAGCTCGCTGCTCGGCGCCTCTTGCGCCAGCAGCGCCAGCGATCCGGTGAGCTCCACCTGCACGCCTTCGGCCTGCGCGGCGTCGGTGACGGCGAGAGCGTCGTCGAGTTGGGCGGTGGTCAACTTGTCGAGGGCGTATGTGACGTCGAGGTAGCCGGTCTGCCCGTCGACACTGAGCGCCGCCGCGTCGACTGCGAAGGGGTCTGTGACGGCGGCGACGGCGGCTCCGGCCCCGAGCTGGGCGCGGACCCGCTCGACAGCGGCGCGGTGGTCGGAGTCGTCGAGCCGCCCGTCATCGATATGGAGCACGATCCGGGCGGACAGCCCACCCTGGCTCGGGAACCGGTCGTCCAGA
>WPCK01206775.1_pt1 | contig 12506 bp, 8 predicted proteins | sample 5399851 | NCBI WGS metagenome assembly WPCK01 (sample SAMN12869471, study PRJNA574797) | sludge metagenome | isolation source: wastewater treatment of pH11 | place: China:Beijing | collected 2019-05-20
TTAGCAGGGCGCCCGCAGATTGAACACAACCCCTCTACTTCCAGAATCTCGTCCTCCCGAATTTCTCAGTATATTTTCAATAAAACGATTGCACGATTGGATTTGAATTAAAAGCCAATATAAAAGATGGTCCTTGGGCACTATAAACGTTTCCAGAAGACATATTTAACTCTGCAAATAGTGCCCCCTGATTAGAAAACTGACAGATTAAGACCCTGTAAATAAAAAGTAAGGAAAACAAAGAGTCCAGAAAGAACTGCCTGAAACGGGTTACCTGAAATTGACTGCCTTTATTTAAAAAAAGGAGGGCTAAATTCAAAAAGGGAAAAAGGAGGTTTTTACCTCCCTGAAAACGCAGTATTGAAAAGTCAGTCCACTATCCCGCCCGTGTTTGCGGAATGGACGGCACGCTGGTACCTTGCAAGGTAACCTGTGACTTTCTTTTCAGGTGGATTAAAGACAGACCTGCGCTTTTCAAGCTCTTCTTCAGAGACTTTCAGGTTCAATATCCTTTCCGGAATATTGATTTCGATAAGGTCTCCGTCCTTTACAAGACCTATAGGACCTCCTTCACTGGCTTCAGGAGAAACGTGCCCTATGCATGGTCCCCTTGTGCCTCCGGAGAACCTCCCATCAGTCACCAGAGCTACGGATTCCAGCAGGCCCATACCTGCGATTGCGGCTGTGGCTGCGAGCATTTCCCTCATTCCCGGACCGCCTTTGGGGCCTTCGTAACGGATGACGACAATATCTCCCGGTTTAACCTCTCCTGCAAGAATGCTCTTCATGGCGTCTTCTTCACAATCATAAACTTTTGCAGGTCCTGTATGTACGCGCATTTTCGGGTCAACTGCAGCCTGTTTTACAACCGAGCCATCGGGAGCGAGGCTGCCTTTGAGAACTGCAATTCCTCCTTCCGCATGAATTGGGTTTTCCAGAGTTTTAATGATCTCTTCATTCAGTTTCGGATTGATTATTTCAAGCTCGCTGATGTTTTCTCCGATGGTTTTGCCGTTAACCGTAAGCTGGTCAAGGTGGAGTTTGGAAGAAAGCCTCTGCATAACTGCTTCGACCCCGCCTGCCCGATCGAAATGGAGCATGAAATTGGGACCTCCGGGCCTCAGGGAAATAAGGTGGGGCGTTTTCTTGCTCAGTTCGTCAAAGGCTTCAAGAGGCAATTCAAGCCCGAATTCATGGGCAAGGGCAGGAAGGTGAAGGGTTGTATTTGTGCTCCCTCCCACTGCCATGTCGACCATTATGGCATTTTCAAAGGATTTGTAAGTGACGATCTTCCTTGGCGTTATGTTCTGTTTTACAAGCTCAACAATGCGCTCTCCGGACTCCTTGGCGATGCGAACTTTTTTTGCGTCAACGGCATGTGCAGTTGCACACCCTGGCAGACTCAATCCGAGGGCTTCGGTCATACATGCCATTGTGTTTGCAGTGAACATCCCGGCACAGGACCCTGCTCCTGCACAGGAAAGGTTTTCAAGCCTTTCAAGCTCAGCTTCGGAAAGTTTGCCTGCCCTGAAGGCGCCGACACCTTCAAAGACTGAAATAAGGTCAGTATATTTGTCGTCCACATATCCGGGGAGCATAGGCCCTCCTGTTACAACGATTGCAGGAATGTCAAGCCTGCCTGCTGCCATAAGGTGCCCGGGAACGATTTTGTCACATGTGGGGATAAGAACCATGCCGTCAAACTGGTGGGCTCTGACCATCAGCTCGATAGTGTCCTCTATAACCTCCCTGCTTGGGAGAGAATATTTCATACCCTCGTGCCCCATTGCAATCCCGTCGCAGACCCCTATGGTGTGGAACTCGAAAGGAACTCCCCCGGCATTCCTGATTCCTGCCTTTACAGCTTCAGCAAGTTTGTTCAGATGAATGTGACCAGGAATTATATCGTTCCAGGAATTGACAACCGCTATGAACGGCCTTTTCATTTCCGCGTCCGTGACCCCTGTTGCCTTCAGAAGGGAACGGTTTGCGGCACGTTCGGGCCCCTCTTTGATAATGGCACTTCTCATAATGAATCTCCTGTTAGTCTCTCTTTGTTATCTTGACACTGAAAAGTATGAACGTAATCCATTATAATGTACAGATAGATAATGTATAGATAGGAAAAAACTTCATAGTATAAACAGCTTGGGGAAGAAAAACTGCAAAGAGGCTGGGAGAGTTACCTGAAAGTTATAAAACGGAATAAAAATTAAACAGTGTGTCGCTGGGATAAGACCTCCTGTTGCAACGTTCTGGTTTAACAATAAAAGGACATAAAAAGGACAAAATCTGGAAAAATTACCCCTGTTAAAGCCTCAAAATGGAGATTTACTATCACAAAACGGAAATTAAATATAATAATATCCAAATATTTATATAGCCAGTCATTGATGTTGATTTTAGCATAGTGAACGGGCCTGCCCCTAACTACACATTTACAAGATCACACCAACACCCGCCACAACATCTAGCCACCAGGGGCTGTACCCGTTCACCGAGTTTATTTTTCACATGTATGTTTTTTATCATGTTTTTAAAAATATGGCTTTTTTTTCACAAACTTTTGTTCAGAGGAGATTAGACTTTTTTTCCCTGATTACAGGAAAAAACTCAGCATATAAATAGTAAAAAGAATAGCTAAGAGCAGGAATATAACTAATGAAGAATATAACTAATGAAAAATATAACTAATGAAGAATATAACTAATGAAAAATATAACTCATTAATCCAATCGGACAAATGATTTTGAAATAAAAGGATCACAGTAAGGTATCCCTCAAAACCTTACTGCAGATCCTTTTATGGAGGTTTTAGGTTTTTGGACTATTTTTGCTCTAGCCTTTTTTGACTTTATCCATTTTTTTATTTTTTGCCATTTTTCAGATTTTTTGCCATTTTTTGTATTCCATGTTTGCAGTTTTTACTGCACTCCGGGCATTTCCTGAAATCCTGTTGGTTCCGCTTTTGGTCGGCAAGTATCCGGATAGAATATTGCTATTCTCCTGATGGGGTTCGTAAAGGGTTCATGAAAGATTGAGCGAATCCACAGTTTTCCGGGACATACACGGAATACGGAATCTTATTACCTTTTTTATACTATAAATAAGATTCCATAGATGCCAAAAAGAAATACAGAAAGAAAAGGCAGCGTTGAAGAAGCCCGGCTATTTTGATATAAATATTTATCTAATTCGCAGAATGCAGCCAGACTTGAGGAAATTCCAGAACCAAAAAAACTGATATTTGATAAAAACCAAATTATATAAAAAAGGCGAATAGGAAACCAGGAGCTGACCTGCAGACATGCAAACCTGTGAATCAGGACACATGCGGATTTGCAGTCAGGCAGTCTGCTGCTTTGAAAACATCTGTAAGTAAATCATTTAGAACCTCTTTGCCAGGCGGCTGGAAGAAGATGAACGATAAGAATACAGGATATGAAGAAAAAAATCACAGGTATCCCGATTCAGCAGATGTTGCAGGCGGCGAAAGGGGGAAAGCCTTCCATGCAGCCCTGGAGAGGGAAGAGGCTCTGAAAACGATAATCAATAACAGTCAGGTAGTGGTATTTCTCTGGAAAAACGAGGAAAAATGGCCTGCAGAGTTTGTTTCCGAAAATGTGGTGAACTTCGGATATACCGTGGAGGATTTTATCTCGGGCAGGGTACTGTACGGAGACATCATATACCCCGAAGACCTGAATAAAGTTGGTGAGGAGCTTCAAAAAAGGATTCTGATGGGAGCTCCGGACTTCAGCATGGAGTACAGGATTTTTTCAAAAGCCGGGAAAATACGCTGGGTGAATGAAAGGAGCTTTATTGAAAGAGACCAGGAAGGAAAAGTAACCCACTTTCAGGGTGTTGTACTCGATATCACAGAGAGGAAAAGAAGTGAAGAAAAACTGAAAAAAGCCCTGGAAATGCAGAAAGTGCTAACTGCGGTAATCAACAACAGTCCTGCAGTGGTCTTCCTCTGGAAAAATGAAAAATACTGGCCTGCAACTTTTGTCTCTGATAATATTGTACAGTTCGGATACACAGCCAGCGATTTCATATCGCAGGGTATCCTTTACGGGAAAATAATACATCCCGATGACCTGAAAAGGGTTGAAGGAGAGCTTGAGAGGCATATCCAGAAAGGGGAAGTAAGCTTCAATTCCGAATACAGAATTTTAACAAAAGCCGGAGACCTTCGCTGGGTTAACGAGAAGACTTTCATTCAGAGGGACGGAAACGGGAGTGTTACCTGCTTTCAGGGAATAGTGCTGGATATAACCCCCAGGAAAAAAATTGAAGAAGCTCTGAGAAAATCCCTGGAAATGCAGAAGCTTCTGAAAACGATAGTCAATAAAAGTTCAGCAGTAGCTTTTCTCTGGAAGAATACGGAAAACTGGCCTGTGGAGTTCGTTTCGGAAAATATAACACAGTTTGGATACAGTGTGGAAGACTTCACTTCGGGAAAGATCCTCTATGGAGATATAATTTACAAAGAAGATATCAATTCGGTCTTTGAAAGCCTTGCACGCGCTGTCAGGGAAGAGTTAGACTCTTTTGAAATGGAATACCGGATAATTACAGGAGACGGAAATGTTCGCTGGGTTGAAGAAAGGACATACATCCAGCGGGACAGTAAAAACACTGTTACTCACTTCCAGGGAATAGTCGTTGACGTCACAGAAAGAAAAGAAGCCCGGGAAATGCTCGAGATTCAGAGGGAACTCAGTATAGCCCTGAGCAGCACCTGGAACCTCCAGTCTATGCTTAATCTTATTCTTGATTCCTGTCTGAGGATAAAGGAAATAGATGCAGGGGGCATATATCTTAAAGACGAGCTTCTTGACCAGATCAACCTAGTAGCACACAGGGGGCTTTCTTCTGACTTTGTAGAAAAAATTTATGCATACAGGGCGGACTCTCCGGAAGCAAAGCAGGTCTGGACTGAGAAGCCGGTATATAAACTGAGCTTTTTTGCGGAAGAGATGGCAGGCATGTTAAGGAAAGAAAAGATCACTGCAGTCGCAGTAATCCCTATGAAACACAGGGGCGAGGTAATAGGCAGCCTGAATTTTGCCTCCCATACTGTGGACAGGATTCCGCATAATGTCCGCAATTTCCTTGAAAGCATCGCCCTGCAGGTTGTAAACTATATAGCCCCTATACGGATAGAGGCAGACTTTATATGATAACCTCCAGCGAAAACTGAACCTTATTAAGATGACGAAATCCTTATTTAAAACAAATTTTATAAATAATGTCGAATTGGGGAGCGAGAAAGCCAGGGTTGTACCTTCCATCTCTGAGCTTTAGATACGCAAGTGCCGGTTTTTGCTCTCCTTGTCCGGAACTGCACTGGTATCATAATTTATTGCTAGAGGAGGAGAGAGGTTGAAAGCAATAGTAGTTTATCTGAGTACCTCAGGGAATACAAAGGATATGGCTGAAGCAATAGGGAACGGGATAGAGTCAAAGAATGTGGACGTAAAGGTCGTCAGTTTCTATGATGTAAAGCCTGAAGAACTCAAAGAAGCTGAAGCGATTGCGGTTGGTTCTTCGACTTTTTACTACAAGATGCTGCTGCCCATGGAGAAATTTATGAATGAGACCCTTGTTTCCATCAACCCGCAGGGCAAGCTGGGAGCTGCTTTCGGGTCTTACGGGTGGAGCGGGGAAGCGCCCATAATGATAGCAGAAAAGATGAGGGAACTGGGGATGACCGTTATAGACCCCGTACTCAGGATCCTTCACAAGCCCACGGACAAGGACCTTCAGGAATGCAAGAGGCTTGGAGTAGATATTGCCGAAAAAATAAAGCAGAGAAGTAAAAAAACGCAATAACGGTCAAAAGAATCCTATTCAGGAGATTCCGGCATAATAACGGAATCCTGTTAACCGGAAGAAGACCATCCAGAGCTCAAAAATAGTTGATATAAAGGGCATCTGGTGGCATCTTATTTTTTCTGCTTCCACAGATTTTTGTTACTTATGAGGGACTTCAGTAATTTGCGTTGAATCAAGCAGCAGTTCATTGAAAAGTTCTGTCCCCAGACTCAGCGCGGCAGGCTCGTGGCATATAAGGCTCTCCCTGTCAAAATGCCTCTGGTTTTTAGGGAAGAGTGAAAGCATAAAAAATTTGTCGGTAACTGTAAGGCTTGCAATTTTCAGCTCGCCCGAATATCGGAAAAATTTTACGTTTTTAAGAGCCAGCATATCCCTGAGATCTTCAATATAATCAGTATAATACCGTTCATAGACGGATTCAGACATCAGGAATGAAAATTCAACCCCTTTTTTTGCCAGCTCCTGGCAGAGAGCAATCATAGGCGGATAAAAGTAAGCTATGGCTTCGAGGATGTAAGCGGAGCTTGAAAGTCCTTCAACAACTTCAGGGTCGAGCTCGAACATGCGGTCGAGGTCAGGCTGGATCAGTTTACACTTACCGAGCTCTCCAAGCCTTTTCTTAAAAGAGAGGGTAAACGCCTGCAGATCCTTTTCCGACCAGTACTCGAAATTGTCTTCAAAAAGCTCTATAGTGCTGACGAGAGGCTGCATTTTTTCAACGAGAACTTTTCCGATAGGAGAGAGAGTATATGACCTGTCTTCCTGTAAGACCAGGGACATATCTTTTAATTTCTTAATCTGGGGAAGGATAGAAGTGGAAGTTACCTGAAGAGCTTCCGTAATTTCATCCATGTTTTTGGTCCCGCTTCTGAGAAAAAGCAATAGTTGTTTTCGTTTATCGGAAAGAAAAATCAGCTCTATGAGTTCCAGTTTCACCCTTCAGTCTCCTATCATTGCTAAAGCTAGAAAGATAAAGATAAGACTAAAAATATTACAGCCATCAAAAATATATAAGTTATTACCTTGTTTGACTATTTCATCGGATAAAAATCAGTTAAGATTTAAAATTTCATTGAAGTAAAAATTCAATTAAGGCAAAAATTCAATAAAGATAAAAAATTAGCTTAAGATTAAAGTTTCTTAAAGTTGAAAATGCAATTAAGATAAAAATACAATTAAGATAAAAATTCAATTGGGTGAAAATACAATTAAGGCGAAAATGCGATTAAGGCAATAATCCAGCTAGAACTCTGAACTATAAAACCGGATACAATAAAAATCCAGACCTTACTTCTGACGGTTTTTAAAAGGTATGAATAAATAGAAGGATTTTGCAGCCGAGAATTTTAAGAGTATACACCAAAGTAAAAAACAAAAATAGTCCAAGCAAAAATAATCCCCAGGCTCAGTCCAAAAAAAATCCTCGGGCTCTGTAGCTCCCGCTAGCTAAATGTCGTTATTGCCCGGTTTACGGGAGTAGTTTCCAGGCTCCTTAAACTAAAAACTGAATCCGGGACTGGAGAACAAATAAGGATATTTGAAAGATGTTTAGTCTTTCAATATTATCCTGTTGTACATAAGAACGAAAGGAAAAATACCTTACTGGAAAATTCCTTATTTTCAGGGTTCTCAGGCAGAAGCTTCCTTGGTCAGGATATAAGCAACCATTTCAGGGTTAAGCTTGCTTTCCCTTGCAACCTTTTCTTCTATCCTCTCAGCAGGCGTGCCCTCCATCTTCAGTTCTCTGATCTTTTCGATCACAGATGATGGAATGCTGTAATATTCATTAATGTCTTTCCTGTGGCCCCAGACATCCCCTTCGATAAGCTGGATTCTCTGCATTTCAAGGAACATTTCTATAGACTTCGAGACCGTGCGCCTGTAAGATTTCGGCAGCTGAATTACCTCAATTTTCGGGCAGGTTTCTACAAGTGCAAAAATGTCCTTGTTCGAAGGCCTGAAGGCCAGGTGAACAACACGCTCATTAGGATTTAGTGTAAAGATTTCTTCCCTTGAACTAACTACTCTAATTTTCACTATGTCTTCCCCCACTGTAAAGTTTTATGTTTTTATCTCAATATTAACTACTTATACTTATTATAAATATTTGTCTACCACGCCCTCTAATTTTCAAACAGTTTTCTGCACCTTCAGCCCTCTTGCAGAACTCAAAGAGTTACAGGAAAAATCTCAAAAAGGAAATAAAAGTCAGATCCGGGTATGAGAACTCGATAACTCCTCAGTCCCTCAATAAACCTTCGTGAAGAAGAAAGAAAAATACAATCATATTTGTCGTAAGAATAATCTTAAAGTTTACAATTTATAACTCATTTTTTCCGGATCAGGCTCTTTAACAAAAGACATATGATATACGCCCTGACCTTAAAATTTACAGGATACGTGACAGGGCACTTTCTCGAAGTGTTTTGCAAGGCACAGGGTCCGGAAAATTAGCATATCCTGCGTGCGCGCAGATATTCCAGATGGAAATATATTTCAGATCGGTTTACCTGCGAGAGAACAACAACCAACAGGGAAGAACAATTCAGAAAAGAGAGAAAACTTCAGAAAAAGAGAGAAAACTTCAGGAATAAATCATAGCCTGACTTCACTGGAAAGATATTAAGCCCACTATGAAAAAGAAATCCCGGAAAGGATCTCAAGTTTCCGGTTCCAGTGATCAAGCTCTCTTTTCGCAGTATACCAGTCAAAGAAATCACTATCTTTTCCAATACCACCGGCTTCAAACCTTTCCCTGAGCTCACCTGAGCCGTACCCGAACTTTTTCTCGAAACCCTTACAGATCGCAGAGTATCGATCGATCTTGTATTTTGCAACATGCTTTTCATGTTCCAGAGCAGAACGGATAGCCTCACGTACTTCCTGAGGTGAAAAACCAGTTTCTATATTAAGCGTGAAACTCATGTCTATCCCGGTAAAAGAAATTTCTTATTTTGTGATTGCTTGCTTCATATAAAGTAATTATGAAAATAAACAGCTGAACATAGTAGCTTATTAGCCGGGAATTTTCCCGGTTTACATTTATGGGCTATTTTCATAACTACTTTATTTTTGCCGGATTTTTATTAACGTTTCTTTTTTTCCGTAACAGCAATTCCTATAAGAAGTATTACCAGGAATCCGACAATAACCTTGATGGCTGTGGACACTCCTGACCAGTCCTTATATTCAGCAGCTGGCACGGACCAGGAATCAGGCATTTCAGCCTGCCTGCTATCTTTTAGAAGCTCAGGCAGAGGTTCCTCAGTTTCGGTCTCATTTTCTTTGTATTCAATAGCTTTCTTTCCGGTTATGATCGCAAACGGAGAGAAACCCGGAGTTCTGGACTCAAAATACATGTACTGCCCATCTTCCCCCATTTTTCGTGTAGGGAGAGCATTCCATTTTCCTTCCGAATACCTGTACATAAAAACTGAAGGCCCCTCTGTCTCGTTTTTTGAAATTTCAGTGCTTCTGACCCTGAAACCTATAATGGCATTGGCAATATTCTGTGGAGCTGCAATGCCCTCATTCCCCACCCAGATATTCAGGTATTTATAGACCTTTCCAGGAGGTTCTTTTGGGGTCAGGACAGACCTGCCTTTAAGCTGTTCAATCATGGTTGTGGTCTTTCCCAGGGTCCTTTTGGAATCAAACTTCACATATACAATAGCAGTGGCGTTTCTGGTAAATTCGAACTTAATGCGGTCTCCTGTAGTGATGAATTCCTGAGCAAGTTCCTTGACCTCCACATTGCTTGCAGGCTCGGGAGAACCACCACCGCCGCCACCGGAAGATGACCCGCCAGAGCCTCCCGACCCGCTGCTTACCTTTTCCTCTTCACCGGCTTTAATGTAATCAGCCCATGTGACAGAGCTATAACCGTAGGCATTACTGACATTAAGGGTTACGGAATAACTTCCGGTTTCGGTATATTCATGGCTTGGGTTCTGAGAGGTGGATGTGCTGCCGTCTCCAAAATCCCAGTGCCAGGAGGTTATGTTACCCACTGAAGTGTCAGTAAACTGAACAGCCAGAGGGACACCCCCTTCCCGTGCAGAGACGGTAAAAGAAGCATGTAGCCCGTCTCCAACCATAATATATTCGGACTTGGTAATGCTGTCCCATGCAGTGCCGTTGCCTGCCCTCAAAGTAACCGTATAGAACCCCGTATCTGCAAACTCATGTACAGGGCTCTGTTCGGTTGAATCTATGGTACCGTCCGAGTTAAAGTCCCATTCCCAGGCAGTCGGGCCCCCTGTGGAAAGGTCTTCAAACTGGACAGTAAGGGGAGCTTTGCCGGAAGTAATGTTTGATGTAAAGTCAGGGGAAGGGGCTGTATCAGAGAGCACTTTTACTGAAGATGGGACCTCAGTGCTGTTAGACCCGAAAGAGTTTGTTACGGTCAATTTCACGTTATAATTCCCGGCGCTGGAATAAATGTAAGACGGGCTCCTGGCCGTTGAAGTATTGCCGTCCCCAAACTCCCAGAACCAGGAATCCACGTTTCCGGAAGAAGTGTCGTTAAACTGAACGGTAAGAGGAGCATTTCCTTCCTGCGGGGATGCGGTAAAAGCAGCCACTGGCATATTTCCTGCCGTAATAAAGCTGGATTTTGTCTCAGTGCCTGTGGCAGTGCCGTTGACTGCATTGAGTGTGACAGAATAGACCCCCTCAGACGTGTATACATAAACGGGGTTCTGTTCAGTCGAATCCACAGCCCCGTCCGAATTGAAATCCCATTCCCAGGCAGTGGGACCGTTGCTGCTCATGTCAGTGAACTGGACAGAAAGGGGAACCGACCCTGAAACCGGATTTGCGGAGAAATCAGCTACAGGGGCAGTGATTGAATATGCATTGACGGAAGAATCAGCCGTATCGGACCCGTATGAATTTGTTACTGTTAATTTCACTGTATATTTCCCGGCTCCGGAATATGTATGGGAAGGGCTTTTACTGGTTGATTTGCCGCCGTCCCCAAAGTCCCATTCCCATTTTGTCGGGCTCCCGGTTGAAGTGTCAGTAAACTGGACGGCAAGAGGAGCCAGCCCCTCGAGCGGGGAAGCTGTAAAGCTGGCCAGTGGCCCATTTCCATCAACAGTAATGTAGTCTGATCTTGTGATATCATCACTGACAGTGCCGTTAGTTGCTCTGAGGTTTACGGAATACTTTCCGGCAGCGGAATAAGTATGGACCGGGTTCTGTGTGGCAGAAGTGGTACCGTCCCCGAAATCCCATTTCCAGGCTGTCGGCCCTCCGCCTGAGCTGTCCGTAAACCTGACCGTGAGAGGAGCTTTGCCTGAAGTTGTGTTAGCACTGAAGCTGGCTTCTACAACGGGGACCACAGGTTTTTCCTTAATAGTAATATAATCCGTCTTGACCTCACTGTCCGAAGAAACGCCGTTACCCGCTTCAAGAGACACGGTATAGGTTCCAGCCCTGGAATATGTATAGGAAGGGTTTTTGGCGCTAGATGTACCCCCATCTCCGAAGTCCCATTCCCATGTTTCAGGACTGCCTGTTGACCTGTCAGTAAACTGTACTGTTAGCGGAGCTTCACCAGTTAATGGAGAAGCTGAAAAGTCCGCAGTGATTGATTCATTTCCACTATCTGCGGCGGAGCCTAAATCAGAACCCACAACTACCGCCAGTAATGGAGATAAAAAAAATAAAACGATTAACACCGTTATTTGCTTCAATGAACACACCCTGTTTACTTTTTACTTTTCTGATGACATCCCCTGCCCCCTCGAATATCCACTTGATTTCACAAAAGACTTTAAGCCTGTTTTAGATCCTTATTTACAATCTATCAGCAGTATTTTCTTCATAATTATAAATCCAGCAGCACGGGTCCCGTACCGGAGAATAACGCCTCAAGATGAGAATCAGGTCACCCCATCATTAAATTAAAGTAGAGTTAATTTATTTTTTTTAGAACCATTACTTTTCCAGCTCCTTATAGAAAAGTAAATCTCGTAACTGTTAATCTGACTCCAGGTATGAAAAGCTCTAAGATTTACTGAAAAGAGTAGAGCATTTTCTTTTACAATATATTACCAATATATTACCAATATTTCTTTATATAAATAAGCTAACATTTTAAATGGGAATTGATATCCTGAATATTAAGCTTTATGATTTAAGACCATCCGAATAGCCTTTTTTGCCTGAACCGGAAATTATGTTTTGACAGGCCTGCCATTAAAGAAATTGCTATTATCATTCGCAGTTACATACCTGAAAATTAAAGTAGAAAAATATCTAAGGTACCGGGGACTGGAAAAAAGGCAACCTGTAAATATTTAAAGTAGTTTTTTGTTTTTTCAGGAAATTATGCCTGAAAGAAAATCGAAAGTGCGGGCAGGCTACAGGAGAAATTAATAGGAAAACTGATAAGAAAAGTTTTCGGAAAGAAGAAAAAAGAAAATCGATGAAAATGCGAGTAAAAAAGCAGGAAAGGAAAAACAGGAAAGAAAAAACAGGAAAGAAAAAACAGGAAAGAAGAAAGCAGGAAAGAAGAAAGCAGGAAAGAAAAAACAGGAAAGAAAAAACAGGGAAGGTTATTGACAGAAAACCGAGGAAAATGATTTACAGGAGTAAAAAATACACTTAAAGCCCCGGTTCATAAGGCCTGAACATCCGTTACCCGGGTTGCTTCTTTC
>WPCK01096139.1_pt1 | contig 12486 bp, 13 predicted proteins | sample 5399851 | NCBI WGS metagenome assembly WPCK01 (sample SAMN12869471, study PRJNA574797) | sludge metagenome | isolation source: wastewater treatment of pH11 | place: China:Beijing | collected 2019-05-20
CCCTCGGCCGCGGGATCACCCGTCGTGGCGGGCGGGTCGGTCGGTGCGGTCACGCGGAGGCTCGACCGGGCGTCAGGCCGACGGTGGCGTGGTGGGCGGTGGCTCGACGCAGGCGGTCGGTCCGGTGTGCGACGAGGGCGGCACTGGGGTCAACGTGACCCCTTCTCGCCGGGCGCGATCTCGGCGATGAGCTCGATCTCGACGGCGATGCCGAAGGGCAGCTCGGCGAGGCCGACGGCACTGCGAGTGTGGCGGCCCGCGTCGCCGAACACGTCGAGCAGCAGGTCGGAGCAGCCGTCGATGACCGCCGGCGTCTGGTCGAAGCCAGGTGCGACGTTGACCATGCCGAACACCTTGACGATGCGCCGCACCCGGTCGAGGTCGCCCAGCTCCCGTTGCATCGTGGCCAGGATCGACAGCCCGGTCATCCGCGCCGCGTCGCGTGCCGCGGCGAGGTCGAGTTCTCCGCCGACCTTGCCACGGATCACCGTGTCGCCGTCGACGGGACCGTGCCCTCCGACGTGCAGCGTCGTCCCCACCAGCACGCACGGCTCGTAGCTCCCGGCCGGCGCGAGGACCGGCGGCAGCACGATGCCGAGCTCGCGGAGTCTGGTGGCGGCGCCCATCGCGCCCGACGCTATGCGGTGACGGCGTCGGCGGCCTGGTCCGACGCTCATCGGCGGGACGAGAAGGGGTGGAGTCGTAGGGTCGAGCGGTGCCCACCACCCGCCGGCCATGGATCGACGTGCACGCGCACCCCGGGCGCTGCTTCCTCGCCGGCTTCGACGAGGGCCACGTGCTGAGCGAGTTGCTGGGTGGCGACGGGTCGGCGGGCGCCCTCCACGCAGCGCGAGACGCGGGGCTCACCGCCGTGAGCTTCGCCACGGTGGCCGATCTCCTGGTGCTCGCGCCGACGGCCGAGGGTGGCCTGCACGCCGGCCGTCCCTTCACCCTAGGCGAGGCGCGGGCCGACCACCGCCGCCAGATCGACGGGCTGCGCCGCCTGGTACAGCAGGAGGGGGTGGCGGTGGCCCGCACCGCCGCCGACCTCGACGCCGCCCACGCCGAGGGGCGAACCGTGGTGCTGGTCACCTGCGAAGGGGGTGACTTCCTCGACGGTGACCTCGACGGTCTGGCCGAGGCGCACGCCGCCGGGATGTCGTCGCTCACCCTCGTGCACTACCGGGTCAACGAGATCGGCGACATCCAGACCGAGGCACCCGTGCACGGTGGGCTGACGGCGTTCGGGCGCGACGTGGTCGCCGCCTGCAACGACCTCGGCGTGGTGATCGATTGCGCTCACGCCACCCTGGCCACGACCCTCGACGTGCTCGAAGCGTCGGTCGCGCCGGTGATGATCTCGCACAGCCACCTCGACCACGTCGACCGCAGCCACCCGCGACTGCTCTCGGTCGAGCACGCCGCGGCGGTCGCGTCCGCCGGAGGTGTCGTGGGCGCATGGCCCTCGGGGGTCACCAGCGCGACCTTCGACGACTTCGTCGATGAGATCGTCCGGCTGGTCGAGGTGCTCGGGGCCGACCACGTGGCCATCGGCACCGACCTCGACGCCAACTACCGGCCGGTGGTCACCGACCACGGCCAGTTCGCGGCGATCGCGGCGTCGCTTGCCGAACGAGGCGTCGACGACGACGCGGTCGACGCCGTCCTCGGTGGGAGCGTGGTCGACCTGTACCGGCGGGTCGCAGGCTGAGCCAACCACGCTCGTCCGTTCACGAGGCGCATCACCAACGGAAACGTGCCAGCAACGCGCGCTCCGTACGGTCCACCGACGGAGGAACCGCCCATGGTGGACGTGACGGCAGATCCCATCGACATCGACGCCACCCTGAGGCCGCTCCCGTCCACCTTCCCCCCCAGCCCCCGGTCCCCGGGGCGTCGGCGTCGTTTCGGGGCGGCGCCGGCCCCCGGGGTCGGTGACCGTTGACGCTGTGGCGGTGGGGACCTTCGACCCTCCCGGCCGCCCCGGTGCCGTCGTACGGTCTTCGCGTGAGGCGAGTCACCGTGGGCCTTGCCGCACTCGGCGCCGGCTACGGCGCCCTGCAGTGGCTCGGACGGGCCGCGGGATCGACCGCGGACGAGCGCGCGGCCCACCTTCCGGGAGATGACCTCGTCGTCGAACCGCTGGTGGTGACCGACCACGCCGTGGACATCCTTGCCTCTCCGTCGGGGATCTGGCCGTGGCTCGTGCAGATGGGGTGGCACCGTGGCGGCTGGTACACCGCGCGCTGGGTCGACCGGGCGTTCTTCCCGGCGAACGGTCCGAGCGCCGACCGACTCCACCCCGAGTGGCAGGGGCTCAGCGTCGGGGACTGGGTGCCCGACGGGCCGTCCGAGACCGAGTGCGGCTTCGTGGTGCGAGAGCTCGAACCCGGCCACCACCTCGTGCTCCACTCGACCGAGCACTTGCCGCCGCAGTTCCGTGACCGCTTCGGGGCTTGGATCGATTGGAGCTGGGCCTTCGTGCTCCGCGACCTCGGTGACGGGCGTACCCGGTTCCACTTCCGCACGCGGGCCCGACTCGGGCCGGCCTGGCTGGCCGCGTCCTACTGGCTTGTCCTCGTGCCGGCCGACTTCGTCATGGCCCGCCAGATGCTCGCAGGTGTGCGCCGACGTGTCGAAGGGGTGGCGACGTGACCAGGCGGGGGGTCCTCGCCCTCGCGGGACTCGCCACGATGGGGGTCGGCTTCGCCGCCTACCGTCACTGGCACCTGCGCTGGGGAGCGACCGCCGACGAGGTGCACGGCCTGCTCCCCGGTGACGCGTTGCTGCCCATCCCGCGCTTCGAAGCGACGCGGGCGATCACCATCGACGCTTCACCCGAGGTGGTGTGGCCCTGGCTCGTGCAGATCGGACGCGGTCGGGCCGGCTTCTACGCCTACGACCGCCTGGACAACGCCGGTGTGCCCAGCGCCGAGGAGATCCTCCCGGAGCACCAGCACGTGGCCGTCGGCGATCTGGCGGCGCCGATGGCGCTACCGGCGAACGACCGCAACAGCTTCCGGGTGTTTGGCTTCGAGGAGCCCGCCTGGCTGGGGTGGGAGAAGGAAGGCTCGACCTGGGTGTGGGTCTTGAAGCCGCTCGACGATGGACGGCGTACCCGGCTCGTCGTCCGCCTCAAGGCCACGGACCGGTTCCCGTGGTCGTTGGTGAGCGCGCCGTTGCTCGAGCTCGGCGACTTCCCGATGATGCGCAAGGAGCTGCTCGGCATCAAGGCCCGGGCGGAGGGCACGTCGTCCGGGTGAGCGTCGTCCCGGTCGGGGTTGACCTTGTCAGCTCCGATCCGCGGACCAGCGGTCGAAGCGGCGGCGGACGTCGGGCGAGGGGTCGGGGAGACCGACGGCCCTGAAGGCCCGGCGCACCGCCGCTTCGTAGGCCTCGGCGGGGTCGTCGAGCCACACGAGGTGGTGGTTGGCCTCCAGCATGACGAAGCCGTGGAAGGCCGCCCACACGCCGACCCGAGCCTCGTCGGTGTCCTCGACCCCGGCGGTCCCCGACGCGGCCAACTCGGCGATGGCCTCGGTGAGGGGCCGGAAGACCTCGACCTGGGCATCGATGGTGGGGCCGCCCTCGGGGGCGGCGTAGCCGGGGAGCTGATCGGTGAAGACGAGGTTGAGCTCGTTGGGGCGGTCGAGCGCCCAACGGCGGTAGGCGAGGGTGACCGCGAGGGCCCGGTCGGCGGGAGGCGCCCCGGCGAAGTGATCCGTGACGGCCGCCGTGGCATCGGCAAGGCGCCCGTAGCTGGCCAACAGGAGCATGGTCAGGACGTCGTCCAGGCCGTCGAAGTAGGTGTAGAGCGAGGCCGGACCGAGGCCGACCTCGCGTGCGATGGCGCGCATCGACACGTTGGCGGCGCCACCCTCGTCGAGCAGGCGGCGCGCGGCCGCCTCGATGTCGGTCAGCAGCTGCCGGCGCTGCTGCGCCCGGCGCCCTTCCGGCGCCGCCGTCGTGACCTGCTCGTCCATGTGACCCATGTTACTCGAACATCCCTTGCTTTCCGAACGATGTTCGGAGATAGTGGGAACAGAAGCCGAACACCGTTCGGAAAGACGACACAGGAGATCACCATGACCGCCACCCCTTCCCCCGCCACCCACGTCGTGCTCGGCGCCGGCCCCGTCGGCCGGGCGGTCGTCGCCGCCCTCGCCGCTCGCGGCATCGAGCCCGCGGTCGTCACCCGTTCGGGCGCGAGCGTTCCGGGCGCGATCAGCCGGGTCGCCGACATCACCGATCCGGCGCAGGCCGCGGCGGCGCTCGCCGGCGCCGAGGTGGTCTTCCAGTGCGCCCAGCCCGAGTACCACCGTTGGCCCCAGGAGTTCCCCACCCTCCAGACCGGCATCGTCGACGCCGCCGCCAAGGTGGGCGCACTCCTGGTCGTCGCCGAGAACCTCTACGGCTACGGCCCTCACGACGGCCCCCTCACCGAGGACCTGCCCCTGGACGCCACCACCCGCAAGGGCGCGGTGCGGGCACAGATGTGGCGGGACCTCGAGGCCGCCCACCAGGCCGGCCGCCTGCGGGTGGTCGCCGGCCGGGCCTCGGACTTCTTCGGCCCGGGAGTCGAAGGCTCGGCCGTGGGCGATCGCTTCTTCGGCCCCCTGGTGAAGGGCAAGGCCGCCGACGTGGCCGGCGACCCCGACCGTCTGCACACGTACACCTACGTCGGCGACTTCGGCGAGGCGCTCGTCCGGTTGTCGGAGACGCCGTCCACCTGGGGGCGTGCGTGGCACGTGCCCAACGCGCCGACGGGGAGCACCCGGGCGCTGGCCGAGCAGGCCGCCGCCCTCGCCGGCACCACCGCCCGGCTGCGCACCTTCGCCCGCTGGCAACTGCGCCTCGTGGGCCTCTTCGTCCCGGCCGTGCGCGAGACCGTCGAGATGCTCTACGAGTTCGAGGACGACTTCGTGGTCGACCACTCTGCTTACGTCGCCCACTGCGGCGACCACGCCACCCCACTGGCCGAGTCCCTTGCGGTCACCCTTGCGGCCACCCCGGGTGCGATCGTGTCGACCACAGCCGCCTGACGGGGGCAGCTGGCACCGGCCTCACATCGGCGTGACCAGGCGGGTACCAGAACGCAACGGCGGCGTGGTTGGATGGCAGCACGCGAGGGACCAGGGACCAGGGACCAGGGGAGACGACATGGCACGAGTGCTGATCACGGGGTGCTCGACGGGGATCGGACGGGCGACGGCCATCGAGCTCACCGCCCGGGGCCACGACGTGGTGGCGACCGCCCGTCGGCCGGACACCCTCGAGGGACTCGAGGTGGCCGCCACGCTCGCCCTCGATGTCGACGACGACGCCTCGGTGGCCGCCGCGGTCGCCGCCGCCGGCGACATCGACGTCCTGGTCAACAACGCCGGCTGGGAGGCCGGAGGCCCGGTCGAACTGGTACCCCTGGAACGGGTGAAGGCCATGTTCGAGACCAACGTGTTCGGCGTGGCCCGCATGGTGCAGGCCGTCGCTCCGAGCCTGCGGGCGAAAGGGGCGGGCGCCATCGTGAACGTGTCGTCCATGGCGGGCCGGGTGGCCGCCCCCTTGAACGCCTTCTACTCGGCGTCGAAGTTCGCGGTCGAGGCCATCTCCGAGAGCCTGCACTACGAGCTCGGCCACTTCGGGATCCGGGTCGTGATCATCGAGCCCGGCAACATCGCCACCAGCTTCGGCGACAACGTCCAGCGCTACGGCGAGGACGTCGGGCCCTGGGACGAGCTGCGGGCGGAGTGGGACAGCGCCTTCGACACCCTCGGCGGCGGGGAGGAGCCTCCCGGCCCCGAGCTGGTGGCCACGGCCATCGCTGACGCCATCGAGGCGGATGACCCGCCGCTGCGCATCCCCGTCGGCGCCGACGCCGAGCTCATCGCGGCCGTGCGGGACGCCAACGACGATGCCGCCTTCGAGGCGGCCATGCGGGAGACGCTCGGCCTCAGCTGGTAGGACCCCTCCGCCACCGTTCTGGCAGCTGCCTCGGTCACCTACGGTTGACGAGGCCGGTGTCAGGAGGAATCACGCCGGCGACCTGATCGCCACCTGGGACGGCACGGGCTCGGCCGACGGGGCCCTCGTGCAACCCACCTCGCTGACCATCGACGCCGACGGCCGGGTGGAGGGGGCCACCGGCGTCTCGCTCACATCGGCGGTCTGGCCTTCGACCGCGCCGGGAGGCTGCTGGTGGCCGACACCGGCCACGGCCGTCTTCTGGCGTATCGCTGGCGCTGAGCGCAACGGATCTGGCCGGTCGAGGCCTCGTTCGGGGGATGTTCCAACCGTTCAGCGGGAGTTCACTAGGGTGACCCGACCCCGCCGACCAGCAAGCCGCGGGTGGAGGGAACCATGCCCATCTCACGACGCACGTTCCTCGCCGGGAGCGCCGGAGCGGCCGCGCTGGCCGCCCTCGGTCTGCCGGGGTGCAGCTCCTCGGACGACGGCGGCACGGTCGACCAGTCGAGCGCGACGCTGCCCGACCCGAGCGACGCTCCCTTCGACACCGTCGTGGTGCTGATGATGGAGAACCGGTCGTTCGACCACATGGTCGGTTGGCTCCCCGGCGCCGACGGCAAGCAGACCGGTCTGAGCTTCGTCGACCAGCAGGGCCACTCGCACGAGACCTACAAGCTCGCCCCCGACTGGCAGGGCTGCGACATGCAGGACCCCATCCACCTGTGGCAGGCCATGAAGGCGCACTACAACGACGGCGCCTGCGACGGGTTCCTCAAGACCCAGCCCAACGGCGACCTGTTCCCCATCGGCTACTACGAGGCCGACGACCTCCCCATCCTCGCCGCCCTGATGCAGGGCTACACGGCGTTCGACCAGTACTTCGCCTCGATGTTGGGGCCGACCTGGCCCAACCGGCTGTACCAGCTCTGTGCGACCACGGACCTCGACATCACCGGCGACTATCCGGCGCCCGGCGAGCCCCGGCCGGTGAACCTGGACCTCGCCATCTTCGACCGGGTCAAGGACGCCGGCCTGACCGCCGGGTACTACTACTTCGGCGAGCCCATGACGGGCCTGTTCGCCAGCCAGAAGTACGACGACATCTCGCACCGCATCGGGAAGTTCTTCGACCACGCCGAGGCGGGGACGCTCCCCAACGTCGTGTTCGTGGACCCGGACTACACCGCCCACGCCGAGTTCAACGGCACCTCGAACGACTACCACCCCTACGGCAGCGTGCAGGTGGCCGAGGCCTTCGTGGCCAAGGTGCACGATGCGCTGGCCAACAGCCCGCACTGGGACAAGCTCGTCTTCGTCCTCAACTTCGACGAGAGCGGCGGCTTCTACGACCACGTCGCCCCGCCGCGGGTCGAAGACCACACCGTGCTGCCGGGCCCCGGGCCCAAGCCCGACCTGAAGCGACTCGGCTTCCGGGTGCCCGCGGTCGTGATGGGTCCCTTCGCCAAGCAGCGGCTCGACCAGACCGGCCCGTACGAGCACAGCTCGGTGCTGAAGATGATCGAGTGGCGCTGGGACCTCGAGCCCATGACCGTGCGCGACCGCAAGGCCAAGAACCTCGCCGACGCACTCGACTTCTCCGGGCGGCGCGACCCCATCACCCTCCCGGACTTCACGCCCGAGCCCGCCAAGGTCTGCCGGAACCCGAACCACGAGCCCTGACGGCGGGATCCCGGGGGACGGCGCTCGGCCGTCGTCGGGGCCGTCGTTCAGGTCGTGATCTCGACGAGGGTCTCGGCTGTGGCTCGCTCGGACGCCGGGAGGCCCGACCAGTCGCTCGTGTCCCGGGGGCCGGCGGCCGGCGCCACCGTCACGGGGATGCCGGTGAGGTGGGCCATGCCCGACGCCGGGTCGACGCCGTCGACCCCGTCGGCGGCCAGCAGGTTCACGTTGACCCCGCGGGTCTTCGAGGCGACCGACAACCCGGTGGCGTGCTGGTGGCCCCAGCCGTGGGGGAGCGCGACCGTGCCCGGCATCAGGTCGTCCAGCAGGCGCACGGGCAGTCGGACCCTGCCCGTCGCCGAGGTGACGTCGGCGACGGCGCCCTCCGCGAGGTCGAGGCGGGCGGCGTCGTCGGGGTGCACGTACAGGTGGTTGGTGTCGCCATCGGGGCCGTTCACCATCCCGGGGTGGTTGTGGGTCCAGGAGTTGTGGGTCTTGGTGCGGCGCTTGGTGATGAGCTTGAGCGTGCCGTCGGCGGAGCGGCCCTGCTCGGCGGCGAAGTCCGCCTCGAGTCGGTCGGCGCGGGCGACGAGCCGCTCGGGGGCCAAGTGCACGCGCTTGTCGTCGGTCACGATGCGCCCACCGAGGAAGGTGCCGGCCTCGTGGTCGGGCCGGGCCAGGCCGTGGGGGTGGGCCAGCAGCTTCGCGAAGCCCGGCTGACGGGTGAGGCGCAGCAGCCAGGTCAACAACGCCTCCTGGGGCACCCGTCGTGTGGCGAACGGGTCGACCTTCCGGCGCTTGCGGGTGTGGCGGTCGGTGGCGCGCTCCAACGCCCGCTGCGCCACCTTCGACCCGAACAGGCCGACGCCGCAGGCCTTCGCCAGGTCGAGGTAGATGGTGGCCTCGTCGCGCTGCTCGCCGACGGGCTCGATGAGGGCCTCGGTGGCCTGGAGGTAGGGCCGGGACTGCAGGCCGAGCATGAGGGGGAAGATGAAGGGCAGGTCGGGTCGCTGCATCGGATCGGTGGCGGGCAGGGTGAAGTGCGCCAGCGAGCCCGTCTCGTTGCGGTAGATGTCGACGGTGACGAGCAGGTCGAGGGACTGGAAGGCCTCGAGCAGGCGACCGGCGTTGGCCATGGTGATGAGGGGGTTGCCGCCCGTGACGAACAGGGCCCGCACCTGGCGGTCGCCCGGCGTGAGGATCTCGTCGGCCAGGATCCCGCCCGGGTAGGCGTCGTTGACCTTGCGGAAGCCGCCGATGCGCGACGTGTCGTCCTTCATGAGGGTGCCGGTGCGCAGGCCGAACTTGGCGAAGTCCATGACGCCCTTGCCTACGAGCGTGCCGCCGGGGCGGTCGAGGTTGCCGGAGACCGCGTTGATGACCTCCTGGAGCCAGAAGGCCAACACCCCGTTGGTGCCCATGTTCACGCCCGTGGAGCTGTAGAGGGCGGCTCCGTCGGCCTCGCGGTAGGCGGCCACCAGGTCCCGCAGCACCTCGGCGGGGATGGCGGTGACCTCGGCCGTGCGTTCGGGCGACCAGGGCGCCACGAGCTGCTCGACCTCGTCGAAGCCCGTCGTGTGGGCGGCAACCCGGTCGGCGTCCACGCCGCCGGTGGCGAGCAACGCGTGCAGGAACGAGAGGTAGAAGAACACGTCGGTGTCCGGGCGGATGAAGACGTGGTCCGTGGCCACCCGCGCCGTCTCGGTGCGCCGGGGGTCGACCACGATCACACGACCGCCGCGCGCCTCGATCTCCCGGAGGCGCTTCGTGGGGTCGGGCACCTGGAGGAAGCTCCACTTCGAGACCACCGGGTTGGCCCCCACGATGATCAGGCACTGGGTGCGGTCGACGTCGGGGAAGGGCTGGGTGAAGGGGTAGCCGTAGACCTCGCGGGCGGCGGCGAACTTGTTGGCGCAGTCCTGGGTGGCGCTGGCGTACATCGAGGTCGACCCGAGGCCGTCCATGAACCCCTGGGCGAACACGGGGTGGAGCACGCCGAAGCCGGCCGCGGTCCCCACGTACATGGCCACCGAATCGGGGCCGTGCTCGTCGATGATGGCCCGCACCCGCCGGCCGATCTCGGCGTTGGCGTGGTCCCAGCCCACCTGCTGCCAGGTGTCGCCGGTGCGCTCCATGGGGTGCGTGAGGCGGTCGGGCGAGGTGTACATCTCGTGCTGGCGGATGCCCTTGATGCAGGCGAAGCCGCCGGTGGCCACGTGGTCGTCGTCGGGGCGGATCTTGGTGATGGCGCCCTGCTCGACCGTGACCTCGAGCCCGCACAGCGACTCGCAGATGCGACAGAACGTGTGGTGGGTCTCGGCGGCGCCCCCCGGGCCCCCCGTGGCGATGTCGGTCACCCCTGTGCTCCTGCTCGTCGGCTGCCGTCAGGGTAGACAGGGGCGATGGGCGACACGGGGTCGAGTGGGGGAGCGGTGCACGTCGGCCCGAAGCGGGCGCTCTCCCGCGGGGCGTCGTTCGGGGTCGTGGGGGTCGCCTACCTCCTGGCCCTCCTCGCCGGCGTGGCGTCCGGCGCGGTCGACGACGGGTCGCCGTACCTCGCGGTCGCCGCCGGCATGTTCGCGGGCACGGTCGTGATCTTCGTGTTCAGCCGGGCCGTCAACAACACGTCGATGTTCGACGCCTACTGGAGCCTCGCCCCGCCGGTGGTGGCGATCTACCTCGTGGTCGTCGCCGAGCCCGACGTGCCCGTGGCCCGTCAGATCCTCGTGCTCCTGGTCGTGTTCGCCTGGGCCGTCCGGCTGACCTCGAACTGGGCCCGCGGGTGGCCGGGCCTCGACCACGAGGACTGGCGCTACACGGCCATGCGCACGAACGGTCACCCGTACTGGGTGCAGAGCTTCTTCGGGTTGCACCTCGTGCCCACCATCGAGGTCTACGTCGGCTGTCTGCCGCTGGTCCCGGCGCTGGCCGTCGGCACCGACGGTCTCGGGGTGTTCGACGGCCTGGGCCTGCTGGTGGGCGCCGCCGCGGTCGTCCTCGAGCTGGTGGCCGACGAGCAGCTCCGGCGCTTCAACCGGACGAAGGCGTCGGGCGACATCTGCGACGTCGGCCTGTGGTCGTGGTCCCGCCACCCCAACTACTTCGGCGAGCTGTGCTTCTGGTGGTCGCTGTTCCTGTTCGGCCTGGCCGCGGCACCGGGGTACTGGTGGACCGTCCTGGGGGCGGTCTCGATCACGATCATGTTCGCGGCGGCGTCGATCCCGATGCTCGAGAAGCGCAGCGCCGAGCGCCGGCCCGCCTGGGAGGCGTACCGCCGGCGCACCTCGGTCCTCGTGCCGCGGCCGCCCCGGCCGCCCCGGCCGTCGAGCGCCTCCTGAGCACGCGAGTGCGGCGGCGGGTACCGTCCCGAGCGCCCTGGGCATGACGAGCGAAGGCGGAGGGACCATGGCGGAGGCGAAGTACACGTTCACCATCGAGCGGACGGCGACCATCCAGGCGCCGGCGGCGACGATCTATGCACTGGTGGCCGACTTCCACCACTGGGGGCGGTGGTCCCCGTGGGAGGACATCGACCCGCAGATGCAGCGCACCTTCAGCGGGGCCGAGTCGGGCGCCGGGGCGATCTACGAGTGGTCGGGCAACCGCAAGGCGGGCTCGGGGCGCATGGAGATCACCGAGGCCGACGAGCCGGCGGTCGTGACCATCGACCTGCAGTTCCTCAAGCCCTTCAAGGCCCACAACACGACGACGTTCACGCTGGCGCCGGACGGCGACGCGACCGCGGTGAGCTGGACCATGACCGGGCCGAAGACCTTCATGACGAAGGTCATGGGCATCTTCAAGAGCATGGACGCCATGGTGGGCCCGGACTTCGAGAAGGGCCTCGCCCAACTCCAGGCCGCCGCCGAGGGCTGATCCGGCGGCGGCGCGGCCGGGCCTTGCTCTCGTCGGTCAGGCTCGGCCGAGGATCCGGTCGACCCGGATCTCGATGGCGACGCGGTCGTTGCGGGGCCGCGGGGCCTGGTAGCGCTCGCCATAGCGACGCTCGGCTTCGGATACCCGCACGTCGTCGTCGGTGACGATGGCCGTGCCCTCCAGGGTGAGCCAGCGGCCGCCGTCGATCTGGGTCACGGCCACCCGGGCACCGTCGGTGGCGGTGGAGATGTTCACGGCCTTGCGCGAGGACCGGGCGGTGATGACGCGCACGAGGCGTGCCTCGGCGTCGTAGCTGAAGCCGACGGGCACGACGTGGGGGGTGCCGTCCGGGCGCAGGGTCGCCAAGGCGCCGAGGTGGCGCTCGGCCAGGAAGGCGAGCACGGTGGCGCCGGGGTCCTCGGGGTCGATGGCCATCTCCCGCCGAACCTACCGGTGAGGCGGCTCGGCTTCTCGATCGGGGGCGGGCGCGACCAAGATCGGGGCATGGACGACGAGCGCGGGGTGCCCGAGACACCCGGCGGGCACGCCGAGCACCACCACCCCGAGCACGACCACCCCGAGCACGACCACCCCGAACACCACCACCCGGACGGGACGGCGCCGTTCCTCCCGGACTCGTGGTGGGGGATGAGCCTGCTGCGCCGGCGGGAGGTCGCGGTCGGGGTCGTGGTCGTGGTCCTGCTCGTGGTTGCCCTGGTCGGCTACCTGGCCGTCGGCGACGACGGCGGCAGCGGCTCCCAGGAGGCAGCCGCCGAGCCGTCGTCCGCGACGGCGCCACCGGCGCCGGCTGCGGGATCGACCACCGCCACCACCGTCACCGACGTCGACCCCGACACCTACGTGGCCTCGATGTCGCCGCAACGGGTCGAGACCTTCAACTCGATCGCGATGTGCGAGTCGAGCGGCGACTGGTCGGCGGACACCGGCAACGGCTTCTACGGCGGCCTC
>WPCK01152684.1_pt1 | contig 12480 bp, 12 predicted proteins | sample 5399851 | NCBI WGS metagenome assembly WPCK01 (sample SAMN12869471, study PRJNA574797) | sludge metagenome | isolation source: wastewater treatment of pH11 | place: China:Beijing | collected 2019-05-20
TGCTTAAGACCTATGCGCAGGGCTTCCAAAAATCGCGTGACTCCGGACCCGACCAATTCTTCCAATTTGCGAATTCGATTGTTGACAGCGTTCAGAGTCAAGATTAATGGGACCGCGATCGAAAGACCAGCGGCGGTGGTGTACAGCGCGATGTTGATGTCGTGGGCAAGCCGCGTCGGATCGGCAACCTGACCAGAGGAAAGTGTCGAAAACGCGCCCATCATACCGACGACCGTGCCAAAAAGCCCGATCATGGGTGCCGTTTTAATAATGGACGCCATCCAACCCGTGCTCTTCTCAAGGTCCGTCATGATGTCGCGCTGAAAGCGTTCGACGAGTAGTTGTTTGATCTTGGCGTGACCTAAGTGTGAGTTTTGCACTCCGAGCGAAACCAACATGGGGACGGCTCGCATGTCGTCTCCGCAGGTTTGTTCAACCGCTTCAAAATTTCCCGCCAGCAGGTCCGGTTCGATGGAGTCCAAAAACAAATCCTGATCGTCTTCAGACTTGAACCATTTTTGGCCAATTCGAGTCCAGGCAAGCACGCCGCAGAATGCACCAAACATGGCGACGCTCGCCAGCGCAAGATAAGTGACCATTCCGACCCAATCATACAGCGTATGTGGCATAAGTAAGGAGTAGGGTGTAAGGAGTAAAGCGTTAAAATTTATTGTTCATCGCGGCGTGGTGTTCAATTGTCATTGTCAGTGGCTTGTGGCTCGCGTTTCGCGGTATTCATTGCTCGGCGAGCTATCCGCCACAAAAAACCTAAGACGGACAATCTCTCAATCATACCTATTTTTGAGCCGACCTGTAATACTGTTCGACAACTTCAAAATCAAACCCGTCATTGCGTTGTCGCGATTCGAACAGTGTTTTTGCAATTTGAATAACGGATTTGTAGCCGCGGCGCTTTGCGAATTCTAGCTCGATCTGCGCCAATCGATCTTCAAGCTGTTTCGGAATGAACTTCAATAACTGGCGGCCTTGAGTTGCAACACCTGCCTGACTAAGCAACTGTTCGTCGTAGATTTTCAGGGGATTTTCGGATCGCCACATAAAGTAAAGCCGTTTTCGCTTGTTCTCCTCGTCGGAAGAACCCGAACGCTTTGTTGGATTGGTTGAGACGTTCGAGGCATAGTCTACCGTGTTGACGCCACCGCCAATGGTCGCCAGTTCGATTCCATAGAAATCCAACTGTTGAGCGTAATCGTTCAATCCTTTAGCTTGAAACTTCAACTCCCAACGCTGATGCCGAGGAACGATGTCATCACCTTCGCCGAGCGGTCCAGGCGGGCGAGAATCCCCCTGCCCAGCACCAACCACCGTCGTCAATGCTTCCGAACTAACCGATTCAAACGAACCGGCAACACTTGTCGCAATGTCGGTAACAGCCTGCAGTGAATTTTCCAGGCTCGGTGCTGCCAACTCTACGGCTTCCTCTGCACCTGGCGGTTCCATGTCTCGCGCAAAACCTGCGGCGTGATCGCCTCGACCTGCAATCCGCTCTTCGGCAATTGCGATACTGCCCGAACTCTTCCAGCTTAAGGTCTGAGTGAGCCAGTAAAGAAAAAGGATAAAAACCAACAAGCCGATCACCATGAGGGCAGCCATGAGTAGGCTTGCGACCCAATCGACCTTCTGGAGTCGGAGTGTATCTTTACCGCGTATTTTGAGGGGCATTGGAACTTTCAGTTTACCGATTCATGTAAATGAGTATCAAATTTTCGGCAATTGCATTTAGGCGCAGTAGGTATTGGACGTCCGATCTCGAACCCATTTTACTTTGCACGCAAAACTTGCTAGCGCGGCGTGAACACGTAGTCCGGTCGCAGGCCCAAGTACCATGCTTTCCAATAATTTACGGCGGCAACTCGCTGATCGTTCGTAGGGTCTGCCTTCAGGAGCACGGCATTTAGCTTTCGACTCAATAGGCGTAGCCCCTCTTCGGCAATCTGCGGAACATAAGGATCTGGGTCCATCAGCGCGTAGATCAAATCAGGTGCAACCTGAATTTCTTCGGAGCGACCTAGGAGTCGAGCCGCTAACTGTCGGGCTGTAGGACTCTTGCTACTGAGCAGGCGCGATAGCCGGGCGGTTTGAGCAGCGCGAGTTTTTGGGTCACTGCTGAGTTGCATGTTGCGCGGCAACATTCCTTCGGTAACAGTACCCTGGACATCTTCCATCACCTCAAGCATGCTCTCGACGGACATTTCAGCTTCGCTCACGATCCGATCGCCAATCATTCGAACGTTCGTAATGTCTTTTGGCAGTTCATATCCGCCGAAGGCCAAGCCTTCATCGGTCTTACCAAGCGTCCGTTTCGTGCTTCGAACCAAGAACAAAACGGCAAAGGCCGTATCAACGTATGGATCGCTGCTTGCGCCATCGGTCCACGCACCATCCCCCCCTTGTTTCTTCTTAAACTCTTCGACGGCCAAATCGTACCAATCGGACTTGCTATCATTCTTGGATTCGGCAAGCCCGCGAAACGTCTCGTAGCGTTCTTGACCATACCTCCAATAGTAATACCAGGATCTGCCCTGGGGCGGGCTTTTTTCTTGGTAAAGAAAAGCATTCTTAAGCGTGTCTTCGATATCACCCCTCGTCACGGTCGAGGGTTTACCCCGATCGGTAGCGCCTTGCTGAATATCCACACGCTTGAATGCTGATGGGATCTCATCCTCGTCCTTCTCGGTATGTCTACCGAACAAATGCAGGATGTCGGCGGCCATCAACAGCCCGCTGATGCCAGCAGTTCCTAAACTCTTGGATACCTGTTCTTGGCTTACCAAAGTCTTCCCATTCGGCAGGATAGCTTGATAACCCCAGGCACCGCTGGGATCTTGTGTAGCTCGCAAAAAATTGACGATACCTTCGGCTGTCTCTTCCTTGACTGGAATCCCGACCTTATTCAACGTCCAAAGTGCCATCGAGGCGTATTGGGTTTGGGAAATGTCGCCCGTTTGAAGAAAGTTGCCGGTCAGGTATCCGAAGCCCCCGTATGGACGTTGTTTGCTTTCCAGCCAATTTACCGCATCTTCCAGAGCTGGTCGATGTTCGACCGGATCGTGATTGGCCAAGAGCACAGCAGAAATGGAAACAGCATAAACGATCTCTGAATCATATTGCCCAGACATCGCTCTTCGAATTAACCGCTTTGCCTCTTGAATCCCACTAAGAATGCGAGGGTGGTTCGAATCGGATTGCCCCAACATGATCGCATAGCTGGCCAAAACTTCGCGCCCGTTCGTCGCATCTGGGCCATGATGACGAGAACTCACCAGGAATTTGACGGCCTTGTCCACCATTGCTATGACGGTTGGATGGTCCGGCGAATAATGCTCAGCGGCCTTCGCCAGCGGTGCCACTCCAAGGGCCAGCCAAAAGGCTCCGATCAATTTGCCAGGCCAGTGCCAAAGCTCGAATCTTCGAATCAATGGTTGTGCGATTTGAACTATCACGTTGTCCTGCATCTCAAGGCGGTAAATCGAACCGATTGGTTCGAGACGATTTTTTCTATTTTTGCTAAACTCGTAAAAAAATGAAACACATTGTCGAGAATTTCCATTGGATTTTCGCCTGATTGACGCCCTGACCTAGTACCTGAGTCGACGCCGTCTCCAGACATCTTCCAGCAGGCGTTGACGAGAAGAGGTTTCTGCTGAACAATAGGCACCTTGCCTTTTGATGTATTGCTCAACTCGTTTTGACCGAGTGGCAGACTTGAGTTTCCTATTGATCGAAATGCATCCGTGTCAGGGTTTCTTGTTGGAAACCGGACGCCAGTTCATTCCGGTTTGTAGAGTTCCTATCTGCTCCTTCCAACACAAGAAGTAAGTTGAAGCGGAGCGTTGAGAAATGCAACGGGAAGGCCAGGTAGCTCAGTTGGTAGAGCAACGGACTGAAAATCCGTGTGTCGCCGGTTCGATCCCGGCCCTGGCCATTTGAAAATGGGCAATTCAAAGGTGGCAAATGCCGACTCGGTTTGCGATTTTCCTGGTCCGCGTTTATCAGCGGTTGCTATCTCCCCTGCTCGGCAGCAATTGTCGATTCTCGCCGTCGTGCAGCAACTATATGATCGGTGCCATCACAAAATACGGCTTGTTTCGAGGCGTCGCCCGGGGCATTTGGAGAATTCTGCGGTGCAATCCGTTCAACCCCGGAGGAATCGACCCTCCCTAGCCAGTCGTTACGAGGGACTTCCTTTGAAGGCTTCAAACACTATCGGAAGTCAATTTTAGATAATCTCCCAACCACTCAGACCCGGTTAAGGTGCATTCTTGAATGGTCGCACTCTTACATGTGTTACAACGTGTAAGAGAATGTGCAATTTCATCGAAATCATCGCTTGAGCCCAAGTTTGCGCTAAGCAAACCGTCATCCGATATTCGACCTATTCGATACAATGGTAACAAGTGCTCAACGGCCGAGCTCAAGGAAATTCTTCTGCGCGAACCGTTGAAGAGCCGTTTTGAACTAGCCCGTTGTATGGTCGAGAATCGTCCCGTGGTGAAACAGCATACCTCGCGATCCGAGAATATGGACAAAGCGGTCCCACTCGACGAGGCTCGACCGAACTCGCAACTCAAGCACGACAAGGCGACATGGTTGTGGACGTGCGCGGCAATCGGGTCGCTTCCGTGGTTGTTGGCGTACTGGGCACGTCATTTGTGGATCGCCGAGTTTCGTTTGGTTCTGCTCTCAGTCCCAATTGCGCTGATTTTAGTCTACCGAAACTGGGATCGCGCGGTGCATTGGCCAAATCGTTTTGGAAATTTGCTCTTGGGAGCTGCCATCGTTGCCAGTTTGTCAGCGGTTGGACTTGGGTCACTTTGGATGGCGAGTTGTGCGGCGTTGTTGGTGATCGGTGCCTGGTTGGTCTCGCATCAAGATCGAACTCAAATCCACTTGGGACTACTTTACCTCTGGCCGTGTTTTTGGCTCATGGTTGGGTTGCCCCCACGTTGGAATAGGACTTTGCAGGGAATTTTGGATCAATGGTCAATCGATATCGCTAGCCGATTGCTAGATGACGCTTCGATCGTACATCGGATCCATGCAGGTTCGCTTGAACTGGTCGCGCAGTCGTTTTCGGCGGACCAAATCATCCAGCGGCATATATCGGTATTTCTGTTGCTGGCCTTGTCGCTTTACGGCATCGCATGGCTGAAGCGCAGCCCAGCTTTGATCCCTTGTTACATCCTGTTTAGCGCGGTTTGTTATACGACCCTAGGTGTCCTGCAAATGATTTGGATCGCTGCAATGGCTCAGTGGCATGGCCAGGATTGGACGTTTGGATGGCGACGAGGCTTGCTGACGCTGGCGATGGCGATCCTGGCGGGACTACTGCTTTTTTCTGCGGACCGACTCATTCGGTTTTTTTCGATGCCTGCAACTTCACAGTATGTCGACACGAAACGCGCAAACCCTCTGGTTATCGCATGGAACTGGCTGTTTGCAGATTTGAATACGCCGACAGAACATGCTCCTGTCAAGGAGGCTCAATGAAGCGTCTCCTGAAAAAATTGTTCAAGCCGACTTATGGAACCGATTCAATCTCCACCGGCTCGCGACACCGTTTGTCGTCAAATCCTTTAGCCAATTTTCTCCGGCCATTCAAAGAAGGCCTTTACAACCTTCAATCGAGCGGATGGAAGTCCTCGGAGGACTCGGCGATCACTGTGCCGAAGATCCGCAAGTTGACGCCACGGGCGTTTCTTAGTCCGCTCAATTGGCTTCGTTGGTCTATTGATTTCGTTTACCGCTGGTTCATGACGCGCTCTGTCTCGAGTATTCTTGCGGCTCTGCCTGCACTGGCCGTCATCGCAACACTTTTTGGAATGACCATTGATCAAACTCGTCGCGGGAATTCCAAACGAGATGCAAGCTACTCAGCCAAGCTCAACGCGGCTCTCGCTCGTGACGACCTTCCCGAAGCAGCTTTGGAGATTCGCTCCCTTTTGGACTCCAGTCCACAACGCGAAGATCTATTGATTCAACAAGCGGTGATCCTGGATCACCAAGGTCAACATGCTGAGGCGGTTGAACAAATGCGGAGGTTGGCTGAAGAGTTTCACAATGGCCAAGCAGCGTATTGGCTGATTCTCAAGGAATTCGATCTAGAAACATTGCCCAATTGGGATGAAAGAAAACATTCCCAATTCAAGTCGTTCATGGCAATTGCCCTCCGGGACGATCCCAAATCCGAGTCGGATGACCGACAGATTAAGATGGCAAAATATCTGGTCGCCGTGAATGCCGATCGTGAAGCCCTCAAATATTTGGAGAAGTTAATTCCCAACCACGCGGATCTGGCGTTCTCCGCCGCGATGCTCAGCTTGAAATTGGGCCAAATTCAGGACGCAATGGATTATGCGTCCATCGCGGCCTATCAAGCGCAATTGAAACTGGACGCCGATCCAACAGACCCCAGCAGCCGCGCCGCGCTGGCTCGAGCCTATATGATTCGTGGACAAGAGATGGAAGCCTCGATGACCCTGCGAGAGGGTCTGCGCTTTGGCGATAACCCAGAACTTCGAGCCATTTTGGCTGAAGCCCTCGTCGCATGGGCTGCACGCATCAAGCGTGACAGCCAGGCCGCCGGCCAGGATACGGCTGGCATCTCGCAGCGACTGAGTCTGATTGCAGAATCCCTCCGTGCCGCCCCGAATCATCCACTGGCGATTGATGCGTTGATCGAGGTGGCCGTAGATTGTCGTCAATCCGAGGACAATGAAGTGCGCTCGCTGTTGTCTGATGCCCTAAAGAACACCGATCCGGGCGTGTTGCATTTTATTCGCGGAACAATCGCCACACTGGACGGTGACATGCCCAAAGCCGAGACGCATTTGAGGCTGGCGGGTCAGATGGGCGGCACGATGCCGGGGTTACTCAATAATTTGGCTGTCAGCCTGCATTCAAAGGAAGGCGGTGACCTGCAACAGGCACTAAGGTTTTCTGAACTGGCTTTGGCTCAAATCCCGGATCATCCCTACTTTCTCGAAACCTACGGCCAGGTTCTGGCCAAGCTGGGTCGGACTGAAGATGCGGTAAAGAACCTTGAAAAAGCCCTGAAGCAAGATGAATTGGCAAAGTTGATCTTGCCAACGCTTATCCAATGCTATCGCAAATTGGAACTCGACGACATGGCGAAGCATTACGAAGAACAACTTCGAAAACTTCCTTGACCCGGGTCGACGTTCTTGGGGTTTATTTGCGACGTGTGCGGCGCAAAACCAAACTCACCGCTGGTAGCACTAACAAAGCGAACGAAGAGGGTTCAGGAATTGGTTGCATCGTGCCCGAACCTCGAGTCCTGCCGAGCGATCCTTCGCCTAAATTCTGCAAATCGATAGCGGCAAGATCTCCAAAGACGCTACTGATCGAAATCTGTTCCGGCGCGTCCGAAGCGAAGGCGCTGCCAACAACAGTCAGACGCCAAGTGGTGGGTGCGCCATTTTGCCAGTCGGAGAACGTATTGTTGGTCACATTAAAGATGGATACCGGGTTTTCGGTATCCGCCACATTCATTGTAAAAGCTGGGTTCCCTCCGTTGGTTGCGGTCAACGAAAACGATCGTGCTTGGCTGTCGCCTATCGCATCGAAAGTAATCGAGCCGTAGATGCGGTCTACGCCCGCAACGAAACCAGATCCAACCGTACTTTCAAATGGCTGCCCAAGGAACGTGACCGTGGCTGCCAAGCAGGCTTGCGTCGAAAGCAAATAGCAAACTGCAACGCATGTCAGACGCTTCGCGAGCCGTGTCGCCTCTAGGAGGCTCGATCGGTTGTTCATGTTTTTCATGTTGCTATGATCCTCATGGCGCAGAAATCTTCCGCGAGACTTTCGAACATTGATTCCATAATGCTCGAAACCTAAGCCATCGTCAACACTCCGGGAGAAACCTGATTAAAAAATCCTTCTTCCGAGCCAACCCTCGCAATCACGAAAATGCAAATGCTGCCGAACAAACCAAGCCGGTCAACCTAAGGACGTGCGACCAACACCCCCCAATAGGAGTATCGCGTTTTCGCATCGTAAAAGGGTTATTCCCAAGCCGATTTGCTGGCGCAACACCTGAGTATGCGATGATGCATGAGGACTTTCCTAAGCTCAGACGTTCTCCGTGGCCGTTCTTTAAATTCCAGCGATGGATGGAATTCGTAGTGCACTGCGCTAACGTTCCAAGGCGCCTTTACCGGCAATGATCTTGTCGCGAAATTTGGCGATGCGAGAAATCCGCGTTTCTGGCTTTCTCGCGGAACTCAGATTGATCACATAGCTTTTCTGTCGCCCTAGAGTTAGCGCATCAAATGCCTCAGCAAGTTCGGGATCAGCTTCCAAGGCCTCTAGAAGTTCGACGGGCAACTCAAGATCGCGACTCTGCGGTTGAGACTTGATCCCAGCGACTGCGTAGCCCATCGCTTCGGCCAAATACGACACAATGATCGGTTCCATCTTGGCGACTTGGTCGTTCTTGGTAAAGCGAATCATATCGGCGTGCTGAGTATTTGGGCCAGGTTTCTCCAATACACCGTTAGGATCTTTCATCAGCGAAGCGTTAAAGAAGCTGAGACGAAAGTCGTTCCGCAATGCGCCAATTAGGGCGATGTTGCGATCAGCGTACATGTAACATGGATGCCCCCACTTAACGGTCTCCACCAGTTCCAGGCTAAGGCAGATCTGACGCAACGTGGCCAGACCGCTGCTCCATTGCCGCGTCGAACAATCTGGAGTCGCGAATCGATCGCAGCGACCGCATCCTTTGGAAAAAAAATCTTCGATATCGGTAATCATAACGATTCAAAACCTCCAAACAATACAAGGCTGCTATTCTTGAGGTAGCGATAACACTTCTCCAAATCAAATTCGCCGGTTTCGTCGCTTCGCGACTTCGAAGCATGCATCGGAATTGGGCCAACAAGCCGCAGCGCTTCATTACCGCTCGGCAACGAAGCGAACCAAGTTATCCAGCGCTCCATTGTATCCATTCTCATGGCCACGGATCATGTCGTGACCCACAAAAGACGCCAGTTGAGTTGTGCTTTTCAGCTTCGTCGTATTTCCAGTTAGCCTCAATTCGACAGTTGTCAGCGACGCACACAAACGCTGCCCACCGATCGAGATGGTCTCGCTTGAGACGATCCGGCGGTTGGGGATTATTTCCAAATAGCGAGTCCTACCATGGATAGTTGGACTCTCTTTTGGACCGCATCGAAATCGATCCAATCCTTCTTCGCGAAATTCCTCCTGATCGTAAACGATGGCGTCTTTTGCGGACGCGGGGCCCCACTGCGTTCTCGCTTTCGCGTCGGCGAACGCCACAAACACGTCTTCGACTGTTGCCGGAACGTCACGTTCGAAAACCAATGTCGCGTGTACGGTGAGCTCGGCAAGATTTGAATCTTCAAACTTCATGGGGATTAACGCACTTTATTGGGAAGACTGGAACTCGATTGTGGCCGGCGAACGACCACATCCTTCAGGTTGCGACCAACCAACACTGATTTTACAATCGGCGAGACGCAACATCTCGCGGCGTTGCCAAATTATTAGACCTGAAGCCCGTGCCAAAAAAGACCTTTGAGCCCTGGATGTGTGGTACCGAGGAGCCTGGGCTCCTTCTGCCCAAAATCGAGATCTGTCCCTTGGGCTCCCCCTGGGCTCGGCCACTGAACTTACGAGTCGACCGATCGCCGTGCACGAAGAGCCTGATGAACCGCCTAAATCACCCACTCACGCTGCCATGATACCGGTACTCTGGACTTCGATTTTGCGCCTTCGCTGCGTGCGGCAGATGCGTCACTCGCTTCCCACTCGCCGATCTGCGACCATCGATGAGTGGTTGGCCGCTGAGAAAGTCGAAGCAATTCCCTTTAGCAAATCTCGCGCCCAAATGGACAGCGGCATCATTGCCCGCTTGGCAGCACGCTGATCGCGCCGGGCTTCTTGAACAACGGACTAGATTGTGGCTAGACCTTTGGTTGGCAACGACCACACGCCTAACTGAATCTCTCGGCCTGCAGGCGTCAACTCCTTCGCTGGCCGCACAATCTAATCCTTCATATGTTCGTCCGCAATTCCGCGTTACGCGAAATTAATCTTCAGTCCCATTTCTTTCATTTGCAACAAGGCCTCTGCATTTCCGCGAGCATCATCTACGGGATTGTGCGTGTGTTTCGTTCTCCGTAGGTGTTTGAAATTTACGAACGTGTCTTTCTGCATCCCTTTGTAGAGCGATCCAAGATTTGTCGAGCTGAAACCAAATGGATTCGTTCCGATGAAGTGGTGAAAATACCAATTGATGAATTGCCAATCAAATCCGTTGTTGTCTGAGACGAACAGCACCCGCCCCTTGCAGTTGGATTTCAGCCAAGCATGGAATTGTTCCATCACGAGTTTCGGATCATCAAAGGCCGCGGATTCCTCGCGCGTAAAGCCGCTGACGGCTAGGGCGTCGGGAATGAATGCATCGGAGATCGGCTTAAGTTTGCCGTAGAACGACCGATTCAATTCAGGTTCGACGATGACCGCGCCGAAGCAAATCATTGAGTAGTCGCCCGGAATCGGGCCGTCGGATTCGATATCAACCATGACGTACGGCACGAGAACAATGTCCTTTTGTGAGGCCCGACTACGCGGACGAACGGCCGCGATCACCCAGCCCGAGCGGTTGACTCAACGCAAGTCCAAAACGGCCGATCGAGGGCTTGGTGTGCATCGCTTGGTTCTGTGCTCTTCATTTCGATTGTTCGTCGGCAACGAATAGTTTGAAGATAAAGCTTCCATTGTCGCTGCGAAAGCCAACTGGCCCATTGATCGGAGCGATGATCTTCGGATCTAGCGCACCAGACCAAACAGTTTTATGGTCTACATCAACCGTGAGCTTAAATTCTCCATTACTTCCATCGATCTTTGCGCGAAGTCGATGTGTTTCCTGAGTAGTAGCGGTCACGCCAGTGTCTTTCAGAGGAATGCTTGCGACGTTGATGTACCCCCCGGCCCCGCAGTCGCCATGAGTTGATTTTCCAGGGTTGGACTTGATGGTGATTGCGATCTCCTCTACAGGTTCTATTCGCCACATTACGTATAGAAGATTGCAGGTGTCCTTCGTACGCATTTTTAAGCCGATCTGACGAACAAAGCCACCGGAAGCAAGTCTTGAAGTTTTCTTGGAGGGGCCGCGATAGCGGAATTGCAGCATCGCATCCTGTTGAGTTCCGGTCTTCCGTTGCGCACGTTCCTTCGGGCCAACTACCGTGAGATATCCAGATTTAGTTTCTGCAACCGAGCCCAGCGTAACCTTCATGTCAGACTTTGCAGTGTCAATCCACGGTGGTGTCAATCCAGACATCGTTAACATGTAGCAGAGTAGATAAGTGAGCATGGAATTTCTTTGAGCACAGAACGATACCGTTCACCCAGCCGCCGTAGTGAACGATCCATTCCAAAACGCACCCGCCGGCGGCTTGGGTGCAACGGTTTGTTCAAGTAAGCCGCTGCGCGGCGGTGTGGGTGCATTATAGTCTGTCGGTGGGTTCATCCGCAATCGGTGGATGGCAGGCCAGCCTTCTTTGCCCACCATATTTCTCCTGACCGCAGCCCGTTCTCGCACGCTCCTTCAGCGTGCACGGCTGCGGAGATTTTCTCAGGAGGCTATTTCCATGTCACGTCGCTGCCCCGGTTCCAATCGTACCATTCGTCCCACTTCACCACCGGCACTTCGCAAAGGTGTGGCGCTTTCTCCCTTGGCTCAGCAATTGCTGCATGACATGCAACTTGCGGGCTTGGCCGAAAGAACCCATGAGTCCTACCTGCGCGGGGTGCGCAAGTTCGCGCAGTGGCTCAAGAAGTCTCCAGGCACGGCCTCCGAGAATGATCTGCGACGCTACCTGCTGTTTATCAAGAACGACCAACAATGGGAAGTCAATTCGCTCAAGGTTGCCTACTCGGCTCTCAAGTTCTTCTACTCGCGCACCTGCCCGCGCGATTGGGCTACGCTCAGCAAGCTCCGCGTGCCTCAACAGACCAAGCTGCCCACCGTACTGACTATCCCTGAAGTCGATCAACTGATCGCCGCCATCCGCAAGCCGTCTATGCGGTGCTTCTTCTGTATGACCTGACGGGGACAGAGAAGATCTAGGGATGGAATGCGACTCGCGATGCAAATTGCTATGTCCCCGGGTAACTCATGCCCCGGATAACTCGTCGCGCATCCTCGTCATAAGATCGATCGCCAGTGGCTGCAAATGCTGGTGACGGTGAGCTTGAATCAAGTCTACGTCTTGAACGTAGCAGCCAAACCGCTGGCCATCAAGCACGTCCCCAAGTGTTCTCATTGCGGCGAAGCTCTGGAGTGTCTCGGCTTCGTGCCAGCCACCGATCCGCGACAATATTCTTTCGATACCAGTTGAGAAAAGGAGACCAGAATCGCTACCGTCCATAGCTTGGATGACCTATTCCCAGCGACTCCGATTT
>WPCK01149295.1_pt1 | contig 12478 bp, 8 predicted proteins | sample 5399851 | NCBI WGS metagenome assembly WPCK01 (sample SAMN12869471, study PRJNA574797) | sludge metagenome | isolation source: wastewater treatment of pH11 | place: China:Beijing | collected 2019-05-20
TTAAGCGCGGATACTTTTGAGAAGGTTTACCAAGTGGCTCGACCTGATTGGATTGCCAGTCTGGTCCCATTCAGTCAGCCAGGTATCGTTACAATTCCCTTTTCTTTTCTGACCCTGATGGTCGTTTCTCTGCTGACGCAGCCGTACCAGGAAACGTCCAGGGATCTAGACCAAATTTTCGACGGAACGGTCTAGTCGCAAAGTCAGATGAATCCGGCTGCTCTTGGGACATGCGCGAAGCTAAATATTTGGCAACAGGCGGAGTTAGTTTGCGACTTCCAGGCCAGCTAGTTCGCAAAGGTTCGCATCCACGACCGCTTGTGGGCAACTCCAGACCAAAAAGAACAAAGCCTCGCGGGCCCAGCGACCGGCCGGGTGCCCTTCGATGAATCCGGTCCCTTTGGCGGTTTGCAAAGCGGCCTGCGTTGCGCGCAGCACCAGAGAGTTTGCTTGACGTCGAAGGTCCGTTGCCGAGCACGATTGCGAGCCACCGATCATTTGTTGCAACGTTTCCATCAATTGCCCGACATCGCCAACTAGCTTGTCGGCAATGTTGACGAGCGATGGGCGTTGAGTGGCTTGCTGGCGGATGTAGCTGGCCGCCGCTGCCGCCACCCCGACTGCTAGGACCGAAGTTTGCAGTCCACCCGTTGAAACCCCGCTTTGATCGGTCAGTGACAAGACATTGGGGGCCGGGCCAAACAAAATGTCGCTTCGATCAATCAGAACGTCTTCCAAATCGATTCGATCGGTGCAACTGGCCGACAGCGCGATCATGTCCAAGCCGGGATGACGCCGCACGCCCGGTGAATTGGAATCCACCGCCGCCAAAATTTGGCTTTGATCCGGCAGCGTTGCGCCCAAAACCAAGACATCCGCGTGCGCACCCGCCGTGACCCAGGGAGAAAACCCCTGCAATCGAAATCCTTTGGTTTCGGAAGCCGCTCTTAGGACCGGCGTGGCGGCATGTTGGCGACTGGTTGTCAAATGGCTGATACCCACGGTTGTGAATAGGCTGCCGTCGGCAAGTCTCGGAACCATGCGTTCGACCAACTCGGCGTTTGGGCTGGCCAAAATACGCCGACATGCCGCATGCCACTGCGTTACGATGAAGGTTGTGCTGAGACAGCTTTGGCTCAGCGCAAAATAGCCAGAGAGAATCTGTTGTTCATTCCACTCCCAGCCACCGAATCGCTGCGGAACAAACCATCGGAACACACCGGTTTCGCGGCATGCGTCGATCGATTGTTGAGGCCAGACCTTGTTCTGCGCAACGTGGCTTGCCAAGCGGTTGAGTCGATCACAAAGCGCTTCAACCGATGGAGGAACCGGCAAATACAGACTCGGTGGATCAAAGGCTGTGCTCAATTTCCCCGTCACGTGTTCGAATGGCTCTTGGATGGCGTTGTGGTCTTTCGGCTTTCGTTCTGATCATTATAGGAACTTGAACCCTGGATGTGCAAAAGGCCAGAAAAAAACGCAACCCGTGCACCCAAATGATCGCATCGCATTTCCCAAAATCGCGATTCGAATGCGATATCACGCAACAAAACAACAACCAATTTGCTCGGTACGATTGCTAAATTCGAACGCTCCTTTGACGGGTGCGGTAAGAAAATACAAGAATTGACGTTTCGGAAAAGTTTGGCGGCTCGATAAACAATACCAGTCAGCTAACCCATACTGAACCGGTAACTCCCTAGCAGGTCAGACGCGACGTTCAGCCCTTGGCCGATTCGCTTACCCGCGTCTCGGCTCGGGTGAAGCATTTAGCGGTCGAAAATCCCAGTCCGTGGTTTTCTTGGTTCTCGGGATTGTTCGCTGAAACTTCAATGGATGGCGGTCACAATAGACCATAAGAAAGGATTGATTCCCATGAGAACGAGTCTCATTGCAAAAGTGCGAAACCGATGGTGGATGCCCGTCGCATTGGTACTCTCGCTAATGTGCCATGGTCGGCAATCGCTGGCTCGGTTGCATGACTTTGCGACTTACGACTCGTTGGCTGTGTTGCAATCATGGCGTTGCAAGTACGAGACGCTTTTGGCTCGCGAAGAACAACCCAGCGTGCTGCCGCGATCCGACCGATCGCAAACTGCGGATGCTGGCGCTTGTGCAATGACCGCTTCAATGCCAATTTATGAGTTCTTTGGAGTCAATTTGATGGCCTACGAACAACTTGCCGAATCGGGTGAGGCGGCGATTGCCATGCCGGATCAAGATTCACAGGAGGAAGGCGCGAGTCACGTTGACGTCGCTAGGGACCCGATCCTCGAGAACCTTAATCCTCAGTTTGTCATCTGCCGGCTGGATGGGACGGACTTCATCGTTCCGCAATTCGAAGTTCAGCGATGGAACTATGCGCCCACATTCGTTGCACAAAATTGCGAATCGGTCTCGTCGACGGCAGAACTGATGACAGCGAAGCCGACGACGGCGGAATCGACCAGTGGCCGAAGCATCGAATCGCCCAGCTCGATCAATCTGAAATTGGCGGACGGATTGGACTGGCTGGCACAATCGCTTCAGGCCTGGGCGACGAAAATTCGAACCAGTCAGAAGCTTGAAGTGCCGCAAGATTGCGCCGCTCAGTTTGCGACGGGGGTTGCCCCAGCCGACTTGCGTTGAAAATAGGATATAGCCGAATCCGTAATCAAGTCTATGAAAAAAGAGAGCCGGTTTGGAAACCGACTCTCGATTCGATGAGCGACAACAACTCGGTGCGCGTGACCCGATTGAACGCGAGGCTCTCTTAGTACGACCAGCCCAAGCCGAGATCGACACTTTGCATCCAGAACGAGGATGTACGATTCTGAGGTACTGGTCGTCCCGATATGCCGGTTGGGTCGATAACTGAATCGATCTGATCGCCTGCCATAGCCGCCGATGACCAAACCAGCAGCGTGTAGCCGACAGTTAGCTCCAAGTTCGGGCGGAAGGCGTATCCCAACTTGATTCCAAGCTCTGGTACGAATGCAAATTGATCGTTGGTGTAAACACCGTTGTTTGTTGAGCGTGCGAAGAAGCCATCGCCTTGATCCACATCAAAGACTCCTGGCGTCACGGTCGGTACCGAAGTTGTGCCTTGACCATGAATCGATGTGCGAGTCGTTTGATTGCCGAAGCTGACTTTGGCTAGCGTCGACAGGCTGACGCGATTGCGAACAACGCTGCTGAGCACACCCAAATGAGCACCGCTCAAACGATTGCTGGTTGTAAATCGATCCTGAAAGTCGAAGATTGTACCGTCAACGATTCCATCGCCGTCAAACAGGTTTGTTGAATTCGTCCGTTGATAGATCGAGTTTCGAAGTTCGATGAATGAGTAACCTGCCACCAGGTCGAACCGGTGGTTGGTCCCTCGAGCCAACAGCAAGTATCCGGATGCTTCGGCTCCCAGAAGCGCCAGCGACTCGGACGCACGGATGCTGCCCACAGAAATTGGATCACCGTTGGGTAGGTCGCCCGAAACGATGAATGCGTCGCTGCCCGCGTTCGGTAGGAGACTGGGATTGAAGAACGGAACGCCGATCGATTGTGAACCGTCGTTGTTGCCAACCTGGTAATGTGTCAGGTCTCGTCCATAGGTTCCGAAGACCCGGACGCCAGCACCAATGCGCTGACATGAATCGAGATAGATACCTGTGGACACCCGATAGCCTGGAATTACTCCGGAGCTCAGGATGCCGCCGAACGTCGTTTGACCGTTTTCTTCGAGCGGGTCGACGCCATAAGGGGCAACGACGGCTAGCGGTGGTGAGTGTCGGTCTGCAGCAAAAAACAGCAGTTGCTCGGCGGTGAACCAGCCCCGTTGACGCCGACTGCTTCCGCAACCATCGCTTGAGTTGCAATATCCATTTCCGCAGTCACTCCATGCTGGATCACCGTACTCGCCGCCGTAGTCCGCATACATCCCGTCGTCCATACCGGACGTGGCGGTTGGAGCCAGTACGCTAGCATCCGCATGCATGTCAGACGCTTCGTCGTGGCTGGCATAACGGTTCGAGGAATCGTCATCCAAATCGTCAGCTAGGCTCCGAACTGCTGCTTTGGATGAAAAATGGTCTGGTGTTTGAGCGGCGGCCGGCAATAGCCCCATCGCTGCAAACGAAAGCGTTAACATGAGTCGAGTCATTTTCATAGTTTAAGTCTCGCTAGATGGGTCAAGCGTAAAGTTCGTTGTCTTAAGATCGACCCGCAAAGGTCGTACACGAAGAAAAAAAAATACAAACGAAACATGTTTCCTGGTTTGTGTAGCTTAACAGCGCGAGGCTTGTAGACAGTATTTCCAAAATGGGCACAATCAATTGCAACTCGAACCCGCAACACCAAACGCACAACGCACCCCATGTCTCAACCACCCGAGGCTCCGCGCGAGGAACCGTTGGAACAGACGTTACTCCCCGATCGCGATGATATGCCAGCAATCGCCCAATCCGCAGACATTGATCCAATTCCGGCAAATGCCGGTAGCCTGCCGTCACGCCCTCGAATTTCCTCTGGCCTGCGTCTCCCCGGCTTAGCGGGAATTCGCATCAATCGTTTTGTCGCAGCTTTGAAAAAGGTCACGGAGCTGGAGCCTGCCGCGCGCCTGTTGACCGATCCGCAATTGCGAAAGGGCAGCCTGGCGCTGCGCTATCGTGCCAAGAGCGGAGAGCCACTTCAAGAATTGTTGCCTGAAGCATTTTCTCTCGTGCGTGAAGCGGGTCGCCGTGCTCTCAACATGCGGCACTTCGACGTGCAAATCGCGGGTGGGGCAGCTTTGTTTGAAGGCTGCATCGCTGAGATGCAAACGGGAGAAGGCAAAACGCTGACGGCAACGCTGCCACTGTACCTGCATTCGTTATCCGGAAAAGGCGCGCACCTAGCCACGGTCAACGACTATTTGGCCCAGCGCGATGCCCAGTGGATGGAGCCGATTTATCGCATGTTAGGTATCAGCGTCGGAGTCGTTCTGACCGACAACACTCAAGACCAACGCCGCAAGGCGTACGCAGCAGACGTGACCTACGGGACCGCGAAAGAATTTGGATTCGACTTTTTGCGCGATCGATTGTTGCTGCGAGCTCAAGGAAGAATATTGAGCGATTTTTTGGGCGAAGGTAGCGCGGAACGATGGACAGGTCGGGGCGATGAACCCGTTCAGCGGACGCTGCACTTCGCGCTGGTGGATGAAGCCGACAGCATTCTGATTGATGAAGCTCGAACCCCGCTGATCATCGGATCGCTGGGCGATGAAGCCCGTCAGACCGTGATTGCCACCTATCGCTGGGCTGCCGAACATGCCGACAAGTACGAGCGCGATGAACATTGGTATCTCGACGAGGACAAACACAAAGTCGAACTGACCAGCCATGGCCGTGCATTGGTTCGCAGTTTGCCGCGCGAGGGCCTGATGCGAATTGTCCCGCTGGTCGATCTGTACGAATATTCTGAACGCGCGATCAAAGTCCACCATGAATTTCACTTGGATCGCCAATATGTAGTTCGCGATGGAGAGATCGTGATCGTCGACGAGTTCACCGGCCGTCTAGCGGAAGGCCGCAAGTGGCGGGACGGTATTCACCAAGCGATCGAGGCCAAGGAGAAGATTGAAGTGACCGTCCCGACGGGTCAGGCCGCAAGGATCACGGTGCAGGATCTATTCCATCGTTACAAACAAATTGCTGGCATGACGGGTACCGCGGCCACAAGTGCGCGCGAGTTGACGAAAATTTACAAGACGCCAGTGGTCCTTGTACCGACCAATCGTCCACCTCGCCGCACGCGCCTGAGCGATCAAGTCTATGGGAATATGCTCGACAAATTTCAGGCCATCGTCGAAGAAGTTGTCCAGTTGCATGCCCAAGGTCGACCGGTACTGGTCGGGACTCGGTCGATTGACAAGTCGATGGTCCTTTCGGGGCTGCTCAAGAGGGCTGGCATCGAGCACCAAGTCCTCAACGCAAATGAGATTGTACGCGAGGCCGAGATCGTGGCTTTGGCAGGCAAGCATGGCAAGGTTACCGTGGCCACGAATATGGCTGGCCGTGGAACCGACGTTAAAATCGACGATGACGTGCGAGAGCTAGGTGGAATGCACGTCATCTGCACCGAGTTGCACGATGCCGCTCGCATCGATCGCCAGTTGATTGGTCGCTGTGGACGGCAGGGCGATCCCGGTTCCTTTCGACAGTATCTTTCGTTGGACGATGACATCTTGAAGAACGGCTTTGGGTACAAAGCATTCGAGAAGCTCAAAGCACAAGGTGCGGGCGGCGGCCAGTTCCACGGGATGGCCGGCGTATTTCGTCGCGCTCAGCGAAAGGTCGAACGCAAGCACTTTCGCGACCGCATGATGCTGCTTTATCACGAACGCGAACGCACGAAGATGCAGCGAGAGCTTGGACAAGATCCTTATCTCGACACCGCCGATTAGTTCATTGGCACGCAGGTGATTGCGCCCCTTAGTTCATCCCGATAGTCATTCCTCGTCGATAAGTGTGCCCCAGTGAACGATCCAAAACCATCAGTCCGCGAAGTCCTTTTATTCACCGATGGCGCGTGCAGTGGCAACCCAGGTCCTGGAGGTTGGGCGTTCATTTTGCGCGACGTGAAGACCATGAAGGAACACACCGGCAGCGGCGGTGAAAGCGATAGCACGAACAACCGCATGGAATTGCAAGCCGTGATTCAAGGCCTTGCAGCCCTCAAACGGCCGTGCAAAATCAAGCTCTATTCGGACAGTAAATACGTCCTGCAAGGCATGCAGGAATGGATGCTAGGTTGGAAACGGAATGGTTGGATGCGCAAGGAAGGCAGCAAGAAGAAGCCCGTCAAGAATGTGGAATTGTGGCAAGAACTCGATCGTCTGGTTCAACTTCATCAGATAAGCTTTCATCACGTTCGTGGCCATAGTGGACACCCAGAAAACGAACGTTGTGATCAAATGGCGGTCGAGGCAAGCGAGAAGTTTCGTTGATTGCATTGAAATGCGTTAAAATGTAGATCGTGGATTGAGGTATTGAAGGTCAAAACATGTTCAACGCGATTTCCAGTCGATTGGTTCTTGGGTTATTCAGCTTGGCTGTCGGGTTGCTCGGGTTTGGAATCAGTCCCGTGCGAGCCCAGGTTCCGGCCACGGAACCCTTGCAGCAACAGATTTATGATGTCATCGATCGAACAGCTCCAGCCATCGTGGAGGTTCATCGTCGCGACTTTGTGTTCAGCGGTGTCGTCATAAGTCCGCGAGGCCACGTGTTGACGGCTGGCCATACAATCGTGCCTGGCCAACGCTACACGGTCAATTTTCCAGATGGTCGTCGGATGGTTGCAATTGCTCGGGGAGCATGCGAACAGACTCAAGGTGAGCAAGTTGACTGCGGCCTGCTCCGAATCATCGACGCGCTGGACTTGCCCTATGTGCCGTTGGGCGATTCAGCAAGCCTCGTGAAGGGCCAACCGTGCCTCAGCATAAGTTATCCAGGCGGTCAACGCAAAAAAGCGGAGCCGCTTGTGCGGTTGGGCACCGTCGGACGAACCAAACGTACGGGACGAATGTTGCAAACCACCGCCTTGATGGAACCGGGTGACTCCGGCGGACCATTGTTGGATTTGTCGGGCAGAGTCATCGGAGTTCACTCGCAAATCAGCCTTCTCATGTCGCAGAATTTTGATGTCCCCGTAGATCAATTCAAGTCCTACTGGAACGCGCTCAACGTGCCTGCCGAGTTTGTTGCGTTTCGAGGTCAGGCTATGCCGCGGCTGGGATTTGTTGGACGTTCCATGCGCGATGGCGGTGGCATCAGAATCATGAGCGTGCAACAAGGTGGCATCGCGGACCAAATGGGATTGGTGGGCAATGATATCTTGACCAGGATTCACGAGAGTGAATTGGCCGGGTTGGACGATTTGCAACCAAGTTTGCACGCGGCACTTCAATCACAAGTTGCTGAAATTCGGATTTCAGTCCTGCGAGGTCAGGAGAGGAAAGAGATCTCGTTGTCCGCCGAACGTTTTAGGTTTCCCAAAGCCGAGGATTTTCCCCAATCATCCGAGATCGACCACCAACAATCAAAATGGCTTGAGCTGGCCAAGGATCTCGATTCGGTTCGGCAATCCCTGGAAACAACATACAAAGGCGTGTGCATCAACATTGCAAGCCAAATCAATGGTTCAAGTCAACAAGCCATGGCTACTCCTATCGAAGGCAGCCATTTTCTGGTAAGCAAGAGTTCGCTCGTCGGCGACGCGATAGTTGCCTTTGCGAATGGCCATGACGATATTGAGCTGACGGTAGCCGCTCGCGATGGGCAGCGAGATTTAGTTTTGCTGCGTTCGCCCCACGTGAACGCAGTCGGCGTCCGTCTGGCTGAGCTAGAAGCGCAGACACCCTCCGCGCATCCGCAAAATACATCAGCCCGAGCCACGTCCAATTTTTCAGTAACCTCGCGCGGGCAACTCGTTTTCACGCCGACACCGGACGATCTGAGTTGGATCAGCGTCGTGGGAAGTTCGGAATTTGAATCGGAACGGCTGGATAGTCGAGGCTATCTGGGCGTCATGCTGCGCGACTACGCTACGGGCGGAGTGATTTTGACTCAAGTCGAAGAAGGTGCAGCCCGTCGAGCTGGGCTGCGCGTCGGCGACGTCATCACGCGGATCGGCAATACGCCCATCACTCAGCGATCCGATATTCAAAAACTGTTGTTGGAAACGGATCCGGCGACCACCGTGCAAGCTCAGGTTCAGCGTGAGGCCGACCAACTGACACTTGACATTACTTTGGGATCGCAACCCGTTCGCTACGAGCATTCTGCCGACTTAATGGCCAAGAGCGCCCGTCGCGATGGCTTTCCCAAGGTCTTTAGCCACGATGCGACTCTTGCGCCCCATCAATGCGGCGGTCCGCTGCTAGATCTCGAAGGGAATTTCCTCGGAATTAACATCGCGCGTTACAGCCGAGTTCGCACGTTTGTTTTGCCGGCCAGTGACGTCGCAGAATTTGTTCGCCAGAATACGCAGAATTCAGGCACCAAGCAGTAGAACGTAAAACGTACGAAGCTCAAATATCTGGCAACCAATTGCAAATACTCGTTACAGGCTACGGTGGGTTTCTTGGATCGGCGATTTGCCGGTTGCTGATCGCTCATGGCTACAAAGTTCGCGGGCTAGCCCGTGGGCGCTACCGCGAACTCGAGGCCATGGGTGTCCAGGCGATACAAGGTGACATCGCTGAGCGTGACGCTTGTCTGACCGCTTGCCGCGATTGCGATGCGATTGTTCACACGGCTGCCAAGGCCGGAGTGTGGGGGCGGTGGGATGACTACCACCGGACCAACACGCTCGCCACACAGCATTTGTTGGCTGCGGCTATCCAGTGCGGCATTCGTGCGTTCGTCTATACGAGCAGCCCGAGCGTCACCTTCGCGGGCCAACCTCAATCCGGCGTGGATGAAACGGCAGCCTATCCCACGCGATGGCTAAGCCACTATCCTCACACCAAAGCGCTGGCTGAGCAAATCGTTCAGCAGGCATCGCGCGATGGGACAATCCTAACATGCTCGCTGCGACCCCATTTGGTTTGGGGTGAGGGTGACCCACATTTGTTTCCGCGAGTCGTCCAGCGAGCTAAGGCAGGCCGATTGCGGCGAGTTGGCAGTGGTCGCAACTTGATTGACATCGTGCATGTGGACAATGCAGCCCAATCGCATCTCTTGGCGCTCCGTCGACTCCTGGGCTCAGACCGGCAGCTCAACGGCCAATCGCTATTTATCACCGACGGACAACCGATCGAATGTTGGGAGTGGATCTCTAAAATCCTGTTGACGGCCGGAATCCCCGTACCCACCGGCAGCATTTCATTCGATGCGGCTTATAAAATCGGAGCCATCCTGGAAAGCATTTATGGCGTCGCCAGGATTCAATCCGAACCCCCCATGACCCGCTTTGTGGCGGCTCAGTTGGCTCTGGACCACTATTTCAACATCGATCGCGCGAAGCATTTGCTCGGTTACCAGCCAAACATCGATCGCGATGTGAAGCTGGCCGAGTGCGCAAATTGGCTGCGAGGTTTGGCAGCAAAGTAGGGGCATGCTTTGCTAGGCAGGGCTTCTGAATTATTTCACCGGTCGGGTGCGTGATGCAATGATCCGTACGAAGTTAGCCAACATCCCGCGAGAATTTTTCTTGCAGCGCCGCTAGCCCTCGCTGACCGGATTTACTTTCGATGACGACGTTCACTTGCAATTCGCTAGTGTTGATCATTTCGACGTTGACCCCGACACCCGCTAAGGCTTCAAACATCCCGATCGCAACATGCGTGTGACTGCGCAGGCCGATGCCACTCACGGATAGCTTGGCGATCTCGCGGCTGCCGGTGACTTTTGCAATGTTGAACCGCGTTTTGAGTCCTTCGGCAACGGCTCTGGCTGCGTCGAATTGCTCGCGCGGGATCGTAAAGCTGATGCTGGTCACTCCCATGAATCCATCGCAACTTTGGACGATCATGTCCACGAACACGCCGGCTTCGGCGACTGCTTCGAACACGCTGGCCGCCAGCCCTGGAGTGTCGGGAACATCCGCCAGCGTAATGCGAGCCTGGTTGTCGGCCAAGCTCACGTCGCTCAACCGCAACTGTTCCATGTCAGCCGCCTGAAGGTCCCGCACTAGCTTTTCTAGATTGGCTTGAGTCGCGGCGCGCGCCGGCAAATCGCTCCAACGTGCGGCGTCGCCGGGCCTGATTTCCAATTGAAAGGCTTGATGGACGACACGCAGCGCAGCTAAGGCTTGAGTTCTCGCAACCAGCACCGAGATCTTGATTTCGCTGGTTGTGATAATTTGAATGTTGATGTTGGCATCGGCCAACGCCCGGAACATTTGATGAGCTACACCGGTTTGTCGAGCCATGCCAAGCCCTACGACGCTGACCTTGGAGACTTCGTCGTCGAACGTAAAACTGCGAGCACCGATTTGCTGGACCGCCTGTGACACAACTCGCGTTGCCAATTTCAATTCTTCCTTGAGCACGGTGAACGAAATATCGGCTAGGTTCTCTTGCCCGATGTTCTGAACAATCATATCGACATCGATCTTGTGATCGGCTAGCAGTCGAAAGAGTTGCAATGAGACCCCCGGCACATCGGGTACACCTTGAACGGTGATGCGAGCTTCATCGCGCGTCATAGCTGCACCGCAAACGCTCGACGTCGGCGATTCGGTTTCGCTGACGATCAGCGTGCCCTGCGTGTCGCTGAAGCTACTTCGCACGTGAATCGGCACGTTGTATTTCTTTGCAAATTCGATCGAGCGGCTATGCATCACGCCCGCCCCGAGACTTGCCAGTTCCAGCATTTCGTCGTAGCTGATCTGGCTCATCTGCCGCGCTTCCGGTAGGTGTCGTGGGTCGGTTGTGTAAACACCATCCACGTCGGTGTGAATTTCGCATGCATCCGCTTGCAGAACTGCGGCTAGGGCCACGGCCGTTGTATCGCTACCACCGCGACCGAGCGTGGTGATATTGGATTCCTGGTCGATGCCCTGAAAACCGGCCGCGATGACGATATTGCCTTCGTCGAGCAGTCGCCGAATCCGCTGGGCATCGATCGTCCGAATGCGAGCCTTGGTGAACGAGCTGTCCGTCTGGATTCCCATTTGAGCGCCTGTCAGGCTGACAGCCTTGTAACCGAGTGCATGCACGGCCATCGCCATCAGCGCCACGCTGACTTGTTCGCCGGTCGAAAGCAACATGTCCATCTCGCGGGCTGGCGGCATTTCGCTGACCTGTCGCGCCAAGTCGATCAGCAAATCCGTATTCTGACCCATCGCGCTGACGACGACCACCACTTGTTTGCCTTCCTGCTGAGCACGGATTGCCTTGCGAGCAGCAGCCAGAATTTTTTCGGAATCAGCAACGCTGGTTCCACCAAACTTTTGTACGACCAGAGGCATTTTTAAAAGGGATGAGGGGTAAGGTGTGAGGGGTAAGGCTTAAAGCGATAGGAGTTAGGCACAAAAAAGCGGGCTGGTCGAAAATGCACTGACGGGTTTCGGGCGCGATTTGAAATGCACATCGCATATTCCATCTTTCTTGATGCCCGCTAACGGCCAATGAGCCAAGGCATCATTTCCCAGCCATTGGGGAAGCGGATGGTGGAATTGACTGCTTCCGACTCGGTGTAGGCTTGTGCGTTAGACGGGGTAATTCCGGAGCCACACACGGCCAGTGGCACCAGTCCGTGGCTGTGTTTTTTTGTTGAACAGGGTGTTGCATGATCAGGCAGAATAGCAATGCGAAATTCACTGCCGCTGCTTTCTAGCTTTTTGCGAATCGGTCCGACGATATTCCGATCGATGGCTTCAAGGGCCTTGATCTTCTCGTCGTAACGCCCTTCGTGTGAGGCTTCGTCTGTGGCTTCGACGTGAACGCAGACGATGTCGTAGCGATTCAACGCCTCGACAGCAGCCTGGCCTTTTCCTGAATAATTTGTATCTAAATACC
>WPCK01246323.1_pt1 | contig 12467 bp, 10 predicted proteins | sample 5399851 | NCBI WGS metagenome assembly WPCK01 (sample SAMN12869471, study PRJNA574797) | sludge metagenome | isolation source: wastewater treatment of pH11 | place: China:Beijing | collected 2019-05-20
TGCCTTCCTCTCGACCGATTGTAATGGGTGCGGTCAAATCGCTGAAGACTTTCCCGCGATCAGCACCCTGGATGACTCGCAGGGTGAGCGTCTGCGCCATGTTAGGTTCAAGCCTCGAAGGTGGAAATTGGCCAAGGGTAAGATGTAGGCGGAGGCCAAGCGTAAGATCTCCCGCTTGGCCCATTCTCCCTACCATTTATATTTTGGAGCAGAAATGCACTAAAAGCAACCGTCCGGCCCGATTTTCCCGCTATCTGCCGTCTCGTAAGCGATTCCCAAGACTGTTATCCAGTTCCGGATTGTCATAGATTTTCTGGACTGTAGCGTTCACATCGTATTCGACCCGCCGAAAATGTAGGGTATTCTCCTCCAAAATCACGTAACTGCTTCGCCAATCACCATCTCGCGGCTGACCGACCGAACCGACGTTGACCATGACTTTGTCCGAGGTCAATTCAAATCGATGTGAGATTTCCTCGGGCCTCAAAAAGCTCAAATCGGACGTGAACACGCCGGCCACGTGGGTGTGCCCTTGAAAACACGCTCTCGGGATCATCGAGAACAACTTCTCCATCTTTCGGCTGTTATAAATGTCCTCAGGAAATACGTATTCGTTGATTGGATTGCGGACTGACCCGTGTACAAACAGGTTGAGACCTTCGCGACGAATTCGGGGTAGATTGGCGATGTAATCCAATCGATCATAGCAGTTCTTGGGTGTATCACCCGATTCCAGTTGTTTGCGAGTCCACAGGATGGCTTGCTCCGCCGTATTGCTAAAGCCCTCGGGGTCGAACAAAGCCGCCAAGTCGTGATTGCCGATGATGGCCGCGTCGAACGTGCGGGCCACATCGATGCACTCGTTGGGCTCAGGGCCGTAGCCCACGATGTCGCCAAGGCAGATAACTTGCGAGCAACCTTGGGCCTGAGCATCTTCCAAGACCGTTTTTAGGGCTTCCAAATTCCCATGAATGTCGCTGAGGATTGCTCGCCGAACCACACTTATCTCCAGTCCATCACTTCGTGGGTATGCTCATCGCCCGGCTTTCAAGCGGTCGCCGAGCATGTCATCCAGGTCAACGATCGCGTATATCTTGTCGGCAGTCTTTTCGACATCGTATTTGACTCGATGAAATTCGATGCGTTTGGCGTTGGTGTCGAGTATCGCATAGCAAGACCGATTGTCCTCGTCTCGTGGTTGCCCGACGGAACCGACATTCACCATGACTTTTTGATCATCCAGCGGATAGACGTAGTTGCATTCGGCGGGTGTGATGAAATCCAATCCAGTTGTAAACACGCCGGGCATGTGCGTGTGACCTTGGAAGCACAACCAATCGACGCGATCAAAGAGCAACCGCATTTTTGACGCATCGTAAATCGCTTCTGGAAAGACATACTCGTCCGTCGGTTCGCGTGGCGATCCATGCACGTACAGTATCTTGCCGTCGCGATGCATTTTGGGCAGAACGCTCAAGAAATCCCATCGCTCATTGATGGCGGTGGGCGTACCAGGCCCTTTGTCCAACTCGTCGCGCGTCCAATAAATGGCCCGCAGAGCAACAGGATTGAATCCGTCGGGATCGAATAGAGCCGCTTGATCGTGATTGCCGAGGATCGTCAAGCTGCTCCGTTTCATCACGATGTCCAGGCTCTGGCACGGATTCGGTCCATAGCCCACAATGTCCCCCAAACAAATAATCCGATCGACTTGCCGAGTCTCGAGGTCCGCCATCACGGCCGTGAGTGCCTCGAGATTCCCATGAATATCGCTGATTAGTGCTTGCCGCACGGCTACTCCGAAAAAGAATTGGAAAAGGGTTGACGATTTGGACGTGAGTCCAACAATCTGCGCATTCGGTTCTCTCGATCAAATCCAAGCATTACCGTTATTTGAATTGTAAATGCCGCATCGGCTTCCTGAAAGACTGGCTTCGGGACGAATTTTGGCACAATCCATCACATTTTCGATTTACGCGAATATTGATTCGATCGTTGATCCCACAGTGTACCTCATTTTCCACCGTCCAAGTTTCCACCATGCTCTGTCTGGCGATTGAATGTTCTGGAATCCACGGTAGCGTTGCTCTCCTGAGCGGATCTGAGTTTGTAAGCCAACTCGCACTGCCGACAAATCAAAGTAGCGTCCAAACATTGGCTCAGACCATTGCTATCGCGATGCAACGAGTCGATACGAAACCGGATTTCATCAGCGTCACTTCAGGGCCTGGATCGTTCACCGGCCTTCGTGTTGGCATGGCCACGGCCAAGATGCTTGGACTAGCTTGGCGAATTCCGATTGTAGGCGTCGATACCTTGGAGGTCCTCGCACATCAAATGAATTGTCGGATCGATGACGCGTCATCCGCCATCATCGTGCCAGTGCTCAATGCATTTCGACGGCAGGTCTTCACGGCTGCTTGGCGGCCTGAGTCACCTGAAACGATTATGCGGCTTTCGCCATCGCAAACGGTCGACGCAGACGAGTGGGTCCAAGATCCGTTCGGAAGCCAAGCGATGGATGCCGCGAGCGATATTTGCAATAAAACTGTGCTAGTCGGCGGGCCGGGTTTGGATGCTTACCGTCCAGCACTTGTGGGGAACGTCCGTCAACCGACGATGGTCGTCCTGGAAGGCATCCATCCAACAGCAGCGTCCTTGGCGAAAATCGGTGGCGCAAATTGGGCTGCTGGCAATTTCTCGACCGCCGAAGAGCTTACCGCCAACTACATCCGTTCAAGTGCGGCTGAAGAACACCAAAAGGGCCCGCGTTGAGCAGGCAATCGTGAGTGTGAAGCTCGGTAACCAATCTTCGACGGCTATTCTTCTTCGGCAAGATCGCGGTTCTTAAATTTGTCGTCCTCGCTTCGGCGATTCAGACCGCTACGATCGAGCAAACTTCGACGCAGAACGTCTTCCATTTGATCATCGTCGGGCGGCGGTGGACCAAACGCTCCCAACGTCTCAGGCGAGTACTCGAGAATAAAAACGTGCTTCGCAAAGGACAATTTGGCTCCAGGGTCCAGCCGCTTTCGGTCAACGCGAAAACCGTCGACTTTTGTTCCATTGCGACTTCCCAAGTCCTTTAGAAACCAGTAGCCTGATTCCAAGGTCAAACGGGCATGCTGACCTGACACGTTTGGAAACCGCAGCACGATATCGCACGATTCACGGCGTCCGACTACCAACCGATCCTTGCGCAACAGGATGTTGTCACCGCCGCCAATCGGAACAAGTTGCCCGAAGTCATTCATTAGTAGGCTCTCAGAGCGAAGAATTAGAATTAGAATCTACCTTAAAATTTAACTCTATTTGCTAAAAGGTCAAATTTGAGGCCAATTGCTTCCCCGGTGGATTGGCGAGCCGCCGGACATTATTACTATCCGCTCAATCTATTTTTCCAGCAGCAATTCGGCTGCCGTGTGCAAAAAATCAGCCTGGACGGCGGTTTCACTTGTCCAAATGTCGACGGCTCCGTCGCCAAAGGCGGCTGCGTGTTCTGCGACAACCGGGCATTCAGCCCAAGCCGCCGCGTCCGCCGTGATGCCATCACGTCGCAGATTCAGCGCGGCATCGACGGTTTGAAGCGACGATACGACACGGAAAACTTTATTGCGTATTACCAGCCGAGTTCGAACACGTACGGGCCTCTCGACAAACTGCGTTCATTGTGGGAAATCGCCCTGGAAGACCCTCGAATCGTTGGACTTACGATTGGCACACGGCCCGATTGCGTGCCGGACGAAGTGCTCGACCTGCTCGATGAATTCGCCGAGCGAACTTATGTTTCCCTGGAACTTGGCGTCCAGACCGTTCACAACCAGAGTCTCGATTGGATGAATCGTGGCCACCATCACGACGCGTCGGTCGACGCACTGGAGCGTTGCAACGGCCGCCGGTTTGAAGTGGGTGTGCATGTCATGCTCGGTTTACCTGGTGAGTCACACGCGATGATGATGGAAACCGCTCGACAAGTCGCGGATTGGAACGTGGCAAGTGTCAAGTTACACAACCTGTATGTCGTCAAGCATACACAGCTTCTCAAACAATTCGAAGCCGGCCAAGTTCGGATGCTCGAACTACCTGAGTATATTGAAATCGTGGCCGACTTTCTTGAGATTTTGCCCCCCTGGATGGTTATTGAACGTATTTCCGGCGATGCACCGCCCAAGAATCTCGTCGCACCGCTTTGGTGTTTGCGAAAAGGCGACATCAAGAAAGCACTCATCCAGTCGTTCGCTCGACGCGACACTCACCAGGGCAGCCGAATGCAAATGAGCTAGGGCGGGGTGGCACGCTCAGAGCGTCAGCGATGGGCGTGTGTGTTCAGGGTGGCACGCTCAGAGCGTCAGCGATGGGCGTGGTGAAGCACAAAATCCAGCGACGGGCGTGCTGGAACTGCGTCAGCCATGGGGTAAGTTGAGTCAGAAGCCAGCCACGGACGTACCGGCAAAGCGAAACGATGGTCGAGCGACAAAGCATCGAAATCGGGGAGGGCAATGACTTGCGCTTTCGGCCACGGCCTGGACCATCGTCACTTCAACACGCCCTCGTGCCTCAGGGCGTGCCACCCCTTAATATCAATATGCCGCCTTGATATGAGGCGGATTACTTCTGGGCGGCAACTCGGCGCGCTTGATTGATCAACGCGGCTTGCATCCGGTTGTATAAGTGGTAGGAAGGGTGGCATCCATTTCGATCGGGACGGGGCGAATGCCGGCATACCAGCAGGCGCTTGACCAATGCCAATCTTCCGGACGAGCAACAAGACTTCGGCGAACCGGATTCATGTGGATGTAGTCAATCATTTTTTGAAGCGTCTCGACCGCTACCACATTGCGATCATAGCCACCGCCAGGTTGCCAAAACCTGCGTCGGGTTCGCGCTCCTTCATGAACGGTGATCCGAGGCAGCCATTCAGGAGCATGTTTTTCCAGGAAGCCAATGGCATTCCGCGCGACGGCTTCCTTAATCGTCCCAACCACACGTCCCACATGTAGACCACTTTCACACGGGCAGAGTAGCAAATGGACGTGTTCGGGCATAATCACATAGGCCCACAAGTCGATAGGAAACTTTTGCCGCGCTTCGAATAGTGCTTCGATGAACCAATGCCGAGTGCGATCGCGGCTGAGAAATTGGAATTGCTTATAGCACGAAAACGTCAATTCACGAGCCTGCCGAGGCTCGTCGTATCTCTTTCGGAGTTTGCGAAAATAGGTCTTACCGGTAGTGGGGTCGTTGATCCTCATGGCATTACACGTGTTCGTGGGTTGGTCCAACGAATCTGAGTATCACCATGGATCGTCGGGTTGGCAAGCCCAGGATGACAAGCCCAGGAAAGTAAGTTGGGTGGCACGCCCAGAGCGTAAGCGATGGGCGTGTGGAAAAGGCATCCTCTTGTGCTGAGCTTGATAGTCTTGATGTCGTCCAGCACTGCTCTTGCACGACCTTCGTTCCTTTGCTCCAGTACGCCCTTCGTGCCTCTGCCCTTGCACGCCCTTCGTGCCTCAGGGCGTGCCACCCGATAATCTAGCTTGATTCTCTTTGAGATGGGTGGTGTACCATTTGAAAAATCTTCCCGCGTTTGTACATTCTATGGTCTTCCCATTTCTTCCCGTACCTACCGAGTTGATACGAGCCATGTTTTTCCCAATTGGCGATGATGATCGCGAAATTAGCCATCCAGTTTACGTGACTTGGATTTTGCTCGGAATCAATATTGCCGTTTTCCTGTATCAACTCAGCAACCCCGAATTCACCTACGGCTGGAGCATGATCCCCCGAGAGATCACGTCCGGCACCGACCTGGTAGGTGAAGCCATAGTCAAGACGCCAGGCGGAGCCATGGCGATCCCGCTGACTCCGGGGCCTCCCATCATCTATCTGACATTATTGACGAGCATGTTCATGCACGGGGGCTTTGCCCATATCGTCGGGAACATGTTGTACCTTTATATTTTCGGAGACAACGTCGAACACCGCTTTGGATCGATTCCATTTTTGATTTTTTACTTGCTGGCGGGAGTCGCTGGAAACGTAGCCCAAATACTACTTGACCCTCAGGGTATCCTGCCGAACCTTGGGGCTTCCGGTGCAATCGCAGGAATCATGGGAGCCTATCTGGTGCTGTTCCCGCGCAACCGAGTGAACGTCGTATTCCTGTACATGATCGTGTCCATACCTGCGGTGTTGGTTCTGGGTGTTTGGATCATCACCCAATTATTCAGCACCTACGGCTCCATCATGACCAGTTCCCAATCATCTGGCGGAGTCGCGTACGCCGCTCACGTAGCCGGATTTGTCACCGGCGTCTTGGCGGCTTACGCCTGGCGGCCGACCCTCAAGAGTGAACCTGATTCCGTCCTCTACCGGCAATACCAACGCGACCCACGTGCTCGCCAGTGGTAATCAGCAAGCCAATGCAAATCGATTTTTAGTTGCAATGCCGGGCTTATTCTTCATCGCCCGCGATTCCAAAACCATACTTCGTTGCGGTGGCTCGCTCGATGCCGACCCGAAATGCATCATCAATTCTCTTTAGACAAATGCATTTGATTTCCGCAATGCGCGACATTCATCGATTCGCCTCGCGGTGTTACAGGTTGGTCATTTGCCACTTGGATTCGGCGCAAAATTACCTTGCCCTATTTCGACGTTGCCCTACTTGATGTCGATTCCAACTCGACCAAAACCCCATGAACGCGTTTTTGGAGAGCGAACACGCAATCGGATTTTCGACTCGTGTTTATTTCACTTTCGAATGAGGTGCGGCGGCTTGTTTAGATCGATACAAACTCGCATCCACCACCTGGATCATCGCTTTTGCATCCAGTTCGAAGGGACCAAGAAAATCGGCGACACGCTTGGCGACTGATTGTGGATCTTCCATGACGTCACGGTGTCGAATCGCAATCATTTCGGCTTGCGGGTTGGCTGCAATCACCGCCCGTGCGTGATTGAGTTGCTTCTGATAAATCGTCCGGAGAGATTCCGATGATGTCTTGGAACGTTGGCGCCCGAGGGCGTCGAGCATTGTGTCCTGCGATTGCAATACTTCGTCTAGATCACGATCCATCATGATGATTTTGTAATAATATTTCCCCGGCAAATTCGGCACGAGTTGAGAGACGACTTTGACAGCGTGTCCTTGTGCGTCACCCACCCAAGATGAGTCGTTTTGCAAGGCTTTGACCGATTCCAATTCGAAATAGCCTTTGGGATTGCTGCTATCGGCGGAGCGAACCTGGTCCGACAGGATGGGCATGCCGCCGGCAGCTAACATTTGCATCATCATCGAAGTGCCCGATCGTGGCAGCCCGGAAACGACCACAATCCATGATGTGATGTCCGCCAATTCCGGTCGCGAAACATCGGCGATTTCTACTTGAGCCGATTCAGGGCGGCTGGCGGGGATTGGGCTGCCCGTGGTGTCCAATCCACGTCGAATCCGGTGAATCAGACGCCGTATATTGCGAGCGGCTTCCCGGTGATATTCCGCCTTGGCTGGATCGTTCACTTCACGAGAATAGATCATGGCTAGCCTGGAATGCGCCCGGGGGAAGTTAGGGTTCTGGCGCAAGGCAGTATCTAGCGCTCGGATGGCAAGTTCAGGTTCACCACAATGCCGCAGGGCTACCCCGTGGTAGTAGTGACCTTGGGGATTGTGAAACTGCGCGCCTAAAGAATTTCGTGCGGCGTCGGCCGCCTGGGCGTATTTGCGTTGTTGCAATAACCGTCGGCACAATCCAAGGTGCGCCTGGGGGTGCACAGGGTCAAGCTCCAGGACGGCATAAAAACACTTCTCAGCCTCTTCACCCCGCTTTAGTTTCAGCAGGATATCACCACGTTTGATCAGCACCGCGCCTCGCCGCGCGGGTTCGGCTTTCACGGCGCGTGTCAAATATCGAAGGGCTAATTCATAGCGACGCTCCATTTGCAGCACGGATGCTTCCAGATACGCCAAAGCGGGCACGTTCATCCCGGAACGAGCCTTCATGCGGCGAACACGTGAGCGTTCTTTGGGTTTGAGATCCTGAAACTGGATTTCGCCGTGCTCCTCCTTATACCGCTTCAACTCTTGGATCGCCGAGGCCGTCAGCTCTTTCTTCCGCGATTTGATAAGATCCGCAGTTTGCCGAGCCTGGCTGATTCGCTCCAGAGCGATGTAACATTGCAAAAGAGTCACTCCGAATCGAAGCTCCTCAGGCCAATCGGCCCACAACTGACGCAGAATCTCCGCTGCGGAATGATGTTGCTGGGCGTCGATGTACGATTGCGACAAATGGTAGTTCAGTTCTCGAGCCGCTTCAGTTGCCGCAACCGTTTTATCCTCGTCGGGTTCCTCAATATATCCCAGCGCCACCAGTTGCTTGACGGCCTCACCTGCATCCACGGCATCGATGCGCAGGTTTTCCGGGTGCTGGCCGGAAGGTCCGTCGACCAAGTCCCAACTCTCGATATAGGAAACCTCAGTCGGTTGCTCCCAGGCCGCAGACAAGACTCGACCGTCCATATCGCGACCGACGGGCAGTCCAAACAAATGCAGAATCGTGGGCGCAATGTCCAGCAGCGTGGCGCTGTAGATTCGTTCATCGCGGCGAATCCCAGGACCCCGCATCACGAAAATCCCGAGCGGACGATGCTCGGCTGCCGGCCCCACGGGCTCGTTTGGCAGAATTCGAGGACGCAAGTGATCCGAGTGAAATCCATGGTCCGACATCAAAATAATCGTCGTGTCCGGGCCGGCCAGAGCCATCAGAACGCCCAGCATCATGTCGTGATACCGATAGGCACCATGAATCACCTCTTTATACATCTCGAAATCTTCTTCACTCACCCAATCCAAACGGGGCGGATGATACTTCATGAACCCATGGCTGAAGTGATCGATGGCGTCGTAATAAACCGCCATGAAGTCCCAAGGCTCCAGTTGCATGATTCCCGTCGCGGCCGCATGGATCGACGAACATTCGGCGATCATTTTCGCAATGTTGGACAAGCGAGTATCCTTCTGCTGATCGATCTCGGCTGCCCGCGGAACAAAGGGCTGGAGATGTTCTCCGTCCAATTCGTGCGGATGAATGCGAAGCGGAGCCAAATGGGGCAAAAGCCGTTGCGGATGAACCGTACGAGGCGCCAAAGGCCATGGCTTGTTCAAATCGGCTACCGCTTGCTGATAGTGATTCGACACCATGACGCCATTGAGCGGCTCGGCCGGGTGTGACGGCCACCATCCGACCACATTGCAGGGCTTGCCGACCTGGTTCAGGATATTCCACACAGCTTTGGTCTTGCGGCTCAGAACTGTGATCGGACGGATGCCGCCTGAGTGCGGGTCCGGCTCAATAAACCCATTGATCCCGTGCTTGAACGACCGTTTGCCCGTGGCGATCGAAGTCCACAGCATGGGCGAAAGGATCGGGTAAAGCGTCGAGAGGTTTCCGATGACTCCGCCGCTCACCAAGCGTTCCAGGTTAGGCATGTGCCCGGCATCCAGGAGCGGATTGATCACCTTCCAATCGGCAGCATCCCAACCAATCAACAAGACTTTCCTGGAAGTTTCGCAGCCGTTCGATTTCATTGTGACGTTCCGAAATCTCCAGAGTCAGAGCAAATGAGGCGATTGGCAGACAATGCAATCCAAGTTACCTGGGCTGAACCCCTTACAGAACTATAGCGGGCTTGCCCAAGCACTTTGGTCGTCCGTAGGAATTCAATCACGACTAACTTAAAAATAAAGGGCCAAGTATATGGTTACCATACACTTGGCCCCGTGACAGTCTCAAGAGCAGCATAGGTTATCCCATGCTGCAATTTGGCGCGAAGCGGAAACGAACCCGCTCCGTTATCGATGTTTCACGATCCAAAGACCAAAATTGATGGCATTCGACATGCCCAACAATTGACCCTTAGTTCTGTTGGCTTCGACGACGCCGGGCACCTGCGGCTCCAGTCGCCAGCAAGGCTAAGCCGCTCAGGGCAGCGGAGGTTGGTTCTGGAATTGCCGTGGCACCCATATGAATGCCAGCGCCGGAATCTTCGTATGCCCATTCGTTGATGGTGATCGATCCGAGTCCAGTATCCAGCGTAACGCTTGCCCATCCATAAAGTCCAGCATTGGTTCGGAATCCAACGTACTGAGTTGCGGCAGCCCAACCCAGAGCATCAAAGCCGTAACCACCGGAGGAAATCATCGTTCGGAAAACCGCGTTCGTTTGGCCGAAAAAGTAAGGTGCGGCCATATTGGGGCCAATGTCAAATTGGCTAGCTACTGTGTCAAATCCTTCGATTCCGTCCTCAAAGGCACTTACCAGGTTGACAAACTGGCCACCACCATTGATTGACAAATAGCTTGAGAAGAAAGTCTCCAGAACGAAGTCCGTAGTGGCGTCGCCGTCGACATCCCAATTGACCGAACCTTGACCCAAGCTGATCGAAACAGGCGTGGTGTTATGGATAATGCCGGCTTCCGCTGTGGAAACACCACCCGGAGCCATATACAACGCCGCAGCCGCTGCACTGCCAGCGGCCAATTTGCGGCCAAATGAGTTTCGTCTGCGGAGATTTTCCTGCGAAACACGTCGAGATTTGTTCGAAGACATAAGCTATTCTCCTTAAAAATTGGAAATTGCGCTACCTACGTAAGGTAAGCCGACGGATCACGATCTACCGATTGTATTTGGTGTGCGCTTAGGTGCAAGCATTTTTCCAAGTTTTCCAGTTTTTTTTTGAAATTTGGCGGTGCTGGGGAAATGAAGCCTGGCTGAACCAGCTTGAAATCCCCACAAACAGCCCGAAATCACCCGTATCGCGACCTCTAGAATCACGGATTTGACTGGGCACAGCCGAAAATCAACCCGCGACTAAGCCGTTATTGCGAGTGCTAGCTGCCTAGATATTTGTCAACTGCCACGCATCCATCGAACAGCCCAGGGTATGTCTCGCTGAGAATTTCCAATATTGCGGTGCGATCAAGCTTCGTAAGTCGTTCAAATCCTTGTACAGGCTCCGAAGCCGCTAGTACCTCATGCAATCTTTGGCGAACTTGATCAAAGACCGGCAGGGGAAGCTGGCGGAACGCATCGGAATAAATCAGATAGCTGCACGGATATTTGAAGAGCCGCGACTGAAGATCGAAATCGCGCAGGCTTCGGCCTTTTGAATCGACCTGATTTTCCGCCTTCGCACGATCTTGGAAGTTCTGAGCGAACTGAGTGTTGCCACGGATCGGCCCATCGAGCGGAAATTCATCGGCGAATAGCATGTAGTGGACGAGGTCATCCGCCGCTCGAGCAATTCTCCGGACGGTCGATTCGCTGCGAGTCCCTTGGGGGCGTTCCAAGGCCTCGTTGATGCCATCGTCTTGGAAGAGCGCGATCCGGGTTTCTATGCTGGCGCGGGCCATCAGGTTGTGCATCTGCGACTGATGCTCGAGCAACATCAGCGCCACGATGTCACTATGCGGGGTCAGGCATTGTTGGACCGAAAATTTTTTCGAAAGGTCGCTCTGGTTGGCACCTGCCTCGCAGTCGATTTGTTCGGGGTCCAATCCGTCGCTGGCCAAGCTATTTCCCAAATGCCGCATCGCGCCGTGATCACCCGTCACGTACCATCCGCCAAAGCGCTTTTGGAATTCAGTGCTGTGATCGGTAACAAAAGTCCTGGCGCCTGGACGAGGTCTGCCACTGAAATCAGTGTACACGCTGCGAACCAAATAGCCGGGGACGCCTTGAGTGCGATTCGTCGCATGGCAAGAAAGGCATTGACCACGATCTGCGATAATCTTTGGATTGGCCGGATTCGTACCGGTCTGGTCGATCGTATAGAAAACCGCCCCCAGAAACGGGTCGGTCGCCGCGATTTCCAGTTGATCTCCATGGTGGCAGTATCCCACATAAACGTCATCGTTGAAGTAGATAGCTCGCGGACTACGAGGACTGATCCGGTGGAGTTGAAGGGAAGTCTTGGAAAAAACCAGCACCTGCGACTGCGGGTCAATTTTGAGCGCCTTCAACACATCGGGCAACCAGCCGAACTCCTCATCGCGATTGAGACTAACCTCGCCAGCTTCCATTCGCTTGATAAGCTGAGCCAATGGGTCGTTGGGCGGAGTTTGCCCGTAATCGACGGGTTGCTTTTCAAAGTCCAATTGCGCTCGCGCGGGTGCGGCAATTCCCGCAATTAGTATCAATCCAGATAGAACGACTTTGCCAAACACGCGATCCATTCTCCTCAACCCACTCGGCTCGTTTTGCCTCAATTTATTGCGAAACAACTTCGACACGTTTTTCTCAATCGTTTAGACTTCGGCGATATCTTTACCAATAAGTATACATTAGTTCTTCCCCCAATGGTAGCCGACCTGGGTTTAACGGAGGATCGCAACTGTTCACGACCGGATCAATATATCCTTTGCAACCCGACGCGTTAGCGAGGGATTAAAATCAAAGTCCCTCGCTAACGCG
>WPCK01011180.1_pt1 | contig 12465 bp, 10 predicted proteins | sample 5399851 | NCBI WGS metagenome assembly WPCK01 (sample SAMN12869471, study PRJNA574797) | sludge metagenome | isolation source: wastewater treatment of pH11 | place: China:Beijing | collected 2019-05-20
AGCAGCGCCAAGGGGGCCGCAAGACCCGATGCACCGAAGAGCGGCAGTAGCTCCAGCGGCTTACCGGTGAATTCGCCGGAGGCCATCAGTCGCGAAATCACCCCTCCCAGCTGCCGGTCCAGATCGGCCGCGTACCCCCCAAGGCGCGGATCCTGGACCACTCCGACCACATGGGCTGCCGCCGCAGTCTTTGCCAGGGTCTCCTCGTTCGTGCGATGTTCCATGGTCCCTTCCCATCCTGTGGGTCCCGGGCAGAGGCAGGCCGACAAGCGCGGTGGGTCGCAAGGCACTCGGACCCCTTCGGGCCTCACGTGGCATCCGTCGCGGGGCGATAACGTTTTCGTTACACTCCCGTCTGTTGTTGTAACCCATCCGACGTCGATTGAGAATTCCGCATGGCTGGCATTCCACTTCCCATCGAGAGGATCCCCGTCCAGGTCTTTCCGGACGCCCATGAAGTGAACGTGGCCGTGGCGCGTGAAATCCGCGACATCATTGGTCAACGCGCCCAGCAGGGAAAGGCCTGTGTGCTGGGGCTGGCAACGGGCTCCACGCCCACCGGCGTCTACGGCGAACTCGTGCGGATGCACCAGCAAGAAGGTCTGAGCTTTCGCAATGTGATTTCGTTCAATCTGGACGAGTACTACCCGATGCAGCCCATGGAGCTGCAGAGCTACGTCCGCTTCATGAAGGAGCTGCTCTTCGATCACGTCGATATCCCTCCGGAGAACATTCACATCCCGGATGGGACACTGCCTCGAAGTGAACTGGCAGGGTACTGCCAGGACTACGAGCGGAAGATTCGCGCGGTCGGGGGTATTGATATCCAGCTGCTGGGTATCGGTCGTACAGGACACATTGGCTTCAACGAACCGGGATCGGGCCGCGAAAGTCGTACGCGGCTGATCGCACTGGACAGTATCACACGGATGGACGCGGCCAGCGACTTCTTCGGTGAAGAGCATGTGCCACAGCGGGCCGTGACGATGGGGGTGGGCACGATTCTGGAGGCCCGTCGCATCATCTTGATGGCGTTCGGCGAACACAAAGCGCCGATCATCGCGCAGGCCGTGGAACAGCCGATGACGGATGCCGTCGCCGCCAGCTTCCTGCAAGGACATCCTCACACGTCGTTTGTTCTGGATGCAGCCGCGGCGGCGGAACTGGCCCGGCTCAAGACCCCCTGGCGATTCCAGCACGTGACCTGGACCCCCACGCGCATCCGCAAGGCCGTCATCTGGTTGGCCCGACAACTCCGCAAACCGATTCTGAAACTGACCAACGAGGACTACAACGAGAACACCTTACAGGAGCTGCTGGCCGAACATGGCGCGGCCTACAAGATCAACATCGACGTCTTCCGAACCATGCAGGAAACCATTACGGGATGGCCTGGCGGAAAACCCGAGGCGAAGAAGCGGCCCGGCGATATCCGCCGGAAGACCGATACCATCTTTCCCAAGCGGGTCTTGATCTTCTCACCGCATCCCGATGACGATGTCATCAGCATGGGAGGCACGCTGATCCGGCTGGTCGACCAAGGGCATGAAGTGCATGTGGCCTACCAGACCTCGGGGAACATTGCGGTGTTCGACGGGGACGCCCTGCGGTTCGTCGATTTTGCCCTGGATTTCAACCGGATGTTTGGGATGTCCTCGGATCAAATTGAACGCGTGGAAGACCACCTGGAGGAATTTCTGCGGAACAAGAAGCCTGGCCAGGTGGACAGCCTCGAAATCCAACAGATCAAGGCGCTGATTCGGCGAGGCGAGGCTCGGGCCGCCAGCCGCGCGGCGCGCGTGCCGCTGGAAAACTTGCACTTCCTGGACCTCCCTTTCTACGAAACCGGCACCGTGAAAAAGAGACCGCTGGGCGAGGAGGACGTCCGCATCGTCACCGAACTGCTCGAACACATCCAGCCACACCAGGTCTACGCCGCTGGCGATCTCACCGATCCGCATGGGACCCATCGCGTTTGCCTTTCCGCCATTCTGGCGGCCGTGGACCGGGTTCGGACGAAATCCTGGTTCGAGCATTGCGAGATTTGGCTCTATCGCGGGGCCTGGCAAGAATGGGAGCCCGAACAGATCGATATGGCCGTGGCCATCAGCCCGGAAGAACTGTTGCGAAAGCGGAGCGCCATCTTCAAGCACCAGTCCCAGAAGGATCGCGCGATGTTCCCGGGAATCGACAAGCGGGAATTCTGGCAGCGGGCCGAGGATCGAAACCGTGCCACAGCGGTCTTGTACGACCAATTGGGGCTGGCCGAATACGAAGCGATCGAGGGCTTTGTCCGCTGGTTGCCGGAGGCTCGCCGTGAATCATGAACTGCAAGCCAACCTCGATCGCATCCTGGCGTCCCCCAGCTACCAGCTTGCGGAATTGGATATCGAGTTCCTGGGTCGGACCGAGCTGCGGCCGGTGCGCATGCAGCTGGAACTGCTCAAGCCGGAAATGACCTTTCTGGAACACAAGATCCAGTCGACCATTGTCGTCTTTGGCGGTACCCAGGTCTTGGCCCCGGAAGCCGCGCAGGAACGCCTGGCCGCCGCCACGCGCGCACGGGATGCCCACCCCCGCGATCGGCAGGCGCAGCGCCACTTCAAGCGAGCCGAGCGCGGTCTGGCCCACGCCAAGTATTACGTCGAGGCGATGGAATTCGCACGGCTGGTCTCCTCCACTTGCCAAACCCAGGGAAACTGCGACTACGTGATGATGACCGGCGGCGGGCCCGGGATCATGGAAGCCGCCAACCGCGGTGCCTATGAGGTGGGGGCTAAGTCGATCGGCCTGAATATCACGCTGCCCGAGGAACAGTTTCCCAATCCCTACATCACGCCCGAGCTCTGTTTTCAGTTCCACTATTTCGCACTTCGCAAGATGCACTTCCTGCTGCGGGCCGTGGCCTTGGTCATCTTCCCCGGTGGGTTCGGGACGATCGACGAACTCTTTGATGCCCTGACCTTGCGGCAAGTCGATCGCATGCAGACGATCCCCATCATTCTCTTCGGACGGGAATTCTGGGAACACGTGGTCAATTTCCAATTCCTGGCGGACGAGGGAATGATTCGCGACGAACACTTGCAGTTGATTTCGTACGCCGACAACGCCGCCGAGGCCTGGGACATGATCCGGAATTATCCCAAGGTGGAAGGGCCCTAGCGCCGATCCGCAATCCAGAAGTCCCCTTCACCCCCGCCCGCAACCTCGCACAAGGGTACCTCGCGACGGGCAGGTCCTTCGGTCGCCTGCGGCTCCCTCAGGATGACAGAGCGCGGGGGGAGTCCGCGGGTACTGCAGCAAAACCGCAGCATGTCATCCTGAACGAAGCGCAGCGCAGTGAAGGACCTGCCAGTCGGGGAGAGGGGCAGGTTGTGGGTCTGTTGCAACGCGCTGCGATCGGAGAGAGACCGCTCCCCTGCGCGAGGGTACCTCGCGACGGGCAGGTCCTTCGGTCGCCTGCGGCTCCCTCAGGATGACAGAGGGGGGCGGATAGGGGGCAACTGTGCGCAATCGAACTCGGGCCCGATGCGCCCCCTCACGAGGCGTGGCCCAGGCACTGCACCACGCGGACCCGAATGAGCTCGGTCATCAGGGGATGGAGCCCGAGGGGTTCCGCGACCAGAACTCGCACCCCCGGGTGCCTGCCGGCCGCCGCCGCCGCCAGCCGAGGAATGTCTTCGGTCCAGTGCCGTCCCGGCAGGAGGAAATAGGGAAACACCACCACCAAGCGAGCACCGCCTGCCACGCAACGGTCAAACGCCTCCTCGACGGTGGGTTCCGCGATTTCCATATGGGCTGGCTGTATATTCGGCAGCCCCAGCTCGCCACGGAGGACCGTGGCCAGGTCCAGCAGCAGCCGGTTACTGGCGTCCAAACGCGAACCGTGATCCACCACCACCAGACCCAGCTGGCCGGGCAAGAGGCCGGCGATCTGTTCCAGCGAATCGGTCCTCGGCTCCGGTCGATTGGATGGTTCCACGCCCCGACCCTAACTGACCTGCGAAGACCCCTGACCCGTCTGCCCCAGCGGCTGTTGGATTTGCTGGGAAACGTCGGCGGGGCAGCGAACCAAGTCCCCGGGCGCCGCGTAGTCGTAAAATAGAGTTACGGAACAGCATTCGCCGACTCCCACCATCCGCGGCTCAGCCCGGAACCTCGGTCGAATCGGCGAACCCATGAGTCTAGTTCGAATCCACGCGGGCCGCAGCCCCACTGGATTTGAGGGCTGTGGCCATGCCGCGCGCTTTCCCATTTTGTCGGGATTGCCGGAAATTTGCCAAAGGGATCGGGAGTTATGGCTAAATGATCTTGCTTGCGCTCAAAAAATGCCATACTTTCGCCCGATTGAGTAACCGGAACACGACGTGCCGGCGCAGGGGACTCCTGATGGATTTGTCACCCCATACTCCAAGAAGTGACGGCTGGGAAGTTGACGACGAAGATTTCGAGAAGATTCGTCGACACACCAAGCCGCGGCTTCCCGTTGCTTCCGATCGTGCCCGCCGCTCTGCCAAGGAAACCGCGGGTTCTCGCCGAGTGCGAAAGGAGATCTCTCGCACGTCCGGTGGGATGCACCGCCGCAGGCAGAAGAAAGTGATCTGACCGAGCTACGCGTCAGAGCAACTTTTCAGCGATGCGATCGCGGGATCGCTGTCCCGCTTCATCCGGCTGCAGCTCGCGTTGCGGCTCTTGCAATGCGGCCGGCCTTCGGCCGAGAGCGATTCGCTCGCACGTGTCGCGCGGACCTCTCCGAGTTGCCTCGACCACGCGCGGCGTCACCCAGGAGACCGCGTTCCTTGGGGAGCCAATTCGCGAAAGGCCAGAGAACGGCGGGCCGAAGGCGTGTGGTCCTGCATGAACGCTCCTTGCTGGCGATTCGTCATTGGACGGGGAAAGCCCGCCGGCCGGCCGCACGCTTCAGCCAGAATTGCGGCTGGCTGAGCAGCACCGTATATTGCCGGGGGGGAGCTCATCTACTGCCAGATCGGGGGCCGCGTTGAACGACGACGAACCGAAACCGGAAGGATTGCCCCCGTCACTTCCCCCGGAAGGGCCAGACCCCGCCGATCGTCCAGCGCCCGGCCAGCCCGCGACGACGCCCCTGTTCGAAACCACCATGGGGTCACCCTCTTGCGGTGAATCCACGCTGCTGTCGCTCACCGGCAAGATGCTTGGCGACTATACCGTGCTGGAGTCCATTGGTGCGGGAGGGGGCGGCCAGGTTTTCAAGGCGCAGCATCGTCACATGGGGCGCATCGTGGCCATCAAGGTCATGCTGCGAGATACCATCCACGATCCCATGATCGTCAAGCGTTTCCGCCGGGAAGTCAAAGCCTCGGGACAGCTCCTGCACCCCAACATTGTCACGGCGTTTGACGCGGGCGAGCAGGACTCCATTCACTATCTCGTGATGGAATACGTGGAGGGCCGGTCGCTGGCCGAGGTGATCCGCTGCGATGGCCCCATGTCCATCGGAAGCGCCGCCCGACATGCCGCAGCCATTGCCGAGGGGATCGCCTACGCCCACAAGAAGGGAATCGTGCACCGCGATGTGAAACCCAGCAACATCATGCTGACGACCGAGGGACAGGTGAAGATCCTGGATATGGGACTCGCACGCCTGAACGATATGACGTCGCAGGGTGGCGAGCGTGTGGCTGCTCACCTCACGGGCCATGGCATCGTCGTGGGATCGGTCGGCTATATCTCGCCCGAACAGATTGTGAACGCCCATCATGTGGACCATCGCACGGACATTTACAGCCTGGGCTGCACGCTGCACTATCTGCTGACCGGCAGTGCCCCCTATTCGGGTTCCTTTATCGAAACCTTGGTGGCCCACTCCCAAGAGCCCGTTCCGACCCTGCGCCTGACCCGTCCGGACGTGCCCCTGGAGCTCGACCGGGTCTTCCAGGCCATGGTGGCCAAATTGCCCGACGATCGAATCCAATCGATGGATGAGGTCGCCGAACGGCTTGCGCCCTTCACGAGCTACTCGTCGAGCCCGCCGGTCGTCGCCACGGCGGACATCAAACTGCGTCACGAACCCAGTCCCTCCTCGGCTATCAGCAAGTACGTGACCAAGGCCGTGGGGTTTGATCTGGGAACGCGGCAGTCCTACGTCTCCTGGGTGCGGACCGACGGCGTTCCGGAGTCCATTCCCAACGCCCAGGGCGACGTGGCAACACCCACGGTGGTTCGCTTTGCCAACGGATTGTTTCATCATGGAAACCAGGTACTCGAGCAGCTTGATGAAGGCGTGGCCGATGTGGCCACACGATTCGTGGGTCGCCTGGGTGTGGCCAACGACCACTTCGATCTGGCGGGTCGAGCGGTTCCCGCCGAGGTGGTAGCGGCCGTCGTCCTGCGGGGCCTGGCCTCCGACGCCAAACGGAGGATCGGATACTTCAGCCATGCCTGCTACACCGTACCCGCCTGCTTCGGCGAGAGCCGGCGCCACGCCTACCGCTCGGCATTTGAAATCGCCTCGTTGGCCACGCTGGATCCCCTCAACTCCGGCATGGGAAGCGCTATCTACTTTGCCTTCATGCACGGTTGGCTGAATCCGCTCCGAAAGACGGAACCGAAGCATCTGCTGGCGATCCGCTATGGGGCGGGGAGCTTTGACGCGGCCGTCATCCGCGTCGAGGACCAGCACTTGACCACCCTGGCCATCGTCGGGGACCCTGCGTTTGGAGGTCAGCTTTGGGACGAACGAATCCTCGACTACGTTGCGGAACAGCTGCACAAAGAGCATGGAGTGGACGTCAACAGCGATCCCATCGAGCTGTTCCGGCTCCGCGAGTCGTGTGAGCAGGCCAAGCAAGCCCTGTCCGGAATGGAACGGGTCTCGGTCCGATTCCGCGCCCAAGGCAAGTCGTTATCGGGTACCCTCACTCGGAACTTCTTGCAGAAACTGGGGCGGGACCTGCTGGAGCGGCTCGAGGCACTCTTGCAAGAGGTCCTTCGCGAGGCGAACGCCTCCTGGAAGCAAATGGACCACGTGCTGCTGACCGGTGGTACCGCCCGCATGCCCCTGGCGAAGGACTTCATCGGCGACCTGTCCGGCAGTCCCGCCAAGTGTGGATTCCTGGACCCAATCTTCGCGCCCCATGGCACGGCACTCTATGCACAGGCACAGATGGAGCCAAGTTGCCCCACCATGCGACTGCAGGTGTCCGAACTGACGTCGCACAGCATTGCCGTTTCGGCCAGCCAATCCGGTCAGCAACGGGTCTCGATCATCATTCCCCGAAATTCCCGGCTGCCCACCCAGAAAACCGTCAGCTTTCGGACCATGAAAGATAACCAACAATCGGTCCTTCTGAATGTGGTGGAAGGCCATACGCCCGCCACGGGTGAGTTTACCCCAATCGGGCACTGCACGATTTCCGATCTTCCCCCTGGTCTTCCGGCCGCCACGCCGCTCGAACTTGAGTTTCAAGTGGCCAAAGATGGGCTGCTGTCGATTTTCATGGAGTCCAAGGCCACCGGCCGCCGAATCTCGCTGCCTATCAAACGGGCCACGGGGCTGGGGACCGACCAGCGTAAACGCTGGCGGGAATGGCTCGATACGGGGATGATGGTGGGCGAGTTCGACTGACCGGCGGAGCGAAATCAGGGAACTCCTCTCGGCCGCGCCACGTCTCAATAGGAAACGGCGCCCGATTCCAGGACCTGAGGAGAACCAACGTGTCACCCATCCCGCGTGCTGGCCTCACGGCCGTGGTGCTCGTGGCCATGTCGAGCTCGATGCTCTCGGCTGAGCGCGCCCCCCTGTCGCCCGAAGAACTGGAACGGGACTCGACTCACCAGGTCACCGGCAAGGTCCTGGCCGTCTACCAGCGGAACGAGTCTTCGTATCTTTTCGGCGCGGGAACGCTGATTGCCCAAATGATTGTGGAGATCCGAGTTTCCCAAGTCGCAAAGGGGACCGGGATCGATCCGGAACAGATCGTGTACGTCCGCTGCTGGCGGGTCCAACAGCGGGGACTCGGTTTCTTCCTGCCAGGCCCCAGCGGCCATTTTGCCGTTCCGAAGGCCGGGGACCTCGTGCGAGTCTGGCTGGCACGGGGTTCCTACCGCCCGACTGGTCAGACCGATCTGGGTTTGACCGCACTCTATCCCAACGGCTTTGAACGACTGCCGGCGGCACGTTGAACGAAGTCGTTACGGAGTATTGGTAAACGCGTACAAATTCCCAGCGGTTCGCACGTACAGCGTATCGTCGGCGATCGCCGGGGTGGCGGACACCCGTTCGCCCAGCGGCGGATTCTTGGCAACGACCTCGGGTTGAGCCGTTCCGGCCTTGAGCACGGTGACCGTGCCATCTTCCAAGGTAGTAAAGTAGATCAGCCCGTTCGCGGCCACTGGTGAAGCGTAGTACTTCCCGGCGCCGACAGCGCGCTTCATGTAAATCTGTTTCCCCGTCGCGGCGTCGAGCGCGGTTACGATGCCGCCGTCTTTTACCATGACATATTGTCCACGGTACAAAATGGCCGTGGGAACGTAGGGCAGGCCTTTTGTGTGCGTCCACAGCAGGTTCGCGGACTGGTCACCTTGGCCACCGGCCTTCAAGGCAAAGGCCCGATTCTCGCCGGCAGCCATGAACTTCAGGACCTCCTCATACTCGGAGCTGCTGATCTGGCCATCGGCATTGGCATCCTGGCTGTCAAAGAAACCGCCGAACGTCTTTTCGGCCTCTTCCCGCGACAGCATTCCGTCCTTGTTCTTATCGAGGTTCTTCAGCAGTCCATCAAAGGCTGGCATCTGAATTTCCGAATCCCCAGCGCCACCCGGCGACCAGCCAGCGAAATACACAATGCCATCCGCCGCCACGGGGGAGGTGCAACAGCCGGACGGCAGGCCGGCGACCGTCCATTGCTCTGAGCCATTTGCCAGGTCATAGCCGATCATCCGGGCGTGCCCGGCCACGATCACTTGCTTGCCCTGCGGCGTCGACCAGACCAGGGGCGTGCTGTAGGAGACGGGCGAGTCACGGTGAGCTTCCCAATTGGGCCGACCCGAATCGGCGTCCAGGACCAGGATCTCTGCGTCGCGGATCTGGTCTCGGACCAGGACGACCTGACCGTCCGTGAGGATCGGCGAGGTGCCGCTGCCGAAGTTGCCTGCCAGATTCACAGGGGGTAACTCGTGCCGCCAAACTTCGTTCCCGGTCAAGTCATGACAGAAGAGCCCACATGAGCCAAAGTAGCTGACAATCCGCTGTCCGTCCGTGGCACAGGTCGAGGCGGCGGGACTCCCCTCACCCGGCAGGAATTTCTCAATCTTCGTCGCGGACGCCTCTTTCCGCCACGCCTCTCGGCCATCCGTCCGCTGATAGGCAATCGTGAACAGTTTGTCAGAGTCGAAGGCCGTGATCACGACCAGGTCACCGGCAATGACGGGCGATGACAATCCCGCGGGAACGGGTACCTTCCATTTCACATGCCGGTCTGGCCCAATTTCCACGGGGGGCCGTTGATCGTCGGCGATCCCGGACCCATTTGGGCCCCGAAATCGCGACCAACCCATGGGTTCATCGGCCAAGAGCCCCGTTCCGCCAAGGAACAAGACGATCGCCAGAATCGGGGACGTTTTCATGAAGCATTCCTTTGTGATGGTGGAGACTTCCTATTACAGCTCTTGGGCATCAGGACACTTTGATCAGGCTGCCAGCTCCCGAACCGCCTGCTGATCGGTCGTTTTGATCGATTCCCCGTCGATCGGCCAGTTCATTTCCGGCATGGGCTCGTCTAGGTGACTCCGTGTGGACGTTCACGCCCTAACCCTTTGTTGCGAGCGGGGACGAGTCGCGATGGTCATCCAGCGGTCAATCTGGTGAGGGAGGCCTTGCGGTGAGCAGTATTCCGTCCCGCTGTAACCGACGTGGGGGAAGCAGGCGGACGGATTCACCAGCTTGCCTCAATGGAAATACGTGTCCACGGTGACCGGCAGCCCCGGCGGAATTCGCTGGCGCAATTCCAGTTCGTCCAGGGCGAAGCTCGGATGGATCTCCACACGAATCTCGTCCGCCACGGTGGCTCCAACCCCCCGCAGCCACCGACGATGCAGGGCCATCAGGGCCGACTCGGCTGTTTCCGGACTGTCTGCGCCTGACCCTGGGGCATTTTTTACGGGAGCAAACGCTTCCGCCCTGTCCACCTCGACGACCAGTGCATTTCCCGCCTGGGGCAATATGTCAAAAATGAAGCGCTCGAACTTCACGGCGTTGGGTTGGGCCGGCTCGACCTTGGTTCCCGTTTCATCGACGAAGGGGACCTTTTTAAGCGCGCGATGAAACGGCAACGCCCGCGCGTCACTGGCCATTCGCCGCAGAAAGGGAAGGGCAAATGCATGCACGGCGATACTTCCGGCCCAGAACTGAAGTGATCCGTCGGCCGCCTGGCGGCGGGCAAGCGACTCGGGCAGATCACTGTATTCGATGATCCGCAGATGTCCATTTGCGGAAACGAGATTCCCCAGCCGTTCCAGGGGATCGTTCTTGGAAACGACCTGAGTCGTCATGGCCGATTGGGCAAGCAGATGACAGCCCAGGAACTGGGGATCGCCAATCGCTACCAACGGGTTGTCGACCTGGAAGTAGAAGATCGTATCGATGCCGAGTGCCTCCAGTTTCGCGAATAGCCCCGCGCGCTCCATGGCTGCCAAGGTCCCACCGTGCCCGTCGGGACTGAGCGCGATCTGACCCGGCGCTTGCAACAGGATACGGCCGGACTGCGCGTCGAGCGCCGGCATGGTCCCCTGGCAAAAGACCATCACACGCTCGGGCGCCAGGCCCAGGTACTCGTGATTGCGAAGGTACTGCTTCGTTACCGCGTCGGTGGCGGGGCTCGTCATGATCAGCCAGGGCACGTGCGTTTGATATTTCGCCTCGATCGCCCCCAGGCGATCCGCATGCATCTGGAACAAGGTCCGACGCGAAATGGGACCCACGGGAAAAAGGCCCTTGGGTTCTGCAAAACCCAACCGGGTCCCCTGACCGCCGGCCACGACCAGCGCCGCGACACGGCCGCTCCGCAGGGCTGACTCCCCCTCCCTATGTGCCTCCGACAAGCGGAATCGATCCGGGACCGCGCCGAGGCGGATCGCAGGAGGCTGCTCCAGCTGCTGGCCGGGGCCGGTCAGGTCCGACGGTCCGACCCTCCCTTCCGCCTCGTACAACTGCCTCAGCAGCGGTAAATCGAGCTGTTCCAGCTGCGCCAATAGCGAAAACCGCTCCTCGGTGGACAGAAGGTCCCAAAAGTCCAAGACATGCGATTGTCCCATCGCGGTCAGCCGCGCCTTCCATTCGGCCATCCGATTCATGGGAGACGGTTCCTCAAAACTGACCGCGGACCCAGGCATAGGCGAGCCAGCATAGCAGGGGGAAAAGAACAAAGATGATGGAATACGTCAGGATGGTGGTCCAGGCATGCTGCGGCCAACGTGCCATAAATATGTCAGTCCCAATGAGAGTCGGGTTGCTCAATACCTGGAGTTCAGTGATCGCTCCGCGCGGTCGACTTGGCGAGGTATTCCACGGTCACAAATCCGGAGGTCCTGGGGGTACCCGCCAGTCGGACGTCGAGACGGGCACCGTGCCAGAGCGTTTCACCGACGATGACCTGGGCAGGCGGCCCGGAAACGCATTCGGCCTGGACATTGGGGAGCACGGCGAAGGGGGGGCAAAAGGCCACATAGGCCTTGGCCTCCCGCTGCTCGGCGCTGTGTGGAACCTGGACGTAACCGCGAATCGTGTCCACCCCCTGCGAGTCGTGGAAGCGGGATTGCTGTGCGCGCGGGGAGGTCTCTTTCCAGGGGAGCGCAATGATGTCTCGCTCAACGTCCGAGTCGAGTTCATCACGCGACGGGATCACGGGCATTTCCGTCACCGGCAGTCCCCATAATGACTGTTGCAGTGTGGCCCAATCGCAACCCGAGCCGGGTCGCCACGTTCGCCCAGTCGTCAACAGCTCGCCGACCCCCACGATGGTCGCCACGATCAGCACGTCCGTCCAGGTCCGATGGCAGACGAGGATCATAGCAAGCAAGAACACGGATCCGGTGAGGATGCCACTTAGCATGCCGCTCAGACCGCAGGTCCCCAAGGGTAGGCGGCGAATGGAGGCAGCGGACAAGGCCAGCGCCACGGCCGCCAGCGTCAGCGTCGCAGTTGAAGAGGGGCGATCCGCCACGGAAACGCCGCTCGCCAGCCGGACCGTCAGGATCACGGCCGCCACGGCGGCCGAGAGGGCGGCGGCCCATCGGGTACGGTCGATGACTTCTGCCACGACGTGGCTGCCGCGCCGCGCAACGGTCGCCGATTCCAACGAAGGAGGCGGTTGCGGCCGATTCAGGTGAGGGCCGCGTCCAAGCGCCCAGCGGCCTCCGCGATCTCTTTGGCCCGGTCCGTGTTCTCCCAAGTGAAATCCTTATCCTCGCGACCGAAATGCCCTCCCG
>WPCK01139480.1_pt1 | contig 12457 bp, 10 predicted proteins | sample 5399851 | NCBI WGS metagenome assembly WPCK01 (sample SAMN12869471, study PRJNA574797) | sludge metagenome | isolation source: wastewater treatment of pH11 | place: China:Beijing | collected 2019-05-20
TTGATCGGGTCGATAAACGCTCGCGAAGTGACCAATGGCTTGCGACCATTGATTTCTGCCATCGTTTCATTGACGTATTCGAGCTTTTTGAAGGCTCCCCAATTGCGGTATTGGGCATTCCAGCGACTGCGAGGTCGGAGCCATACCGCAAACGTCTCGGCGAAATCTTCGGTGGGGTGGCTTTGAGCGTACCACATATCGAGGTGCAGTACAAAGTCGCGGCTGTAGGGTTTAGGCCGGTAATATTGCGGATAGGGTGTTGAAACGCGGCCAAACGTCTGGCGGTACGACTTGCGGCGGCGGAGGCGATAAGCCGTGTCGATGGCGTGGCCGGCTTCGTGCCGCAATATTTTCATGCACCATTCGACGTTTCCGCCTTCGACTTCCAGCATTTGCTTACGTTCCAATCGCATCAGTCGGGGGTGGGCCAGGTAAAACGGAATCGCGATTCCCGGGATGCCGTCCGGGGAAAACCACTCGTCGCTCAACCAGACGTGGGGTCTGAATCGCAGGTTCCGGTCGGCTAGCTCTGCGTAGAGCTGTTTGAGGCATGTCTGGACCATCGAACCGCGCAGCGAGAGCTTCAAATCGCACATTCGGACATCCAGCAACTCGGCATCCGTGAGTCGGTTGAGCTGCCGGGAGTCAATGATTCGCCCTTTTTTCTTGGACACCTGAAAAAGATTCCTACTTTGCGAAATGTTGGCAAATCACCTGGTTGTTCAGCTCGATTTCGGCGTACGAATCCACTTTAGTCTGGCGTCCGGCGAACTTCTACTTGTCTATCGACAATCTAGCTCAAGTTGCTGTTGAAATGGTGCATGAAGCCGCTATAATTCTCGATTCAACTGAAAACAGCCAAATTTATCGAAAATACGTTTTTTGGGGAGCCAGTCATGGCCAAAGAGTGTGCCGTCTGCGGCAAAAAACCGGCAGTCGGAAATAGCGTCGAGATTCGCGGTAAGGCCAAGTACTTAGGTGGGGTCGGTACGAAGGTGACCGGCATTACTCGACGGCGATTCAAGCCCAATTTGCAACCGGTCAAAGTCGAATTGCCCAGTGGCGAACACCGAAAACTGCAAGTTTGCACCCAGTGCATCCGCAGTGGAGTGATCCGCAAGGTTGTCCGCCAGAAGCCCTTCGATCTTTCGACCAAATAGTGCATCTGACCGCTGCCGAGATTCAAAAAGTCGCGGCCCTGGCCAAGCTCGATTTGGCCAGCGACGAGATGGATTCCCTCTCGGCAAAACTCTTGAGCATTCTTCAGTTCGTCAGCCAACTCGGTGACGTCGATACGTCGGGCATCGAAGAAATGGCCCATCCCGTGGACCTTCACAGCGTCTTACGAGCGGATCGCTCGGCTCCCTGCCTTACGCGCGAGGCCGCTTTGATGAACGCCCCCAAACAGGACGGCGAATTCTATCTAGTGCCTCCAGTCCTTGGATAGGCATTGGGCCAGTCTGATTGTCATTGACGATAGCATTGTCTTGCCTTTGCTTTTTAAGCACTAGTTGGCAATGAATCCGCTTCGTCGCGCCGGGTGATTGGTTGAAACAGGTTGGCTTTCCCATCCTTGCAGCAAACCAGATGCTCCCCTATGCTTGATCCGCATGAATCTTGAGAATACATCCGCCGTCCAACTGGCCCGAAAAATCGCGGCTATGGAATTGTCGAGTCGCGATGTGACCGCCTATTTCTTGGAGCGATCACAGCGGCTCAACGATTCCCTGGGTGCATACATTCGGATCCAGGATGCCCAGGTCGTCCTTTCACAAGCTTCAAAAATCGATGAGCAGTTTACTCGTGGCCTAGTGACTCCCGCAGTCGCACGTTCGCCGCTGGCGGGGGTGCCCATTGCAATTAAAGATGTCCTGTGCCTTGAAGGGCTGCCGACGTCATGCGGGTCTCGTATGCTTGAGTCCTATTCACCGCCCTATACGGCGACATGCGTTCAGCGCTTAATTGATGCCGGACTCATCCCGCTGGGCAAGACGAACATGGACGAATTTGCGATGGGTTCGAGCACGGAAAACAGCGCTTTCGGAGCGTCTCGAAATCCGTGGGACTTGGAACGAACTCCGGGTGGTTCGAGCGGTGGTGCGGGTGCGGTCCTAGCCGGTGGGTTGGCCCCTTTGTCCATTGGCTCCGACACGGGAGGCTCAGTCCGACAGCCGGCGGCGTTCTGCGGCGTATGCGGTCTCAAGCCGACCTATGGTCTGATTAGCCGTTACGGTCTTGTGGCCTTCGCAAGCAGCCTGGATTCTGTCGGCCCAATGGCTCACCACGTCGAAGACATCGCAGGACTCCTGCAGATCCTTGCCGGGCACGATCCGCGCGATAGCACTTCGCTGAACGTCGAAATTCCGGATTATCTTTCCTCGCTCGATCAGCCGCTAAAAAATTTGCGAATCGGCATTGTCCGCGAGCACGCTTGTCACCCTTCGCTTGACGAAGAAATTGCTTCGGCCGTCGATCGCACACGGGCGACGTTTGAGTCGTTAGGAGGAGATGTCGTCGACGTGAGCTTGCCGCATAGCAAATACTCGGTCGCGGTCTACTACGTGATCGCTCCTTGCGAAGCCAGCAGCAATCTTGCTCGATATGAGGCCGCCCACTATGGTCTGCGAGCTAGCTCCAAGGGGCGGACGACCGTTAGCGGCCGAAGCCCTCTGGACGAAATGATGGTTCGCAGCCGCACCGAAGGCTTGGGCGAAGAGGTAAAGCGTCGCATCATGCTCGGCTCATTCGCGCTCAGCGCGGGTTATAGCGATGCGTACTACAAACAAGCCTTGCGAGTCCGCCGATTGATTGCCTACGACTATCGAGCGGCTTTTGAAAAGGTCGATCTGCTCATCGGACCTGCTGTTCCGACGACTGCCTTCAAGCTGGGAGAAAAGCTGGACGATCCCATCCAGATGTACCTGGGAGACCTGTTTACCGTGGAAGCAAACTTGGTTGGCATTCCAGCCTTGTCCATTCCATGTGGCTTCAGTCGCACTGGCTTGCCGCTGGCCGTACAGCTTCAAGCGCCACACTTACAAGAAGCCCGACTGTTGGCCGCAGCCCACCAGCTCCAACGGGCCGGTCTATTTACACCTCGACTCGCGCCCGACCTATGACACATAACTTGCCGCCGTACAAAACCGTCGTTGGACTTGAAGTCCACGTGCAGCTTTCGACACAATCGAAGCTGTTTTGTGGCTGTCCAACCACGTTTGGTGCGCCACCAAATACGCAGGTATGCCCAGTCTGTCTCGGCCACCCGGGGACTTTGCCGGTGCTGAACGCCAAAGCCATTGACTTGGCGATTCGCACTGGACTAGCCCTCAACTGCCAGATTGCATCGGTCACGAAGTGGGATCGAAAAAACTACTTCTACCCGGACTTGCCCAAGGGTTACCAAATCAGCCAGTTCGATCAACCGATCTGTGGCCAAGGCTTTGTCGATTACCCCGATCCTTTGGATGCTGCGAAGACGCTGAGAGTTCGTTTGATTCGGGCCCACTTGGAGGAAGACGCCGGCAAGAGCTTGCACGATGAAGCCGATGGCCGCGCGGATAGCCGAATTGATCTAAATCGCACCGGAACGCCGCTCCTGGAGATCGTGACCTATCCCGACATTGAGAGCTCGGCGGCAGCCAAATCATTTCTAACCGAACTGCGATTGCTGCTGACCTATCTGGCCGTTTCCGATTGCAACATGCAAGAAGGCAGTTTGCGAGTCGATGCGAATGTCAACATTCATGTACCACGAGACAAGCAAGCCGTCAGAGTGGCGAGGGGAACGACGGGCGATGACGATGTTGCAACACCGATCGTGGAAGTGAAGAATCTCAATAGCTTTCGAGCCGTCGAACGAGCGGTAACCTACGAAGCTCAGCGGCAGTACGACTTGTGGAAGCAAACGGGCCAGACGATCCATGACGCTGCCAAGCAAACTCGTGGCTGGGACGATTCGGTAGGCGTTACCAAGCCGCAGCGAGAAAAGGAAGTCGCAGCCGACTATCGCTACTTCCCCGATCCCGATCTGGTGCCCCTTCGCATAACGTCGCAGCAGCTCGAACGACAGCAAAACTTGCTGGGTGAATTGCCCGCGATCGCTCGCCGGCGCTTAGAAATCGATCTTGGATTGAAAGCCTACGATGCCGAGGTCATCGTTTCGCAGGGCCGTAGCGTGCTGGAGTATTTTGATTCGGTTGTTGCTTCGGGTGCTGAACCCAAGCGAGCGAGTTCTTGGATCCAGCAGGACGTTCTGCGATCGCTCAAGGAGCAGTCGCTCGATATTCACGAATTTCCAGTGAAGGCCCCTCGTTTAGGTGAATTGTTGTTGGCGATTGAGCGCGGCATCATCGACAACGCGCGAGGCCGAATCGTCTTTCAATACTTGTTCGAGCACGATAAATCCATCGAAGCGGCTATGGCCGAGTTAGGTATTGAACAAGTCGACGACCAAGAACTAAAGGCATTGTGCCGGGCGCTATTCGACGAAAATCCGGAGGTCGTTGCCGACGCTCGCGCGGGAAACGCCAAGGCACTTGGGCGCTTGGTCGGCGAAGCAAAAAAGAAGAATCCGAACATCGATCCAAAGCTGTTTCGCGAACTTTGCGAACGGTTGATTGCCGAAGGCCAAAGCTCTTAGGCTGTTATCCGATGTTGCCACAACGTTGAACTCACCGTGAACTTCATTCGCCGCAAAGAATGTTGGAGCGCGTGCAAAAAAGCCGAAATTAAAACAATTCGGTAAAAGGTGGGCTGCTATTATCCAGTTCGGCCATCGCATTTCCGGCGGCCCGTTGTTCGGCCTCTTTTTTGTTGCGGCCCCAGGCGGGCGTAAATCGCCGTTTTTTGATTTCGACGTAAACTTGAAATAACTTCTTGTGGTCTGGGCCTTGTTCGGCGAGCAGCCGGTAGATGGGAGCTGCCGAAAATTCCTGCTGAGATCGCTGCTGCAATGCTGATTTGTAATTGCCCACGGAATGGTTGACCATCGCTTGCTTGATTTCCGCATCCATCGTGCGAAGGATGAAGGAACGAGCCGCTTCCAAACCTGAGTCCAGGTAGACCGCCGCGATCAAGGCTTCGAACAAATCGGACATCAAGCTCGGGGGCAATTTTGAACTGGATTGCATTCCGCGTCCGATGATCAAACATTCCTCAAGCCGTAGATCGTGACACACTTTTGCGCAAGCTCGGCGACTGACCACTGCGGATTTTATTTGCGTCAGCTCGCCTTCCAAGAATTCAGAATTGAGTTGGTAGAGCGATTCGCAAATGCAGAATCCCAGAATCGAGTCTCCTAAAAACTCGAGTCGTTCATTGGACAGCAGTCGACTGCTGGCACCTGAAGCGTGCGTCAGCGCAGAGAGCAACAAACGCTCATCGGTGAAGCGATAGGCAATGCGCTCTTGGCACAATTCCAGCTTTTGCTGTTCGGTAGGTAACTGCGGCGGGTTGGGCGTTATTTCGGACATGCACTAATTGTAACGATAAGAAGGTCAAAAACCCTTCGACTAGGGTGAGGGTAATAACTTCCTGACTATTGTCAACGCTTTCGCCTCAACGAAAGGCATTTTTTGGTTGAAACAAGAAAATAAATACCTTCATGACCTAGATTTCAAGCGTACCGCAGTGCCACGCAAGTGCGGTCAGAAGATCTATCGAACCCGTTGCTGTAACATGCATCCCACATTCTTCCTTGTCGCCGCCGTCTTAATCGCTATTCCGTCGGTGCAATTTGCCTCCTTGGGACTTGCCGCGCGGCGATCGGCGCGACTGGATCGTTCGCGGCAGTTCCGAAGACTCGAAAAGCACCGAAACGCTGCCCAAATAGCAAGGCTGGCCTCCGAACTCGAATCCGCAGATTGTCAAAAGGCAGGTCGCCCATGGCGAGTTATGGAAGTCGTCAAGGTTGTCACCGAATCAGACGACGCGAAGTCATTTTATCTGGCGGACCCCTACGGTCAGCCGCTGCCGCCATTCCACCCTGGCCAGTACATCATGGTCCGACCCGGACTGGCCGGGGCATACCAGACAACTCGATGTTACTCGCTTTCCGTGGCTCCCAATTCGAAATGGTGGCGAATCACTGTCAAATGGCAGAAGACGGAATCGCCTCCTCGAGCGGATCGGAAGACGGGCGCGCTGAGCCAGTGGCTGCACGAAAACATTCGCGACGGCGACTGCTTGCTGGTCGGAGGCCCAGGCGGACATTTCTACCTTCCGGCCGAGAATACGTCGCCGCTCGTTCTATTGGCGGCTGGAGTTGGCATCACTCCAATGATCAGTATGCTGCAACATTCGCAGTTAAAAACGCCGTCCCGGCCCGTCAGCCTTTACTTTCAAGTTAAAGACCTGGATCAATGGCCGTTGGGCCGCGAAGCTCACGCAAGTTGCCGTGACAGGTCCAAACCTGTCCGTGTTGTGACTTACACGAGTCAGGTGAATCCTGAAACCTTTCCGCGGTCGGTTTGCGAGAATTTCCCAGGCCAGTTCCGGGGAGGAAAGCTCGACATACCGACGGTTGTTGCGGAAACCGCTGCCAGCGATGCACACTACTTCATGTGCGGTCCCGATGCGTGGATGGAACTCATGCGAAAACAACTTGCCGAAGCTGGGGTGCCGGAAGGAAATGTCCACTGGGAGTCATTCGGTGGAACTCCCCCGTCCCTGGGAGAAAAATCGGCAGGCAGCCTTGCGCATTCAGTCGAATTCGCGCGGAGCAAAACGCTCGCGACCTGGGCAAACCCTGAACAAAGCCTCTGGGAATTAGCTCAGTCAAACGACGTCTCGATCCCAAGTGGATGCTTGAGCGGAGTCTGCGGAAGTTGCCGAGTCAAACTGCTGAAAGGCTCGGTCGAATACGACCGAAAAGTCAACTTGAGTCTAGCCGATGATGAATGTTTGCCATGCATTGCCAGACCGAAATCCGACTTGAAGGTCGACGCCTAGAAAGCATGAAGGTTATACGCTGGATGTGCATTGTTTGAAATCTAACGAAGTACGAAAAAATACCTAACCCAACAACCAACCCATGATCTCACGCTCCACAATTGCAATCAGTCTGCTTTGGATTCTCAATGGGCACACCTGCTCTGCTCAGGACGACCCACGCGATGCCAACTTGGATGTGCACTTGAACCCTCATCAAGTACTGGGATTCGAAAGCTGTCAGAAGTGCCACGCGTCGGAAGTTTCCGTGTGGAAACAGACGCCGCACCATTCGACGTTTATGACATTGCACCGCAGTCCGGCCGCACAGGAAATCGCGGGTCGCATGGGTATTGAATCGTTCAAGTCGGACTCGGCTTGCATCAAGTGTCACTACACGATGCAGTCCGATTCAAGTAGTGCGATAACAGCAATTTCAGGAATCTCTTGTGAATCGTGTCACGGAGCTGCGCAAAACTGGATCCAACATCACAATGACTATGGCAACGGTGCGACGCGAGAGAGCGAATCGCCCCAGCACCGCATCGAGCGGCTTCGAGAAAGCATCGCGGGCGGAATGCGGAATCCGATCAACGTCTACTTGATTGCCATGAGTTGTTATCGATGCCACACCGTTCCCGATGAAAAGCTGGTCAACGTTGGAGGTCACGTCGCTGGCAGCATGGATTTTGAATTCGTCGCTTGGTCTCAAGGAACCCTGCGGCACAATTTTACTAGGACCAATGGCCAGTCCAATGACGCGTCGAGCCGTCCACGATTGCGTCAGATGTTTGTGGCCGGAATGATCGCCGATCTGGAATTCAGCATGCGAGCCACCGCTGGGGCAACTGAGAAGGCGAATTTCGGAGTCAACTCCGCCAAACGTACCGCCCGAGCTGCCAAACGCCTAGCAGCGGCTCAGTCGAAGCTCAATCAGCCGTTGATCGAGGACATTTTGGCGACGTATCAAAGCGTGGACTTGAAGCTGAACAACCGCGAGCTACTGACTCAAGCCGCCGATGCGATTAATCTTCTTGGAATACGGTTCGCAGCGACCGTGCCCGGAGAAGCACTTGAACCGATCGATGGTTTCATTCCTCCAGAATCCAATTGGAAATAAGGTTGGATTAATCGAAGCGCTAACTGAACTCTATATCCCAACTGTCCTTTTGAAAAAAATGGATTCGTTCTGCAGATCGTTGGCTGCTTAATTTGTTCCTTCACGTCCGAGCTAGCCTTTCAGGGCTCGGCCCATTAAAAGGCTAGCCACGCGAATGTATGGGCTCCAATTCACAATGTTGAATAAGTTGACCTTAATCGCGATGCAAGGTGGGTCATGGGCAATTTCCTGAGTTGTCAACCGCCATTTATCATCCAAGGCTAGCAAAGTCTACCCAAATTCGCGATTTGACTGGGCTACGCTATTCGGAACTCAAGATACGGTCGGCATTTAGGAATTCTGAAGTTCTTGAAAAAATTTTCTTGACTTTGGTTCTCGGGTGTGAATAATCCTGTCATTAGATTTGTTGTTGGAACAAATCCTCAACTCACAAGGAACTTGCTAGCGATTTCGAGGGTATCGCTTGCTGGGCAGGGCCTAGTGCGAGATTCTCGGTGCATAGCGATGTACCTTCCCCACCTTCCCCGAGTTTAGGAACATTAAAAATGACTGATGTTTGTAAGAACGTTTTTGAGGCGATTCTCAAGTATGGCCACGATGAGGACTTTGATCCAATCGTCGACGAGCAATTCATGCCGACCGACGCGCCTGCTGGATCGAACGAAAAGATCGAAGTGCTTCGCCGTCGAGTCGAGTTGGGCCAGCCTCTTTGGCACTGCGACGACCGAGTTGACTATGCCGGCCTGACCGGTGTGATTCGCCCGCGCGAATAGAATTCTAATCAATTGCACCCATTGCAGTCCGCTTGCAATGGGTAGGACGTTTCGATTCAAGCCTGGCATTTGCTGGGCTTTTTTTGTTGGTAGACTTTCAAAAAATTGCGAGAAGAACCGGTGAAACACGTTAGGGAAAAGTCGATAAATTCCCTATGCCTTGGGGCGAGATGGTCGCCTCAATCGGTTTTGCCAGCAAGTTCCCCTGTGTACTTGTTCTTCCGGTTCGCAATTTCTCATGCAACGCAGCAACAAAAAACAATTCGAAGAGGTGGAGAATTGCTTCGACAAGGCTTGCAATCACCAAGCTATCAAACGCCGAACGTTATTTAAGGTGGCGGCCGGTGCTGTCATTGCCACATTACCGAGTCAAGCGTCTGCCGAACACAGGGTGGATGGAATACTGGGCCGAGGAAGAACCGGGCCGTCTGTGTTCAAAGCCCGAGCGATAGCGGACTATCAGCAAAGTCTGACCGATTTCGGCGGAGCATTGACTTCCTCGGCACTCGATCTGATTCAAGGTCGCCCCCGCGCGGTTCCATGGCAGTTCGATGTATTGATTGTGGGTTCGGGCTATGGCGCATCTACCGTAGCAACGAGGTTAGGGCAACGCCGGCATCCCGACGTGCGGATCGCGATGTTCGAGCGAGGCGTGGAGTGGATTCCGGGCACCTTTCCCGACCGCTTGCGCGACGTACTTCGCGAGTCGCGATTGAATCTGCTCGGACCGCGAAAGGGAACCGTCAGCAATCCAACCGGTCTGTTCAACGTTCAGCAGTTTGATGAAATCACCGTGATGAGCGGCAGCGGTCTGGGTGGATCATCGCTCATCAACGCAAGCGTTGCGATTCGAGCCGATCGCGAAGTCTTCGAACATGCTCTTTGGCCGTCGGTATTGCGTTCTCGCACAGCGTTGGACCCGTACTACTCGCTGGCCGAATATGAACTTGGTGCTGCCAGGGAACCCGTAGATAGCTCGCGAAAGATGGTGGCCGCTCGTCACGCTGGTGGGCACCTCGGCCAGTGCGGAGCAAATTGGCAGCCAGCCAGTTTGACCGTAACGCGCACGGGTATGCAGCCCGCCATCGAACCGCCAATTGTCAATCGGCAAGGCATGCTTCAACGCGGATGCATCAGTTGCGGCGATTGCCTGATGGGTTGCAACATCGGGGCCAAGAACACGCTGACGATGAATTATTTGCCACAAGCCCGCCGAGCGGGTGTTGAAATGTTTACGGGCGTCGAAGTGCAATTCGTGCGAAAGCAAGATTCCTACTACGTCGTTCACTATTTGCATCACCTTCCTCAGCCAAACGGGGAGATCAAGGCGATCAGCGGATGTGCCACAGCTCGCATGGTAGTACTCGGAGCCGGTAGTCTTGGCAGTACCGAGCTGCTTCTTCGTTCGCAACATCACGGCATGAATTTTTCCCACCGACTCGGACAAAGTTGGACAGGCAACGGCGATGCATTGGGTTTCGTTCGCAAAACGGCTTTGCCAACGAGCGGATCCGGCTACAGCGCCTACGAAACAGATCGACTTCCGGTCGGTCCGACGATTCAAAGCAACTTGACTTATCCGATGCGGCCAATTTCTGAACGCGTGTTGATTCAGGACGGGGCGGCGCCCAGAGCCTATGCAAACGCGTTAGGAGTGTTGATGCGTGACCTTCGACTCGACAACACGCAAATCTTGCTTGGCATGGGACACGATGGTACAGCAGGCCGCATCGTTCTGGGCGAACACGGCAATGCCAAAATCCAGTGGCCAGGTCTGACCGAAACCGCCTACCGCCGAATGGTTCGTGACGAGTTTAACCGGGTGGCCGAAGCGATGGGCGGGAAGTACGAATACCTGAAGATCTTTGGTGACAATCTGATCTCCGTTCACCCCTTGGGTGGTTGCTCCATGGCAGATCATGTGCAGCATGGAGTCGTCAACCAGCGTGGCGAGGTCTTCGATGCCCTGACCGGTGGAACTCACCAGGGGTTGTTCGTAATCGACGGAGCCATCCTGCCAACGTCGATCGCCTGCAATCCGCTGCTGACGATCACCGCGCTTGCCGAACGCGCTAGTGACCAAATCGTCAACGACCCGAATCTGTCGGATCTGTTCAGACAACCATCTGCTTAGTCTGCGCAACTGCCCTAAGTTCTCTCGACACGCAGCGCGGTCTTTGCTAAAGAATCCGTCTGCCCATTGAGAGTCGCAATTCTGATACCATTGTAGATCGGAGCTTGTCCATCGCCCGGCTAGCCGAATTGCTCCATACTGCAAGGTCGTAGCACGCCGGAGAATCGATTGTGAGAACAGGAAACGTTTGGGTGATTGAGCTTGGTGCCTTGATTGTCGGGCTGGTCGGCCTGCAAACGGCCGTCGCGGACCATGCACACTTGCTTCAGTACAAGCTTCGGGCTGGCGAGCAGTTGATTTCGAGTGTTTCCCACCAATCGGAAACCCAAACGAAAATCGCCGGGGTTACCGAGGATAGCAGCGCTCGGACCACCAGCACCAAAGTCTGGCAGGTCGAATCGATCGACGAGTCGGGTAACATGACGTTCGTTTATCGTATCGATCGGGTCGAAATCAGCCAAACGATCGACGGTGAAAGGGTTAGCTACGACAGTGCCGACGACGTCGATGTTCCAACCGTTTTTCAGAAAGTTGCCGATTCGGTTTCGAAACCACTAGCCAGGATCACCATCAATCCGGCAGGAGAATTGGTCAAGCGCGATCGGGATTTCAAGAATCCATTTCTGGGCTTGGGCGAAGTCACAATTGCACTTCCAAACGAAGCCGTGGCCGTGGGTGCCGAATGGAATGTTCAACGCGATCTAAGATTACAGCTCGACGATCGAAGATATAAGATGATCAGAGTTCGTGAGCTTTACCGCTTAGAAAAAGTCTCGGCCGGTGTGGCTACCATCAGCCTCCTGACCCAGCCTTTGACCCCGATTATCGATCCGAGCGTCCAGGCCCAGTTGATCCAACAGCTAAGCAAGGGTACGATCAAGTTTGATATTGATGCAGGTCGGCTCTTGAGCAAGCAATTGGACTGGAGTGAACAGGTGTTCGGATTTCAAGGTCCGGATAGTTCAATGCGGTACAATGCGACTTGGTCCGAAGAACTATTGCCCTCCACGACGAAAATAGCCAGTAAGGGAACCCATGAGTAATTTTCCGCAAGGCAACATGAACGAAACGCAAGCCTATCCACAGCAAGGGCCTTATGAACCGGGCGGCCAACCGCAACCAACTCAGGTTGTCGTAGCCAAAAAGCGTTCGACCTGCGGGTGCTTTCTTATGGGTTGTCTCGGTACCGTCGTCGCGTGCCTAATCGTGGGTGCCATCGGCGGTTACTTTGGTTACCAATATTATAAAACTCAGCTTGCAAAATACACGTCGGACACACCCCGCGAGTTGCCTACCGCGAACATCACTCAGGAGGAGATCGCGTCGGCGGAAGCCAAGCTCGAAGAATTTGAAAGGCAATTCGAAGCCGGAAATGATCCTCAAGAATTGGTTTTGACAGTTGATGAAATCAACGCGATTCTGGCCAAGGAACCCGACATGAAAGGTAAAGTCTACATCTCGATTGTCGATGGCAATCCGAAGGCCGAGGTCAGCGTTCCCATA
>WPCK01172982.1_pt1 | contig 12453 bp, 8 predicted proteins | sample 5399851 | NCBI WGS metagenome assembly WPCK01 (sample SAMN12869471, study PRJNA574797) | sludge metagenome | isolation source: wastewater treatment of pH11 | place: China:Beijing | collected 2019-05-20
CCCGCCCCGGGCGTGAACGTGAACGTGCCCGCGTTCCCCACCTGATCCACCCAGGTGCCGTTCAGCGACGGCAGCGTCAAGGTGACGTCCAGATGGACGGGCCGCGCGCCCGGTGCGGTCACCGTGGTCAGCCCGAAACCGATCTGCCCCGACGGGTTGAGGAAGGCGACGCCGACAACGCTGGCCTGTTGCGCGGTGCCGCACTGGTCGTCGACGCCCTCGAGGACGTAGATGGTGCCCTTCTGCTCGACCCGGAGCGAGAGCACGTTGCAGTAGGGCTGCAGTTGCCACCTGAACGTGCCGAGCGGTTGCGCCGACGCAAGGCTTGCAGCCACGAACAGTCCACAAACCGCGGCGCCAACCGAAACGAGCTTTGTCATGACGCGTCCCTCCGCGTAACGGTGTCCACCTGCAGGCGTCGATTGTCACGCCCCTCGTCGCGACGGTCAAGCCGGGTCACGGCGCCCGCCGTCGGGCCTGTCCGGTTTCGACCGGCATCCTGCGTCCTCCCAGACGAAGGAGCCCGCTGCCATGCGCACGAACTCGTCTGACACGCACACTTGTCCCCGGCCCGCCCGGTCCCTGGTGGGCCGCGCCGTCCGCCTCCTGCTGGCGACCCTCGTCGCCACAGCCGGCCTCGTCGGCCCCCCGCTGGACGCGCAGGTCCGGAACCGGCTCGTGCTGGTGCAGTACCAGCTCGTGAGCCAGACCCCCGTCGCCGAAGGCGTGGATTACGTGTTCCGCGCCCGTCTGTACAACCTGGGGCCCGCTATACCGGGCGTCGTGGCCACGCTCACGGGCACCTCCGACGCCGCGACCCTGGTGGACGACAGTCTGGTCTTCGGGCCGATTGGCCGCAACCAGTCGGCGTGGAGCACCGACACGGCCACCGTCCGGCGGTTCGGACGCTGGCGCAACCTGATCGGCGACTACCGCTGGTCGTTCGTCATCGGCGCACCCAACCGGCCGCCCACGGCCGACGCCGGGCCGGACCAGACCGTCACGCCGAACTCCGTCGCGCCACTCGACGGGTCAGCCTCGACCGACCCCGACGGTGACGCGCTCACCTTCGAGTGGCAGCTGGCGCAGGCGCCCGCGGGCAGTCAGGCCGTGCTCAGCGATGCGACGGCCGTGCGGCCCACGCTGCCGATCGACCTCGCCGGCACCTACGTGGTGAGCCTCGTCGTTCGGGACGGTCAGAACGCCAGTGCCGCCGATACGGTGACGCTCAGCACCGCCAACACGGCGCCGGTGGCCGATGCGGGTCCGGATCAGGCCGTGCTGGTCGGGCAGACCGTGACCCTCGATGGCAGCGCGTCGAGCGACGTGGACGGCGACCCCGTGACCTACGCGTGGGCGTGGTTGTCCGTGCCCACCGGCAGCACCGCCGCCCTGCAGGAGGCGGCCAGCGTGGCCCCGCAGTTCACGGCCGATCGGCCGGGCACCTACGTCGTGCAGCTGGTCGTCGACGACGGTCGTGCCGCGAGCGCGGCCGACACCGTCAGCGTTTCCACCGTGAATACCCCGCCGGTGGCGAACGCCGGTGCGGACCAGGCCATCGTGGCCGGCCAGCGCGTGACGCTCGATGGCGGCACGTCGTACGATCCGGACGGCGATGCCATCGCGTTTCGCTGGTCGATCTCGTCGGCGCCAGCGGGCAGTGTGCTGGCGATCCCCAACCCGACCGATCCGATCATCGAGTTCGTGGCCGACCGCCCCGGCGACTACGTGCTCCAGCTCGTCGTCAACGACGGACAGGAGGACAGCGCCGCCGACACGGTCGTCGTGTCCACCTCGAACACCACGCCGGTGGCCAACGCGGGCCCGGACCAGGCCGGGACACCCGGCCGGACAGTCATCCTCGACGGCAGCGCCTCGGGCGACGCCGACGGTCACCTGCTCTCCTACGCCTGGTCCATCGTCAGCGCGCCGTCGGGCAGCCTCGCGGCGCTCGAAGACGAGGCCAGCGTGTCGCCGACGCTGATGCCGGATCGCCCGGGGTCGTACGTCGTGCAGCTGATCGTGCACGACGGCTACGTGGCGAGCGCGCCCGATACGGTGCGCATCGACGTCGCGGAGCCGCTGCCGTTCGTGCGCATCGAGGCCGTGGACGCCGAGGCGGCGGAGCTCGGCCGCGATCCAGGCGTGTTCCGGATCACGCGAACCGGTTCGACCGCCCTGCCGCTGCAGGTCACGCTCCGCGCGACAGGTGCGACGCAGGGCACCGACTACGACAGCCTGGAGGCGGAGCCGGTCACGACACCCGGCACCGTCACCTTCGTGGTGACGATTCCGTCAGGACAGGAGGCCGTGGAGCTGACGATCACGCCGAGGCCGGACAACGTCGTGGAGCAGCCAGACGAGGTCGCTGTCCTGGCCATCGATCCCGGCGCGGGCTATCTGGTGGACCTGGCACGCGAGGCAGGCGTGACGATCGCGGACGACCCGCCGATCGTGACCATCCTCGCGGGCGACCCGAACGCCGCCGAAAGGGGCCCCGACGGCGTAGACACCGGACGCTTCGACATCACCCGCAGCGGCGGTGACGCCACCGTCCCGCTGACCGTCGTGTTCGACGTGACTGGCACGGCGACGCCTGGTGTGGACTACGACGGCCTCAGCGGCTCGCAGACGGCTATTGAGATCCCCGCCGGGCTGTCCACCGCCACCGTGTTCGTCGTGCCGATCGCCGACAGTCTGGCCGAACCCGCCGAGACGGTCATCGCGACGATCGTCGTGAGCCAGAACTACCTGGCCGGCACACCGAACACGGCCCTCATCACGATCCGGTGATCCGGGGCACGGGGCAGGATCGGCTGGGCAGCACTCGCCCGGCCACCTGCCCCGCCGATCGCAGGGCCTTCCATTGGCCGTCAGTAGCGCTTCGCCACCAGGATCTGGCGCGACAGGCAAGGGATGGCGTTGTCGGCGCGTTCCCCTTCACCGCCCGCGGTGCGGCTTCGTGACGAGGACGGCCGCGCCGCGGACATCGCCGTGACGCAGCCGGTCCAGTGCGTCATTGGCGCGCGCGAGCGGCATCGTCTCCACTTCGGGCTTCAGTGCGATCTGCCCAGCCAGGGACATGAAGGCGTCGCCGTCCTCCCGCGTGAGGTTTGCGACCGACACGATCGAGCGCTCTTCCCACAGCAGGCGATACGGGAAGGACGGAATGTCGCTCATGTGGATGCCTGCGCAGACCACGCGCCCGCCCTTGCGCGTGGCGCGCAGCGCAAGCGGCACCAGTGCGCCCACCGGCGCGAAGAGGATTGCGGCGTCCAGCGGTTCGGGCGCCATTTCATCCGAGCCGCCCGCCCAGTCGGCGCCCATCTGCCGGGCGAATGCCTGGCCGGCCGTGTCGCCCGGCTTCGTGAACGCAAAGACCCGGCGGCCCTCGGCCGTCGCCACCTGCGCGAGCAGGTGAGCGGCGGCGCCGAATCCGTACAGCCCGAGGGTTCGCGCGTCACCGGCGAATCGGTAGGCGCGGTAGCCGATCAGTCCCGCGCACAGCAGGGGCGCCGCTTCGGCATCCGTGTAACGCTCCGGGATCGGAAAGCAGAAGCGCGCGTTCGCTGCGACGTACTCGGCGTAGCCGCCCGGCAGCGTATAGCCCGTGAAACGGGCTGCGTCGCACAGATTCTCCCGACCCGCGGTGCAATGTCGGCAGCTGCCGCAGGTCCAGCCCAGCCACGGCACGCCCACGCGGTCGCCCTCCCGGAAACGCGTGACTTCGCGCCCACGGTCTACGACCCGGCCGACGATCTCGTGGCCGGGCGTCACCGGGTACGGGATGTTCGGCAGTTCTCCGTCCTGCAGGTGCAGGTCGGTGCGGCAGACCCCGCAGGCCTGGACTTCCAGCAGCACTTGCCCCGGCGCGACGGCCGGCAAGGGCGATTCATCCGGATGGAGGGGCCCACCCGGCGCGCGAAGCCTCATGACTGTCATGGACTGCATTCGGCTGTCCTCGCTCGTCGACATCGCCCGCAACCCCCATGCGCGCGACCGTCGCCACTACTCGGACAGGCTCCTCATGCCTCCGACATCACGAGCCGCTCGTCCTGAAGGGCGTCGTCGGCGCGCCGAGGTTGGGCGCTCCGAGAAGCCGCGCGGCGGATAACGCGTAGATGCCGTGGTTCGTGAACGCCCAGATGATGTTCCGATCCCACTCGACGTAGGCGCCGTGGGTCTGGTTGCCGTACGCGTAGTCCGGCGTCTCTCGACCGTACGCCTTCGGCACGAAGTACGCCGCAATCACGGGTCGCTCGGGCCGGCTCACGTCGAACACCTGGATGCCGGCGTTGTAGAAGCCGTAGACGAGCAGGCTCCCGCGGGGCGTCCCCGGCGAGGTGTAGTAGCCGGTCCGCTTCGGGCCGAAGCTGCCGCGCCGCTGGCAGAAGTCGGTGAACGGTGCCCCCGCCGGTGGCGTCGGGCGCGGCAGCGCGCCCACGAGGCGGGGACGCGCCAGATCGCGCACGTCGATCTGGTAAATGTCCTTGTAGGGCTCGTAGCAGTCCTCGGTGAGCGGATAGCCGCTGTAGTAGATCAGCCCCGTGCGCTCGTACTCGGACACATCGATGTTGTCACCCTCGGTGCCCGCCACCGACGGCGGCAGATCGAGGTGGCCAATCTCCTTCATCCGGGACGGGTCCGAGATGTCGAGCACGGAGAGGCCCAGGCCGCCCATGGCCGCAAACCCGACGGTGCCGCCCTGCTCCACAGGCTTGGGAATGAACAGCGGCATCCTCGCGCCCATCCACGATGTGCGATTGCCGCAGCGAGGGTTGGTGCGATACGCCTCCTCCTCGCCACGCACCTGGCCGGCGCGGTGCCAGGTGTCCAGCAGCCTGGGATGCGCGGGGTCGGACACGTCCCACGCCTGGTGGCCCGCCGAGTAGAGGTACGTCGGGTACTCGGTATTCGACCAGGTATCGCTCGGAGCGGTGGCAATGAACAGGTACTTGTCACCGACGTAATAGGGCACGTCGAGCGACCCCGACCCCTGCTGCGGCACGCGGTCGTAGTCGCTCCGCAGCGGGTCCTTCTGGGTGGAGTCGGTGCTGACCGCGGCCAGCAGCTTCCAGTCCTTCTTGCGGGGACCGTTCAGCTCGAACACCTTGAAGCCCTTGAGCTGGATGCCGGCCCGCAGCGCCGCCACACCCGCCGGGTTGGCGAACTTGCTGCGTGGCGGATCGTCGCTGAGCTCCCGCACCTGGCGCTTCTGCTCGAAGCTCTGGATCATGATGTACTTGCCCAGCCGCTCGTTCCACTGGATGGTCGACGCGCCCCAGAAGTCGTGGGCCTCCCAGTCCTTGCCGGGCAGGTTCTCGGCATTGGCGCCCTCGGGCGCCTTGACGTCGTCCCGGCTCATGGACTCCACCACGGTCACCTTCGTGGCGTCGGTGATGTCGTACACGCGTCCCTCGCTCCGGTCGTACTGGAACAAGTACCGCCGCCCGTCGAAGTCGACGATGTTCTGCCACGTGTGGAAGAAATCGGGCGTGAAGGCGGCCCCTTCGTACGCAGCCTCCACCTTCAGGTTGCTGATGTAGGCGTTCGTGTCGTACTGGTCGAGCCGCCCCGCGAACGGGTGCGGGTGCTCCTCGTCGACCGGGGTGAGGAACGGATGGCGGAAGGTACCATCGAGCTGCATGCCGTAGCTCGCCGGATCGGCCGGGATCGGCCGACGGTCTTCGCAGACGCCCAGCCGGTCGACCGTCGCAGGCGCTGGGCCCGGTGGCGGCGAAGGAGATCCGGCCGTGCACGCCACCGTGACGGCGATGGCGAACGCAATTCCCATCGAAGCGCGGGTCATCGGCCTACCATGCGTCAGACCGGCGCGGCAACGCAAGTCATTGGAGGACGTCGCGCAGGATGCCGACGAAGCGATACACGTCCCGAAACCGCGTATAGAGGGGCACCGGAGCCACGCGCACGACGTTGGGCTCCCGAAAGTCGCAGATCACGCCTCGGCGACGCAGCGTCCGCGTGAGTGCCCTGGGCGCCGCGGGAATGCGCAGCGACAGCTGGTTGCCCCGTCGTGACGGGTCGGACGGCGTTGCGATCTCGACCTCCGGCAGCTCGGTGCGCAGGCCGAGCTCGAGGAACGCGACCAGCCGCTCGCTCTTACGCCGCAGCCGCGGCATCCGCGCCCGGTCGAAGAGGTCGAGCGAGGCGCGCAGGGCCGCGAGCTGGAGAATCGGGGGGTTCGACACCTGCCACCCCTCCGCGCCGGGAATCGCACGAAAGTCCGGTCCCATCTCGAAGCGCGACGCCTTGTCGTGCCCCCACCAGCCAGCCAGCCGGAACTGCGCCGGATTGAGCGCATGGCGCTCGTGAATGTACACGCCGGAAATGCCGCCGGGACCGGCGTTCAGGTACTTGTACGAGCACCACGTCGCGAAGTCGACGTCGTCGTCGTGGAGGTGGAGCTCCAGGTTGCCGATGCCGTGCGCGAGATCGACGCCGATCAGGCAGCCCCGGGCGTGCGCGGCCGCCGTGATGGCCCGCACGTCGAAGGCATAGCCGGTGAGGTAGTTGACCTGCCCGAGCCACACCACGGCAATCGACGCACCGTGGGTGTCGATGGCGTCGAGCACCGCCTCGGTGGATACAGGCACCTTCAGCAAGTGCGCTGCCGGGTCGAGGCCGTGCAGGCGGATCTGCGACTGCAGGGCGTGGTCGTCGGACGGGAACGCCGATTCCTCGATCAGGATCTTCGTGCGCCGCAGCGCCGGCCGGTAGAACGAGCAGAACAGCATGTGGAGGTTCACCGACAAGCTGTTCATGGCCACCACCTCGCGGGTCGTGGCGCCGGCGAGCCGCGCCAGCGACCGCGTCACGATCTCGTGATACGGGAGCCAGGGCCGCCGCGCGTGGAAGTGCCCCTCGACTCCGTGCGCCGCCCAGTCGTCGAGCTCCTCGCGCAGGTAGCGGGCCGTGCCCTTCGGCTGCAGGCCGAGCGAATTGCCGCAGAAGTACAGATACGCGCGGCCACCGCGCGTCCGCGGCAACCGGAACTCCCGGCGGAATGGCGCCAGCGCATCGTTGTCGTCGAGCCTGCGGGCCTCGGCCAACGACCACTTCATACCGACTCCAGTCCGAGCCATTCCATCGCCGTGCCTCCGAGCAGCCGTTGCTCGACGTCCAGGTCGAACCCACACGACCGAATCACGTGTCCCGGCCGGCTCTCGCCCAGCGGGAACGGATAGTCGGTGCCGAGGGCGATGCGATCGGCGCCGAACATGTCCACGAGCAGCCGGAGCTGCCGAGCGTCGTGGACGAGCGAGTCGAGGTAGAGCCGCTTCAGATAGCGGTCCGGGCCGTGCGGATTGCGGGTGGCGCACAGGTCCGGCCGCGCCTCGAACCCATGCGCGATGCGGCCGAACGTGCCCGGAAACGCGCCGCCGCCGTGTGCAAAGCAGATCCGCAGGTCGGGCAGCCGTTCCAGGACCCCGCCGAAGATCACCGAGCAGATCGCGATCGTCAACTCGGTCGGCATGCCGACCAGCCACGGCATCCAGTAGCGGGCCAGGCGATCGCCGCCGAGCATGTCCCACGGGTGGACGAACACGCACAAGCCCAGCGCGGACGCTCGCTCGAAGATCGGAAACAGCCCCGGGTCATCGAGGTTGGCGCCATTCACATGGGTGCCGATCTGCACGCCGGGCAGCCCGAGCTCGTCGCGCACGCGGTCCAGCTCCCGCAGCGACAGCTCGGGAGACTGCAGAGGCAGCGTGGCCAGCCCGGTGAAACGCTGCGGATGATCGTGGACCACGCCGGCTAGGTGGTCGTTGAGGAAGCGCGCGGTGTCGTAGGCATGCTCCGGGCGCGCCCAGTAGTGGAACATCACCGGCACGGTACTGAGCACCTGGAGGCCGACGCCGTCCGCGTCGCACTGCTCGATGCGCCGCTCAGGTGACCAGCAGTTGTCCTCGATCTCCCGGAAGAACGTCCCATCGTCCTTGACCATCCGCGCGCAACAGGGGCGATGGTGCTCCAGGCGGATGAAGCCGCCGTAGCCGAACCGCTCGCTCCACCGCGGCAGGTGCTCGGGGAGGATATGGGTGTGGACGTCGACCGTACCCACGGCTCACTTCGGCCGCTGTTCCACGTGGCCGCACTGCTGGCACGTGCAGTGCTCGGGCGTGTCGAAGAACCGCGTGAACACCGGCTGCAGCTGCGTGGTGAGGTCGGTCAGGTGAAAGTACTCGTCGTACAGCTTCGCACCGCACTTGGAGCACAGCCACATCAACCCGTCCTGCTCGCTCTCGGCGCGACGGCGCTCGATGACGAGGCCGAGCGTGCCGCCCTTCCGCTGGGGCGAGTGCGGGACCTTGGGCGGCAGCAGGAAGATCTCGCCCTCGCGAATCGGCAGGTCCTTGACCACGCCGTCGTCGATCACCCGCAGCACCATGTCGCCTTCGAGCTGGTAGAAGAACTCTTCGCCCTCGTTGATGTGGAAGTCGGAGCGCGCGTTCGGCCCGCCGACGACGGTGACCATGAAGTCGCGGTCCTTCCAGACCTGGACGTTTCCGACCGGCGGCTGGAACTTGCTCCGGTTGCTCTCGATCCATTCCCTGAAATTCAGCGGCAGCGACAACATGGCTGGTCTCCCCGATGGCGGCTCATGTGATGGCCGCGATGCTCTTCAGTTCGGTCACACCGCCTCCATACAGATGTTCTTGAGCTCGGTGAAGAACTCCAGCGCGTAGCGGCCGCCCTCGCGGCCGAGGCCAGAGTGCTTGACGCCTCCGAACGGCGTGCGGAGGTCGCGCAGGTTCCAAGTATTGATCCAGACGATGCCGGCGGCCAGCGCGGTGGCCACGCGGTGTGCCCGGCCGAGATGTTCGGTCCAGATCGAGGCGGCCAGGCCGTAGTCGACGCCGTTGGCGATGCGGATGGCCTCCGCCTCGTTCGCGAACGGGATCAGCGTGGCCACCGGCCCGAAGATCTCCTGTTGGTTCGTCTCGCAGCCGGGCTCGAGCCCCTCGATGAGCGTCGGCTCGAAGAAGTAGCCCCCGGCGCATCGGCCGCCGGGGTTGGTTCGCTTCCCTCCGGCCAGGAGCGTTCCGCCGAGCTCGACCGCGCGACCCACGGCGCCGTCGACCTTGGCCAGGTGGGCCTCGGAGACGAGCGCCCCCTGGTCCGCGCCAGGGTCGAGCGGATCTCCGACCACGAGCGCGCGCGTCCGCGCCACGAGGCGATCGCGGAACCGATCGTAGATCCCGTCGTGCACCAGGATGCGGCTGCCGCACAGACAGATCTGCCCCTGGTTGGCGAAGGCCGCACGCAGGGCCCCCTCGATCGTCTTGTCGAGGTCCGCGTCGTCGAACACGATGAACGCGTTCTTGCCGCCCAGCTCCAGCGACAGTTTCTTGAAGGAGCCGGCGGTGTCGCGGCTGATCTGGCGTCCGGTGGCCGTGCTGCCGGTGAAGCCGATGGCCTTGATTCGCGGGTCCTGGCACAACGAGGGGCCGACTCGCGCGCCGGTCCCGTGGACGACGTTGAGGACGCCCGGCGGCAGTCCGGCGTCCGCGAACACCTGTCCCAACATGCTGGCGGTGAGCGGAGTGACCTCCGACGGCTTGCCGATCACGCAGTTGCCCGCGGCCAGGGCAGGCGCGATCTTCCACGTGAACAGGTGCAACGGATAGTTCCACGGCGAGATGCCGGCGACGACGCCGAGCGGGCTGCGCTGGGTCCAGTTGAGGCCGGCGGATCCACGAAAGTGGTCGTCGTGGAATTGCGTCACCAGGTCGGCGAAGAACTCGAGGTTGCGTGCGCTTCGCGGGACGTCGATCTCGCGGGCCAATCGGAGCAGCTTGCCGGAATCCTGCGACTCGGCTGCGGCAAACGTGTCGAGCTGCTCGATCAGGATCTGCGAGGCACGGCGCAGCACGCGGCTCCGCGTCTCGATCGTCGTTGCCGCCCACGCGGGGAAGGCACGCTCGGCGGCGTCGATCGCGAGGGCGACGTCGCGCGCGTCGCTCGAAGCCACGTGGGCAAAGACCCTCCCGGTGGCCGGTTCAATGCACGGCAGCACGTCGCCGGATCGCGCCGGGCTGTACCGGCCGTCGATGAAATTCAGGATGTCATCCATAGGGGTGGCACCCGCGGCACCGGGCTGCCGCGGCGAACTGTACACCACGTTGCGGCGTCCGCGATCCGCCGGTGCGGGCGATGCCTCGCCCACCTGCCCGCGGCTGGCAGCGGCCAGGCGCCTGTCACCTTCTGTCGCGATCGCGCATCTCTGGTCCTGGGGGCCCTGACCGGCCCCTCGTGAGGGGAGTGGCCATGTCCCGCAAACGCCTCGTCATCGCCGGCACCAACTTCGCCGGCTACACCGCCGCGCTCGAGCTCAAGGAGCTCGTCGGCGACAACCACGATGTCATCGTCGTGGCCAACACCCACAAGTTCCTGTTCTATCCGTCGCTGATCTGGTACCCGTTCGGCCTCCGTGAGGAGGAGGACATCACCTTCGACGTGCGGCCCGTGTACGCCGCGCACGGCGTCGAGTTCATCGAAGACGAGATCCTGCGCTTCGACCCGCCGAACAACCAGATGATTGGCGCGGCCCGGGGGGCGATCGGCTACGACTACCTCGTCATCGGCACCGGCCCCAAGGTGGACTACGACTACATCCCCGGGGTCCGCGAGCACTCGCAGTCGATCGTCGGCGTCGCGCCCGCCCGCCGCACCCGAGAGGCCTGGCAGCGATTCCTAGCGGACCCGGGTCCGGTGGTGATTGCCTCCGCGCAGGGCGCTGCCTGTTTTGGCGCCGCCTACGAGTTCCTGTTCAACGTGCGCTACCAGCTGGCCAAGCACCACCTCGCCGACAAGGCGCCCCTGACCTACGTGACGGCGGAGCCCTTTGCCGCGCACTTCGGGATTGGCGGCTTCGGCCACGCACAGAAGATGTGTGAGTGGATGTTCACGCACTATCACATCCACAGCCGGATGAACGCCGAGATCGACTCGGTGACGGCCGAGGGCGTGCACCTCAAGGATGGGGAGTTCCTGCCGTCGAAGTTCACGATGGTGATGCCGCGATTCCTCGGCGTGGACGCGGTCAGGAACACCCCAGGCCTCGCCAACGCGAACGGGTTCATCGAGGTGGCGGACACCTACCAGCATCCCGCCTTCGCGAACGTGTTCGCCGCCGGGGTCGCGGTGCACGTGAAGCCGCCGGCCGACACGCCCGTGCCCTGCGGCGTGCCCAAGACCGGCTGGCCGACCGAGCAGATGGCGAAGACGGCGGTGAAGAACATCGTGGCCGATATCAAGGGGCTGCCGAAGAAGGCCGAGACCTTCGGTGACATGGCGGCCTACTGCATCATGGACACGGGGAACATGGGCATGATGATCGTGGGCGACCACATGCTGAGCCCCCGTGCACACGAGTTCATCATCCCCGGGCCCGAGGCGCACTGGGCGAAGCTGGCCTTCGAGAAGTACTTCCTGTGGACGCGCCGGCACGGGCACGTCTGAAGGAGGGTGCCCGAGCGTCCAGCAGGACTTACTGCAGCATCACGAGCACGGTGATCACACCGGTCCCGGCCTCGAGTCCCGTCAGCGCCTTCCCGAGTGTGCGGCCGAAGCAGCGCTCGGCACCCTCGCACCGCATGGCGTGTCCGGCCAATGACGACGTCGTCAGCAGGTCGCCCGGACGAATCGCTCCGTTCTCCGCGGTGGCCTTGGTGGGCACGACTCCGATGACCGCCAGCGGCACGCGTGCGGGACCTTCGTCGGACGGCGTGTCGCCACCCAGGAAGGCCGGCTTCGTCGAGTGGACGCCGACCACCGCCCCCTGGTACTGAGTGGTGCTCGGTTGCAGGTGCCCATCGGCCCCGATGACGCACACGTCGCCAGGAGCGCTCACGGTGGAGGACGGCAGCAGTTCGGCAAAGTCGGCGGCGGGTGACGTGTAGGTGCCGTCCGCCGTGACGTTACCTGCACTCGTGATCCGGAAACGAAGTTCGGTGTCGGAGTAGCCGCGGACGAGATCGGTCGCCCCCGCCGCGCGAACCTCGAGCTGTGCGGCCGCGGCGGGCGGGTCGACGTAGTTCCCGATGATGACCGGCCCGGTACCTAGAGAGGTCAACCTGACGCCGGCGTTGTACAGCTGCCAGCTGCCGGTCGTACCGTTGTAGAACGTCCAGGCGCGGAAGCTGCCATTGGTGGCGTAGCCGTAGAACGGCCAGCCGCCCGCATTGCTGGTCTCCACGTACATCCCGCCGTACACGTTGGCGGCCGCCGGTGAGCGGATGCCGAAGACCTCGTTCCCGCTGATCCGGAAGTTGCGCCCCACACCCACGAAGTTGTCCGCCGGAACACTGAAGATGTTTTCCACGCCCGTCGCCTGGCAGACCACCGACCCGTCCAGGTTGACCGCCCGCACCGCCGACCCCGCGGCGCAGGCCCCCACGCGCCGCTGGACCTGTGCGGCGTCGATCGCGG
>WPCK01362478.1_pt1 | contig 12453 bp, 11 predicted proteins | sample 5399851 | NCBI WGS metagenome assembly WPCK01 (sample SAMN12869471, study PRJNA574797) | sludge metagenome | isolation source: wastewater treatment of pH11 | place: China:Beijing | collected 2019-05-20
TACATCCCCCTCAATCAAACTATGAGCGCAGATGTTGCAGTTTTTACCTATAGAGGCTCCTGCAAGGATAACAACAAACTGCCATATTTTAGTACCAAAACCTATTTCACATTCAGCTACGTCTGCAAATTGATGGATAAAGCTCATTATTTCACCACTTTACAAAATATCGAGTAATCGCGGATGTAATCGGATTCATCATAATGCTCACTAGCTAAAACTAGCAGAACACAGTCTTCACTAAAATCGTGCATCTCTCGCCAGACGTTATTCCCTATCAACAAACCTTTGTCCGGGGTATCTAACCAGACTGATTCTCTAGTCACTCCATCATCTAGTAGGAAACGACATTTTCCTGCGACACAAACAGCTAATTGCTGAAGGTTTTTATGCGCATGAAAGCCGCGAGATATACCCAGTTTTGTTTGGTAAATGTAGTAAACTCGTTTAACCTCAAATGGGATATGGTTAGTCGCTTCGATTGATACTAAAGAGCCACGATCGTCACCTAAAGAAGGAAGGTTAATGAGGCGTATTAAACTCATACCTTGCCCTCAGCAACACTAAGTAAGTATTCACCGTAGCTATTTTTACTCATCAGCTTACCCATTTCTATTAACTGTGCTTTGGTTAGCCAACCGCGGTTGTAAGCAATTTCTTCAAGGCAGGCAACCTTATAACCTTGGCGTTTCTCAAGTGTTTCAACAAATTGAGCTGCCTCTAACAGACTTTCATGAGTGCCAGTATCTAGCCAGGCAAACCCACGTCCCAACAGCTCAACATTAAGTTCTCCCAATTCAAGGTATGCATTATTAACACAGGTAATCTCGAGTTCGCCTCTGTGGCTAGGAGCAACCTTTTTTGCAATGTCAATCACACGGTTGTCGTAAAAATATAGGCCTGTAACAGCAAAATGTGATTTGGGACTTATCGGCTTTTCTTGAATTGAAATGGCTTTCATATTGGAATCAAACTCGACCACGCCAAAACGTTCAGGATCTTTTACCTGATAACCGAAAACTGTAGCTCCTTTTCCTTCTTTGGCTTTATTAACAGCTTCAATTAATTTTGGAGTAAATCCTTGACCATAGTAAATATTATCGCCTAATACTAAACACACATCATCTGAACCAATGAAGTTTTCACCAATAATAAAAGCCTGTGCTAACCCATCTGGTGACTGTTGAACTTCATAATTTAGGTTAATGCCTAATTGAGAGCCGTCTTTAAGTAATCGTATAAAGGCTGGCTGGTCTTCTGGTGTAGTTATAATTAAAATGTCACGAATACCTGCAAGCATTAATACAGACAATGGGTAGTAAATCATCGGCTTGTCATAAATGGGCAAAAGCTGTTTAGAGACTCCCATAGTAATGGGGTATAACCTAGTTCCTGAACCGCCAGCGAGTATTATACCTTTCATCTTTAAGCTCCCTGCCCTAAACGTTCCATCTTATAGCTGCCATTCAGCACAGCTTGCCACCAATCTTTGTTTTCAAGATACCACTGCACAGTTTTACGCAAGCCAGTTTCGAAAGTTTCTTCTGGCTTCCAGCCTAGTTCACGCTCAATTTTACTGGCATCTATTGCATAACGTAGGTCGTGGCCAGGTCGATCCTGTACGAAAGTTATTAAACTTTCGTAGTTCTGAATGCTGAGTGTTGAGTTTTGAATGGGGGCTAATTCTTCGAGAATAGCGCAGATAGTTTTTACTACGTCGATATTTTGTTTTTCGTTATGACCGCCGATATTATAGGTTTCACCTACTTTACCCTCTGTTACTACCTTGTATAGAGCTTTGGCATGGTCTTCTACATAGAGCCAATCACGTACCTGATTACCTTTCCCGTATACAGGTAAAGGCTTGCCGGCTAAGGCATTTAAAATAATCAACGGGATCAATTTCTCCGGAAAATGAAATGGGCCGTAGTTGTTGGAGCAGTTGGTTATTATTGCAGGCAAGCCATAAGTACGCTGCCAGGCACGCACTAAATGATCGCTACTGGCTTTACTAGCTGAATACGGGCTGCTCGGCGCATACGGGGTGGTTTCCGTAAACAAGTCATCAGTATCATGCAAATCGCCATACACTTCGTCAGTCGAAATATGGTGAAACCGGAATGCTGCTTTTTGTACTTCCGGTAAGGCTTTCCAATACTGTCGTGCCGCTTCTAATAAAGTGTAAGTACCTACTATATTAGTTTCAATAAAAGCTGCCGGACCATCAATAGACCTATCTACATGGCTTTCTGCCGCTAGATGCATCACTGCATCTGGCTGATGTTTTTCAAATACAGCAGCCATTTTCTCAGCGTTACAAATATCCGCATGCTCAAATGCGTAGCGGGTGTCTAGAGCTACCTCAGAAATCGAATTAAGGTTGCCGGCATAGGTTAATTTATCAACATTAACAACGCTATTAGTTGTGTTATTGATTATATGGCGAACAACCGCAGAACCAATAAAACCCGCCCCACCTGTAATAAGTATTTTCATTAAAAGACTCGCAATAAACTCAGTTAAAACCTATATAAATATTGTAACCAATTTACTCTCTGCGAAAAAAAAATCTTATTATAAATAAAACTAATAAAGATGTTATAAAACCAAGAGTAGTTGTTGAAAATACAACTAACGACCGCTTTGGCTTGAATTTTTTTTCGGAAACAATCGCGGGATCGATTGTTTTAAACACGTATTCATTACGCACATTTGCCAACATTACTGTTTTAGTTTGCTCTTCGATAAGCGAATAAAGCATTGCACGCACATCAGCAATATTAGTTTGGGCAATTTGAGTATTTAAATAAGCAATGCTGCGCTCGGCCTCAGTAAGCTCACGCTCACGCATTTCTTCGTTAATAGCTTTTGCCAGTTTGTCGACCCAGGATTTGGCTAAATAAGGGGAGTAATGCTCGACGCTGAGTTTAACTATTCCTGAAGCTTTATCATAGTTTACGGAAAAGAGCTTTCTGAACTCTTCAAAGGTTTCAAGGTTACTGGGCTTAGGCTGAAATGGCGTTTTTACTCTGCGCACCCACTGCCCTGTGCTTTCGTTGTAAATTTTAGGGTCCCAAAGCAATTTATCCTCACCACGGCTCCAACCCTTAGCAGCCATAATAGGTAGATATAAATCGTTTTGCTCGATAAAACGGCCAATAAAATCCCGCGATTTTAGAATTTCCAGTGCCAGGCCGGTTTTATCGCCACCGCCCATACCCCCCAGGTTTACCCCTGCAAGCGCGGCTAAGCCACCTAACTGGCCAGGGATTTTTAAGCCTGAATCTTCTGATACCGGCGCCAGTGTCACTTCGCTTTTATAGATATCGGGTAAGCTTAAGGCATAAAACACCGAAGCTACGCTAAATAGGAAGGTTGTGACGATAATTAGCCATTTACCTTGCCATAGCGCACTAAAAAGCTCGCGTAAATCGATTTCGTCGTCTGCAACCTGCGACACGGGTTGTTGAACTTGGTCAGACATAAGGTTCCTTGTTAGCATTTTAGGCATTCGGCTCGCCTGCCGTACCGAATGCCATCGTTAAGCCTGGTTATTTAGAATGAATTCAGGGCTGCCAAAGCAACGGCCGTTTGATAGAAAATTTGGGTAACTTGCGCCCACATACTCAGGCCATCTTTATATTCGGTATCCAACGGCATAATAACGGTATCGCCAGGGCGTAACTCGTCATTCGCTGCGCTAAACCAACGGTTTTGGGTTGGGATCATTACTGAGCCGTCGGCACGGATCACAAATACCCGTTTTTCGTCGGCGCGCTTACGGGCACCGCCTGCTAAGGCCAGGTAGTCACGCACACTTAAACCTGCGCGATGACGATGCGAGCCCGGGTGCTGTACTTCACCCATTACGGTTACAGACGTTTGTGTACGAGGAATAGTCAGGCTATCCCGGTGCTCTACTTCGATATCAAAGTCAGCACGGCCCAGCATAATCTGCTCCAGGTCGATAACCATGCGGCCTACCGGCTCCAGGGTTTGCAGCTCTTGCAGCATTTGTAATGGTGCTGGTGCTGTCATTGGCTGACCAGAGGTTAGAATACGGCTGGTAACATCAGACTTTAACTGTGATAACAGTTTTTCGGCTTGCACGGTTTCCCGTTGCTTAATAGCGTCGCGGGTAAATACTGCGCCGTATGGATAAGCATCGCGGGTAAAGCCACCGGCACGTTTAATTACATCGGATAGCTTTTCGCCCTTTAATACCTGATAGGTACCCGGGAAGCGAACTTCACCTTTAATATTTACTAAGCGCACCTGCGACCAGTCTGGTGTAGAGAACACATTAATGCGGTCACGGCTGGTAAGTTGCAAATCTTGCTGCTGACCACTCAGGATTGCACCCAGATCGATATTAATATTTTGCTGTTCAACACCATTACGTTCAACCTGCTGCGCCAGGAAGCGGCTAAGTTCAGCCCGCGGTAGATAGGCAGAGGCATTTAAACCACCGGCGGCCTGCAGCAACATCGCCACATTACCACCCTGTGCCAACGGGTATTCGCCCGGTACTTTTACGTCGCCACTTACCGATACGATAGGGATGATACGTTGATCGGTGCTTTGCTTGCGTAAGGTTTGCAACAGCGGGAATAGCAGCTCGCGGCGGGTAAAGTGCTTGGATAACGCCAGATACTCGGGGTTAACATATAACTGTTGCAGCATAGTGCCAACAAAGCTTTCAATTAGCGCCTGCTCTGACAACTCTTTGTCGTCGAACTTAAACTGGGTACTGGCGATTAGTGCGGAGTTACTCTCAATTTGTTTAAAGAAGTTACCGGTAATATCGCCAGAGAGTAAGGCATTTTCAGTAAAGTGACTCAGCTTGTTATGCACAGCTTTGCGAATAAAAGCATTTAGCTGTTCGCGCTCGTAAGCCAGGTTTACCTGATGGAATACTAAAACGATATCTTGTGGCTGTAAGCTAACCGGAGTAAAACCGCCAGACTGGCTGTTGTCGACTGCATCCAGCAGGTTAATTTGCAGTACTTCAACATCGCCACGGTTATTGATGCGGCGCACAATCAGGGCGTAGTCGGTATCGGTGCTATGCAGTAAATCTGACCAAACGTTACCCAACAGGTGATGCAGTTGCATACCACTGCGCCAGGCATAGGTGCCCGGGCGCGATACGGCACCGGCGATAGTAACCTGGTCACGGACGCGCTGTGATAGCACCGGTACTACTAACTTATCGCCAGAGCGCAGGGCAAAGCTTTGGGCTGAAGGCTCAGTCAGGTTTAGGTTAACCAGCTCGCGGCCATTGGGACCAGAGCGTTGTAATGAGACGGCATTAACGTGAGCAGAGGCCTGTAAACCGCCGGCCATAGTTAACAACTGGCCAAGGGTTTCACCCGTGGCCAATTCATAATAGGCCGGGCGACGCACTTCACCTTCGATGGCGACTACAGCCCCGGCTGGTGCAACAAAAACTACATCGCCATGCTGCAGGGTAATATCGTTAGCGTTATTACCTTTTAATAGCAGGTCGTATAAATCGAAGCGGGCAACAGTTTGGCCACTGCGGGTTACCCGAATATCGCGCAAGCTGCCAATTTCAGACACACCGCCAGATACAAACAACGCCTGAGTAACAGAAGTCAGCGCCGATACCGCGTACATACCCGGATTACGGGCTTCACCGGCGATAAATACGTTGATAGTACGCAGCTGCCCCATGGTGACCGCTGCCTGTAAACCGATATTTGCTTCGGCAATACGGTTGCGAATAAGGCTGCTGGCCTGGCTGAAAGTTAAACCTGCCACATTAACCGGGCCGAGATCAGGTAAATTGACGCTACCCTCGCGGTTAACTACCAGCTCGTAGTCGCTGCTTTGTTTACCATAAACTTGTAATAACAGGGTGTCGTCTGGTCCTAGACGATAATTATCCGGGACCGGCGCATTAGCTACCGGGGCAAAGGTGCTGATATTGGCGTCGAACAGGTTTTCACCAAAGCGCTTTAATTGTTCTTTTTCATCCGGTTCGCGAGGTTTGCGTTTGTCTTCCAGATCAGCCATTGCCTGCATTAACAGCATTGAGTCGCGATCGGCCTGTGGCATCAGCTTTTCAACATCCTGACTTTGCAGGCGGTTGGCACTGGATGTGCCGGAGATCATGGATAAATCGAAACCGTACTGTTTAGCCAGGGCCTCTTGCTGGGCCTTGGGTAAACGTTTGAACTGTTCGATTTGTGCTGCGCTGGGTTGCTGTGCCATGACACTGGCAGCCATAAACAGCGCTGCGGTGCTCACAACCAGTTTGCGAAAAAAACTTTTAGACAACCTCATTAACTTGCTTCCGTTTTGTAGTTGATTATGCGTTTTCCAGCCTTCAGGCACGCTACCGCCCCTGAGTTAGGCGCCCCAGAACTGAATGTCATACTTTTTTAACAGCGGGAGTATAACTTATCTGCCCTGCTGTTTTTACTGTTTTAATGCATGATTTAGCTGCGTAGGCAGCTGGTATCAAGCAGGCTTGCTTAAGTCTTTATTTTCCAAACTAAGTTGCAGTTGCTGGCCTAAAAAATTCAGCAAAATAATACTGCGCTGTTCGCCGTCAGCTTGCTGAAATACCGCGTTTAAACTGGCAAAGGGCCCATTTAGGATTTCTAACTTATCGCCGGGTTGAAACGGCTGTGCTGGCATTTGCTGCTGTATTACCAGTTGATTCTTTAACAGGCAATGAATCAGGGAGCTGGGTACAGTTGCCAGCGTATCACCAAAACGGACTAGCCCGGCGACGCCGCGGGTGCTTCGAATGGTAGATAAGTTAAGAGTTTGCGGGCATTTTAAAAAAATATAACGTGGAAACAGCGGCTCGGTCAGCTGTACTGTTTTGCCGGCACGGATTTTTTTTACAGTGATCTGGGGGGCAAAGCTTTCAAAGCCTTGGTTGGCAAGGTGTTGTTGCGCTCGCTGTTCTTGCCGCGATTTGCTGTAAATGAGGTACCAACTGTCCATAGATTACTGCGTCCTTATTGCTGGCACGGATGGTAAGGCTGAACAGTATCGGGCGTCAATTCTTTCATCGGCTAAAGTGCACAGCTGCTGCTTTTATCGCCATTACCAACGCCATTCCCAGCGTACGCCGACCGCATGGTTAAGTTCGGTGGTATCAACATATTGTTTGGCGCGCTGTAGCTGGTAGTCGATACTGACTAAACCGCTTAACAAAGGCCGCTGGTATCCGGCGTGGATAGCGGCAGGATCAACTAATAACTCGGGTTGAGCCGGGTTTAGCTGTGAGCTGGTTTTACTAAATTTAAGATAACCGCTTTCACCCGAGGGAGTAGTAACTTGCACCCCTGCTACCCATTCATTTTTAATCGCAGCCTGTATCTGGCCGGGCTGAATAAACAACCATTGATTGTAGTCGGCTGCAATATGTTGGTACTCGCTAAAAAAGCGCAACAACACAAATTCGTTACCTAAGTGATATTGACCACCGACGAGCCAACCACTAGCCGTTTCATCACTGCGCTGGCTGGAGTACTCGGCATACAGCGCGGTTTGGTTGTTCAGGTGATAGCGCAGGTCCAGGCCAAGGGTAGTGACATCCTGCTGCGGTAATTGCTCGTAAAAAGGTTCGCTAATCGCCTGCTGCTCAGGCTTTGGCTGTAGTTTGCGACCACTTAAGCCCACTTCCAGCGTTGTAAGGGGCTTTAAGCCAATCCGGCTGGCCAGATAGGTGGCATGGCGGGTTGGCGCTGTGCCGGCAAATTCACCATATTGCAGATTAAACTGCACGGCGCCAAGTGCGCTAAGGCTTTGGTGTAGTGGTAAATTCGGATTAAGACGGCTTATTTGTAAGCTTTTTGCCGGACGTTGCTGGTTGTTAAAATTAAAGCTGCTATGAATTGCCGGCCCCCACCATTGCTGATGAATGGCTGCCAGCATAACCCAGTTGCCTGCGGTGTAAGCACCGTAGCTACCGTCCCAATGGGTATCGTTGTCAGAAAAGCTGTTGGCGTCGTATGCGTCGCGCCGGAATTGCTTGTATACCGCAGCCGTCCAGTTATCGTCTTTTAGTTCGGCACCAAGGCTTAGCATGGCCTCTTGCTGGTACTGATAACCGGCACCACGAGGGCCAAGGGCTTCATTGCTGCCAGAGAGCGTAAGGCTGTTAATCCGATCCTGTTGTGCAAAACCCGCAGCTGACTTTACGCGCAAGTAGGCGTGCAGCTGCGCATCGGTGAGGCCATGAGTGTCAATTTGCGCCAGGTCTTGCAGAATGGGCTGCCACATTAAAGGCCAGGTATTAACCGGTGTTTTAATCAGGCCAGCATTAGCGAGCAACTGAATACTTTGTTGCAGAAATTGATCTTCTGTTTTTACCCAGGGTGCAGCTTGCAACAGCGGGGAAAACGCGAGTGTGGCAGAGGCCAGAACAACTGTATAAACAAACCGCATAGTAATACTCTGACGTCCTGTACAAGTAGATTTTACGCGGCAATGCTACCAAAGCCCTCCCCCCGACACAAGCCCAACTTATCCACAGCACTCCGGTACCGGTCAGAGGTCAGACCGGTACCGGAGTGCTGTGGATAAGTGCTGGCTGTTGAGGGCACTGTAGCGCGGGCGCTGTGCAATGCTGGGGTATTCGGCGCTACTGATAGCAAGGAGCGGTGTGTTGCTTCCTTGTTCCTGAAAGATACGCTGCGCAAATTGGTACCAGCTCATCACCTGCGAACCGGCATAGTGATAAATCCCGTACGGCAGTTCCTGCTGCAAAATAAGCCTTACCACTATTGCGGCGAGATCTTTGGCGTGTGTTGGTGTACCTGTTTGGTCGGAGACAACCTTAACCGGCGCACTTTGCTGGCTTAACCGCTGCATAGTGGTATAGAAGTTTCGGCCAACATTGCTGTATAGCCAGCTGGTTCGCAGGATGTAGTGCGGGCACTGACTTTGCTGGATCGCAAGCTCCCCTGCTCTTTTACTGGCGCCGTAGTAGTTTATCGGGTTAGGTCTATCCTGTTCCGTGTAAGGGGTGTTTTTTTTGCCGTCAAACACATAGTCGGATGAAAAATGAATTAGCAGGGCTTGTTGTGCCTGACAATAGTCTGCCAAATGCTTTGCGGCGATTTCATTGATCGCAGTACAGGCATGTTGGTTACTTTCAGCAAGGTCAACCAGATTATATGCAGCACAATTGATGATGATGTCAGGTTTAAGCTCTGTTAGTTTTTGCGTTAACTGTTTGCTATTACTGATGTCTAACTGTTGCCGATCGCACGCGATAAACTGCATTCCACGTGCCTGCAGTGCTGCACTGATATGTTGTCCGAGCTGACCGGCGGCACCGGTGATTAAAATACGCATTAGTGTTCAGCTAAGGTGCGGCAAATCGAGGCGAAACTTGGCGCTTGTTGATCTTTGGCCGAGAGGATTGCAGCTTGCAAAGGCCAGGTAATGGCCAGATCCGTATCGAATACGTTAAAAGCACCCTCGTCGTTCGCATCGTAATAACTACTGGTTTTGTAAAATACCAGGGTGTCATCAGCTAATGCCTGAAAACCATGCGCAAAGCCAGGTGGAAGCCAGAGCTGCCGGGGTTGAGCAGCGCTCAAATAGATACCTTGCCACTGGCCAAAGGTATTGGAGTTGGGTCTGATATCCACCATCATATCGTAAATTTCACCTTTAAGCACAGATATCAGTTTACCTTGAGGCTTGTTGCGCTGAAAATGCATGCCTCTAATCACACCGCGCTTTGACTGCGACAGGTTATCCTGAACTAATGGCAGAGTGATTCCCGCTTGCTGGAAGCGTTGCTGAACATAGAGTTCAGTAAAAAAACCACGGCTATCGTGAAAGTGCTGCTGTTCAAGCAGCAGACAACCGGCGAGTGATGTTTCTGTTATGGTCATAGTTTGCTTCACTTTTTTGCCGATTATAACGTATTTTGGTGGTATTCAATGTCGGAAGTGTTATTTGTTACCGGTGGTTCGGGCTTTATTGGCTCTGCTTTAATCAGGCATTTGCTAAACAGCACGGATTATCAGATCGTCAATATCGACAAATTGACATACGCTGCCGCCCCAGAAGCGCTGGCCGTCGCGAGCAAGCATAGCCGCTATCGATTTTATCAGCTAGATATTAATGATCTCGACGCTATTACCAAATTGTTCGCTACATATCGCCCGGTGGGCGTATTTCATCTTGCTGCAGAGAGTCATGTAGACCGGTCTATTCAGAGTGCATCCCCTTTTATTCAAAGTAATATTGTTGGTACTTTCAATTTGCTTGAGAGTTGCCGCAATTACTTTGCCGGGCTAACGGCTAGCTGTAAAAAGGCCTTTAAATTTGTTCATGTTTCTACTGATGAGGTATACGGCGATCTGCCAATTTCTGCTCCCGCTGCAGCAGAAGGTGCACCTTATCATCCCAGCAGCCCTTACTCAGCCAGTAAAGCTGCAAGTGATCATCTGGTGCAAGCCTGGGCAAGAACCTATGGTCTGCCTGCGATCATAACGCATTGCACCAACAATTACGGACCCCATCAATACCCCGAAAAACTGATCCCGTTACTCGTTCAACGCGCTCTGAAACTCGAGCCGTTACCGATATATGGAGATGGCCTGCAAATCAGAGATTGGTTGTATGTTGACGATCACGTGCAAGCACTATTACAAGTTTTTCAGCGTGGTAAACCCGGCGAGTCTTACAACATTGCCGGAGATCAGCCGCTGACGAATCTTGCAGTTGCACATGCGATATGCAACTTAATCCCCACTCTAAACTTACCCACAGCACTCCGGTACCGGTTTGACCAGCTGGAGAGCTTAATAACTCATGTAGCTGACCGTCCAGGGCATGATCGACGATACGCATTAAATAACAATAAGATAAAGACAGAAATTGGCTGGGTTCCGCAAGTGCACTTTGAAGAAGGCTTAGCAAGGACGATAACCGCAGTGTACGAGAGCCTTACTACGATTCGTTAATTCAACCCCGTTTATCCACAGCACTCCGGTACCGGCCGGAGCTCAGACCTCAGACCGGTACCGGAGTGCTGTGGATAAGTTATTTTTTGGGCGATAAATTGTATATTCATATTCGCGGCTTTATGATGGCGTCATCACTTCTATAGCGTTATAAGGAATGCATAATGCTGTCTTCATATTCAAAAGTTTCTGTTATTGGCCTGGGTTATATCGGTTTACCCACAGCGGCTGTTATTGCCTCACGTGGCGTTGAGGTTGTTGGGGTTGACGTATCGGAGCATGCGGTTAATACCATTAATCAGGGCAAAATTCATATTATCGAGCCGGATCTGGACATGTTGGTACAGGCGGCTGTGACTACTGGCAAATTGCGAGCTTCGTTAACTCCGGAGCCGGCACAGGCATTTATGATTGCAGTGCCCACACCCTTTAAAGAGGATAAGGCGCCCGACCTGAGTTATATCCGTGCCGCGCTGGAAAATATCGCGCCGGTAATCGAGAAAGGCAACTTAATCGTACTGGAGTCTACTTCACCAGTGGGCACTACGGAGCAAATCGCTAAGTGGCTGACTGAACTGCGCCCGGATCTGAGGGTGCCACTGGATCCGTCTGATAATGCCGATGTGTTTATCGCCCACTGCCCGGAGCGGGTATTACCCGGTCGCGTATTACAGGAACTGGTAAGTAATGACCGTATTATCGGCGGCATTACCGAGCGCTGTGCCGATCAGGCTACTGCGCTGTATCAGTTATTTGTGCGCGGCGAATGTTTACGTACCAACGCCCGTACAGCTGAGATGGCAAAGTTAACAGAGAACGCTTTCCGTGATGTAAATATCGCTTTTGCCAATGAGCTATCGCTGATTTGTGACGAGCTGAAAATCAACGTATGGGAACTGATCAAACTGGCTAACCGCCATCCCCGGGTTAATATTTTAAGCCCGGGCCCCGGTGTCGGTGGCCACTGTATCGCGGTAGATCCGTGGTTTATTGTTGACTCGGCGCCAGCGCTGGCCCGGATGATTCGCACAGCGCGGGAGATCAACGACGGTAAGCCACATTATGTGATCAACAAGGTGAAAGAAGCCGCTGATCAGTTCAAACGGCCGGTTATTGCCTGTTTGGGTTTAGCTTTTAAAGCAGATATCGACGATCTACGTGAAAGCCCGGCTTTAGATATCGCCGAGCATCTGATCAACGACAATGTCGGTGAAGTGCTGCTGGTAGAGCCGAATATTAAGGCGCTGCCAAAACGGTTAAGCCAACACAATGATAAACTGACTACCCTACCCAAGGCACTGGAACGCGCCAATGTGTTAGTAGTATTAGTAGATCACCGTCAATTCAAAGCCCTGCATGTCAATGACGTAGCCGCTAAGGTGGTTATTGATACCCGCGGCATCTTCGGCTAACGCACTTATCCACAGCACTCCGGTACCGGTCTGAGGTCAGATGTCTGACCGGTACCGGAGACGTGTGGATAAGT
>WPCK01032953.1_pt1 | contig 12442 bp, 8 predicted proteins | sample 5399851 | NCBI WGS metagenome assembly WPCK01 (sample SAMN12869471, study PRJNA574797) | sludge metagenome | isolation source: wastewater treatment of pH11 | place: China:Beijing | collected 2019-05-20
ACGCAGTTCATCGGCGCGCTGGTGGCCGCCAGCGATCTACGTCTCGACGCCGTCGCCAACGATGGCATCGTCACGCCCGGCCAGCAGGTGGGCGTGCAGCTCGTGGCCGTGTCGCGCGGGGCCGTGCCGGTGGAGGTGAAGGCGCGCGTGCTGAACGGGTTCGACCAGGCGACGGAGAAGGGGGGCGTCATCCCCGCCACCGCCCGGCCCACCGCCGCGCACTTCAAGTACGCCACCAACGCCGCGCGCTTCGTGCTGGATCCGGACGTGCCGTTCGGACTGCCGTTCCGGCCGACGCCGTTCACCGCGACGTTTACGCTCGCCGTGAGCGGTGTGGAGTTCACCGTGACGGTGCCGGTGCAGGCCCGGTCCGAGGGCAACCTCTTCAGCGGCGAGAAGCGTGCCGAGCTGCACGTGGTCCCCGCCTTCGCCGTGACGGCGACGCCCGAGACCTTGATCGTGCCGACGCGTACCACCCCGGCCAACGCCCGCGGCACCAGGAAGGACGTGCGCGTCACCGTCGTCAATCACGCGAAGGGCGCCGCGAAAGGCGAGGCGGTGCTCGAACTGCCACAGGGCTGGCGCGCCACGCCCGCGGCGCAGCCGGTGGCGTTCTCGCGCGAAGACGAGGCCATCACCGTCCGCTTCCTCGTGGACGCACCGCCGTCGCCGATGCTGGTGTCGAACGCCTCCAAGCCTGGTGGCAGCCAGTTCCCCCTCAAGGCGATGGTGCGGGCCGGCGGCACCAGCTTCGCGCAGGGCTACCAGCTCGTCGAGTATCCCCACACCACGAGGCGTCACGTGCTGGTCGCGCCAGAGGTGCTGGCCAAGGGGGTGGACGTCGCAGTGAAGCCCAACCTGAAGATCGGCTACGTGATGGGCGTCGGCGATCAGATTCCGGAGGCGCTGGAGCAGCTCGGCGTGACCGTGTCGCTCATCGGCGCGGACGAGCTGGCCTGGGGAGACCTGACGAAGTACGACGTCGTGATGACGGGCGTGCGGGCCTACGAGCGCCGGCTCGATCTGCGCGCCTACAATCAACGGCTGCTGGACTACGCGGCCGCCGGCGGCACCGTCATCGTCAACTACAACAAGTTCGAGTTCAACGACGCCCAGTACGCGCCGTTCCCTGGCCGGGTGGGCCGCGAGCGGGTCACCGACGAGAACGCCGAGGTGAAGCTCCTCGAGCCGAAGCACCCGGTGTTCAACGGACCCAACACCATCGGCCGCGCCGACTGGACCGGCTGGGTGCAGGAGCGCGGGCTGTACTTCTTCGACACGCAGGGCCGCGACCCGCAGATTCGCGATCTCGTCGAATTCGAGGAGCCCTTCGCGTACAACAAGGGCGCCAAGCGGGGTGCGCTGGTGGAGGCCACCGTCGGAAAGGGCCGCTGGATCTACGTCGGGCTCGGCCTCTGGCGGCAGTTGCCGGCGGGCACTGACGGGGCGTTCCGCCTGATGGCCAACCTCCTGAGCCTGGGCCAGGCTCCAGCCACTGCACAGGGTGGCACGAAGTAACACATTCAACCTCGTCGGCATCGCTCGGTCTAACGAGGGGAAGGCCCGGTCACGCTGTCTCCGATTGTCTTCGGGCTGCTGCAGGGCTAGAATCAGCTCAACCGACGATGGACCACATTCTGAGGCGCATGGGGTTTGGGGCCAGCCCCGCGGACCGCAGCTACTACGGCGATCTCTCGCCCATCGCCCTCGTGCAGACGCTGCTCAACTACGAGCAGGTCGCCGACGACGTGGACGCCAACATCGGCCGGTCCGAGTACGCCGGCATCACCACGCGCGGGCAGTTCTCGCCCGACACCGTCATCAACGACGCCCGCCAGCGCTGGCTGTTCCGCATGGTCCACTCGCGCCGGCCGCTGCAGGAGAAGATGGCGCTGTTCTGGCACAACCACTTCGCCACCGCGTACAGCAAGGTGGCCGGCGCCTTCGGCAGCGTCCACGGCACCAAGATGATGGACGCCAAGGCCCAGAACTTCGGCGGGGCCTTCCGCGGTCAGATTCAACTCTTCCGCGACATGGCGACCGGCAACTTCCGGGACCTGCTCGTCGAGGTGGCGAAAGATCCGGCCATGCTGGTGTGGCTGGACAACAGGACCAACATCCGGACGCGGCCGCAAGAGAATTTCGCACGCGAGCTGATGGAGCTGTTCACCACCGGCATCGGCCACTACACGGAGTCGGACGTCGTGGCTGCGGCGCGGGTCTTCACCGGCTGGAACCTGGAGTTGGCCGGTGACCGCAACGACGCGGTCAACAGCTACTACCGGTTCGTCTTCAACCAGAACCAGCACGACACCGCCGCCAAGGAGTTCTCCTTCGAGATCTATCCCGGAGGCAGCCGCACCATCCCCGCGCGTGCGGCCTCCCAGGGCATGCAAGACGGTCTGGATTTCATCGACGCGTTGGCGCGGCATCCCGCGACCGCCGAGCGGCTGGCGCGAAGGCTCTACCAGTACTTCGTCAACGACGTCGATGCGCCCGACGAGGGTCTCATCCGCGAGGCCGCACAGGCGTATCGGGCCGGCAACTACAGCATCCGGGCGCTGCTGCAGCGCCTCCTCCTGTCCGACGCGTTCCTGAGCGGCAGCACCGCCTTCCGCCGGTACGCGTGGCCCGTGGAGTTCGCCGTTCGGTCCATCAAGGAGGTGGGCTGGACCGGGTTGTCGGTGGACTCGGCCATCACGCCGCTCGTGAACATGGGGCAGCAGCTCTACGAGCCGCCCGACGTCAACGGCTGGGCCCTTGGCCCCGAATGGTTCTCCACGGCGTCGATGCTGTCGCGCATGAACTACGCGGCCACGCTGGCTGGGAACCAGAAGTTCAATCTCGCGCGCGACGCCGCGTCCTATGCGCAGTCGCCCGAGCGCGTGCTGGAGTACCTGATGGCACGGTTCCCCAACGCCGGCTTCACTGGCGATGGCTACGCGGCGCTCCTCGACTACATGAAGACAGGCCTCACCTGGAACGGCAGCACCACACAGCTCAACACCAAGGTGGCCGGTGCCGTGCGGTTGATCGTCGGGGCAGGGGAGTACCAGTTCAACTAGGAACCGGTCGGGAGTCGGGAGCCGGGAGTCGGAAGTGCAGGAGTCGGGAGTCGGACGACTATGAACGTGTCACGGCGGACGTTCGTCAGGGGCGGGGTCACTGCGTTCACCTTCGGGTTCGCGGCGCCGCAGGTGCTCTGCGACATCGCGTTCGCGCAGGGTGTGCCGTCGCGCAATCTCGTGGTCGTCTACCTGGGTGGCGGCAACGATGCGCTCAGCACGGTGATCCCGTATCGCGACCAGAACTACTACTCGCGCCGTCCGACCATCGCCGTGCCTGCGGGCGAGGTGATTCAGATCGGGCGCGATCGGGCGGGCTCAGAGATTGGGCTGCATCCGCGCCTCACTGGCCTCAAGACCGTGTTCGACGCCGGCCGCCTGGCCATCGTGCAGCGCACCGGATACGAGAACTCCAGCCGCTCGCACTTCACCGGGTTCGACATCTGGGGCACCGCGAATCCAGGCAATTCGCAGGGCACGGGGTGGCTCGGCCGCTACCTCGACTCACTGGCGCAGCCGGTGGACCCGCTCGTCGCCTGGAATACGCAGCGCGAGACGCCTCGCCCCCTGATGGGCCGCGTGGTGGGCGTGCCGTCGATTACGAGCCCGGCCGCCTACGCCTTCGCGAGCCCCAACGGGGGCGCCGAGGCCACCTACGAACGGTCCGCGCAGACGCGCATCTCGTCACACCTGCCGGTGGATCGGCCGCACCTCGCGTTCGTGAACGCCACGACGCAGGCCGCGCTGGGGACGCTCGACCGGGTGGCCACCGTCGCCACCTACCGTCCGGCCACCACCTATCCCAACAACGGCTTCGCCCAGGCGCTGCAGGCGGTGGCAGGGGCCATGAACAAGGGCATCGGGACGAAGGTCTTCTGGGTGCAGACCGGCGGCTACGACACGCATGCCGGCCAGGGCGTGAATCAGGGCGCGTACTTCAACCTGATGGCGACGCTCAACGATGGGCTCAAGGCCTTCTACGACGACCTCTCCTCACAAGGACTGCTGAACTCCACCCTCGTCATGGTCTACACGGAGTTCGGCCGGCGCATCAGCGAGAACGGCAGCGCGGGCACCGACCACGGAGCGGGCGGCGTGATGATGCTGATGGGTGGGCTGGTGCGGGGCGGGCTGTACGGCACGGCGCCGAACCTGTCGCTGGACCCGCAGAACCCGACGCTCGAGAACAACGCCGGGGACGTCAAGTACGAGACCGACTTCCGGTCTGTCTACGCTACCGTCGTCGACAACTGGCTCGGTGGCAGCTCCGTCGCCATCCTCGGCGCCGACTATCGCGGAGGCGCTCCGGCCGTACTCTGATAACGTCGAGGGATGCGATGTCTCACGGCCGCGCTGGCCGTCGTCCTGTTCCTCACGACCGCGTCGATTGCGCAGGGCGACGAATCGAGGCGTGTCTCCGACGCCATCACCGTCCTCACCGAGATTATGGGCGCGGGCGATCAGTCCGTCCCCCGCAGCATCATGCAGAAGGCCGAGGGCATCGCCGTGTTCCCCTCGCTGCTCAAGGGCGGCTTCATCGTCGGCGGACAGCGCGGGCGGGGCATCCTGAGCGCGCGGGATCCAAAGACCGGGGCGTGGTCGGCGCCCGCCTTTCTGACCATCACCGGCGGCAGCTTCGGTGCCCAGATCGGTGGCCAGGCCGTGGACCTCGTCCTGGTGGTGCAGAACCGCCGTGGCCTCGAACAGCTCGTCAGCAACCAGTTCAAGATCGGCGCCGGCGCTTCGGTGGCCGCAGGGCCGGTCGGCCGCGACGCGAACGCGGCCACGGACATCCAGATGCGCGCGCAAATCTTGAGCTACTCGCGGACGCGCGGCCTCTTCGCCGGCGTGACGCTGGACGGGTCCACCATCCGACAGGACCGCGACGCCAACGACCGGTTCTACGGCATGGGGTACCGGACGAGCCAGATCGTCTTCGATGGACTCGGCGGCGCACCGGCGCCGGTGGCCGAGTGGAAGGGCATGTTGGATCGCTATAGCCGGTAGACGGCTTACGGCTTACGGCGTACGGCGTACGGCGTACGGCGTACGGCTTACGGCTTACGGCGCTCGACGTCGGACACATCACCCTGCAACGTCGAAAGATCGAGTGGCCGCGGGTCTGGCGGCAACGAGCGGTGGTACTCCACGAGCGGACGATCGTCGGTGAGGAGGGGACCCTCGCCCACGAAGGCCCGCATCTCATCTGGCCCTGCGGTGTACCAGGAACGCAGCGTGTCGAACGAGTCGAGCCCCACGTCCAGCATCGCGCGGCGACTGGTCTCGTGAGCCAGTTTGGCCTCGAACGCGGCGCGGTCCAGGGTCAGCGGGGTCAGGCCGCCGACCATGAGCTCACCGCCCATCCACACCGTCGCCTCGGGGAAGACGTTCAGGAACGTTCGCATGATCAGCAGGTAGTGCGATCGCTCGCGCTGCCCGATCCACTGCAGGGCCAGTCCTCCCGGGCGCAGTGCGCTGCGCACGAGCTGAAAGTACTCGCGCGAGTAGAGGTGCCCTGCACCGGCGTGCACCGGCTGGATGATGTCCGCCGTGATGACGTCGAAGGTCTCGCCCGACAGCGCCAGGAAATTGCGGCCATCGTCCACGCGGATGCGGACGTTCGGCTGGTTGAGCACGTCGTAGGTGGCGTGCGCGAAGAACGGCGCCGCCTTGCGTACGCTGTCCGACAGCTCCACGATCTGCACCGACGTGCCGGGGAACTGACTGACCGCGCCAGGCGTGGCCCCGCCACCCAGCCCGATGACGAGCGCCGAGTGCGGAGCAGGGTGCAGGGCCATCGGCAGGATGCCGATCTGGCGATGCAGGCGCACCATGGCCTGGGAGTCGTTGGCCTGGTGCAGCCCGCCGACGTTGAGCGTGCGCTGGAACGTTGTCTCGTACACCGTCACCGGCGTCTGCACGCCATCGTCGCGGAAGACCTCCAGGGCCCCGGGCGGCGCCCGTCGACGAAGTGCGACAAGGAACGGATCCGGGAGAGCCGTCGCCAACAGGATGAAGGCCACCGCGCCCGCGGCCGCGAGGCCGAGCATGCGGGGCCTCGACCGATGGGTGATCGCGAGCGCAAACGCGCACGCCAGGAACACAGCCGCCAACAGGATCATCGCCGTCCACGTGCCGACGAGCGGGACCAGCAGGAAGCCGCCGGCCAGCGAGCCCGCAATGGCCCCGAGCACGTTGACACTGTAGAACCGGCCGACGAGCCGACCGCGCGCGCTCGACCCGGCAGCCTCGCCGCCGGGCACGCCGAGCGTGAGCAGCAGTGGAAACGAGATGCCCAGAGCGAGCGCCGGCAGTAGCACCATGAGCACAACCCGCTGCAGCGCCCGCATGGGTGGCAGCCCGAGCGGGCGTTCCCAGGTGAGCAGTCCCGCGCCAACCAGCACCGCGACGCCCGTCGCGACCTGCACGACCACGAGCCACTGGTGCCAATCGGTCCTACGCCGGAGCCACCGCGCGCTGATGGCGCCGCCCGCGGCAATGCCCACCAGCACCACCGCGAGCGTCGTGGTGAACGCGTAGGTGGTGGCATCCAGCAGCTGGACCATCAGGCGAAACCACACCACCTCGAGCGCGAGCGACGCGAAACCGGACGCCGCCATCACCCACCAGATGACCGCAGGGCCGGCAGTTGCGGCCGGGTCGTCTGTTTTCAACGCCGGCCCCGTATCCGCGGGCGCATCGTCGTGGGTCCATCGGTCCAGCGCCATGGCACCGAGGCCGACGAGGCCGTTCAGCGTCGCCGCGAGCAGGAACGTGCGGCTGACACCGATGGCGCCAATGAGCACGAACCCTGTGAGCAATGCGCCGGTCACGGCGCCGGCAGTGTTGACCGCGTACAGGGCGCTCACGCGGGACGAGAAGCGCGGCCCTCGCACGACGGACGCCGCGCTCAAGAGCGGCAGCGTGAGGCCCATCATCATCGTTGGCACGAGCAGCACGACGAACGCGCACGCGAACCGCGCGACGGTCTGCAGCAGGAACGAGTCGGGCGCCACGGCGTAGAGAGTCCGATACAGCGCAGAGGCGCCACCGAGGGCCCACGGCGTGAGCAGTGCCGACGCGCCGATGAGCAACTCGGCGACGCCGAAGGCCACGAGCGGCCGGCGCGCGCGCGTGAGGAGCGGACCCGCCAGCCAGCTGCCGAGGGCCAGGCCGGCCATGAACGCCGCCAGCACAGTGCCGGCGGCATAGGCGGTGACACCGAACAGGAACGAGAGCTGGCGGACCCAGAGCACCTGGTAGGCGAGACCACACGCTCCAGAACAGAAAAACAGCGCGAGCAGGAGGGGCATTCGAGCCCGTGTATCTTACGCGAGGAGGTGTCGGAACGCGGGCTCGAGCTCGGCGTAGCGAAAGCGGAAACCGGCCCGCAGCGCCCGCGCGGGTAGCACGCGCGCGCCGGTGGTCAGGAACGTCGCGAACTCCCCCACCACGATGCGGAGGGCCAGGGCGGGCGCCGGCAGGATGGCGGGACGGTGGAGCACGCGTCCGAGCACCGTGGAGAACTCACGGTTGGTCACCGGTGTTGGCGCCGTGGCGTTCCAGGCCGTCACGCGCGTCTCTCCGGCGGTCGGCTCGTCTGGCCACTGACCACGACTCAGCCAGAGGACGAGGCCGACCCAGTCGTCGCGATGGATCCACGGCCAGAACTGACGTCCGTGGCCGAGCGGTCCACCAATCCCCAGCTTGAACGGGAGCAGCATCGTCTTCAACGCGCCGCCGGCGGGATGGAGCACGAGGCCCGTTCGAACCAGGGCCACGCGAGTGGTGGCGGAGGCGGCAGCAGCGGCCTCACGTTCCCACTCGACGCAGAGCTCTGCCAGGAAATCCGAGCCCGGTGGCGTGTCTTCGGTGACCGGCTCGTCGCCGCGCGCCCCGTAGTAGCCCACGGCGGAACCGGTGATCGCGAGCCGCGAACGCGGCGGCTGATCGCGAAGCGCGGCGGCCAGGCTCCGCGCGGGAAGGATGCGGCTCACGCGGAGTGCCTGTTTGCGCGCAGCCGACCAGCGTGTGTCGGCGATGCCCTCACCGGCCAGGTTGATGAGGACGTCCGCGTCGGCGAGCGTCGTGGCCCAGGGCCCGGACGAACCGTCCGGATTCCACTGAACCTCAGTCGAGTCGCTCGGAGCACGCCTCGTGAGGACGCGCACCACGTGACCGTCCGCGAGCAGCGCCTGCTGCAACGCGCGTCCCAGGAACCCGGAGCCGCCCGCGAGCACGATCGTCATGGCCGTGATTCCCCGGCGGCGACTTCCCAAATCTGGACGTCACTCACCTGTGCGCCGGGTAGAAGCGTCAGCCCGGACATGGCCGAAGCGCGTGATCCAAGGACCGGCTCGAACCGGCCCTGGAACGCGGGCTGCTCCGCTCGATCGAGCGCCACGTAGACCGGTACGCCGCGACGACCCGCTTCCCGAACGATCGGCTCGAAGTCGTCCGCGTTCAGGAGGTCCCACCGCAGCGTTGTCCGCGCCGCGTAGTGGCGGATCGATCCGCTGTGCTGACCGGCCAACACGAGCGAGGACGAAGGCGTGAAGCGCGCGATCCAGTTCGCGGTGTCGACGTACCGGCGTTCCTGCTCCATCAACTGTGGGACTCCTGCGGCGCGGAGGAAGGTCCAGGCATGAGCGGTCGCCAACGCCGCCACCAGCACGGCGGCCACCGCGGCCCCCCGCGCTGGCAGAGGTCTCGACACCAGCGCCATCGTACCCGCCGCGGCGGCCACATCGAGTGCGATGACGGCAGGAAGCACGAAGCGCAGCGTCTCCCAGTGGTCGAAACGGAAGTACAGCAGGTACGGGGTGAGGCTCGATACCAGCAGCAAGACGATCCAGATCGCTCGCGGGCCACGCAGCACGTAGAGCCCGGCGCCCGCACACAGGACCCACGCGATCGAGTGTATCGACACCAGCCCCGACGCGTAGATGCCCACATTCGACAGGACGTCTGCCCCGGCGTAGAGCGAGCCGAGTGGGCCGTAGCCGGTCTGCCAGGGCGAACCGAACAACCGCCACTGCAGCAGCGCCTGCAGCGCGACGCCAGGAGCCATGCCGAGGGTGAAACGAACGAGCGCGCGCCCCCGCGACGGACCCCGCATGACCACGAGCATCGCCAGCGCGAGGATGGCACCCAGTCCACCGGGACGCGTGAGGAACGAAGCCGCGGCCGCGAGGCCTGAACCAAAAGGACGCGGCGTCTCTCGCACCACGAGCCAGACACCGAGCATGAACCACGCGGTGGCCGGCACGTCGCTCATCGGTTGCTTCGCATAGGTGATGACGAGGGGATCCCACGCGACGAGTGCGGTGGCCAGCCAGGCCGTGGCGCGGTCGCGCGTCCACGTCTCGGCGATGCGGTGCACCAGGACGAGCAGCACCACGGTCATGGCCGGGGGCACGAGGTAGGCGGTGCGCTCGAAGGGAATCGCCAGTGTCGTGGCCGCGATCAGGGCCGGGAAGCCGAGCGGGTAGAGCGGGACGATGGCGGCGTCGCTGGGGCGTGGGAGGTAGCCGAGCGGCGCGAGGACGGTGAGGGCGTTGTCGATGGGGAGCCAGGTCGCTTCTGGTTGCGGGGCGCTGAGGGTGCCGCGGCCGAGCAGGGTAGCCGCGCTGACGTACCCGAAGCTGTCGGCGCCGCCGCAGACGGTGGTGAGGTGGGTGAGGACGAAGCCGAGCGCGGTGAGGATGAGGGTAGCGAGGGGGAGGACGGGCGCGACGGGCGGGGCGGTGTGGACGCGCCATTGGGTGAGACCGGCCCGGAGGCCGAGAAGGGCAAAGGTGAAGGCGGCGGGATTCAGTGGGTTGCGGACGGAGAGGGTGGTGGTGCCGAGGGTGAGGTGGAAGCCGGCGTCGGCCAGCGCCAGCAGGGCCGCGGCGGCGGTGAGGCAGAGGAAGGCGTCGAGGAAGGGGATGAACCGGGCCATGGACCCTGGGAGATTCTAGGCGGGAGTGGGCAGGTCTGTCTGAGTTAACTAACTTGTTGACTAAACTATCCAGTTAGTTGATCATCTCCCTTGCATGGCCGCATCAGTGTCCGGACCTCGCCGCGCTCCCATTCGCGACACGCGCGCCGACCTCTTCTCCGCGGCCGCCGACCTCTTCTCCGCTCGCGGCTTCGACGGCGTCGGCGTCGACGACATCGCCCACGCCGCTCGCGTCAACAAGGCGATGCTCTACTACCACTTCCACGACAAGCTCGCCCTCTACCGCGAGATCGTCCGCGACATGCTCCGACACGTCGGCACCCACGTCGCCCAGATCGCCGCCAGCCCCCTCTCCCCAGACGAGCGCCTCGCCCACTTCGTCGCCAGCTTCGTCCAGCTCGCGGACCAGCGCCCCTGGTTCCCGCCCTTGATGCTGCGCGAGATGTCCGAGGGCGCACCCAGGCTCGACCCCGACACCCTGGCACTCATGCGCACCGTCTTCGAGTCCTTCGCCCGCATCCTCGTCGACGGCCAGCGCGCCGGATCCTTCCGACCCATCAACCCCGTCCTCGCCTACATGTCCATCCTCGGCCCGCTGCTCCTCAACGCCGCACGCGAGCGCGCCGGCGCACGCCCAGGCCGCCTCGACCTTCCGATGTTCGTCGAAGTACCCCACGCCGAGCTCATCGCCCATATGCAGCACGCCGCGCACCGCCTGCTCGCGCCGGAGCCTGTCACGCCATGACCCGCACCGCCCTCGTCGCCGTCGCACTCGTCGCACTCGTCGCCTGCACCGAGCCGCCGCCCAGCAACACGCTGCGCGTCTCCGGCCACGTCGAGGCCACCCAGACCCGCTTGGCTCCGGACGCCGGCGGCCGCATCCTCACCTTCACGGTGAAGGAAGGCGACCGCATCGACGCCGGCCGAGAGATCCTCACGCTCGATCGGCGCGACGTCGAGCTTGCGCTCGACCGGGCCCACGCCGACCGCAGCCAGGCGGAAGCCAACCTTCGACTCGTCATGGCCAGCGCCAGACCCGAGGACGTTCGTCAGGCGGAGTCGCAGATCGCCGCCACGCAGGCCGACCTGTCGGCCGCTCGCGCCGAACTGGCCGCCGCCGAACAGGACCTCCAGCGCTTCGAGACGCTCCTCACCAGCAACTCCGGCTCGCAGAAGCAGCGCGACGATGCCTCCACGAGGCGTGACGTGGCCCGCGATCGCGTCGCGGCAACCGAGAGTCGTGTCCGTGCGGCACAGCAGGCCCTGGCGCGCCTGCACGCCGGCGCCCGCAAGGAGGAAATCGATGTCGCCCGCACGCGCGTGGCCGCCGTCGATGCCCAGATCGCGACGCTCCAGAAGAGTCTCGCCGACACGACGTTCCTCGCCCCCGTCACCGGCGTCGTCACCGAGAAGCTCGTCGAGGCCGGCGAGGTCATCGCCCCGCGGACCCCGGTGGCCGTCGTGGCCAACCTCGACGAGGCGTGGGCCGACGTCTTCGTGCCTGAGCCGGCCGTGCCGCGGCTCCGACTCGGGCAATCGGCGCAACTGTTCACCGATGCCGGCGGCGCTCCACTCACCGGCACCGTCACCTACATCTCACCCAAGGCGGAGTTCACGCCCCGCAACGTCCAGACCGCCGAAGAGCGCTCGAAGCTCGTCTACCGCGTACGCATCGCGGTGGACAACAGCGCCGGAGTCCTGAAGCAGGGCATGCCGGTGGACGCGGAACTTGCCCTGCAGCCCATCGGGTGAGGTCGTGACCAGCCCATCTGCGGTTCGAGTGACCGACCTCGTCAAGCGCTACGGGCGTGTCGACGCACTGCGCGGCGTGTCCTTCGACATCGCGCGTGGTGAGATGTTCGGCCTCATCGGCCCCGACGGTGCGGGTAAGACCACCGCCATTCGCCTGCTGTGCGGGCTCCTGCACGCGGACAGTGGCGAGGTGCGGGTGCTCGGACGCGATCCGGTCGCAGAGCACCGCGCATTGACGGCGTCAGTGGGATATCTCTCCCAGCGATTCAGCCTCTACGGAGACCTCAGCGTCGACGAGAACATCGCGTTCTTCGCGGAGATTCACGGGGTGTCGAACTACAAGGCCCGCCGCGACCGGCTCCTCGACATCACGCAGCTCACCCCGTTCCGCACGCGCCTCGCCGACCGCCTCTCGGGTGGCATGAAGCAGAAGCTCGCGCTGGCCTGCACGCTCGTCCACGAGCCGGAGATCATCCTGCTCGACGAGCCCACGACGGGGGTAGACCCGGTCTCGCGTCGCGAGTTCTGGAAGCTGTTGTCGCAGTTCGTCGAGCAGGGCATCACCATCCTGATGTCCACGCCCTATCTCGACGAGGCCGAGCGCTGCCAGCGTATCGCGCTGCTCCATGAGGGACGCGTGCTGGCACTGGACGCACCCGGACGCCTCCGCACGTCGCTCCCG
>WPCK01050119.1_pt1 | contig 12442 bp, 15 predicted proteins | sample 5399851 | NCBI WGS metagenome assembly WPCK01 (sample SAMN12869471, study PRJNA574797) | sludge metagenome | isolation source: wastewater treatment of pH11 | place: China:Beijing | collected 2019-05-20
ATCTTGTCCTTCGTGGTCATGTTGGTTGGTCCCCGGATTTGAGATGTTCAGCGACACCATCAAACCCGCTCCAACGCGGCATGGCCACACCCCTCCGGGCGGGCCGGCTGTCAGGCAATTACCGTCTCAGGACAGACGGTGGTGTAGTCCTTACGCCATTCCTCCATTTTCGAGCGGGCGTCGTCAAGCGTCAGGAACCGGTCACCGTCAGCAGACCATGGCCGGTGCCTGACGATAGTTGGTTATCTTTGGAAAGGTCTGCGGCGCTTCCGGTATGCATTGCCGCACGCCTGTAGCCTTGGTGTCCGGTCCCAAGGCGCCTTACTCGCGATGTTCTTGCGCCTGTTGCAAGCCCGATACCTCGTAAGTCCATACTCGGAACGCCTTCAGAACATGCGGGCCGAAGGAGTTGATGAGTGGTATGTCGGCCGCGTCGCGGCCCCGTGCCACGACGATCCTGCCAATCCGCGGTGTGTTGTTGCGAGGATCGAAAGTGTGCCATTCGCCATCGAGATAGACCTCGATCCAGGCGCTGAAATCCATCGGATCGGCGACCGGCACGCCGATGTCGCCGAGATAGCCGTTAACGTAGCGCGCGGGAATGTTGAGGCATCGGCAGAACGTGACCGCAAGATGCGCGAAATCCCGACAAACGCCAACGCGTTCGCTGAATGTCTCGAAAGCCGTCCGCGTCGGACGGGCTTGCATGTAGTCGAAGCGTATGTGGTGGTGGATGAGGTCGCAGATCGCCTGCACCCGGCTCCAACCGGGCGGCATCGTGCCGAAGATGTCCCATGCGATTTGGCTGAGACGGTCGGTTTCGCAATAGCGGCTGCCCATGAGATAGACGAGGCAATCGTCCGGCAGACCGGGCACCGGAACCTCGCGGGCCTGCGGGAATACCCGGTCAGGCTGGCCGTCGTCCTCGATCGTGGCGTCGCTCCACATGGTCAGGTCGCCAGCCGGCGCGACCAGACGGCGGCAGCGGTTGCCGAAGAGATCGCGGTAGGTCGAGACCGGTACGTCAGGGTTGGTAAACGTCGTTTCCGGCACCGCGATGTCGGCCGCGCGGTCCTCATGGACCGATAGCAGGCAAACCAGGGCGGTCGGCTGCTGGCAGGTCAGTGTGATCTCATATCCGTAGCGGATCAGCATCGAGTAATGTCTTTACCGGAAATCGGCAGCGGTGAGCGTATAGGAGGTTTGGCGGCGATGGGAGTAGGCCTCGCGGGCGACATCTTCGATCGACCTGCGCGCCGAATCGAAAGCCGAAAGATACATCTCCTCCGATAGCTCCATGCTACGCGATCCGGCAGAGGGCTTGGCGAGCGCCTCCACTTCGACAAAGAACGGCACCTCGAGCATGCCGTCATGGCCGATGAAGCGAACGGCGTTGCGCGTTTCGTCGAAGCTGCGGCTGCGGTTGGGGAAATGCAGGGTCACGTCCCTCAGCCCTTCCCTGTCGTCGAGGCATGTGCCGCCTGGATCGAGAGGCTGCGCCCATCGGGTCGAACCACGGCATTGCCGAGATTGAGGGCGAGCATACCGGCTGTGGCAGCCGAGCGGCTCAGGCCGGTCATGACCTGACCGCCCACAAACGCCGGAAGACCGGAGAAGACATGGTAGATCGTCCATGATCGATCCATTTCGACGCGGCGACCATATTGGTCCTGGTCGAAATTCCGCCCCGGTGTTCCGCCTTCATTTTCCCAGACGGCGATCGAGGAGACGTCGAGGAAGTGCCTGATCTTTTCAATGAGAGTCATGGTGCTGGCTTTCTTTTGTTGATGATTTCGATGTCGAGTGCGCCCGAATAGAGTATGTCGCCGGATGCATCGGTGATCGTCACCGCGTCGGGTCGCTGAGGCATGTCAAGCGTCCGCAGGAGATGGCGTGCGACCTCAATTGCTCCATCGCGATCGGCGACGACCACGGTTTCGCGACCGACAACTGCATGGGCGTCATCGGCGTCGCGCGTGCGATAGAAGTCAATGAGGACCTTCATTGCGGTTCTCCCGGGCTGAGAGGAGGCCCGAGCCGGTCAAGGCTGCGCGTTGCCGTTTGGCCGGTCGGTATTGGCGGCAAGCTTGATCTGATTGCCAAATGCGGCCTCAAGTGCCGGCGACGTCTCCAGCTGCTTCGGCTTTCTGATCTCCCGGCTGCTGCGCTTCTTTCGCTTGGCCATGACCAAATGTCCTTTCGACCAGCGAAGTGCCGGACTGCGCGTTGCTCGCCAGTACGATGTCGTCTTGTGTCGTCACCCGCTCGTGGAGTTCCCCGTCGTTGCGGATTCGATACTGCGGTGAATTTCCTCTTGCGGGAAGCGTGGCGGTGATCTGGAAGATACCGTCCGGCGATCGTGATCCTCCTAACCTGCTCCTGAGCTGGACGGATTGCCCTATTGTGAAGAGATGCGTCGATGCCTCGCTGCGGAACCGGCGGGCATGGAGTTGCCCATGTGACGTAACGGTCATGATTGGTTCTGATCCTTTTCAAGTGCCCGATCGAGGTCGGCGTAACTGACCGGCATCATCTGGCTGGTGTCTGCGTTCCTGCCGATGGCCGGCAGGTAGATGAAAGTGTTGACGCGTCGCCAGACAAGACGGGAGAAGGTTTCAAGCAGCTCCTCATCGTGATCGACCCGATAGTCTCCTTCGGGCTGCGGCGCGTCGAAGCCGGGCAACGAGAAGGGTGAAGCAAACCGAACAATGGTCCGGGTGGTGCGTGTTTTCGTGGTCAAGAAATCTCCTGGCGGGAGCACGTCGATGCGCTCCGGCATTGCATTCTTCAGCGATTGAGCATTCACAAAGCCGGATGTTGGCTAAACCGGCACCGGGCTCAATCAAAGCTGGAAGACTTTTCACGCGCCAACTGGCGCTACGTCCTCACAAAAAAGATCCAATGAGACCCATGATTTATAAAAAATCGCATCGGTAAAAATCTGTGTGATCCATCCCTAAATGCAAATCAAGGTTTTAACAAGGCAGAGCTCAGATTTGTTTGTAATTGTACGAAACAGAACGGATTGGTTAAATGGTCGGTCGCACTTGCTCTGGCGGTTATTCTATCCTGAAGCCGGACGCAGGCGGCACGGTCCGCTTTCAGACCGTTGCGACGTTGCGCCGATGGTCCGGAGCCCGGCACAGGCGAACGAACCGATCGACCGACGATGAAGCGTAAGCAGGCCGCCGACGATTGCGGATCCAAACATCGTGCTCGCGGTCGGGCGCCCAGGCACGAGGCCAATCGTCAGGCCTTTGTCGGGTGGTCGCCGCGGCGTTTCGGACACGTCGCGGGTGACGAAGGAGTGCCCTAGCGCGACATCAGGGTGAGCGCCGGCATGCCCGACAGGATCGAGCGGGTGACGCCGCCGAACAGGAACTCGGTGATGCGGGCGTGCGAATACGCGCCCATGATCACCAGATCGAAGCCGTTGTCGGCGACGCGGTTGGCGATGACGGCGGAAACCGGCACGCCGGCCGAATGCTCCGGCACGGCCGTGACCTTCACGCCGTGGCGGGCGATGGACGCGGCGATCTCGGCGCCGGCCATCGGCGAGGATTGCTCCAGCGTGTCGGGCGCATCCACCGTCAGCACCTCGACCTCCTCGGCCTCCTCGATGAAGGGCATGGCGTCGAAGACGGCGCGGGCGCTTTCGCGCGTGCCGTTCCAGGCGACCATCACCTTCTTGACCTTCTGCGCCGGCTCGCCGGCATAGGGCACGAACAGCACCGGGCGGCCGGTCTCGAACAGCAGCGCCTCGATGGAGGTGATGTCCGGGGCGCGGGCGGCCGGGTCGACCTGGGCGGCGACGACCAGATCGGCGGCGCGCGCGCTCGACAGCGCGGCGACACCGTTGTCGCCGGAGAAGTTCTCCATGCCGCGCCATTCGCCGGAAAGGCCTTCGCGCGCGATCACGTCGCGGAACAGCGCCTCGATCTCGGCGGCCTTGGCGCGGTAATGCTCCAGCGCCGATTCCATCAGCGTCGTGTCGGGAAAGCCGAGCGGCGAGGCCCAGGCCACCGGCATCGGCGTGGTGTGCAGGCCGATCAGGTGGGCGCCGTGCTTGCGCGCCAGCGGGGCGGCAACCGAAAGGGCGCGCTCGGCCGCCTGCTTGTCGGGGAGCACCGCGAGGATCGTCTTCCAGCTCATGGTCTTCTCCTTCAATTCCGGTTGCGCATCCACTCTAGGAGTTGCCCGCGCGGCAACATTGACATCAGTCAACGGTCCTTGCCAGCCGCTTCCACCATCGCCGCGACGGCGGCACGCGCCGCTTCCAGCAGGTCCGGATCGCGGGCGCGGATCACCAGTTCGGTCCAGAACCTGCCATCGGCATATTTCGGATACGAGCCGATGATGGTGCCGGGAAAACGCTGCTGGACCTCGGCCAATGCCGTGCCGATCGTTCCTTCCGGGTGCGGACAGTGGACCGTCGCCGACAGCAGCTTCGCGCCGGTCTTCAGCGTCGGGATCACATTGTCGAGCATCGCCTGGAGGATCGCCGGCACGCCGGCCATGACATGGACGTTGCCGATAACGAAGCCCGGCGCGACCGAGATCGGGTTGGCGATCGGTTCGGCGCCCTCGGGCAGGCGCGCCATGCGCTTCCGCGCCTCGTTGAACTCGATGCCGCGCGCCGCGTACGTGCTTTCCAGGAGAGCGTAGGTCGCGGAATGATAGCCGATCGGAACACCGAAGGCGGCGGCGATGGCATCGGCGGTGATGTCGTCATGGGTCGGGCCGATGCCGCCGGTGGTGAAGACATAGGTGTAACGGGCGCTGAGCGCCTTGACCGCCGCGACGATCTCCGCCTCATCGTCGCCGATGACGCGCACCTCCTTCAGGTCGATGCCGACGGCGGTCATCATCTCGGCGAGATGGCCGATGTTGCGGTCCTTCGTGCGGCCCGAAAGGATCTCGTCGCCGATGACCAGCATGGCTGCGGTGACGATGTCGCTCATAGTGGCCTCCGGGCGCGGAATCGCGCGGCCATGAATCCCACGAGATCGCGCGGCGACGCAAGCGGCGCCATCGACCCGTGGCTGCTTGCCGGCATGACCCCGCAGCCATTGTCTCCGAATTGGATACAGTGAGTGGCCCCATCGACTATATTCGATGAACGATATTCCGCCTACGTCAGCCGGCGAAGCGGCCGCGCGGTGCGGCGCGAAAGGGAACATGACGATGGCGAAGGTACTTGTGCTTTACTATTCGAGCTGGGGACACATGGAAGCGATGGCCAATGCCGCGGCCGAGGGCGCGCGTGCTGCCGGCGCAGCGGCGACGGTAAAGCGCGTGCCGGAACTGGTGCCGGAAGCGGTCGCCAAGGCGTCCTACTACAAGCTCGACCAGGCAGCTCCCGTCGCCGATCCGCTGGAACTGGCCGACTACGATGCCGTGATCCTCGGCGTCTCGACGCGCTACGGCATGATGGCAGCGCAACTGAAGAACTTCCTCGATCAGACCGGCCCGCTGTGGGCCAAGGGCGCGCTCGTCAACAAGGTCGCCTCGGTGATGAGTTCGACGGCGACCCAGCATGGCGGGCAGGAACTCGCGATCCTCTCGGCCCAGGCGGCGCTTCAGCACCATGGCATGATCATCGTGCCGCTGTCCTATGCCTATCAGGACCAGATGGGCGTCGACGTGCCGCGCGGCGGCTCGCCCTACGGCATGACCACGCTATCGGGCGGCGACGGTTCGCGCATGCCGAGCGAGCAGGAACTGGACGGCGCACGCTTCCAGGGACGCCGGGTCGCCGAGATCGCGGCGAAGCTCGCCGGGTGAGGATTGTTGCGGCCCCTTGAACATCGCCCGGGAGCTTGCCAGTTTTCGGGCGAAACAAAGCGAGGGCCGCATGGCACTGCCTGTCCTGTTGTTCTGGATCGCCGCCGCGGCTGTCGCCGCGCTGGCGATCTTCGTCGTGGTCAAGCGCCTGCAGACCGAGAAAATCGTGGCGCTGGCCGAGAAAGCCGCACCGGCGGTCGGCACGTTCGTCGAGGTCGACGGCTGCTCGATCCACTATCTGGAAAAGGGCGAGGGTCGGCCGATCCTGTTCGTGCATGGCCTCGGCGGTTGGCTTCAACACCTCTCATTTCCATTATTTGGCCTGATAGACGGCTACCGCCTGGTCGCCGTTGATCGTCCGGGCTCGGGCCGATCCACGCGGCCCGGCGACCGTCCGGCGACCATCGCCGATCAGGCGGCGTTCCTGATGCATTTTGCCGAGCGCATGGGGATGGAGCGGCCGCTCGTGGTCGGCCATTCGCTGGGCGGGGCCATCGCGCTGCGGATGGCGCTCGATTTTCCGGGGAAAATCGCCGGGCTGGCACTCATCTCGCCGCTGACGCGCTACGAGGCGGAGGTGCCGCCGTCGATGAAACCGCTGTTGATTCCCAATCCGCTGATCCGGCATTTCATCGCCGAAACGATTTCGGCGCCGGCGGCCATCAAGGCGACCGCGGAAGTCCTCGACGTGGTGTTCGGGCCGCAGGCGCCGCCGCCGGACTACGGTACGGCCGGCGCCGCGCTCGCCGCGCTCAGGCCCTCGCATTTCTACGCCGCTTCGACGGATACGGTGGCGATTGGCGACACCATGCAGGAACAGGAAAAGCGCTACGGTTCGCTCGATCTGCCCGTCGGCATGCTGTACGGATCGGCCGACCGCGTCGTCGACGGTGAGCGCCAAAGTGCCGGCCTGGTCGGCCGATTGTCGCGCCTCGACATCGAGATCGTCGAAGGCGTCGGCCACATGCCGCAATTTGCCGAGCCGCAGCGGGTTGCCGCCTTCGTGAAACGGATGGCTGAACGCGCCTTCGCCGCTTGATTGCAGAATGCGGCTTCGCTACGCCAGACACGGGCCCCCTTGGCGGAATTGGTAGACGCAAGGGACTTAAAATCCCTCGGCTTCGGCCGTGCCGGTTCGACCCCGGCAGGGGGCACCAGTTCCGAAGCGTTTTCACCGGCCAGGGCGCTTCCGCGCTGGGTTCCCCGGAGGCGGGATCGGAAGGAGCCCATTTATAAGTTCGACGTATTATGTATACAAATTTGCTGGAGAGGCCGGCGATGAAAAGCGACGACAAGAGCAACCACACCAAACGTGCCGCCGCCGATCTGCGCCAGTGGATCATCTCGGGCGAGGTCGCGGGCGGCAGCAGGTTGCGCGAGATCGCGGTTGCCGAGAAGCTGAACATTTCGCGCACCCCGGTGCGCGAGGCGATGGCGCGGCTGGCGGAAGAGGGATTGCTGGAGCGGGTGGGGACTGGCGGTTTCGTCGTGCGCGCGTTCACCTTGCGCGATGCCGTCGACGCGATCGAGTTGCGCGGCATCCTGGAAGGGACGGCAGCGCGGATGGCAGCGGAGGAGGGGGCGGCGCCGGAACGGATCGCGGCGATCAGGGCAACGCTGGCGCAACTCGATTCCTGTTTCGGAAAAGGCGGTTACCCGGTCGATTTCGAGTGCTACAGCGAGATGAACACCATCTTCCATGAGCAACTGGCAGGATTGTGTGCGAGCGCGATCATCCGGCGCGAACTGGAACGCGTCAAATCCCTGCCTTTTGCGTCGCCGTCCGCCTTCGTGCTCGATCGCCCGGACGAGCGGATGTCGCAGACCTCGCTGATCGTCGCCCAGGACCAGCATCGCGCGCTTGTGGAGGCGATCGAGGCGCGGGAGGGCGCGCGCGCCGAAGCGATAGCGCGCGAACACGCCCGGACCGCCCGTGCCAACCTGCTGGCGACGACAGGGGCGAGCGCGGCCAACGGTGCGGCCCTGACCGGGATCGGCCTGATCTCAGCCTGATTTTTGCCTGACGGTGCTGTCGGGCCGGATGCCGCGGAAGCGGCCGCCGCGAGCGAAATTCCGCTTGTAATTCCCCACTGGCGATGAAACATTGTATACAAATTAGCCAGGGAGGAAAACATGGCGCCCAGCAATCTCGAAGAGGCCATTGGCCAGGCGGGGAGTGCGGTCACGTTGCTGCGCAATTCCCGTATCGGCATGTATGTCTATCCGATCGTCGCGGCGGAGTTCAGCAACTGGCGCGACGAACAGCGCTCGTGGCGCGAGTCGGCCGTCCTGTTCGACCAGTCCCACCACATGGACGAACTCATCGTCGAGGGGCCGGATGCCGAGCGGTTCCTCGAGCATGTCGGCATCAATTCCTTTACCAATTTCGACCTCAACCGCGCCAAGCACTTCGTGCCGGTCACGCCGGCCGGCCATGTCATCGGCGACATGATCATTTTCCGCGAGCGGACCGACAAGTTCATCCTCGTCGGGCGCGCGCCGACGGCCAACTGGGTCAAGTTCCAGGCAGCGGTCGGGAAATGGAAGGTGCGTCTCCTGCACGATCCGCGCTCCGACAGCCGGCCGGATGGCAGGGCGATCTATCGTACCCACTACCGGTTCCAGATCCAGGGACCCGATGCGCCGAAAATCTTCGAGAAGATGAATGGCGGGCCGGTGCCCGAGATCAGGTTCTTCCACGTCGACTGGATCAATATCGGCTCGCGCCGCGTGCAGGCGCTGCGGCACGGCATGTCGGGCGCGCCCGGCCTTGAAGTGTGGGGCCCCTACGCCGACAAGCATTACATCCAGACGACGATCATCCAGGCGGCGCGCGATGTCGGCGTCGACCTGCGCCTTTGCGGCAGCCGCGCCTATTCGACCAACACGCTTGAATCGGGATGGATTCCCTCGCCGCTGCCCGGGATCTACAGTGGCGACGGCATGCTGGCGGACTACCGCCAGTGGCTTGGGGCCGATTCCTACGAAGCGGTCGGTTCCATCGGCGGCTCCTATGTCAGCGGCAACATCGCCGACTACTACGTCAATCCGTTCGAGCTCGGCTACGGCTTCTATATCGGCTGGAAGACGGACTTCATCGGCAAGGACGCGCTGGCGAAGATGAAGGACGCGAAGAACCGCAAGAAGGTGACCTTCGAGTGGAACCGCGACGACGTCATGAAGGTCATCGCATCGGGCTTCGAGGACGGCACGCCCTACAAGTGGATCGATTTCCCGCAGCCCAACTATGCCCCGACCAGCGCCGACATGGTGATGCGCGACGGCAAGATGGTCGGCATGTCGATGTTCAACGGCTATTCGTACAATGAGCGCTGCATGCTGTCGCTCGGCGTCGTCGACGACAGCGTCGAGGTCGGCGATGTACTGAGCCTCGTCTGGGGCGAGCCGGACGATACTGCCAAGACGTCGAAGGAAAAGCACCGCCAGACGGAGATCCGCGTCCGTGTCGCTCCGACACCCTATTCTCGCGAGGCGCGCGAGAACTACGCCGACAGCTGGCGCACCCGCGTCGGCACATAACCGAGTTGGATGGCGGCGGTTGTCCGCCGCCATCACCCTGAACGCCGGTATCATCGCTTATAGCCTGTCCTTATGGCGTCCGCGCCAAAACGATTGGCGTGCCGCCGAAGCGAAGTCGATCATCGACGTTCCGGATCGTCATTGCGCAAAACGGCGGCCAGGAAACCTTACGGGAGGATCGCATGCTGCATACATCCATGATTCGGCGCTTCGTCGGCGCCCTTGCCATCACTGCGGCGCTGGCCGTGCCGACCGCGGCCGAGGAGCTCAAGGTCGCGAGCTGGGTTCCGCCAGCGCACGTCATCACATCGTCGACGCTCGATCCGCTGCACGCGGCGCTGGCGGCGGCGAATGCAGACATCGACATCAAGGTCTATCCGGGCGGCGAACTCGGCAAGGGGCCGCTTGAGCAGTATGTCCGCGTCGTCCAGGGCGTCGCCGACATCGCCTGGGGCCTGCCGGGCTACACTTCGTCGCAGTTCCCCAAGACGATGGTGTCGGAACTGCCGGGCGCGCTGCCGGACGGCATGACCGGCTACGACATGATCGCGAACGCCTATGAGAAGGGCCTGCTCGACGCCGAGTTCCCGGGCACCAAGGCGCTGGCGCTGTGGCTGTCCGAACCGAACATCTTCATCATGAAGGACCGCACTGTCCGCACGCCCGACGACATCAAGGGTCTCAAGATGCGCGTCTCCGGCTCGGCCGCGGCGGCCGCTGTCGAGTCGCTCGGCGCGACGCCGGTGCAGATGCCGGCAGGCGAAATCTACAATGCGTTGCAGACCGGACTCATCGACGGTGTCATCACCGGCGCTTCGGCCGTCGGCGACTTCAAGCTGAACGAGGTGGCCAACAGCTACACCATCGGCGCGCCGCTCGGCCGCATCTCGTTCTACCTCGTCATGAACAAGGCGAAGTACGACGGCCTCAACGATGCGCAGAAGGCAGCGATCGACTCGATCGCCGGCCGCAAGCTGTCGAAGTCGGCCGAAGAGGGCTGGAACGCGCGCGCGGCCTCGGTGCTGGAGAGCCTGAAGGCCGACAGCAAGAACACCGTTGTCGAGCTCGGCGCCGACGAGGCTGCCAAGTTCGGCGAAAAGACGCTGCCGGTCACCGACAAGATCGTCGGCGAGCTTGGCGCCGGCGACGTCCTCAAGGCGATGCACGGCCAATAAATGTTCCGGCGTATCGGAACCATCGCGGACAGGCTGATCAGCCTGTCCGCCCTCGTCGGCACCATCGGCCTGCTGGTTGAGGTCGCGGTCATCCTCGTCGATGTGATCGGGCGGAATTTCAACGCCCCGCTCCTCGGGGCACAGGACATCACGCAGATGGCGATGGTCATCGTCGTATTCGGCGGGATGGCGCTGTGCGACCGTGTCGGCGGTCATATCTCGGTCGACATCTTCGAGAAATCCTTCCCCGCCTGGTTGATCCGGGCCGGGGACCTGATTTCGGCGCTGCTGGGTGCCGTCATCTTCTTCGGGATCGCCTGGACAACCTGGGAAAGCGCCGCGCTGTCGCGCCTGCTCAACCTGGCCACCAACATCATCTACCTGCCCAAGGCCTGGTTCCAGTACGTCGTCATCATGATGAGCCTCGTGACAGCCCTGGGGATGCTGTTGCGCGCCATTGCGATCCTCCAGCGCAAACCTCTCCCCGCGATGGAAGCCTGACATGGACGCGTTCGCCGTCGGCGTCTGGGGCATGCTGATCCTGTTCGCGTTGCTGGCGCTGCGGATTCCGGTGGCCTTTGCCATGTTTGCGGTCGGGTTTGTCGGCAACGCTATCCTCAACGGCCCCGGCGCGGCGATGAGCCTGCTCGCCTCGGAGAGCTTCACCCTGGCTTCGTCGTCGGAGCTGGTGGTCGTGCCGCTGTTCATCCTGATGGGCAATGTCGCAACGGAAACCGGACTCAGCCGGCGCCTCTACGATGCCGCCTATGCGGTGATCGGCTCGGTACGCGGCGGTTTGGCCTCGGCGACGGTCATCGGCTGCGGCGGCTTCGCCGCGCTGTCGGGATCCTCGGTTGCCTCGGCCCTGACGATGGGCAAGGTCTCGCTCGCCGAGATGGACCGCTTCAACTACGATCCCAAGCTGTCCACGGGCGTGGTCGCGGCGGGCGGTACGCTCGGTATCCTGATTCCGCCGTCGACCGGGTTCGTGATCTACGCGATCCTGACGCAGCAGAGCATCGGGCGGTTATTCCTCGCCGGCGTTCTGCCCGGCATCCTGCTGCTGCTGATGTTCGTGTTGACGGTCACGATCCTCTGCTACCTCTATCCCGAGATGGGGCCGGCCGGCCCGCGCACGACGTTGGCCGAAAAGACCAGGGCGCTCGGTGGCGCCCTGCCGATCATCGCCGTGATCGCCCTCACCATCGGCGGCATCTATGGCGGGTTTTTCTCGCCGGTCGAGGCGGCGGCGGTCGGCGCCGGGCTGGTAATCGCCATCGGCGCGGTCATGCGCACGCTGACGCTCAGGGCCTTCTGGTCGGCGGCCAAATCGTCGGTCGTAACGACGGCAACCGTGATGCTGATCCTGATCTCGGCCCACATGATCAATCCGTTCCTGGCGCTCAGCCAGATTCCGGACGCGCTCGGCGCCTTCCTCAACAGCGTGTCGCATTCGCCGCTCGTCGTGCTCTCGCTGATCCTGCTGACCTACATGATCCTCGGTTGCTTCATGGAAGGTTTCGCCATGCTGGTGCTGTCGATGCCGATCTTCTTTCCGGTCATCCAGCAACTCGGCCTCGATCCGATCTGGTTTGGCGTGCTCGTGGTGCTGACGCTGGAAATGGGCCTGATCTCGCCGCCGGTGGGCGTCAATGTGTTCATCGTCAAGTCGGTGGCGCCGAAGGTGCCGCTCGGAGACATCTTTCGCGGAGTTGTTCCGTTCTGGATCGCCATGCTGGTCACCCTTGCGATCCTCGTGGCCTTTCCGCAGATCTCCCTCTACCTGCCGAATACGATGATCCACTAGGCTGAATCGACATTCAGCGCATCCACAGAATGGCGGCGGCGATGTGCAAAAAGCCGAGGTAGTGGGCTGCCTGCCTGTCGAAGCGGGTTGCGATGCGCCTGAAGTGCTTGAGCTTGTTGAAGCAGCGTTCAACGGT
>WPCK01181998.1_pt1 | contig 12425 bp, 14 predicted proteins | sample 5399851 | NCBI WGS metagenome assembly WPCK01 (sample SAMN12869471, study PRJNA574797) | sludge metagenome | isolation source: wastewater treatment of pH11 | place: China:Beijing | collected 2019-05-20
ATCTCTGAAGCATCTCTTGCACTTCACGCGCCACGGTGTAGTGGTCGTTGCCAACCACATCTGGCGTTAGGATACGAGACGTTGAATCCAGTGGGTCTACAGCTGGGTAAATCCCAAGCTCCGAAATTTTTCTCGATAAAACCGTCGTCGCATCAAGATGCGAGAAGGTCGTCGCAGGTGCTGGGTCTGTTAAGTCGTCGGCCGGCACATAAACCGCTTGAACCGATGTGATTGACCCCTTTGTGGTAGAGGTAATACGCTCTTGAAGGGCACCCATGTCCGTTGCAAGTGTTGGCTGATAACCTACCGCACTTGGCATACGGCCCAGTAGCGCCGATACTTCTGAGCCCGCTTGCGTGAACCTAAAGATGTTATCGATGAACAGAAGAACGTCTTTGCCTTCTTGGTCACGGAAGTACTCTGCCATGGTAAGGCCCGTTAAACCAACACGCATCCTTGCCCCTGGTGGCTCATTCATTTGGCCAAAGACCAATGTGGTTTTATCAAGAACCCCTGACTCCATCATTTCGTGATAAAGGTCGTTTCCTTCACGGGTACGCTCACCAACACCAGCAAAAACAGACAAACCGCCGTGGTTGGTCGCAATGTTGTTAATGAGCTCTTGGATGATTACTGTTTTGCCAACACCAGCGCCACCAAAGAGACCGATTTTACCACCTTTGGCATAAGGGGCAATAAGGTCGATGACTTTGATACCCGTTTCAAGAATTTCAGCCGATGTGCCTTGCTCTACAAACGGTGGTGCTTCTCTATGAATTGGCCAAAAATCTGCGTCTTTTCTATCGATTTGACCTTTTTCGTCAATGGTTTCTCCAAGTACGTTGATGAGTCTACCGAGGGTCGGTTTTCCCACAGGTACAGAAATTGGGGCCCCTGTTGATACCGCATCAATGCCCCTTACAAGGCCATCTGTGGAAGACATCGCAACCGCTCTAACGGTATTGCTGCCGATGTGCTGCATTACCTCAGCCACAACGCGGATGTTTCCATAGTTAATATTGATCGCATCATAAATATTAGGCATTTCTTCTTCACTAAACCTAATATCGAGTACAGGTCCAATGATTTGAACGATTTTACCAATCGCCTGATCCATACTCATTCACTCCTTTACATGTCGCAAGCAAAATCTTGCTTTCTTATTTAAGTGCTTCAGCACCGCCAACAATTTCAGATATTTCTTGGGTAATTGCAGCTTGTCTCGCTTTGTTGTATGAAAGCACAAGCTCTTCTATGATGTCTTCGGCATTATCGGTTGCACTTTCCATCGCCATACGTCTAGCCGCTTGTTCTGAGGCAGAAGACTCTACCAAGCCACCAAAAATGGTGCTCTCAACGTACTTGGGAATGATAAAGTTTAAAACCGCTTCCGGAGACGGCTCATAATTGACTATTTCAAACGCCTCGTCTCTTTCAATGTTTTCGCTAGGACGTTCGATTGGCAAAAGCTGAAGCTGAGTCGCTACTTGAGAAATCGTACTGGCAAAACGCGTATAAACGAGTTTTATAGAATCAACCTCACCCTTTTTATAAAGTTCCAAGGCCGTTTTCGCAATGTAGGCCGCATGCACATACGTTGGGTTTTCAGAAATGTAAAGCATTTCATGAACCACATCGCAGTGATGACGCGACAAAACCTCTAGGGCTTTTCTACCTATGACGAAGAACTTAGCCGCTTCATCAGACTTTGCCGATTCAAGGGCATTCTTTATAACATTTACATTGTAACCGCCACAGAGTCCTCTGTCTGAAGTGATGACGATGTAAAGGGGTTTGCGTTTGGGTTCTCCCGAATCCATAAAATGGGTCTTAATGCTTCGGTCCGAACCAATGATTTCTTGAACGGTTGAGTGTACCATTTCAAAATAAGGCTTGGTGATGTCCATTCGATCCCTTGCCCGTTTAAGTTTTGCAGTAGAGACCAGCTCCATCGCTTTGGTGATTTGCATGGTGCTGTTGACACTTCGTATTTTCCGCTTGATATCGCGCGTACCGCCTGCCATATTTTCCCTCCTTTACGGAAGTTTACTCTACTTCAAAGCCCTTTTTAAATGACTCAATTGCGCTTTTAAGCTGTTCTTCCATTTCTTTTGATAAATCGCCACTTGTCACGATGGATTTTCCAATTTCAGGGTGGTTGACGTCTAGGAATGCAAGGAGTTCTGCCTCAAAACGTCTGATGTCCTTAGTTGGAATATCGGTCATGTATCGATTGACAATGGCATAGATGGCCATAACCTGATGTTCTACTGCCATTGGCTTGTATTGAGGCTGCTTTAGAATCTGCATCAATCTTTCCCCGTGCTCAAGCGTTGCTTTGGTTTCTTTGTCAAGCTCCGAACCAAACTGAGCAAAGGCAGCAAGTTCTCTGTATTGAGCCAGCTCCAGTTTGATTTTACTCGCAACCTTTTTCATCGCTTTGATCTGAGCAGAACCACCAACACGAGATACCGAAATACCCGGGTTAACCGCTGGTCTTTGGCCGGCAAAGAAAAGCTCCGCTTCCAAATAAATTTGACCATCTGTAATGGAAATAACATTGGTTGGGATATAGGCCGAAACGTCGCCTGCTTGGGTTTCAATCACTGGTAGGGCTGTGATTGAACCACCACCCAATTTGTCACTGAGTTTTGCTGCACGCTCTAAAAGTCTACTGTGTAGGTAGAAAACGTCCCCTGGATATGCCTCACGTCCTGGTGGTCTACGCAGTAGGAGCGACATGGCTCTGTAAGCCACCGCATGTTTCGAAAGGTCATCGTACACGATGAGTACGTGCTTGCCACTATACATCAGCTCTTCTGCCATGGTAACACCAGAATAAGGCGCAATGTACTGAAGTGGCGCAGGATCAGATGCTGTTGCGGCAACAATCGCCGTATATGCCATCGCACCATTGTCTTCAAGTTGCTTAACAATTTGTGCAACGGTTGATTTCTTTTGCCCAATGGCAACGTATATACAATAAACGTCAGAGTCCTTTTGATTAATGATTGTGTCAATGGCAATCGCCGTTTTACCCGTTTGACGGTCACCAATGATGAGCTCACGCTGACCACGACCAATTGGAATCATTGAGTCAATGGCCTTGATCCCCGTTTGAAGCGGCTCGTGAACCGACTTACGATCGATTACACCAGATGCAACGCGTTCAATAGGTCTTGTCTTGTTTGAGGCAATAGGCCCCTTGCCATCGATTGGCTGTCCTAATGCATTAACGACTCTACCGAATATATTCTCGCCTACAGGCACTTCAACCACGCGCTCTGTACGCTTTACCATATCGCCTTCTTTAATTTTATCGTCTGAGCCAAATAAAACGACACCGACACTGTCTTCCTCAAGGTTAAGCACCATGCCATACACTTCGCCAGGAAACTCTAAAAGTTCCCCCGCCATACACTTTTGAAGCCCGTGCACTCTCGCGATACCATCGCCAACTTGAATAACAGTACCTGTATCTTCTACTTGGAGCTTAGACTCGTATTTCTTAATCTGCGACTTGATCACAGAACTAATTTCTTCAGGTCTTAGATTCATGTCTAACACGCTCCCACTTAAATAATTATTTGAGTTAATCCTTCAAGCATTGTTTCCAACTTGTATTTGATTGAACCATCAATCACACGATCACCCATCGTTACGATTATGCCGCCAATAAGGGCTTTGTTTGTGACGTTTTTAAGGTCAACTGTTTTGCCACTGAGTGCTTCTAGCTTTTCCTTTAAAGACAAAAGCTGAGCTTCCGTCAATGGCACCACCGATTCCACCATGGCAGAAATCCGGTTGTGGTGCGCGTCAACCCTCTCATCAAAGGCTTCTTTGATGCCCAAAAGTTCAGCGCCTCTTTTTTTATCTAAGATGATCTTAAGAAAATTCATAAAAGGCTCTGAAACCTGATCAGAAAAACTTTCTGTTAGAATTTTCTTCTTTTCATCGATGCTGATTTTGGGTGTTTTAATCAGTTCAAAAAAATCTGGATTTGCTTTTAAGATTTCTGCTAAAAAATCAAACTCACTTTTCATTTGATCGATGACGTTCATTTCTAAAGCCACATCAAACAACGCTTCAGAATAAGTTTTGCTAACTAATTCTGCCATTGCGTATCACCCACCTCACTAATGAATCGGTTGATGAGATCTTTGTGTGCACTTTCGTCTAGGTCTCTTTCAACAACCTTAGAAGCCGCCATAATCGCCAGCTCAGAGATTTGATCTTTTAGTTCGTTAACGGCTTTGACACGTTCTGTTTCAAGTTCGCGGTGCGCGTGAAGCTTCATGCTCTCAATGTCGTTTTCTGCGGCTTTGATGATTTCAAAAGCCCTGTTCTCACCACGCATCACATGTGATTTGATCAGTTCTTTACCCTCTTCTTCCGCTTTTGACAACTTCGCCTCGTATTCCGCTTTAAGCGCAAGTGCATCTGATTCCAATTTTTTAGCCGTATCGATTTGATTTTTGATTTCGTTCTCTCTGTTTTCCATGAACTTGGTCACAGGTTCAAACAAGAATTTTTTCAAAATCAAAAAGATGATGAACGTATTGACAAGCTGGAACACGAAAGTCGCATTCAAACTGACAAGTCCGAATCTTAAACTTGCTGATGTTTCCATTAAGCCCATACTCAGCCTCCTTTCTAAAAATTGATTTTAACGAAATGAAATGCTTAAGTGAGTGGCTTAACGAATAACAAAATAAGGGCAATAACCAATGCGTAAATACCTGTTGTCTCAGCAACGGCAGCACCCAAAAGCATGGTTCTAATGATGTCACCTTGAGCTTCTGGTTGTCTACCAACACCTTCAGCGCCTTTACCAGCAGCGTATCCTTGACCAATTCCAGGTCCAATCCCTGCGATCATCGCAAGACCAGCGCCAATAGCAGATGCAGCAAGAATTAAAGATTCACCAGTAATCATAGTATCCATAATAATATCCTCCTTGAAAGTATCTTTAAAAGTATTTTTTGCCCCTTAGCTATCTCGCCAGTGGGTTAACAAACATTAAAATCAGTGCAATAACCAGTGCGTAAATGCCTGTGGTTTGCGCCACGGCTTGACCTACCAACATGGTTCTGATGATTTGAGGCTGTAACCTTGGTCTTTTGCCAATCGCCTCTGTGCCCTTGCCCGCTGCATATCCCTGACCAATCCCTGGACCGATTCCTGCGATCATCGCAAGACCTGCACCAATGGCAGATGCCATAATGACAAGCACGGATCCATCTAGATTGAGAAATGGCGTTGCAAAAAGCGTAATAAGGGCCACAACGAGGGCCAATATCCCCGACGTCTCTGCCACGGCAGCGCCAAGGAGCATTACCATCGTCGTTTCTCTTTGATGTTTTGGATTTCTAGCAACTGCCTCTGCCCCTTTTCCGGCAGCATACCCTTGTCCAATGCCAGGTCCGATGCCTGCAATCATTGCAAAACCTGCACCAATCGCAGAAGCTGCCAATACCAAGTCTCTGGTATCAAAGGTCATAAGCCATTCTAGAAATTTAACGATAAAATTTCCATTTTCCATTTCTTCACCCCTTTAATCATTGCTCTTCAATTACTCCATAGCGCCTGAGATGAAAACCATCGTTAGCATCGTAAAAATAAACGATTGCAAGAGTCCGGCAAACATATCAAAGTAAATGTGTAAAACCGCGGGGAGTCCCGTTTGTAAAATTGGGATCGTCAGCCCAAGGAACGCTTGTGTTGCACCGCCTAGGGCACCATACAGCAGCGCCATGATGATTACGCCAGCGACGATGTTACCAAACAAACGAAAGCCTAGCGAAATTGGATTGGCGAGCTCACCGATGATGTTGAGGGGCAGTAAGAATGGCATGGGTTCTAAAAAGCCTTTGGAATAACCCTTTAAGCCTTTTGACTTAATGCCAAACGTTTGCGTCAGAACAAAGGTCAAAATGGCCAAACACATGGTGGTATTAAGGTCCGCTGTTGGCGGTCTAAAACCAATAAGCCCAATGACGTTGGAAATGCCTATGAAGAAAAGCAAGGTTCCGATATAGGGTGCCCAATTGGCATTGCGTTCGCCCATGTTTTGGATCGTTAGGTTGTTGATGCCCTTTACGACGGTCTCAACGATGAGTTGAAAGCCCTTGGCTTCTTTTTTCAAATTTCGGGTTGCCAAAATAGAAAAAATCAAAAGCATGGCCATAATCAACCAAGTGACCGTTACCGTCTCACTCACCTGAACACCAGCAAGTTCAAAGGCGATTCTTGGCCCAAATTCTTGAGGTCCCATTTGTGGTGCTAGATGTTCAACGCCCATCTGATTCATCCTCCTTTCTTTTAATGATGTTTTTGAAGTACTGTTTGTCATTAAACAAATGTGTTGCATAAATCACAGGTTTGATTATTATAAGCCCCACAGCAGTCCCTAAAAAATGGATGTGTGGTGCGCCTATGGACACATAAAGCACAATCGCCATCACCGTAAACCGAAGGAAATACCGCCCCATTGCAAACTTTTGCGCCTTTTCAGGAGACATTTTCACAGCCCTTGTCAACGTGATGCCCAGTTCCAAAAACAAGAGGCAGCTCACTGAGCCACCAAAAAAAAGGCCTAATACGACGGGCCTTGGCGTCTTTAAAAAAATCACGCTTAAAATGGCCAAAACAATTATAGAAAAAGCAATGCCTTTTATGACTTTAAGTTGCGTCGTCCTCACACTGTTCACGCCATCACTCCCCATCATGTCTTCACTTCCCATCATTTTCTCTTTCGTTTTTGGTCTTTTTTTCAAACGCCTTCACATATTGTTCTGGCGTCTGGGTGTTTTCATATTCTTTTGATTTTCTTGTGCCTAGCACCATGAGGTTCCTAAAAGAAGCGCCTACGCCCAAAAGTAAAAAAACGATGGTTGCAGCATAGCCTGAACCCACGCGGCCATCGATCCAAACGCCAATCAGGATGCCCCCTAAAATTGGTACGAGCATCATCAGGCCCACTTGTGACAAAAGCGCTAAATTTTCCATCATGCTTTTTGATTTGCCTTTCATAATAGTACCCCTCATTTGGCTATTATATCACACTTCATTACGATTTTAACATATTTCTTTGCATAGAAAAAGGGCTTAGCAATATGCTAGACCCTTTTAAATGCAATACTTTTAATAACATTAACAATTTTTTCACAAGCCGTGCCATCTCCATAAGGGTTGATGGCTTCTGCCATTTGCTCATAACTTTTGATATTTTCAATCAAGTCGCCCGTTACGCGAACGATGGTTTCTTTTTCAACGCCAGCAATCACAACGGTTCCCGCATCCACTGCTTCTGGTCTTTCGGTTTCCGTTCTAAGCACCACCACCGGTTTACCAAGGGCAGGCGCTTCTTCTTGAATGCCGCCTGAATCGGTCATAATCAAATAAGCCTTGGCCATTAAATTGGCAAATGGCTCGTACTCAAGAGGCTCAATCACGTGAATTCTCGGGTGATGATCAAGGTGCTTTGCCGCAACTTCTCTCACTTTGGGGTTCATGTGGATTGGGAAAATGAGCTCAACGTCTTCATAAGTCTCAACAAGCGTTCTTACAGCAGAGAAAATATTTTCCATTGGCTCGCCTAAATTTTCTCTCCTATGAGCTGTTAATAAAATAACTTTTTTATCATCATAAGAAATTTGGTTAAGACGGGCATCTTGGAAAACATAGTCCTCTTTTACCACCATCTTAAGGGCATCGATTACGGTATTGCCCGTCTTAAAAATGCCTTTGGTATCCACCTTTTCACTCACCAAGTTGGCAACGTTGCCGTCTGTTGCTGCAAAGTGAATCGCCGAGAGACGCGTTGCAAGCATGCGGTTCATTTCCTCAGGGTAAGGGCTATACACATTGCCGCTTCTGAGGCCTGCTTCCACATGTCCAACCGGAATTTGCTGATAAAATGCGGCAAGGGCACCTGCAAAGGTAGTCGTGGTATCGCCATGTACCAAAACCAAATCGGGGCGTTCGGCCTTAAGCACCGCTTCTACACCTTCTAAGACCCTAGATGTAATTTCACTGAGCGTTTGGCCATGCTTCATTAAGTTCAGGTCATGGTGAGGGGTGATGTCAAAAATAGATAAAACCTGATCCAACATCTCCCTGTGTTGCGCCGTAACGCACACAAGTGACTGGATTTCTGGGTCTGCTTCCAAGGCTTTTACGAGTGGGGCCATCTTAATCGCCTCTGGCCTGGTGCCAAACAAAGTCATTACTTTAATCATCGCTTACTCCAATGTGTTCTTCTTCTGCATTAAGACCGCACGGTTAATCGGAATGATGATGACCACCGCCGCCAAAGCCAACAAAATAATCGCTTGAAGCCAGTTTTCTTTTAGTAACATAATGGCACCTGCCCCTAGCAAGGCACCAATTAAGTAAATCGATAAAACGGTTCGCTTTTGACCATAACCCACAGACAAAAACCGATGATGCAGATGCCCCTTGTCTGCTTCCATAATTGGCCTGCCACTGGCAAGCCTTCTCAAGATGGCAAAAGCCGTGTCGAAAATGGGCACACCCAGTGCGAAAATAGGCACGACCACCGTCAGTGCTGTAGCGCCTTTAAGGGCGCCTTCAATAGAAACCGCAGCCAGTACAAGTCCCAAAAAGAGTGCACCCGCATCTCCCATGAAAATTTTTGCTGGGTTAAAATTATAAGGAAGGAAGCCCACGGAGCTGCCCGCTAAAATCATCGTAATCATGGCCGCATCGTAGCGGTGATTGATCATCGCCACATAACTTAGGGTCACTGCCGCTATGGCAGAAATGCCTGCTGCTAAGCCATCTAGACCATCGATCAGGTTCACCGTATTGGTAACCCCTACAATCCAAATGACCGATATGGGGATTGAAAGGTAGCTTAAGAAAATATAACCTGAATCGCCAAAGAAGTCAGTGAAATACTTGATTTCAAAACCCGCCATAACCAAAATGAACGCAGCGACGATTTGCATCAAAAGCTTGCTCTTTGCCCCTAAGGGCTTCACATCGTCCACCATGCCAGTGATCAAAACGACACAAGCAGCGATGAACAAACCGGTCAGCTTTGTGGTTCCAATGTTTGAAAACAAAAACATACTGACAAAAAAGCCCACAAACATGGCTAAACCACCCCAAAGCGGAATAGGCGTTTTGTGAACACGTCGTTCGTCTTTTGGAATATCAATGGCACCAAAGCGGTGCGCTAAGCGCACCACCAATGGGGTAAAAATAAAGCTCAATAACCCAGCAATGATTGCAGGTATATACATAAAACACCTCTATTTATTTTGTACCATACAGTCTATCTCCAGCGTCACCAAGACCCGGGATAATATAAGCATGTTCGTTTAATTTCTCATCAATTCCTGCCACAAAAATATCCACGTCAGGGTGTGCCGTTTGTACCGCTTTTATGCCTTCTGGACAGCCAATCAAGCAAACGAAGCGAATGCTTGTTGCCCCCTTGTCTTTGATGAACTGAATGGCCGCATTGGCAGAGCCACCTGTGGCAAGCATAGGGTCTACGACGATCAAATCTCTTTCGCTAACGTCAGTAGGCAGTTTGCAGTAGTACTCAACCGGTTCAAGTGTTTCAGGATCTCTATAAAGCCCTACGTGACCCACTTTAGCCGCTGGAAGCAAGTTTAAAAACCCGTCAACCATGCCAAGGCCTGCTCTTAAAATTGGAACAATCCCAACTTTTCTACCTGAAAGCATTTTACACTTTGCAATGGCCATAGGCGTTTCCACTTCGACTTCTTCAAGTGGCAAGTCTCTGGTCACTTCGTATGCAAGAAGCATGGAAACTTCTTTAACCAATTCTCTAAATTCTTTTGACCCTGTGTTCTTGTCTCTGATTAAGCTTAATTTATGTTGGATTAACGGATGATTCATTTCAAATACTGTGCTCATATTGGCCCCCTATTTACAATGGTTCGCTTCAATCGCTTTGATTTTGCCTACTCTTGTTTCATGTCTGCCACCTTCGAATGTCGCATCGAAAAAGGCGTCGACAATTTTTAGGGCTAGCCCTTCGCCCACCACTCTAGCACCAAGGGCGAGAATGTTGGCGTTGTTATGCGCCCTTGCCATCTCCGCACTAAACGTGTCGCTTACAGGTGCCGCGATGATGCCTTTGATTTTATTGGCTGCAATTGAGATGCCAAGTCCTGTCCCACACACCAAAACGCCTAAGGTGCATTCACCAGATACAATGGCTTCGCTTACTTGGATGGCATAGTCTGGGTAATCGCAAGAAGAGCGATCAAATGGACCAAAATCCACCACTTCATAACCTCTTTGTTCCAGATGTGCCTTAATCGCTAATCTTAAATCGTAGCCACCGTGATCTGAACCTAATGCTACTTTCACTACAACACCTCCGTCAATCATGTATTTTCCTGCATTATTTCCTTATACATTATAATGACTCAGGGGCTAAAAATCAAATTAAATTTTGAACACAGACCCTTCTGAAGCCTTGATGAGTCGGTTCATTAGCGCCTTCCCAATCCCCTCTGCTTCAACGCCCCTTGCTAAAATCAAATCACAGCCGTGGGCATCTGCGTCTCTTAAATCTCTAAAGAGCTGGGACGCATAACGGTCAAGGGCCTTGATGCTGCCTTGTGAAAACACGACGACGTGCTTGTCAAAATCGGCTTTGGAAAGGGTGTTTTCAAAAAGTTTTTCTAACACACACCATTCTTCATCAACGACAAATAAGGCCACCTTTTGATTGGCTCTGATGGCCGCCTCCGTTTTTTCGTACATGGCTTTCACCACCCCCATGGCGTCTCCTAGATAGACGTGAAGGGTCGCATTTGGCGCATAGTGTTTGTACTTCATCCCAGGCGATTTTGCCACCATGGTAACTTCTGAAAGGCTTTCTGTTGCGGCATCTACATCGCAAGCACCAACCACTTCTGAAATGGCCTCTTTGGTAATTTTCCCTGGCCTTAAAATCACAGGAATTTCACCAGTGACATCCAAAACCGTGGACTCAAGACCCACTGAAACAGCGCCTCCATCAATGATACAATCGACCCTGCCAAACAAATCCTCAGCCACAAATCGGCCTAAGGTTGGACTTGGCTTGCCCGAAAGATTAGCAGATGGTGCTGCAACGGGTACACCAGAAAGGCGAATCAGAGCCCGCGCCACTTCATGGTCTGGCATACGAACCGCAACGGTGTCTAGACCCCCAGTGACCGAAGTGGGCACACGGTCGCTCTTTTTGAAAATAAAGGCAATGGGACCAGGCCAAAAGGCCGCCATTAAAGCCTTGGCATATGGCTTTATTTCACTCACAAGGACCTCTAACATCTCTAGGTCTGCGATATGAACAATCAGTGGGTTGTCTGACGGACGCCCTTTAGCGGCGTATATTTGGGAAATGGCCGATTCGTCTAGGGCATTTGCCCCTAAGCCATAAACGGTTTCCGTGGGAAAAGCAACCGTTTTTCCTTCTGCAAGCATTTTTGCAGGTATTTTTAGTTTTTCTTCAAACGCAAAATCTGATACTTTTAAGATCATCGTCTCTTTCATAAGCCCAACATCTTTCCTTAATAGAATATAAAACAAAAGCAGTCTAATAGACTGCTTTTAGGTGATCAAACCACTTTAGCTGGTTCTTTACTAAACGACCACTTGAGCATAGCCGGTGTGATTAAGGTTGAGACCAGCACCATCAAAATGGTGGCTGCCATGTCTTTTTCTGATAAAATCGCCATTTGAACCCCTAGGTTGGCAACGATGATTGCAACTTCTGCCCTTGGCACCATACCAATACCAATTTGAAGAGCGTGCTGATTGCTAAAACCTGAAAGCTTTGCGCCAAACCCACAACCCACGACCTTGCCAATAGAGCCAAAGACAATGAGGAGTGCACCAGCGCCTAGCGCGGTCGAAGCAACACCAAGGTCGATGTCCATACCGATGCTGACAAAGAAGATGGGTGTAAAAATAAAGGTAGCCACTTTGTTGATTTCATGGGATACCCTGTGTCTATGAGAGGTCATAGAAAAAATAACCCCGGCAAAGTAAGCGCCTGTAATGGCTGCAACGCCAAACTCTTCTGACATAAAGGCTAAGACAAAACAAATCACGATGGACCATGTGATGATGGTTTCTTCTACATCGTCCCCAAATTTTAGTTTTTTAAGCAATTGGATCAAGAGGTAGCCGACGACGTAGACAATGGCAAAAAAACCTAGTATTTTAAAGACGACCAAGCCCACAGAGCTCGACACCCCTGGACGCACCATACTGACCAAAAGGGTCAATAAAATAATGCCAGCGACGTCATCTATAATGGCCGCGCCTAAAATCATCACGCCTTGTTTGGTCCTAAGTCTGTGAATCTCTCTTAAGGTTTGCACCGAGATACTCACCGAAGTCGCCGTTGATACAATGGCTAAAAACAGCGC